>JAABUZ0100008524.1_pt1 | contig 12033 bp, 7 predicted proteins | sample 5562091 | NCBI WGS metagenome assembly JAABUZ01 (sample SAMN12813069, study PRJNA571459) | rock metagenome | isolation source: Antarctica rocks | place: Antarctica: Victoria Land, Linnaeus Terrace sud | collected 2015-12-21
TGGTCATATTCATTGGATTATCAAAATTCGTAATCTTGAGAAAAAAGATGAAAAAGATTTGAACCGACTGGAGGTATTGCCTCATATCAAATCGGAGCTCGCTGAGAAAAGAAACCATGGCAACACAGCAAGCACTCATCTTATACATTCAAATTCGTTTAGCGAGGGAGAGGAGCAAACAGGTTTAGATGTGCAGATTATCACAAACGAGAACCCTCGAAAAAGAGTAAACCGCCGTTACATAGCGGACAAGGGTAGGCGAGAAGACATGCAGACTACTAACAATGAAGCAATAGAAAATGTATCGACATTTGTACAAAATCTTGAACAACTACCGGTTTACGCTATCGAAACTCGAGACGACACCTTCGACTTGTTGCGGATTTCGGCCCTGGGAAACGAAACATCTTGGCGTCATATCCTTAGTAATTCTCCAGCGGCGCAGAAAACTTACCTGCAGCACCTACATAACATCTTGAAGAAAGAAGCCAAAAAGGGCATACGGCGATGCTTCCTCTACAATTACCGAACAGAAAGCGTTCTCTTATATGACATGTATTGACTAGGAGTTACAATTTATCGATTCGGAGTAATGGTGGTAAAACCAACGCAGGAATGTTTTGGTTCTTGATGCGATGTCGATTGTGATAGCATCTGTAAGTATAAACAATTTTGGCATCCTTGAGTTTTGCATAAGTTATAGTAGTAACTAACCAACTATAAAAATAAGTTCAGTATGCTGAAACATCCAATCGGTCCCCATTGTGCGTAGCGCTGGCGACTTACCAGATAGTTCGAAGGAATCCAAAGCCCTAGAGCCTAACTCCAATTTACGGTTCCGAAGGCAAGAGCTTGTGCAAAACCATTTGTCTCAGCCACCATTTCATATTAATATCATATTCTTTGTTAATTCCTGCTCATGTTCTCATGCAAGCAACAAACTCATGTGCATTAGCCACAACCCTGCGAGAAATCTGCTCAAAATGTTTTATCTACTCTGCGCTGATAGCAAACCCTTGACCTGCCACACCCTCTCTCCGTTTTCACTTCCAACCACAAATTCAGCTGCGATTCCTGCTACAGCCTCCTTGTAAGGACTTGGATTTCCTTCTTTGAAATACACATTATGGCCAATTGGACTAGGAACAAGCTCAGTGTCTCTTAAGGGCTTTATAGTCCGGTAAGCGTGCTCAAGGAATTGCACTCCTGATTTCTCGGCCACCCTTCGGCTGGCCATATTGTCGTCACGCATCATTATGAAGATGCCGCGCACAGGCTTTGCTGATAAGAAATACTTTATGACAGTCCGGGCAGCTTTCGAAGCCAAACCTCGATTAGTAAAATCTGGGGATATCCAGTAACCTAGCTCGTACCAACAGGCCCCCGCCCCTCCTCGCTGCTGGAGTGAAACATTGCCAATCAGCTTGCTATCGTCTTTTTTCCGGATGAGAAAGGGAAAGTCCTGCTTGCCTGAACGGTAGCGTATTTTAAGCATATCGTCCGAGGAAAAGCTCAAGGGCCTTGGTAATATGGAGTCGAGAAAAAATGCTTCATTGAAACATGATAAAAGAATAGGCCAGTCATCTTCTAGCATTCCCTCTGAGACGTAGACATCACCAAAGCTTTCCTCGCTAGGCAATGGATCGAGTGACATCTCGTCCTTTATCGGCACGCTGATAAGAAAACCGACGCGATAAGCTTTGCCGAAAAATTGGTCACATTACCGACCAGCCTTTAGCTGGCCCTTTGCTGCATGTAAGTCAGACAGTCGCATTGCTTGAAAGACACCCTCGGTCGGTTAAAAGGAGTAGCAAATCATGGGACATGTCTTGAGGAGGAGGGCAGCTACCCTTGATTCTTTCGCAGACTACCGCAATGTAGACGAAGAGATGGGCCGAGGTCTTCATTTTAGACCACGTAGGAAAAGCTCAATAAAGACTGAGGTAGAAAGTGGACGAGTTTTTACTGGCGATACCGGACGAACGCCTTCTCGATCCTTTCTGTTCGGCTCCTACAGGGTAAATGCGAATGCGGTTCCTCCCCAAAATTCAATGCAGGTGCGAGAACATACCCTGGAACTTGCTTCTATGGCTCTTGACAATCTGTATAGCCCTCCTCAGATCGATGGAAGATTTCGGAGCCGGATGGCTTACGACGCTTCCCAATCAAATACGGTTGATGGTGCGAAGCCTGACACGACACCTATCAAGCTGCCAATTGTTATAGAGGAGGGATCAGAGCTTTCCAAGTTATTAAAAGGTTCTTCTCTGAGATCACAAAATGCTGAAGATCGCAACTTTTCAGGTGTGGTCTCTTCTTCAAGCAGCACCGAGTTAGGGACTGCATGCAATGACGCAACACTGAGCGAAGACTCGCCTTTGCTGCCAAAAACTTCCGGTACAATGAAAAAACCTCGTGAACTCGAGGCTACAGGTTGTGCCGCACAAATGACAAAAGCAACAGCCCCAATTTCCATGGGACAGTACTTTTTGAGCCAGTTGAAAGGAAAGAACGGCCTCGAAACTAATAGATACAGCGTGCAAGAAGGCTTTTACGCAGTTTTCAACTGCGTACCGAGTGTGGTCTTGGGCTTGCTCTTGAACGTGCTGGATGGACTTTCTTACGGCATGATCTTATTCCCTCTTGGCTCAGCTGTATTTTCAGATCTTGGGCCAGATGGCCTCAGTATGTTCTATATCAGCTGTATTACGTCACAGTTGGTGTATTCTCTCGGAGGCAGTACATTCCGAGGTGGCGTGGGATCTGAAATGATTGAGATCATACCATTCATACATCAGATGGCATTCACAGTACTAGAAGTTGTTGGCGAAGAGAATCCAACAAGCGTCATAGCAACCACTATACTCGCAATGTCGATATCTTCTATTGTCACCGGCTTGGTGTTCTTTGGGCTTGGTGGGGCTCGATTGGGATCAATCATCGGTTTTTTCCCTCGTCACATACTGGTGGGTTGCATAGGTGGAGTTGGGTTGTTTTTAATGTTTACTGGTGTTGAGGTGTCTGCACGGATAGAGACCATCAAATTCGACCTGTTAACTCTTCAATCTCTGTTAGAACCTCACACTTTGGCATTATGGGGCACACCTCTTGTCTTGGCGATATTTCTAGTCATCATTCAGCATTTTATTCGCCACGCACTTGTCGTTCCCGTCTTTTTTTTCTCTATTGCAACGGTATTCTACATTATTTATGCCTTCATGCCAACTGTCGAGCTCGATTACCTTCGGAGTCGTGGATGGTTGTTTAATGCTGTAGAAGCAAACGTCCCTTGGTACCATTTCTACACCTTGTTTGACTTCTCTCAAGTTCATTGGCGAGCGCTCCTCCAGACTGTGCCAGCCATGTTCGCGTTAACCTTCTTTGGAGTTTTACACGTTCCCATCAACATTCCAGCTCTTGCTTTGTCTACCTCCCAGGACAATGCAAATGTTGATCGGGAATTAATTGCGCACGGGATCTCTAATGTGATTTCTGGATGCTTTGGGAGCGTTCAGAACTATCTGGTGTACGCAAACTCATTATTATTTATTCGAAGTGGAGGGGATAGCCGTCTAGCTGGTATAATGTTAGCCATTGCAACTGCCGCAATAATGATAATCGGTCCTACTATCATTGGCTTTATGCCCGTTATGGTCGTTGGAGCTCTAATTTTTCTTCTTGGAATTGAGCTTCTGCGCGAGAGTCTCTATGACTCATTGGGAAGAGTCCATCTATTTGAATATCTCACGATTTTGGCCATCGTCATATGTATGGGAACATATGACTTTGTTTACGGTATTCTTTTGGGAATTGTTTTGGCGTGCTTTTCATACGTTGTTCAGACTTCTCGTAAGCCAGCGATTCGAACAACTTACAATGGGACAATTGCAAAATCTACTGTACGAAGACATCCCATTCAGCAACGCTTCCTGAGGGCGGTGGGTGAGCAAATTCAAGTTGTAAAGCTATCCGGATACATGTTTTTTGGAACGATTGTCAGCGTCGAGCGTACAATCCGAGACTTCCTCGATGTGAAAAACTTCACACGAAGGCCGATCACATTCTTGGTCATGGACATGACTCGGGTGAATGGAATCGACTTTTCAGCAGCAGAAGCTTTTATTCGCATGAGGCGAATCCTAGCCGCAAAAGATGTCAAGCTAATCTTATGTGGGGTAGCAATGGGATCTGAGGTGGGCCGGGGATTGAGAAGCGTTGACATGTGGGAAGACCCGGATCGTGGCGTTCATGTTTACGAAGACCTGAACTCTGCCTTGGAGTCGTGCGAGAATCATTTTCTCACTTCTTATCTCATACACCGGAATAAGTCTCCTATGCGTACCGAGTCATCGCCAAATTTGGATCTGCAACCACCGGCCACAGATTTTGAGACGCATGGTAGCTTCTCTGCAGTTTCACCTCGAAAAGAAGGTTTGTGGCGCGCAGTGAACTTCACAGCACAGGAAGAGCGAGTAGGTGCCAAATGGCAGAACTTTAAGCAACCGTTACCTTTACTTATGCACATATTCCATGAGTTGTCAGGGAGAAATGAGGACTTTTGGTATATTTTATGTCCTTTCTTGCAGCGGGAGGAACTGGCTGTCGATCAGATTTTGTGCCATCGCGGGGATGAGGCAAACGGGTTTTATCTCCTCGAGAGTGGCATTTTGAAAGCGGAATATGCTTATGACCAAGGAAACTTTAGTGAGACTATAATTGCCGGGACAACATGTGGAGAACTACCTTTCTTTAGCGAGACCCCGCGAACTGCCAAAATTCTGGTAGAGCGAGACTGTGTTGTTTGGACGTTAGATAAAGCTTCCTGGTTGAGACTGCACGAAACCGACCAAGGCAGAGTAGTTGGCGCAGAATTGCTACGAGTCGCATTGGTATTAACTAGTGAACGCATCGATGCAATCACGGGGTATGTGCTGATGTCTGGAGGTTGAAGTTGGTGGAATGGCTTCATGATGATTGTAGTGTACAAAACTGTAATTTGAGTCACGTGTATGCAGATGTCAACGAAAGAACCCTTAATTGCTCTACCTGGACAGTTCTTAGGGTCGGCTAAGGCTGGGACTGGGACGTACCAAAGCGGCTCAAATGTCCTCTCCGCTTTAGTCGGACATGCAGTAGTGGATGATGAAAATATTCGTGTGGAGGGAAGACACAAAAGCCAGGCAGCTGGTACGAGCAACGTTCTCCCAGAAGTCAACGACATTATTCTGGGTCGTGTTGTAAGAATTACCCCCCGACAAGCAGTTGTAAACATACTCGTTGTTGGAAGTGCGCCGTTGAAAGACGAGTTTCAAGGAGTTGTCCGAGTTCAGGATGTGCGCATGTTTGAGAAAGATAAGGTGAAGATACACACCTCATTCCGACCTGATGATATTGTACGAGCAGAGATCATATCCTTGGGCGACCAAAACAACTACTATTTATCCACGGCCAAAAATGAACTTGGCGTCGTGTTCGCTACAAGTGAGACTGGCGAATTGATGGTCCCGATAAGCTGGAGAGAAATGCAATATGACGGAGGAATCGAAGAACGCAAGGTGGCAAAACCAGTATGATGAAAGTGTGTATAATACATTCTCCTGCACTCGAATTCTCGTCCGACCAACAACGGACGAAAGATGACTCAAAGAAATTTGCTCTTGTCGAAATTCGGATCCTGGAGGAATTCACAGAGTACCCTACTTCCCGTTTGCAGTAACGGGTGACCAGCTACGCTGAAACAGTTAGCTTGAGTGTACCAAGTAGACTCACATTTGAAGAAATCGTTCGAGACCATCTCTTCGATGCTCTATCACCTCATCACTGAATCTTCGGTTACTTCCTCACTAAAGGCAACTTTACCTGTTCGTAAACACCTTTCCAGGAAGTGGCGGTATCGTTACTCTTGAACTCTCTCTTTCTAGTATGTCTCGAAAGTACTCAAAATCGCTATACCGTCGTCTGACTGAAGATTGTTTCAGTTTGAAGGCCGGGATATTTGTACGGCAAATAATCTCGTAGTCTGTATACATCTTTCGCCCAAAGCCATGCGTCTGAGGGCTCTTCACCTCAATTTCGAGAAAGTTCTCGGGAACTCCGTAGATTTCTTCAAATGTCTGCTGCTTGAATTGTGGGAGAGAGCCGGCATCAAAACTTCGAGAGGGGTTCATGGAAGGAAATGAACCAGTGGATCGGTGAGAGCCCGTCCGTGATGCATTCTCCGGGGCCTTTTCGGCGGGTGGCGCTGGCGTGTTTGCTGATGTCGGCATAATTGGTGTGGACAACCCGATTATTCTTGAATCCCCGGAATTGCTGACTTAGACTCGACAGACCCGACACTGGGCAACTTGAAGATGATAATGTGCAAGCAGTTGTCTACTTTATGTATAGGAGAGTAAAATGGTGTGCTACGTCTATTATTTAGATAGCTCGTGTAGGGGCACAAATGACACCTGTCCAAGTGCTACACAATCCCCAATGCACTCGAAGCACTCGCCGGACGATTTCCGTCGTCTGCCCTCCGTTGCAAAAGACCTGCAAAGTGGTGATGGTGATGGTGTTGGTGTTCGTTCCAGCCCGATTACGTGATGATGGCAACGGAAAAGCAAACCACCGACAGACGACCTGATCGGGCTAATTAAACGGATGGCGGTGACCACTATACTGGATGTTCCCAAGGACATCAACCCAAAAGTCACCAACCTGTCCTCAGACCAGGACAGAAATTACGCGGCCGTACTGAATCATGTTCAAAGGATTGAAAAGCTTCCTGTTTCTTCACGCAAATCAGCAGAGACTGCCACACTGACCGAGATGGAACGGATGTGGTTAACGAGAGACTGTCTGCTACGGTTTCTACGTGCTACCAAATGGCATGTAAACGACGCCGTTAAGCGGATAGAAAAGACTCTGGTCTGGAGACGGGGGTACGGCGTTGAGAAGTTGACACCAGAGCATGTCAGTCCGGAAAGCGAGACCGGAAAGCAGTATATACTTGGCTTTGATTTAGCTGGACGCCCATGCCTGTATCTGCGCCCAGCGCGTCAAAACACACCCGTATCACCAAGGCAGATCCAGCACCTGGTGTACATGCTTGAGAGGTGCATTGACCTTATGCCTCAGGGCGTGGAAACACTGGCGCTTGTGACAGATTTCTCCAGCTCTTCGCATTCGTCCAATCCGTCAGCAAGCACCGGAAAGCAAGTTCTCAATATCCTACAAACGCACTACCCGGAGCGACTTGGCCGAGCAATGGTAATAAACATCCCGTTCTTTGTCTGGGCATTTTTTAAACTAATTGGACCCTTCATCGATCCGGTGACTCGAGAGAAGTTGAAGTTCAATGAGAACCTAAGGGAGCTCATTCGCCCCGATCAACTCGATAAAGACTTTGGAGGTGATGTAGAGTTTGAGTATGTGCATGATATTTACTGGCCTGCTTTGACAACAATGGCCGCTGAACGACGCGAGCAAATGCTGGAGAATTGGAGAGCTGCTGGAAGTCAGATTGGAACGAGTGAAAGTGCCATGAAAGAGACCAGTTTCCACAACAATGACCCGGTTGAAAATGGAGTGCTAGAGAATGAAGTCGGAGAGAAAGCTGAAACTTCGCAAATGCAAGTCGCAAATCCACCACTTTCTGCTTGATGTATGATGATCTATAGATTTTGTTATGTTACAATAGAGTGTAGTGTAGGACGAATTACGTAAGGCATTGGAGATTTAATTATCAACCCGATGACAAATTGAAAAGATCAGGACAATCAGATCAGCAATATCAGCAAGCTCCTGTTCTGCTCCTTTATCGGTGAATCTCCTGAGGGAGTGATTCTTCAAGACGACCACCAGCGTACTTTTGATGCTTTCAACAAAAGCATTAGTAGCTTCCAACAGCGGCATGTTTTGATCACCTAGCGATAGAAGGCAAGATCCCACAAGTCTGAGTACCGAATGAAGAAGCTGGTAAAATATCCCGCCCGAGTCCGGTGGCAAGTCATAGACCGGCCCAAGTTCTGGATCGATGAGAAGTAATTTACAATTATGCAAGACTCTGAAAAGCCCTGCACTTAAGATGTAAGATGCTCCGGTACGCGTTTGCGCTAGCCGTAGTAATAAGCCGCATTTCACCTGAAACGATGTGACTTCGAAAGTGATTGACTCCGTTGTCTCCGCTGCAGCCACTAGGTCGGCATCCATGTCTTTAAGAGATTCCAAGAGTACAAAAATAAAATTCTGACGCTGCATCGCATTGAGCAAATGAAGCTGGCTCTCGGCTGGTGCTGATGACACCATCGAGTCAAGTAGTAGTGTCGCCATAATCTTACATTGTCCATCACTATGCACAGCGTCATTGAACACAACTTCCATAAGTCGATCACGCCGAATTGTCGAGCTTGCCATGTTTCTCTCTGTCTCACCAGCAAAGCTTAGGAAAGTATGAGCGATAACGTAAATGTAACTACGAAGTCGAGAAGTACTTTGTGGGCTTTGACAAGCTTGCAAGGTGGTAATATACAGCATTCGTATACGATTTGTTGTGAAATCTCTGTCGCCATTTTTAAACTTAATTCCGGTGGCCCAAGAATCCTTCAACTTGGCTATGAGCAATACACACAAAGACATGAGCTCTTCGACAACGCTCACTTCCTTTGAAGCGAAATCTGAGAAACATGGCAGTATTCCTGAGATGACTTCAAATATGAGCGTGGACAAAAGCTTTGAATCTCCGGTTAAAGTGTCTAAAATCACGTTTACAAGTTGTGCCCAAGCCTTGATCATCGCGAGCCTACTTTGCATTATTAAGTGAAAATTGTTTCGGCTGGTGAGCAATTTCATTATTCGAGCCTGCTGTTCATGAACAGAAACCACAAAGTCTTGATCTGCTTCTTTTCCATCACTCAACAATTCACTTTTCTTGAGACAAAGCAGAGAAAATATTCTCTCCATATCATATTGATACAGATCCTTTGCGACCTCTATGATGAAGTCATTGAAAGGTAACGAACTGAAACTATTGTATCCTTTGAAAGAAGGCTCCTTGTTTGCCAGATTCACATCCAGACATCGCAGGTATGATAGAATATGCATGGTGTCAAATTTTTTGGAGGATGTTCCACTTACTGTTTCTAATCCCGTGAGAATTTGCACATAGCCAGCAACAGCAGTGACTGATCCTCTCTTAGATAACCATCTCAGCTGCAAAGCTACAATTTGCATCAGATTCTTACAACGATCAAAACTCGATTGGGTCGTGACAGATTCGTCTTCCTCAGGGTTGCCTCTTGTCAACAAAGATTGTTGTACATTGAAATCCTCTCGGCGAATCTGGTCTTCTAAGAAACTGCTTTCTGAGAAAATGTCCATCAATAGATTTGATGTCATGCTGGAGAGTGACAAATTCGCCAGTATCTGAAAGCAAGCTTGAACTGTAGTGGCCATATCATCAGAGATAAGTGTGTCATCACTCACATTCGCGGCAGCAGTGATTCCAAGTATTGTATGTAATAAAGAAACACCCGACATAATTTCTCCACGTTCAGAGCCAAGAGATAAAGAGCCTTCGGGATTAATGGTGAAACCTAACAAAAAGTGCGCAACGTTGGCAACTGTGGGCAGAGATATCAAGGTTTCGTTGATGAATGAGTAAATTGCCTGATTTACTTGAGCTTGCTCGTCGGTGGAGGTGGAGTCAGCCTCAAGCTGTTGAATGAACCCAAATTGAATTTGCCGAGATTCTTCTGATGTAGACAGTAAATCTGACAGACGGGTTTGTCGAAGTTTCCCAGTACCTTGTTCATTGTTGCTGTGCTGAAATTGTGTAATATCTCTTATTTTAGAGAGTAGAGTAACAGCTGAAAAGGCAATTGATGTGTTAGGTATACCTACAAAGAAAGCAATTTGACACACAACGCTCATGTGATAAACAAGTGCATCTTCAAACCACGTAGATGGAGCAGACCCTTTTTCCTTGTTAAAGGCGCTAGATTCTTTAAGAATAGGCAGCATGATATCAAAGAATAGCTCTTGAAGTGTCAAGAGCCAATCAAGTACTTTCAATGCCTTTCCTATCAGACTGCAAACCAACGTTGAATCTCCATTATCGAGTTCACCAAGAGTAACTTCCGTTTTAAGTATCTCGAATAAGATCGATATCACTGAAGGCTCTGTCATCGAAAGGAGTATTTGACAAGCAGGATGCAGCTGAATATACGATTCTATAGAGGAACACTGAACAGCTTTTTCAAAATTCAAACCGGTGATTTTATTGTTAGCTATGAGCTCTGGTCGGAAAGACTCGAATGAATTGAGAAATGTTTGCAGGCATTCAATTTGCAGAACGTAACGTAATTTCGGCGATGGCAGAAGAGTCGCATTCAGGTTTGTAAATACAGTGTTGCAACAAAATTCAATATACGAATGTATACCAGGTTGTCGATAAGTCGCCCCAAGATTCTCCGGAAAGTTCAATTTGAACTCAGACACATTCTCCAGTCTTACTAAAGAAGACAAAACTTCCAAAAATGCGGCAGTCTCTTCGAAAGACTGCGCAATGTTCTCAAGAATAGTTGACTGTATGGTGATACTGCGTCGTGAAACCGCGGAAGGTGCGAATGTCGGATTACCATTGATCATATTGCCGAACACCCAGTCGTCCAGCATGCCCCAAATAAAATACTGTGCCCCAGAAGTATTTATTGTACTAAACGCTGCTATAGTTTTCAGAAGTGAAGCGACCAAAGGAGAAGGTACTTTGCAATGTAACAAGTTAAATAACGTTTTGAGAATTTGATATGATTCATTATGATAAATGTCATGCTTTGCCTTTCCGGAAGTATGAAGGACCTTTTTCAACAATCGAAGGTATGAGTTGAGGACTTTAGCGCTTTCAAAATCGATTTCGGGGATATCGGCTTCCCGGGCCAACGCCGTCGGGGCATTGAGGGTCGCTGTTCGGGTGGCCACTGGTGATTTCAATTGCTCAGAATAATACTTCAATGACTCAAATATATAATCCCAGGATATTCCGTATTTTTTCCTTCCCTTGCTCGAGCCCCCATCTTCATCATCAAGCAAGAATGTGTACGCTTGTAATCCGCATTTGACACCAGAGCACAACGATGCTAGCATGTCACAATATGAAGCTACCATGCCGGGAGTCGAGCACATTGAAGCCCATAACAGAAACCCAAACTGGTCGCTATCTTGATCCAGCCAAAACGACTCACAAGCTTCGACTCGACTGTCATAGAGAATGGAGATAAGGACAAAGAATTTCTCCAAAGCGAAAGTAACGCTCATATTGTTTTCCGTACTGTCCATAACCGACTCACTCATAGATTGCGCCATCATCGCATCCTCTTCATTTACTTTCATTTCTTTCAAGATGTCAGCCATATTACTGATGAAAGAACAGACAAATATTTGAAAGATGTCGTATAACATGAAGAGGAAGCCTTCCGGGGCTTTAAGATGGCCGTCAAGTGTCGATATACGGCTGTCAAAAGGTTGTAAGTATTCCTCTTTAGATTTATCGTACTCTTGAGAAAACGCAGAATATTCCAGCATCATATCTATCATGAAAGTGAATGCCCCATTGTCAATTGCTATTTGAGCGTTCTTGTGGATATCTTGGGAATAATTCAAGCTTGCTTGTAAGCTATCGTCAACTTTGCATATTCCACTTAAGGCTGACAGCCAGCACAGAGTGAAAGAAGCACCGAGAGACTTTAAGGTGAATGTTGAAGAAAATTGAACGACCTCTCTTTGAAGTAAATGGATGTCTGTGTGCGTAAACTTTTGATCTGTAGAATTTCCACAAACTGCAAATAAAAAGACTATACAAGGCATAATCATGTAGCACTCGTAAGTACTCACTTTTTCCTTCGTCTTAAGTACATCAAAGATGTTCTCCATCTCTCGCCAGCCGACTTGCCCTTTTTTTATAAGGTAAGAGAGTATCTGTACTAAGCACATGTGTTCTTGAAGATAAAAATCTCTTCTGACATGCACTATCTCCAACGCTTGTGCATTATTATG
>JAABUZ0100008527.1_pt1 | contig 12023 bp, 9 predicted proteins | sample 5562091 | NCBI WGS metagenome assembly JAABUZ01 (sample SAMN12813069, study PRJNA571459) | rock metagenome | isolation source: Antarctica rocks | place: Antarctica: Victoria Land, Linnaeus Terrace sud | collected 2015-12-21
TACGCCACCAAGCGAGCGACCCAGTTCGGCGTCTCTCTGTTCAGCATGGAAGTGTATGCGCCGGGAACGTAAGAATAAAAGAGCCTCAAGAGCGTGGGACTGAAGTCCTACGCTTCTAATGACAAAAAAGCCCCCGGCATCATGCCGGGGGCTTTCTTCTGTCAGCTCGGAACTAGCCGGCAAAGCGCTTGGAGACGGCGTCCCAGTTGACGGTGTTCCACCAGGCGGCCAGATAATCCGGGCGGCGGTTGTTGTACTTAAGATAATAAGCGTGTTCCCAGACATCATTGCCGAGAATGGGAGTTTGGCCTTCGCTCATCGGATTGTCCTGGTTCGCGGTGCTGACAACAGCCAGCTTGCCATCGGCGCTTTTGACCAGCCAGGTCCAGCCGCTGCCGAACCGCTTGACACCGGCGTCGTTGACGGCGGCTTTCATCGCGTCCAGGCTGCCGAATGTAGAAGTGATTGCTTCCAGGAGTGCGCCGGTCGGCTCGCCGCCGCCGCCCGGCCCCATGATCTCCCAGAACATGGTGTGGTTGACATGGCCGCCGCCGTTGTTGCGGACTGCCATGCGAATGTCTTCGGGAATGGCGCTCAGGTCTTTGATCAGGTCTTCCGGCGACTTGCTCGAAAGCTCAGGGTGCTTTTCGATGGCGGCGTTCAGGTTGGTGACATACGCCTGATGGTGCTTGTCATGGTGCAGGTGCATCGTCGCTTCGTCAATGTGCGGCTCCAATGCGTCGTAAGCGTAAGGCAACGCAGGGACTTCAAATGCCATAGTAGGTGTGACTCCTTCTTCGATTGTGTTTGGACTATTTCGTGACAGCAAGCGCGGACTCCTGCTCTTGGAAAAAAGTTTCCACTTCGGCGAGATCGTAAACCCGGCGGGCGGGAGGCAAAAACTGGAGAAACCGCTGGCCGTAGGTCTTGCGGACGAGGCGCGTGTCCAAAATCGCGACGACGCCCCGGTCCCGGCTGGTGCGAATGAGGCGTCCGAAGCCCTGTTTGAGCCGAAGCTGGGCCTGGGGCAGGGCGAAGTCGTTGAACCAGTCGCCGCCGGACGCCGTAATTTCGTCCACGCGGGCTTTGTGCAGCGGGCTGTCGGGAACGGCGAACGGCAGGCGGTCAATGATGACGAGGCGCAGGTCTGCGCCGGGAACGTCTACGCCTTCCCAGAATGACTGTGTGCCGAACAGCACGGCATTTTTTTCCTCTTTGAACGTCTGGATCAGGCGCGGGTTCGGCATTTCTCCCTGGCGCAAGAGAGGAAAGGGCAGCTCCGACTGCGTGATCTGGTCATAGGCGGCGTTCATGGCCCGGTAGGAAGTGAACAGCAGGAACGCGCCGCCCCGCGAGGCTTCCAGCAGGGCCAGCATTTCATTGGCGGCATCGTAGGTATAGCCAGGGTCGTCCGACGGCACCGGCAGATGGCGCGGCAGGTACAGCAGGCAGTTCTTGGGGTAGTCGAACGGCGAGCCGACAATGGTTTCCGTCACCTGCGGGTCGGCCTCGCTGATGCCGAGGCGTTTTCGGACGTAGCCAAAGCCGCCGTCAGTGGACAGCGTCGCGGAAATGAGCGCCGCGCCAACGGGGCGCGGCTGTTTCCAGAGCGCCGCCTGCAAAATCGGCGCGACGGACACGGGGGTCCAGTTGATGGTCGCCGACGGCCCGCGCCGCCCTTGACGGCCCAGTGATCCCCATCGAACGAAGTTCGCGTCGTCGCCGCCAAACGCCAGCACAAGCTCTTCTTTGGCCCGGACGCACTGGCGGCGCAGGCCATCCACGCGGTCTTTCAGCGCAGGCTGGCCGCCGGTATCCTGCTTCAGCAGCTCCGTTGCGGTTGAATCGAGAAGCGTGCCGATGGCGGCGGCCTGAGCGCGGGCGGACTGCAAGGCCGGCTCGCCGCGCAAAATGTCGGACACGACAAACTCAGGGCGGCTGCCGTGCAGAAACGGCTCAAACAGCGCCTGTGAACTGTTTTCGATGGCTTTCAGGCGTTCCAGGTTCATGTCCAAAGACCGGGCTGTCCGGCGCAGCTTGTCCATGAGCGTGGGCAGACGCACCGACGAGAACGCGATCCCAAACGCGGCGGCAGCGGCGGTTTCCAGGTGGTGCGCTTCGTCAAAGACGACAAAGTCATAATCGGGCAGCAGCTTGGCATCGGGTTCACCGCTGCGCCGGACGGCAAGGTCAGAAAGAAACAGCGCGTGATTGACCAGAAGTATTTCCGCTTCCTGCGCTTCCCGGCGCATCCGGTAGTAAAAGCAGCGATCAAAAAAGCGGCATTCCTGCTGCTTGCAGGTATCGGGGTTGGCACGGATTTCGGACCAGTTTGGATAAGTAAAGTCAAGCTCAACGACATCGCCGGTTCCCGACGTGCGGCTCCAGTTCGTGATTTGGACAAACTGCGGGTCGCCGACGGTCCAAAGATTGCTCCGGGCAGCGTCCATATCCTGCAAGCATAAATAGTTGCCGCGTCCCTTGACAACTGCCGCTTCAATCGGTTTCTTCCAAACTGATTGTGCCAGCGGCACGTCTTTGTCGGCAAGCTGGCTTTGCAGCGCAAGCGTGTGCGTCGAAATGACGATGCGGCAGTTTGGCTTGGCGTGCTGAAGCGCGGGCAGCAGGTAGGCGAGTGTCTTGCCGACGCCGGTTCCCGCTTCAACCAAGGCGATTCCGCCCGGCGACGCCATTGCCGCTTCAATGGCGGCGGCGACGGTCTGCTGCTGCGGGCGCGGGACAAAGCCCGGCATGGCGCGTTTAAGAGCGCCGTTTTCGCCAAGATAGCGCGATAAATAAGTGCGGGATGCCATAATTTTTCGTGAAATTTGCTAAATCTTTGGTCAGGAAGTCGGCATGATGTTTTGTTCCTGCCCGTTCAGAGGTATAACAAGGCAGAAATTAACCGATGTCAATCTAGGCCGCAGCTGCGGACCTCAGAGCGGTTTTTGTAAAAAGGAGCTTTTCCACCCATGCCCACACGAATCACTTTGCACAAATTGGCGCTTGCCAGCGCCGTCGCCGCCATGCTGGCGGCTGCCGCGCCGGGTGCTTTTGCACAGGCGGCTAATACGCCTTCGACGCCGACGACCGATCCAAACGCCTCTGCGCCCAACACTCCGATGCCGATGACGCCGGGGATGTCCGGCAGCACCGCTTCCGCACCCATGTCGCCGGGAATGTCCGGCTCTTCCATGCCGATGTCAGGCGATATGTCGAACATGCCCACCGACTACAAAATCCTGAACAACCGCTTCTTTGACGGAACCAACCTTCAGCAGGCGAAAGCTCGCGGCTTGTCCGATAACGAAATCGCCTCCGTTGTTAGGATCGTCAAATTAACCGGCTTCTCATTTGACCGGATCGTGGGCATGGTCGAGCGTGGCGCGACGTTCCCGCAGATCGCGACCAATTACAACCTGAATCTGAGTGATGTCTACAACGTAGACAAAGAAAAGCAGGAAGTCTCGGATTACATGGCGCTGACTCAGTACGAAAAGTCATTGGGTAAAAACGGCGGCATGATGGCGATGCCGATGAGCGATTCGTCCTCATCCACGCCGCCGATGGCTCCCATGACACCGCCCGCGCCGATGCCCGCTTCGACCACCACTTCTTCGGCCACGCCGACCCTGGACATTGTGGACACCGCCATGGCAGCAAAGAACCTGACCACGCTGGTCAAGGCTCTGCAAATCGCCGGTCTGGTTGAAACGCTGAAGGGTGCCGGTCCGTTCACTGTGTTCGCACCCGACAACAAGGCATTTGCCAAGCTGCCTGCGGGCGCTCTGGATGCCCTGGAAGCGGATCCTGCCAAGCTGAAGCAGGTTTTGACGTATCATGTCATTCCCGCGAACATCATGGCGTCGGATGCGATGGCGATGACCTCTCCGACTTCGCCTCCCACGGTGGAAGGCGCGACACTTCAGGTGACCAAAGGCAAAAAGGGCCGCCTGATGGTGAATGACGCGACCGTGACCAAAGCGGACATTCAGGCCAGCAACGGCACGATCCATATTATCAACATGGTACTGATGCCGCCTATGGACACGACCGTTCCGACGACGCCGACCGACACCATGACGCCGCCCGCCGCGCCTGCTCCAATGGACGCGACGCCGCCAACCCCGCCTGCCGCCCCAGACCCGAATGCTCCGGCAGTGCCTGCGCCCGATCCGAATGCGGTACCTGCTCCGGCAGCGCCCGCGCCTGATCCGAATGCGGTACCTGCTCCGGCAGTGCCTGCGCCCGATCCGAATACGGTACCTGCTCCGGCAGCGCCCGCGCCTGATCCGAATGCAGCACCCGCGCCGCCTGCCGCACCCGGCGCGGTTCCGACGCCCGGTCAGTAACCACATCGTGGTTTTGTGCTAAGACCTCCCGGTTCAGGATACCTCCTGAACCGGGAGGTTTTTTTTGCTTATTGCCTCGCACCAGAGCAGAGCGGTAAAAATGGCGGCGGCGACTACCCCCGCATCGTTGAGCAAAAGGCAGGCGAAAATGCCGACGAGACCGGCAGCCCGAAAAGCCGCTTTCGCTTGCCCTTTGGGTTGCCTTTTTAACGGCGTTCGCTTCCACAAAATCCCTGTGCAAAGGACACCGGCCCAGAGAAGTATCGCCCAGGCGCTGTGGTAGGCCAATCGCCCCTCAACCATCAGCTTGCGCCGGATGATGTCTCCCGCCTCGCCGGGGCCGCCTGACGCAATGCGCCGGACGGCCTCCCCAATATGCGAGTGCGCGTGAGAAGGCATCAAAAACGCATCCCCCAGCGCGGCAAGCGCCATGCCACCTGCGACAACTGCCGTGAGCAGGATCGCCGTCCGTCCGGTCCAGCGTCGTCCTGAGACCGCGTACAGGAACGTCCCAAAGACCGCCAGCGATACCAGCACTCCGCCTGCCTTCGCGCCCGCCGAGCCGAGCAGCAGGATAATCCCGCCCATGAAAACCGCGAAAGCAAGCCGCACAATTTTGTTCAACGACCAGAAATGGGCGGCGGCCGTCAGCGCCGCGCCGAGGAGCAGGCCCATCGCCTCGTTGCCGATGCCGTAATAGCGTGCGCCTTCAATCGCCGAGTATCCCAGCAGGCTGCGCTGCATCAGGTGATTTCCCGTCACCAGATCAGCGATAAGTGCCAGCGTCACACCGGCAGCCATAAACGCAAGCGCACTGCTTCTGCCGACGAACCTCGTTAAAGCAAGCGTTAGCCCAAACACGCAGGGCAGCAGTATCCAGAAAGAGGGCAAAGAAACGGCGAAAAGCGCGGCGGCCAGGGCCGCCAAAGGAACCAGCGTCCATGCTCCCGGCATGAAACCTCGGCAGACGGCAGCAGTCGCCGCAAGCAGCCAGAAACCGAGAACAGCCGCCAGATACGGCAGCAGACGCATTCCGCGTGCCTGCTGAACGGCATTGCGGCTGATCCGTGCCGCTTCGTAAACACCGTTTGAAGTGGCGATTGCCGACCAGTCAAACCCAAAGGGCAGCGGGCGAAACTCGGAGCGCTTGATCCGAAAATAGTCCGCGATAGACGGGGCAAAATCCGTGTTCGTCACCAAGCCGGGCCGCCGCGTAGACGGAGACAGAAGCAGCCCTGCCGGGACATCTTTTCCCCAAACAAGAACCGGCGTCAGGCGCTCGTTTTGCGCGTACTTGGCATCGCGGGCATACGGCGAAACGACAACTAACCGGCTGCCAAGCGCGGCAGTCTGCGCCGCAGCGGCTGCGATAACCGGGTCAGCCTCCGTGATATTCGTGCCGGCATCCCAAACCAAGCAGAGGCCGGGCGTCGCTTGAAGCTTTGAGACATGCTGAACGGCTCCGCTGCTGCCGACCGCCACCCAATCGGCATCCGGTCCGCCGCCTGCCTCGACACCGTACCCGTGCGCCGCCAGCGTGTCCGCCAAAGCGCCGAGGTGCAGATCGTAGCCCAAATCGGTATTTGCTTTGAAGACCGCTGGCCATTCCAGGCAGACCGATTGACCTGCGTGGGGCGATAAACCTGTTCGGCGCTCAAACAACGCGCCGACGGGCGTGGCCGTTCCCGGCGCTTGCGCCCTCGCTTGCAAAAAGCTTGCGACAGTGCCGGTTGCCGCCGCACGCGACCCGGCTCCAAGCGTCAGCAGGGCGCTTTGCGGCGTCTCCCGCTCCTGCGCCCCCGCCCGGTGCGCTGTGCGCGTGTTCATTACCGCGATTGCGCCGGTCTGCATCAAAAGGTGCAAATGGGGGGCATCGGCGTTTTGCCAGTCCTGACAACTGCCCGGCAGCAGAAGCACGACAAGCGCGGGCGGGGCGGCGGCTGTCCGTGCCGGCAGGCTGCAAAGAAGCCACACGCAGAGACAAAAGACTTTCATGTCCGCGCTAAAGCAGCGTCAAGCGCCTGGCGCACGGTCTCGACGCCGATAATTTTGATGTCCGGCAGGTGACGCAGGCCGGCTTTGTTGCGGGCGCAAATAATCGCCTGCTTGAAGCCCATCCGGGCCGCTTCTTTCAGGCGCAGCTCCATGTGTCCCACGGCGCGGACTTCGCCGCCGAGGCCGACTTCCCCGGCGAAGATGGTTGTCGGGTCAATCGGGCGTTCCTGGAAGTTGGACGCGACGGCAACGGCGACGGCCAAATCGGAAGCCGGTTCCTCGACCCGGACACCGCCTGCGAGATTGACAAACACATCCTGGCTGGCAAGCCCCATGCCGACGCGCTTTTCCAGAACGGCTAGGATGAGATTAACGCGGTTCGTGTCAACGCCGGCCACAGTCCGGCGCGGATTGGACAGATAAGACGGCGCGACCAGGGCCTGCACTTCAATCAGCATCGGGCGCGTGCCTTCCACAGTCGCCAGCACCGCCGAGCCTGCAGTATTCTGGGTGCGCTCGGCCAGCAGCATTTCCGACGGGTTCGGGACTTCGACCAGTCCTTCCTCGTGCATCTCGAAGAGGCCCAGCTCATCGGTCGAGCCGAACCGGTTCTTGACCGCTCGCAGGACTCGGTACATATAGTTCTTGTCGCCTTCAAACGTCAGCACCGTGTCTACCATATGCTCTAAAACACGCGGCCCGGCAAGCGTGCCTTCTTTGGTGACATGGCCGACGAGAAAGATGGGAATGCCTTCGCCTTTGGCGACCTGGGCCAGATGCGCCGTGGCGGCCCGCACCTGGGAAACGCTGCCCGCCGCCGACTCGATCTCCGGGTGCTGCATGGTCTGGATACTGTCAATAATGGCAAATGCCGGACGCTCCGCTTGAATGGCCGCCGCGATCTGCGTGACATCCGTTTCATTGTGCAGCAGCAGATCGCCGCCGGTAATACCGAGCCGCTCCGCCCGCAGCTTGATCTGCGTTGCTGATTCTTCGCCGGAGACGTACAGCACTTTATCGCCGCGCATGGCCGCATAGCCCGCGACCTGAGTCAACATCGTGCTCTTGCCGATGCCGGGATCGCCGCCGATCAGGGTCAAAGCGCCGCGCACGATGCCGCCGCCAAGCACGCGGTCAAACTCGCCGATGCCGGATTGGATGCGCCCTTCTTGGGCGGGGGAGGGGACATCACCGAGGCGCTGGGGCTTGTTCTGGCCGACAAACGCGGGCTGAACCGCCGAGCGAGCGCCGAGGGCTTTGGACGGGGCAAGCGTCACGGTTTCTTCGAGTGATCCCCATTCGTCGCAGGTGGGGCATTTGCCGAGCCATTTTGCGCTTTCGTAGCCGCAGTGGCGGCAGACATATTTGGTTTGCGCTTTCGCCATACTATTATTGTACCTGATTTGACACTGCGGGCCAATTCTGCTAGAATCAGTTTCGAGGAGCCATTTTTTATGCCAAGCGTTCCAGAAACACTCACGGCGCTGTATGCCGTTCAGGAAATAGACACACTGATACAAAGGGCCAAGCGGTCACAGGCGGGCCTCGACAACGGCACGGCGGCGTCCGCCGCCGCCGAGGCTGCGAATACGGCGGCGAAGCAAAAGCGAGATGATTTACATAAACGCGCGGGAGACCTCAAAGACAGCGAGCTGAAGCTGGAAACAGTCGAAGCCAAGCGCAAAAACTACCAACAGAAACTTTATCAAGGCAGCGTCACCAATGCCCGTGAGCTTGCCAATATTGAGAAAGAAATTGAGGCGCTGGGCCGGCAGCAGTCGGATTTGGATGGACGAATACTCGCGCTGATGGAGGAAGTGGAGCAGGCACAGGCGGAGTCGAGTGTTGCCGAAGCGCAGGCGCACACGGCGGAAGGACACCGGACGGAAGTGCTGGCCGCGTACCGCTCCCGCTACGACGCTTTAGCCTTAGAGCTGACGACGCTCGCGCAGCAGCGAGAAGCAGCGGCGGCAAAGGTGGAAGACAAAACTGCGCTGAAACGCTATGATGCAATTCGGGTGAAGTCGGCGGGGATTGGCATCGCAAAGATTGAGGGCGATACCTGCGGCGGCTGCCGCATGAAGCTTTCTTCGACTCTGATCAAAACGGTCAAGGAGCAGGCGCAGATAGAAACCTGCGAGAATTGCGGGCGTCTGCTGCTGCCTTGAGTGCACTATCACGCATTGACGCGCAGGCGAACCCCGTGCTATAATCTTTGTGCTATGATCTTTTGAGGTTCGCCGCTCCCAATGTCTCAGAACACGCCGCTCAATCCTGCCGCTGCCGGCAATACGCCACCTCCGCCGACCCCGGTCCTGGCTGTGCCGTCTCCCGGCGAGTTTGAGCATATCCTAAAACGGCTGGTGGACCGGATCGGCAAGATACTCCAAGCCGAAAAATGCGTTTTTCTCCTTCACGATGCCGGTTCGTCTGTGCTGTACGCGGCCCCGCCTGCGCTCGGCTTCAGCCGGGAAGAGCTTCTTTCAATGGAGCGGCCCGTGGCGGAAGAAGGCGTGTCCAATCAAGTTTTCCAAGCAGCGACTTCCTCCATCACGTATGACACGCAGCTTGACCCGCGTGCCGCTTCCGAAGGGCTGGTCCGTCTCGGCATCCGAAACGCGGTTTCGGTGCCGCTGATTGTCGAGAAGCGCGACGACGATAACCGGGTTTTTGACCGGACTACGATTGGAGTCCTGCACGTTTTCAACAAGAAGTACGGCGGGACATTTGCCGAGGAAGATGTCCGGCTGCTGGAACAGCTTGCCCGGCAGGGAGCGGCGGTCATTGCGTCCGCGCAGATGTACCGGGAAGTCGTTCAAGAGAAGCAGGAGCTGCTGCATACGATTGACAGCCTCTATGCCGGCCTCTTGATGGTCGGCAACAATGGCCGCCTGGTGCAGATCAATCCTTCTGCCCGCGCCATTCTTGGCATTTCTCCGAGCCTGCCGGTGATCGAGCTGCCGTTTGAGCGGGTCGTGACCGATCCCCGAATCCGCTCCATCATCAACCGGGCGCTCTCCGCCGGCCATGCGGAAGTTGCGGAAGAAGTTGCGTTTGCCGTCCCTGATGCCGCGCCGGAAGATCAGTTCCGCGAGCGTATTTACCAGGTGCAGTGCGCGACGGTGCGCGATGACAACGGCGAGCCGGCGGGCATCGTTGCGATTTTTAACGACATCACCGAAATACGCGGCGTGGAGCAGATGAAGACCGCGTTTATTTCCACCGTCTCGCATGAGCTTCGGACGCCGCTGACAAGCATCAAAGGCTTTATTTCGACGCTGCTTCACGATGACGAAGGTTACTTTGATGAAGCGACGCGGCGCGAGTTCTATGGAATTGTCGACTCGGAATGCGACCGGCTCAAGCGTCTGATTGACAACCTGCTGGATATTTCGCGCATTGAGCAGGGAAGCGCGATGCAGATGCAGTGGGAGCAGGTGGATGTCGCGGCGCTGGCGGAAAAAGTGCTGACGGCCCAGCGCTCGTATGCAAAAGACCATATATTGACGCTGGACTTCCCCGAAAGTTTTCCGCAAATTGAAGCCGACCCGGACAAAATTGAGCAGATACTGACGAATTTGGTCAGCAACGCCATCAAGTATTCGCCGCAGGGAGGCCGGGTGAGTGTGTCTGGCCGCATTGCGGGCGAGACGAGTCCGGGAATCCCAAGCTCCATTGTGCTGCGAGTTTCCGACGAAGGCATTGGCATCTCCCGCGAGCATCTTCCCAAAATCTTTGACAACTTCTACCGGGTGGACAACCGGGACAACCGGGAAGTCGGCGGAACCGGCATCGGCCTGGCCCTGGTCAAAGCGCTGGTTGAGGGACATGGCGGAACAGTCATCCCAGAAAGCGAGCCTGGCATCGGGACAACTTTTGTCATCACGCTTCCTGTGCGCCGCGTCCAACCACTGTGAACAGTCTCAAGCCGTGAACATTCTCATTCAGCGTAATCCCGATGCACTCGATTTGCCGCTGCCCTCCTACGCGACCGGCGGGGCGGCAGGAATGGATTTGCGGGCGGCCATTGACACGGAGCTGACGCTGCTGCCCGGCGAGCGGGCGCTTGTCTCGACCGGGATACGGCTGGCCCTGCCGGACGGGTACGAAGGGCAGGTACGGCCCCGAAGCGGGCTTGCGTGGCGTCAGGGCGTGATGCTGCTGAACGCGCCGGGAACAATTGACTCCGATTATACCGGCACGATCAAAGTGATTTTGATCAATTTAGGCCGGCAGCCGGTTTGCGTGCAGCGCGGGGAGCGCATCGCGCAGCTTGTCATCGCGCCGGTGATGCGCGTGGTTTTAGAAGAAACCGATGCCCTGCCGACAGCCGAATTAGACGAAGAACTTAGGTCCGAAGAAGTAAGGCGCGGAGAACGTGGATTTGGATCAACCGGCAAGTAAAGGGACCCAAAGCGCGGTCAGCACCGAGACGGGTCTGCGCGAGGAAGCAGTCTTGCCGCGCGACGTGTATGCCCTGCTGGCCCAGGCCAATCTGCTGCGGATGCGCGGGCATTGGGAGGAAGCCGCCCAGGCCTGCATGGCGGCTCTGCGGCTGGCCCCGGACAGCTCCTCGGCGAATAGCCTGCTCGGCGATATTTACGAAAACCAGGGCCGTTATGACGATGCCGCCCAGTGGTATCGCATGGCGCTCGATGCCAACCCGGACAGTCCTGCCGATATTGTCAAGCTGGACCGCATTGTCAAGCTGGACCGCCTGCGGCAGCGCGAAGCCGTTCAATTTGGGCAGGGCCAAACTGTGAACGCAGACGCGGCCAAGCCGATTAAGCTTACTCCTACCGCGCCGTCTGTTCGTGTCGGGCTGCCGCGCCTCGTCCGAGACCCGGAGTTTGCCCTGCGCTGCGGCGCGATTGCGGCGGCTTTGGCGCTGGTGCTGGTCGTCGCGTTTGCTTACCGCGTTGCCCGCCATGCCGGAACGCTGAACGCACTGGGTCTCGGCAATGACCCTGTTTTCAAGTCCAACCCCGTTGTCGTGCCGCCCCGTGCCGGGACGCTGCCGACCGACCCGGATGCCGCTCCGGCCCATGACCCTTCGGAGCAGTCGCTGCTGACGGCGCTTCAGGCCTCGCAGGATTTGAGCCGGCTGGGGGTTGCTGTTTACGATGTGCAGGCGGACCCGCGTGCCGGGCGCATGACGGTCACGTTCGGCCTGCCGCCGTCTTCAGGATTAACGCAGGCGGAAGTCGCCCGCGATGCGCTTCGGGTGCTGGAAGCGGCGGGCATGGAGCCGTCTGTCACGACCTATACGGCCCGCTGCCTGCTGGTTCCAGATACCGGACAGGCGAGTGCGGCTCTGGCGTTTGTGGGGGATGCTTCCAGCGCTTCGATCCAAACCAGCGCATCTGCCGGCGATACGCTCACCGATGCCCAGGCGGAGGGCGCTTTCTCCGATCTTTGGTGGTCTTCCACGGCGGACATTAGGGCATAAGCGTTTCACTTTAACATTGACAAACAATGACTGCTTATGGTACGATGCAAGTAAGTCAAATCACCTCACGGCACGATAGAAAAGGAGACTTCACATGAAACTCTCATTGTGGAGGCAAGGGCCTTCACGCTCATCGGCAAGGGCCTTCACGCTCATCGGCAAGGGCCTTCACGCTCATCGGCAAGGGCCTTCACGCTCATCGGCAAGGGCCTTCACGCTCATCGGCA
>JAABUZ0100008529.1_pt1 | contig 12021 bp, 7 predicted proteins | sample 5562091 | NCBI WGS metagenome assembly JAABUZ01 (sample SAMN12813069, study PRJNA571459) | rock metagenome | isolation source: Antarctica rocks | place: Antarctica: Victoria Land, Linnaeus Terrace sud | collected 2015-12-21
GCCAGCCGATCCATGCTATGGACCAGCACAGTATCGCCCTCACGGACGAAGGTGCACAGAGCCTCCAATTGGGGGCGCAGCGTGTCTTTGCCGGAGGCTTTGTCTGTGAACACACGATCCAGCTGGATAGTCTCTAATTGACGTCCGGGGTTCTGGTCGAAGCTGCTGACGCGCACATAGCCGATACGCTGCCCACTCACATCTGGTCTCCGCCGCGATAGTGTCAGGATAAGGTCTTAGACCCTCGTCAGGACGTGTCAGAATAGGCGCGATGAGACTCTAACCTGACGCTCATGTGGGTGTCCCCTGACGTCCGGGTAGAGTATACCCCAGCCTGACAGCTTGACTCCGCGCACTATTCGTCGCGTCTCTCGGTACAACGGCCTTAGTGGACTTGGTCACACGGGATGCCGTACGTATCCTGGCACTGATGGCTGACATACGCCCCCGTGGATTGCCCTAGCTCTCGCCCAGCACCCGATCCGTTCGATAGGCGATCTCGACGACGTTGTTGGGCAGGAACTGAGCGCGGAAAAAGCGCAGCCCGTGCGCGCGGTCGGGGCCGCCTTCGTCGGTCAGCAGGAGTTGCTCGCCGTAGGCCGCGATATCCTCAACGATCCGCTCGTAGCGGTAGTACGCGAGCGCCCGCCAATCGATCTCCGTCCGGCCATAGCCCTGATAGAACCACGCTTCCTCCTGTGCGTCGTGCCAGACGCCACCGACGCCGCCGCCGACGAACATGAGGTCGCGCTCCTTGGGCGCGAAGGTGAGGGTGTCCCAATCGACGATGGAGAGCGCCTGGTCCGCGCCGATCAGGACATTGCCCCCGTGAATGTCGGCGTGGCACAGGACCGGTGCGGGCGATCGGGCACGCAGGGCGTCGCCGAGGGCGTCAGCGCGTGCGACGATATGGGAGATATCGTCGCGGTTGGCGCGCAGGGACGCCGCCAACGCTGCCGCGACCGGATCAGCGAACGTCGTAGCCTCAACCCGCGCCTGAAACGTCCTGACCAGATCGCGCCAGTACGGAGTATAGGTTTCCTGCGGGATGGACGGCCTGAGCGCGTGCGGCACGACCGCGGTGTGCATCGCCTTGAGGGCGACACCAAGCTCAATCCACTGGCGCTCCGACAACGGCGCCGCAAACCCATCCCGGCCTGTGACAAACGGGGACAGGATCACCGCGAAGGCGCCCGCGCGTGTCCAGAGGTGGTGTGCAGTGGTTTCGATCGGAGCGACGATCTGTGTGATGCCTTGGTCATGAAGGAAGCGGGGGATGGCCACCGTCGTGGCATCGAAGCGACCGCTGCGCAGCTTGAGGAAGTACGACGTCGCATCGTCGGTGACAACCCGATAGACGACGGTGTCCACATCGTTGCCAATCGGCAGAAACGCGAGCTGGGTGATGTGCAGTCCATAGTGATCGCGCAGACAGGCGCGGAGTGTGTCGTCCGGCACATTCGGTTTCTCAAGCATCGGGATCTCACTCCCACGGTACGTTACGCTGCGGTCGCAGTATACAAACGCAGTACGCCACAGGGCCGTGCGTTCGGAGCGTCACTGCCTGGTTGCCTAGATACTGCAAACTCTTGTGGCTAAGTTCAGCCTTAGCGTACAATAATTTCCTTTTCGTCAATCGACCCCAGTGTGGCCCTTTCCCACAAACGCGCGTTTCCGCGTCCCTACGCGCGCGATGCCAGGTCGCGGTCGCCGTTGATGGCTAAATTTCGCCTTGACGAAATGTAACGTAGGTGTTACGGTTGTAACTGACGGGAGGGACGGGTACACCTATGACCACACTAGACACCAGCTATCACAAGCGCCGCCGTGCTGAGCGCATGCAGGACCCCGAGTTTCGACACGAGTATGAGATCGCTCGGCGGCAAATCGATCAGGTTGATGCCGTCGTGCGGGCGCTTGACCATTTGCGCATTGAGACTGGCCTATCGAAGGCTGAACTCGCTCGTCGGATAGGGAAGGACCCCGCAGCGATAAGACGCCTCTTTAGCTCCGAGGCTAACCCGGAGCTTCAGACCGTTGCAGCCATAGCCGTTGCCCTTGATGCTGAGGTCAAGATCATCCCGAAGAGCCCCGCGCCGAACACGCCGCCGCGCCGCCGGTCGCGGCAAGCTGCCTGAGTGGCTTGATTTAGGTGGCCTGGGACATCGTATACTACGACCCTCCCGACAAATCAGCGTCTGCCATCGCTTTCCTTGATGCTTGCCCTCCCAAAGTGGAGGCTAACATGGTGGCCGTCTTGGACGCTGTCGCCGAGGCGCCGCCGCCGCAGTTTTCCGGCGGCGGCAAGTGGGAAGCCATGCGGCAGGATATGAGAGGCTATTACGAAGTGAGGGCGTCAGGCCCAAAGCGTGAACAGTTCCGTTTGTTCTGCATCCTCGAAAATGCGGATGCGGCAACGCTTGCACAGCGCGGGTTACCAGGGCCAGCGGTTGCTGTCATTACCGGCATGCGTAAGCCATGGATGACGACATTTACCGACGCCGATTATAGACGCGTACGAGGCTTGGGTGATGCCTATCTTGCGTCATACCCGCGCAGAATTATTACGTAGTAGAGCTAAATAAGAGCGCCTGTCCACTACGCCGGCAGTGGGAAGTGCAGCTTCTCGACGGCCTTGCGCTTGGAGGCCTCGCCGCGGCGGTCGTAGCGCGCCGTCGTCGTCACGTTGGCGTGCCCGGCGAGCTGCTGCACCGTCGAGATATCGACCTGAGCTTCGAGCAAATCGGACACGAAGCTGCGGCGCAGGTCGTGCGGCGATGCGTGCGCGATCTTGGCCTCGGCCGTGCGCCTGACTAGCGTGTTGTAGACGGCGCCGGTCGTCAGCCCCTCGCCCCGGATGCGCCCGCCCTTATTGACGGGCAGGAAGAGCCGCCCAGGCCGCGCGCCCCGCACCACAAGCCAGGCGTCCACCGCGACGGCCGCGCTCGGCTCCAAGGGCACCACCCGGTCCTTGTCGCCCTTGCCGCTTTTGATCGTCAATGTGGGTGGGTCGGAGGTGTAGTGCTCAACCTTCAAGGCGGCCAGCTCGGCGCGGCGCAGGCCCCCGACGTAGAGGCAGGCCAGCATCGCCGCGTCGCGCGCACCGGCCGGCGTCTTGTCCCGCGCGCACGCCTCGACGGGCGCCGTCAGTTCGCCCGCGCGGACGTGCCGGCCGGGCGGCAGGCGCGAGCCCTTGTGCGGCTTGACCTCGGCGATGCGCCGGTACTCCTCGTCGGTCATCAGGTTGAAGTCGCGGGCCTGGCGCGCGATCCCGCGCAAGACGGCCAGCGTGAGGTTGACCGTCGCCGGCGCCGCCTCGGCCGTGACGAGCTTCGACCGGATGAAGGCGACGTGATGGGCACGGAACTGGCCCCAGGGCAGCGCCGCGTAATCGGGAACCGCGACGAGCCGCGCCACGGCGCGCAGACGCTTGATCGCCGTCGCCTAGCTCGCCGCGCTGGTCAGCCCGTCGAGGTAGGCCCGCAACGGGTCGCGGAACGGCGTCTGCACGGCCACGGCCTGGTCGAGCGCGCCCCACCCAGCACGGCCGACGTCGGCCGCACTCCCCTCGACCTCTCCCTCGACGAGGGCGGCGCCCGCGCCGGCTCTCCGGTCCATCGCTCCGACCGTCACCACGCACCCCTTCTTTTTTGTAGGCTTTCTTAAATCTTGCGCCGTCATAGGCGTTCGCAGCGTCCTTGTTGCACAGACTTTGCGCGGGTTATTGCGCAGTTCCTGCGCCGAGGCCTACCCCCATCCCACGGTTAGTGCGCCAATCCCTATAGGCGGCGCCAGCGCCGGCGCCTGGTATCGGAAGCCGTTTGGACCGCCTACTCCACCCCTGGGAGCGCGTTATCGGCAGCTTCGGCGGGGAGAACCCGCGTATAACGACATTATCAGCACCCGATGCGCCATGCTGCCAGCGGTATGGGGCGAACGAGGGGATGGGTCCTTTCGGATGATAGGTAGGGCTGGGAGGACAGCTGTCCTCTACGATGGGGGGGTAACGTAGGGGGACGCCGCCTTGCTCGACAACGGACGCCGCCGGCGGCCCCACCCTACCGCCCGCTCAACATCTCTATCGTGTGGAGTGCGGTCGCGCGCGGTCAGCAGGTCGCCCCCGTGGCCGCCGCGTACGGGCCGGCGTCGGCGTTGCGCTGGAATTGCATCTGGCAGAGCGCCACGAAGCCGTCCTGCTGCAGGAGCGCCGTCTCGTCGTTCTGCACGTAGCCCACGAAGGCCCTGGCCCCCGCGTTCGACGCGGAGGACGCGTTCACGTCGAGGTGGACATAGCCCCAAGCAGGATAGGCGCCCATGGCCACGTCGAGGTCGCCCTTGCAGGTGATCTCGCCGCTCTCCGAGTTGGCCGCTGAGTTGTCGGGGGTGAAGGTGGAAGGGTCGACCGGGTCACAGGTCCGGTTGTAGCCGCTAGCCCCGTTGAGCTGGACGATGCCGCAACCGGCGAGTGGATAGGTACCTCCCAGCGGCTGGCGCGGGTCGAGCACCAGGGCGGCGCGCGAGGCGTAGCCGATGGCGTTCGCCCCGGCCGTTGGCGAGGTCGTCGGGCTCGTGTACGGGTTGCCGCACACGTCGGTCAACTCCGAGCCCGTCGTGCTCGCGTTGGTCGCATTGCCGATGCACTGGTCATTGCCGGGACCATACAGGTTCTGGCACCAGGTGACGCGGTCGCCCGAACCGGGGATGCGCTGCTGCACGGTCGGCGGGTTGCCGGCGGTGCCGCCGGCCTGCGCGTAGTCGCCCAGGGCGCTGCTCCAGAGCAACTGTGCCGTCTGCACCGACTCGTTGTTCGGCGCGGTGAAGGTTTGATTGTTCTGGCCCGAGCCGTTGCCCTTGCACTGCACGTCCGGCGCGGGCGCCTGCGGGCTGCCGCCCTGCAAGTCGTTGGCGCCGGGGCACTGCGCGATCGAGTCCACCACGTTGACAGAGACAACGTTGTCCTGGATGGATGAGCTGGGGCGGGCAGCGCCGCCAGTGCAGGCCGGGGCGAACACGGTGGAAACGCCGACGTCGTTGGCGCCGGGGTTGTCGGCCGCGACGTCGACGCCGAGGCAGGCGGTGCCGCCGTCGCTGTACTCGACGTCATAGGCCGCGCCCGCGGACGTGCCGTCGGCGACCTGGGCGCTGCAGAAGTCCTGCGCGGCCTGCAGAATAACATTCCTGAGCGCGGAGGCGCCATAGACGGACACGAGTTGCCCGCCGCAGCCGCTCGCGGTGCGCGGTCGGGGGGCCGCATGCGCCCGCAGCGTGTGCGGGGTCAGGGCCGGCCAGCAGGCGAGCCCGGCGAGGGCACAGGCGAGTAAGGCGATGCGTGCGATCCGGGCGGACATAGGGCACCCTCCTTCCTTTTCCTTCCATCTTGCCCATCTGGCGGCCGTCAGCCGTCGCCGCTACGATAGCACAATTGCCCATAACGCGACCGTAACATTTATTTAACGAGAATTTAACATGAGTATGGCCGTGCGGCGCCAATCTACCACCCTCCGCCGTGTTACGATGATAGCGCATCGCCGTTCGCCGCGCCCACGGACACGCACGGGGGCCACATGTCTTCGGATGTTTCCGGCACGAGCGCGCGGCGGGGATCACCAGGTGACAGGGCCGGGAGGGCATGTGCGACCGCAGCCCCACGCGCTACTAAGTAATCGCTCCTTGCCAGACGACTAGACGAGGAAACGCCCATGCATACGCCCGCTCGCGCATCCACCCGCATGGCGCGGCCCGCGCCTTCGTCCATCCGGCGCCTGCTGCCCATGCTCGCCCTCGGAAGCGTCCTGCTCGCGGCCGGCGGGGGGGCCGGGCTCACGGCCGGCGGTGGCCCCGTCCAGTCGGGGAGACCGGCCCCGCGGCGCGCCGTCGCCCACCCCGCGCGCCACATCACGGCGCCAGTGGGCCAGGCGACGAGCCTCAAGCCGGACTGGCGCGGCGACGCCGCCAACACGGGGCAGGTCGCGGCGACCGGGCCGGCCACCCTCCCCGCGGAATCCGTCGCCGACGCGCCCGGTGTGCCCGGCGTGGCCGACGGGATCGAGTTGTCCGCCGACGGCAGCGCCCTCTTCACCCTCGACAGCGGCGTCGTCTACGCCTATCGCCCCGATGGCGCGCGCAAGTGGGCCTTCCCCGCCTCCGGGACGCTGGGCGGCTACGGCCACGACCTCGCCGCGGGCGCCTCGCACCCAACCGTGGGGGCCGACGGGGCCGACTACATCGGCAACGACAACGGGAGCCTGTACCAACTCGACGACGCGACGGGGGCCGGCGCCGCCATCTTCCAGGCCCCCGCGGGCGCGGCCCTGCAGATGACGCCCAAGCGCGGCTCCGACGGCACGCTCTACATCGGCGACGGCGGCGGCGCGTTCTACCACCTCGCCCCGCCCGCGCTCGGGGCGGGCGCGCCGGCGACGCTGCTCTACAGCGTCACGGCCACGGGCGCGCCGCAGCCGCCCGGCTCGCCCTACACCGGCGCCTCGCGCGGGCCGTTCCGCTTCTACGGCGAGGCGGCCCTCGACGGGGCGGGCGACGCCTACGTGGCCAGTTCCGACGTCAACCCCCAGGGGACGCCCTCCCAGCGTGTGGGCACGCTCTACAAGGTGGGGCCGCGCGGGGCGATCCTGTGGCGGGCGGGGCTGCAGGGCGCGCCGGTTGGCGCCGTCGTTTACGCCGCCAACCCGGTGACGCCGACGCAGCCGCTCGTCGTGGTGGCCGACCGCTTCCCCGAGGTGGCCGCCTTCGACGCCGCGACCGGCGCGCGCGTGTGGCAGCTCATCCCGCCTGCGAACCCGGCGGGCTTCGACGCCAGCCCGGCGCTCTCCCCGGACGGGCGCACGCTCTACGCCGCCGACGCCGCGGGCGCGCTCGCCGCGCTCGACGTGGCCACGGGCGGGCCGGCGGCGGGCTTCGGCGTGGAAGGCCGGGTGGCGCTGCCCGCCGGGACGCAGTCCTCGCCGGTGGTGGACGCGGCGGGCACCCTCTACCTGGGCACGAACGACGGCGCGCTGGTCGCTCTCGCGCCGGACGGCCGGACGCTGTGGACGCTCCCCGGCGGGCTGGCGACGGGGGCGAGCGGGAGCGGGAGCGCCAAGGACATGAGCCCGGCGATCGGGGCGGACGGGACGCTCTACGCGGGAGGCAACGGCGGGGCGGTGCGCGGCTTCCGCGTGGGGGGGAGCTTGCCGACCGCGACGCCGGGGCCGGCCGGCGCCCCGCCGACTCCCTCCGCTACGACGACCGCGCCGAGCACGCCCAGCGCGGCACCGAGCGCGACAGCCACGAGCACGGACCTTCCCACGCCCTCCGGCCCCACGCCCACGTTCCCGCCGGGGCCGCCACCGGGCACCGACCTGTTCCACCTGAACACCGCCAACGCCCACTACCTCGCCGCGGCCAACGGCACGACCGAACTGCGCCTCTACAACGCCCCGGTCGGCCTGCCCGACGCGCGCGGCTGGCATCTACGCGATCCCGGCCTGCGACCGGCCGTCCCCCTCGTGGCCAGCCCGAGCCCCCGCGCCAGCGTCAGCCCGGCGAGCCCTGGCGCGGCCACCAGCCCCGTCCCCCTCGGGACTAGTTTACCCCTGGCGCGACAACGGGCTCGGGCCGGCCTAGCAGTCCCCACGCTCGCGGTCCCCACGCCTGGCGTCACGGACACCACCGTGGCGCTGACGGACACCGGCCTGCTCACGGTTACAGACCCAATCACGCCGGCCGCGCTGCCCTTCGGCCTCCACCTCGCCCCCACGGCGAACAGCCCTGCCCTCGCCTCCCTCACCAACGAGGACGGCGTCAGCCTCACCCTCGCCCTCGCCTCCATCGGCGGCGGCGCCCCCGCCGCTGTCCCCGGCGTCGTGGGCGCGAGCGGCGACGCCATCACCTACACCGCCCCCGTCGCCTCAGCCCCCGCCGACCTCGCGCTCCACCCCACTGTCTCCGGCCTCGACCTGCGCCTCGTTCTGCACACCGCCGCCGAGGCCGGCCCCTTGACGCTGGCCCTGGCCCCCTCCGCCGGCGCGTACTTGGAAGCGGAGCCCGGCGGCGCGGTCCAGGTCACGCGCCCCTTCACCGCCTACGGCGACGACGGGACCGCGCACACTATCCTCTCGCCCGAATACGTCGTCCACGCCCCCGTCGCCCATGACGCCGCCGACGCTACGGGCGATCCGGCGGCGAGCGCGCCAGTGAGCCTGACCCTGGGCGCGACCCCCTCCGGCGTCCCGGCGCTCCTGCTGACCGTGGACTCCGCCTGGCTGCGCGACGCGCGTCGCGCCTACCCCGTCACGCTTGACCTGCCCCTCGCCACGGCCTACTCCGCCGTCCACAGCGGGCTCGCCGCCACCGTTAACAGCTGCGCGCCCACTGTCCCGGATACGCACGGAGGGCTAACCGCGGGACGCGTGGGCGGCTGCGCTTCTCATGGCCTGCTCTCCTTTAACACCACGCCGCTGCTCGCCGACACGCCCATCGTTTCAGCCACGCTGCGCCTCTATACGCCCGACCAAACCGGCCAGACCGGCATACATATTTATCCGAACACGCCCTTGACCGCGACGCTGCCGGTGTGGGAGCCCTCGCCCTATCTCCAGCCGACCTGGGCCAGCGCCCCAGCGGTCGTGACCGGGAGCGTGGGCATCGACCAAAGCGCGAGCGACGGGCGCTGGCAGAGCTGGGACGTGACCGACCTCGTGCGGGGCTGGATACGTGCGCCGCGCACGAACGGCGGCCTCACGCTGGCGAGCGACGGCGCGCTCGTGCGCCTCGCCTCGTCGCTACGGATCGGGCGTGACGCCCCCGCGTTCGCCCCTTACCTCGACATCATCTACGGGCCACGACCGTCTGCCGCGTCGCCGCCCGCCCCCTCCGCACGGCGCGCCAGCACGTCACCCGCGATCCTCCCAGGTGGCGGCGGCTCGGCGGCCTCGATCTACGGCGTGTCGGGCGACTTCGCCGGCCCCTGCGGCCAGATCGAGTGCGGCAACAAGCTCGGCGTCGACCAGACGGCGGGGCTCGGCGCGCGCTACATTCGCGTCCAAGCTCGACTCGATTGCAGCAGCCAACTCCGCAACGGCGGCAATCCCGGTATAGCCTATTGGAATGGGTATGGGAGTAACTCCGCCGCCCCGACCAGCCCGAGTTCGGTCTATGCCGTGCTCTCCAACGCCTACTATGACGGCCTGATCCCCATCGTTGCCTTCGTGGCGGACGACCAGTGCGCGTCCTCCTTCAGGCCCCCCGTCTGGGGCAAGCAGATCGTGGATTTCCTCAACACCATGAGGCAGTACAGCGATCGCTATGTCCCGAGCGGCCGGTCGTTGTTCGACCAACTCGCGGCAAGCCAGACCTACTTCGAGGTCTTCAACGAGATCAATTTCCATAGTCCGTATGGGTATGGGTTGGGCGCGGGCAGCTATAGGTGGGCCTACAAGGCGATCTTCATGACTGCGGCAGGAGCCTTAAACAAGACGCTGGGGAACGCACCGTGGGTCGCCCTCACATCAGGCATGACGCTACCCACGGCGAATGGCGAGTTGCCCTGTACCGACGCAAGCAACCCTTATGGGTATCCCAACCTCGCCACAGCGGCGGCGGCTATCCGAGGGGCCGAGGGGGCGGCCTCGTACAACGGCTACCCGTTGCGCATCTCGACCGCGCATCTCGGCGTGGCCGTCCATCCCTATGGCTACGACACGCAGGAGTACGTCCCCGGCAGCCTCATCCCGAATTATTGGAACAACTACTATGGCACGAACTACCAGGGTACATCCACCTACGGACCCAATATCCACTATGAAGGAAACTGCACCGATTTGCAGGCCATGATCAATACATGGACTGCGGCGTTTCCGCCCCCGATGAAAGTAGTTTTCACGGAGGACAACTACACGTTGCGGGGCAACGATGGAACATGCACCAATTCGGATGGGTGCGAGGGCACGTATCTTGTCGATCTCGTGACGTGGCTCCACGATCACAATGGATACGACAGCCCGGGGGGCCCACTTATCGTGACGGTATTTACCGGCGTCAATTTCGGGGACCCAAACAATCCACCTCCGGGCGGTAATCTGGGCCTCTACAAGGTCGATCCGAGTGGGGGCGCGAACTGGTATAAATCGGTGACGATTCAAGCCTGTCCGAACAACTCAGCGGTCGCGGGAACTCACGCGATTTCAGTTGACTATGCACTACTCATCGGTCAGGGATGCTACTAGTAGCCTTCTTCACACTTGCCACATGGGGGCCACGACGGGGCCACGACGACAACAGTCTGCGCTGTCATTGACCGTGTGGCATTGTTAAGGCAGGATGGTAGGGATACTCCCAGCCGGACCGCATGTATCTACGAACGGAGGGGCCATGGAACTGGGATTGACGTATGCGCTTCGCGTGGCCGTCGGCGCCTGTGGTATGGCGCTCTTCGCGACTACGACAGGATCGACTGCGGGAACGCGGCCCCCCTCTCATGCTAACGGGGCGACGGCGCATAGGTTTTATGCGCCCCTCATCGCTATCATGCCTGTGGGGCTAGCGCCCACGGCGCTGGCCGTCGACACGCGGCGCGGTCGTATCTTTGTCCTTAACGCGGGCTCGCCACAAGACACCCCGACTCATTCACTCTCGACCGGACGGCAACCTACGCCTAGCGTGAGCATACTCGACGCCACAACTGGTCATGTGCTGCACACCACGCCGGTCGATCCTTCTCCTGCGGCGCTCGCGGTCGACCAGCGGACCGGGCGCGTTTTCGTCGCCTGCGACGGCGTGCCGGGCGCCGAGGAGAGTTCGACGGCCGTGGACGTCCTCGATGCGGCGACGGGCACGCTTGTCGCCACGCTCCCCCTAGGCTACGCCTCTTTTGGCCCGCAGGCGCTCGCGGTGGACGAGCCGGCGGGCCGCGTGTATCTGAGCATGGACCAAGGCGTGGAGGTACTCGACGCGACGACTGGGCGGGTGATCGGCCGTGTGCCGGGAGCCGGCGGGGGGGCGATCGTGGTAGACCCACGCAGGCATCGCGCCTTTGTCATCGGGGGTGATTCGATCACCATGTTGGATAGCGCCACATTGTCGGTGATGCGGTCACAAAACATCCCTCCCGCCCCGCCCGGGGCTACAAATGTCGTAGCCCTCGATGCGCGCTCATCGCAGGTCTTCTATTTATTTGGGGGCATCCACGTCGGCTACCTCGGTGCTCTCAATACACGCACGGGAAACGTGCTCTACAATGCGGAGGTCAATGGAAACTATTTCCCCCTCGTTCTCGGCGTCGACCAACAGCGCGGGCATGTGTTCGTCGATACGAATTTCGACGTGTACGCTTCGCCGGCGCTTGCGATGTATGATGGCCAGACCGGCAAGCCACTCCACGTAACGGCGCTACCCCGACAGGATGCGTTCCCCTATCAACCGGGGCATTATCAATACGTCACGGTGGACAGCGCGGCCAATCGTACATTTATCGTCACAAGCCCCCCATCCGCTGTACCAGTTCAGATCGGTGGCGCCTCTCGCCCCGGCGCGCTTGTGGTACTCGATGCAACGACTGGACGCCTCCTAAGCCAGCACCGCATTGGGCGCAACCCTCAAGCAGTGGCTATCGACGCCCTGCGGCACCGCGTCTTCGTGGCCAACCAAGGCGACAACACCGTGAGCGTGTTCGACGCCACGAAGCTGTAGCCCACATGCCGCTCACGCCGCGGCCACACCCGCGCCAGAGACCAACCTCTCTCACCTAGTGCGATCTCAGTTGGGATACTTTGATTCTTGAGATACTACAGCAGGGTCTCTGCCCTCCACGCCGGTTGGGACATGTAGAACGGGACTTCACGGGCAATTGTCCCATTCTACATGTCCCGACGAACCCTGTGGCGCGATACCCTGTACAGGTATGAAGAAAGCACCATTGTTCGTTCGTCCGCTGACGGATGCGGAGCGGCAGGAGCTGGAGGCTCGCCTGCGCACGCCCGACGCCTTTGTCCTCCGCCGCGCCCAGATCATTCTGGCCAGCGCTCA
>JAABUZ0100008530.1_pt1 | contig 12021 bp, 14 predicted proteins | sample 5562091 | NCBI WGS metagenome assembly JAABUZ01 (sample SAMN12813069, study PRJNA571459) | rock metagenome | isolation source: Antarctica rocks | place: Antarctica: Victoria Land, Linnaeus Terrace sud | collected 2015-12-21
TCACGCGGCGTCTGCGCCCCGGTACGGCCCTGCGGTGGCACGGTTCAGCTTTCCGGAGCGGGCCACATGCCGCGAATCTGTCGTTGCTGCGACGATGTCGTCTACTGCATCGAGATGGAGGACCCGTATGAGCAAAGGTGGCGCGGGCCGTGCTGTGGAGTGGTGCGATCGGGAGCGTTAGCTGTGCCACTCTCGGCGGCCAACTCGTGCTCGCATCACAGCGCGACGGCCGATCGGCCTGCTGTGCTCCAGCGCTGGCGCCTCCTGTTCAGGCCGGCCCCTCACCGTCGCGCGTCGCTGAGCCGTTACCTGCGCCCCGCCATACGACCGCGACTCCTCCAGCGACGGCAAACTCCGCCGCCACGGACAGCCATGCTGCGATGTAGCCGCCGGTTGAGTCGACGAGCATCCCGAACAGTGGTGCTCCCAGCACAAACCCGGCGAAGACGCCAAGCGAGAGCATAGCGGAGTCGTGGCCGGCGGTTCCAAGGCGGCTCCCCATCAGGAGCACGACCATTGAGATGGCAAAGGCGGCGACGGCCGAACCTCCGAGCCCGATTGCGCCTGCCCACAGCAGTGCAGAACCGGCGCTGGACGCAGCGCACACGAGCAGCGCGGAAGCAACGGCCACGGCGGACACGATGACCAATGCCGTCGACGCATGACGCATGCGGTCTCCCATCCCCGACCAGAAGATCCGAGAGAACGCGCCGGCGACACCCACCGCAGCCAAGACGAAGCCCGCCCGTCCAGGCGTCAGACCTACCGCCTGATGAGCGTAGAGAGCGAGGTAGGAGTTCATCCCGCTTGCCCCCGCGGCCATGAAGAACGAGTAGCCCATGAGCCACCGTACCCACGCTTCCGGAAGCGCAGGGCGAACAAGGCGCGCTCGACGAACAGATACTCGGGAAGACGGGATCTTCACGAAAACAAGAAGGAGCCCCAACAGCGGCAATATCATGGCCGCCCGGACGGCCATTCTCCAACCAACAGCGGCGGATAGAGTCGGCAGTACCAAGCCAGCAAGTAAGGCTCCAAATTGAACACCTGACTGCTTCACGCCGACAACGACCGCGCGCCGCTTCGGCAAGAGGAGCTGCGAGATCAGCTTGTTCGTCGCCGGATTTGCGAGCGATTGGGCCGCCCCTCCAAGGGCAAATGCGCCCAGCAACCATGCATAGGTTGTAGCTAGTGACATGAGGACGAAGTCGACCGCAACCATTGTGAACAAGACTACGAGTGCGCTACGTCCACCTATAAGATCCACAAGTTGTCCAGAATAGATCGACAGTAAGGCCGCCGTGCCAAAGGCAATGCTCACCAGCCCGCCCAGAGCAGATCGGGAGATATGAAGATCCCCAATCACAAAGATGCCGAGCGACCCGACAATGAAGAGAGGCAGCATCGAAGCCGCCATCGCCGCCGCCAATGTACCGGCAAGGACTGCCCGTCCGCTGCGATCAGCGTCCGGAAAGGCGCCGACCTCACTATCAGCCACTACTCCATCGCCTCTTCTTGATGCACCCCTCCGAGGGGTCGACAAGATCGACTGCCGAGTTTGCCCAGATTGGAACTACGCCATCTCAACCCAACCAGACCAAGCTGGTCATTCGTGCTCCCCTTCTCGGCCTGCCGCTTTGATTCCCGCCCTTCCGGCGGCGCTCCCCGCATCGGGCCCGCGAGCGAGCGTCAGCCGCCCGCGACCGCTGGGAGGATCGTGACTTTGTCGCCGTTAGAGACGGGTGTGTCCAGGCCATCTAGAAAACGGATGTCCTCCTCGCCCAGATATACGTTGACAAATGGCCTGAGGCGCCCCTCCTCGGCGATCCGGGTGCGGAGTTCGCCGTGGCGTGAGTAGAGCGCGTCCAGCACCTCGCCCACCGTAGACCCGCCCACCTCCACGTCTGACTCCCCGCCGGTCGCCTGACGAAGCTGGCTGGGAACCTTGACCGTGACCGCCATCGTCGAGCTATGCTACCAGTGCGGCCGGCGGCCGGGGCGGCAGGTTGCCTGCTCGGAGGATTCGAGCACGGCTCGTTTCGCAGGTTTCGAAGGTCCACAGGGGCCAGGTAGGTCGAGCGCCGTTCGCCCCGAGTCGTCAGCCCAATGGTCAAGACGGGGATCGCACCTGAAAGCGGACTTCCCGGGACCTCGGGGAGTCACGCCAGGCTAAGGCCGCCGTCGACATGCATGATCGAGCCCGTGACCCAGGAGGCGGACGGGTCCGCGAGGGCAACGATCCAGGCTGCGACCTCCTCAGGTGCTCCCCTGCGGCCCAACGGGACGAGCCGCACAGAATCGGCCACGACGGATTCGATCAGATCGATGGCCAAACCGGCGCGGGCGAGCATCGGTGTGTCCGTCGGTCCGGGAGCTACCGCGTTCACCCGAATCCCCTCAGGGGCCAACTCGAGGGCCCACGTTTGGGTGAGCGACTCCAATGCCGCCTTGCTGGCACCGTAGTGACCCCGTCCAACCCCGGGTTTGTGACCATAAGTGCTCGAGATGTTGACGATCGCACCGCGTGCCGCCCGTAGCCCGTCGAGGGCCGCTCGGGCCAGCAGCGTGGGACCGACCACGTTGGTGGCGAGCAGCTCGGCGACCAGCTCTACGTTGGCCTCCGCGAGGGTGGCTCCTCGGAAAGCCCCCGCGTTATTCACGAGGACGTCAAGTCGACCCCACCGGTCCATGGCGGTCTTGACGATCCGCGTTGCGTCGTCTGGAAGGGTGACGTTTGCGACCAGAGACTCCACGTTCTCGTACCTTTCTACGAGATCTTGCATTTGCTCTGCTGTTCGACCGACGATCATGACGTAGGCACCCCGAGCGGCCAATGCCATGACGGCCGCTCTTCCGATGCCGCTCCCCCCACCCGTGACTACTGACACCCGCCCACGCAGTCCATCCAAATGCCGCTGAGACATAGTTCAGTATATCGTTCGTAGACTTCCGCGAGCTCGTATGCACGGCGCCTCTGACGACCCGTTCGTAACGGTGGGAGCGCCGGCCTCGCCCCAGCCGGCGATGTAGGGGATGCTCTCCCGCTCGATCGGCTCCACCTCGGGCACCATCCACGGCTGCACGATCGTCTCAAGGGTAAGGCACGATCGGACCATCACTGAATGTGCTCGTCGCTTCCACGGCCGCCTTTGCGGGACCTTCTGCTGTTTCCGGGGGTCAGATGGGTAGCAGTGGGCAGAGGCCGCCGAGGCTGAGCATGGCGAGCGCGATTAGGGCTTGGGGGGTGCGGAACCCGTAGGCGCGGCGGGCGATCAGACGCAGCTGGGTGTTCACCTGTTCGATCCGTGCGTTGGATCGATTCGTCGACTGCGCGTGATGCTGATGATCTGAGTGGTTTGTCGTGGGTGCGGGTGATGCACCCGTTCCATCCGTGGGTAGGACAGGAGTTCGAGTTCGTCAAGCGCCGGCACAACTGGCGGGCGGATCGCGTGTACGTCCGCGACGGCGCAGGCGAGCTGGTCTCGCTGCCCGCGGAGTGGACGGATGCGGTGCCTGAGGATCCGTTCGTGGTCGTGGCCGGCGGGCGCGCCGCGTTTCATCTCGAGGGGCTGGTCGCGTTGGCGGAGCTGGTCGCGTCGTTGGTGGCGGCGGGCGGGCCTGGCGAGGGCGGGCGCGTTCGGGCCGAGTAGGGCACCGTCAAGCGGATTATGCCGTACTTGTCAGCGGAATTATGCCGCTGCTGTGGTGTGGGCTGGTCTGGATCGCGTCGCCTCGCTGGCCGAAGAGCCACAGTTGGTGGCCGACCTGTCGGGATATCTCGGTGGTGATCGGGTGACGGCGCGGTCGATGCAGGTCGGTCCGGTTAGTTCCGTCCGACGGGTGGCGCATAATCCGCTGGACACTATGCGAGAGGAGCGGGATGGCTCGGCGGGCAGGGGACGGCAAGGCTAAGGAGTTGGCGGCCTCGAGGACGCTGAACCCGCGTCCTGAGGTGGTCGTGGATGAGGGGTTTGGGGCCTTGGAGTTCTTCGACGCGAGGGATCTGGTGCAGGTGAAGTACGAGATGGTGCGCCGGGTCGAGGCCGATGGCTTGGCGGTGAGCGCGGCGGCGGGCGCGTTCGGGTTCTCCAGGCAGTCGTATTACACCGCGGCGCGGGCGCTGGGGGACGAGGGTCTGGCCGGGCTGGTGCCCGCGAAGCCGGGGCCGCGCGGGGCGCACAAGCTGACCGATGAGGTGCTTGAGCATCTGGAGGGGCTGCGGGAGGCCGATCCGGCGCTGGGTGCGGCTGAGCTGGCCGTGGCGGTCGCGGAGCGGTTCGGGGTCACGGTGCATCGCCGCTCGGTGGAGCGAGCGCTCGCTCGCCGGGAGGCCGCCACGCGGGGCCCGAAAAGTGGCTGACGGAGGTGAGCACGAGCAGCGGGCTGATGCTGGGACGATCACGGCCAGCTATGAGCGCTTGCGCGCGGCGGTCCTCTCAGGCGGCGCGGGCGGGTGGCGGCTCGGGCACGGGGTCCTGTCCGCCCACGGGATCGTCGGGTGGATGCACGCACTCGGCGAGCTCGCCCCGCTCGCGCCCGCCGCCCGCGCGGCCGAGGGCGCGCCGGCGGCGGGGTGCGGGAGCTGCGCTCCGCCGCCGGCGGGTCCTCCCGTGTCGCTGCCCGACGCCGATCAGGTGGTCGCGGTGCTCGCGCAAATGGTGCTTCCCCTCGCAGCGTGACCGGTTCACTTTCGAACATGAAGGAGACGTGATGAACGATCAGAGCAAGGTGACCGCGGATCATCTGCGCCGCGACGCGTACCTATACGTGCGCCAATCCAGCCTGTATCAGGTCGCCAACAACACCGAGTCATCCCGCCGCCAATACGATTTGCGCGGCCGGGCGGTCGCGCTCGGCTGGCCGGCCGACCGGGTGATCGTGATCGACGTTGATCAGGGCCAGTCCGGCGCCTCGGCGACCGATCGCGAAGGGTTCCAGCGCCTGGTCGCCGACGTCGGCCTCGGGAAGGCGGGGATCGTGCTCGGCCTGGAGTGCTCAAGATTGGCGCGCAACAACGCCGACTGGCACCGGCTCCGGCTGGCCAATCGGTGAGCACCCGCGCTTTGACCAGGCGGCTCTCGATGGACTCTCGTGGGCAAGCCGCCGGCCACCGAAATCACCTGCATTAGCTGGATTTTTCGCCTCCCAAGCGGCGAGACGGCGCCGCGGTCAAAACTGGGGAGGCCAGGCTTACGAGTGAAGTGCTCTACCAGCTGAGCTACGTCGGCGCTATCGCCCTGAAGCAGAGCGACGAACCGGCGGAATTCTATCGGCGACCCTGGGAGCCCCGAGCGTGCGGATGACGAGGTCTTCGTATCCCGCCTTGAGCCGCCCGAGCCCCATCTGACGCATGTGGCGCTGGTGAATGAACGCTCGGGCCGAGAGCGCCGCTAGTAGCGCGTCGGCGAGGTAGTCCACGTCCGCGTCGGGCTGCGCCTGCTCGACGAGGGTGCGAACGTGCAGCCAGTGCACGGCGTAGGGCTGCGAACGCCTCCAGCCCTCTCCGTCCGACTCGGCGTCCAGCAGAAGCTCGCTGTGGGCTTCCAAGCGATCCAGCATCGCGCAGCCGAATGCGGCCAGTCGCCCGGCCGGCGGTGCACCCGGACCCAGCGGTGGCGAACCGCGGAGGATCGCGTCCTGCAGGTCTCGCTCATCGCGATCGAGGATGGCCAGGGCGAGCGATGCCCGGTCACCGAAGCGGCGAAACAGGGTGCCCTTACCCACCGCGGCCTCGGCCGCGATCGCGTCCATAGAGGTGCAGCGCACGCCCCGCTCGGCGAAGAGACGCTCGGCCGCCGCCAGGATCCGCGCTCTGTTGCGCGCCGCATCGGCACGCTCGGAAGCTGCTGCTGGGAGCACGGGAAGCTCCATCAGCCGAGCGTACCGGACCGGGGTCCACTTCTGCTATGGTTGTGTACGCAACGAAAACCTTGTCTGTGCCATCCCACCCAAAGGAGACCCTCCCCCATGTCCGTCAACACTGTCGATGAACGCCTCGCTGGCCAATGGCAGTTCAACGCTGTCCATTCCTCCGCCGACTTTTCGATCAAGTACTTGGTGGCCAAGTTCCGCGGCCGCTTTGAGGAGCTCGACGCCAGCCTGAACGACGGCGTCCTGACCGGATCGGTGAAGGTCGGATCGGTCAACGTCAAGGATCCCAACCTCATCGGCCACCTGCAGTCGCCTGAGTTCTTCGACGCCGAGCAGCACCCTGAGATCACCTTTGCCTCGAAGATCCTTGAGATCGACGGTGACAACCTGACGCTCGATGGGGAGCTGACGCTGAAGGGCATCACGAAGCCCGTTCAGGCGACCGGCACCGTCAACGGACCGACCGAGGACTTCATGGGCAACACCCGTCTCGGCTTCACGCTGCAGACGACGATCAATCGCACCGACTTCGGCGTGACCTGGAACGCCGAGCTGCCCAAGGGGGGCAAGGCGCTCTCCGAGGAGGTCACGCTGATCATCGAGCTCGAGTTCAACAAGGTCTGAGGGATGCGGATCCTGGCCATCTCGGGCTCGTTGCGCCGGGACTCGCATAACACGGCGCTTGTGCGGGCGGCAGCCCATCTGCTGCCGCCCGACGTCGACCTGACGTTCTACGCGCACCTCGAGCGGGTCCCGCCGTTCAACGAGGACCGGCTCGCGCATCCGCCCTCACCGGTCCAGCACCTGCGCCAAGCGGTCGCAGAAGCCGACGGAGTCCTCGTCGCCACCCCCGAATACAACAGCTCGATTCCCGGCGTGCTGAAGAACGCACTGGACTGGCTCTCGCGTCCGCTGATCGAGAGCCCGCTGCGTAACAAGCCGGCCGCCGTCATCGGTGCCTCGACCGGCATGTTCGGCGCGGTCTGGTCCCAAGCCGAGACCCGCAAGGTCCTCGGTGCGATCGGTGCTCGTGTGCTTGACCGTGAGCTCCCCGTGCCCTCCGCCGATGAGCAATTCACGGCCACCGGCCGCCTAGTCGACGAGGACCTCGAGCGCGAGCTCGCGCTTACGTTAACCGCGCTCGTTGAGGCGATCGCAGAACGCGCCCGCATGACGGTCTCCTCCTCCGGGAGCTAGGTAGCCCGCCAGTCCTCCACGAGGATCGCCCAGCGTTCGTGGTCGCGCCACTGCCCGTCGATCTTCAGGTAGCGGGGAGAGAAGCCCTCCCGGCGAAAACCGGCGCTGCGGGCGAGCGCCAGGGAGGCGCCGTTGCCGGGCTGGATGTTGGCCTCGATGCGGTGCAGACGGAGGTCGAGGAAGGCGCGGCGCAGAACGAGCTGGATTCCCTCGCGCATGTACCCGTGCCCGGCGTGGGGCCGGCCGATGGCGTAGCCCAGAAAGGCACTCTGCAGGGAACGGCGGACGATCTGGGAGAGGTTGAGGAAGCCGAGGATCGCGTCGTCGGGGCGCCGGCAGAGGAGCATCGCCTCGAAGTCGAGACGCCCGGCGTCGGCCAGGTAGGCGGCGAAGCGATCCGGATCCGTCGGAGCGCTCGCCCACGGCTGGTGGAACGGGCGGCTGTCTTGCATCAGGGCGAGGAACTCGGCCTGGTCTGATGGCACCGGACCGCGCAGGTACACGCGCTCCTCGCCGTTCAGGCGACCAGGGCTTGCTCCAGCCGGTATGCGAGCGCTTCGCATGCCAGGTCCTCGCTGACGTTCAACGTAAACCGCCGTCGGGTCTCCTCGACGAGATCTATGGCCGCGTGGGGATCGTGCGGCTCCCGCTCGGAGTCCTGGCGCAGCTCCTCGATCCTGTCGACGTTGCGAACCAGATCCTCAGCCCGCCAGGACAGGTGCGCCAGATCGGCGAGCCACAGCGACACCAACTGCAGCGCCAAGTCCAGCGCTGAGGTCTCCTCCCGGCGGCGCACGCGCCGGATCCGCTCGCTCCACTCGGTCTCGATCCGCTTGCGCTCCTTGCGGGGGTAGAGCTCCAGCTCCGCGGTGGCTCGGCCCTGGAGCTCAGCCCGCGCTGACTCCCCTCGCGCCTTGACCGCCTGGAGCAGCTCGGTCCAGGCCCGCTCGGAGGCCGCCGTGCCGTTCACCGCCGTCCGCGCGAACCGCTCCGCCGCCGCGCGCAGTGCCGCCCCCCCCGGCCGCGCCAGCTCCCGCGCCTGCGCCGCGTCGCCCAGCGACAGGCGGGCGCAGGCCAGCGCCGTCAGCGGAGGAACCCCCAGAGCCTCGATCTGCCCCGCCACCTCCGCCGCAGCGGGGGCGTCGAAGCGCACGAGCTGACAGCGGGAGCGAATCGTCGGCAGGACATCCACGAGCCGGTCGGTGAGGAGGATCAGGTGCACGAACGGGGCCGGCTCCTCGAGGGTCTTCAACATCCGGTTGGCGGCCTCCTCGCCGAGCTCGTCCACCCGCTCGATCACGAACACCCGCCGCGGAGCCTCGAACGGCGTCCTGCTCGCTGCGGCCACGACCGGACCGTCGATGTCGCTGACGAGGATCTCGTGTGCGCCGCTGGGCGCGACCCACGTCAGATCCGGGTGGGCACCCGACCGCACCCGGGCACGAGCGCCCTCGGGGTCGGGCGCTCCCTCGGCCAGGAGCTCGGTCGCGAGGCCCCGCGCGATGCTGCGCTTGCCGGCCCCCCCGGGTCCGTGAAACAGGTAGGCGTGCGAGGCCCTGCCCCGGGGCGGCAGGGCCGGGGCCAGCACCGCCCTCGCGTGCGGCTGGCGTTGAAGCTCGGCAAGCATCATTGCCGATCCTATTGCAGCGCCCAGCAACGACCCCAGGGGTTGGGTCGGTGGCGGTAGGGTCAGAGTGCTGAGGACGATGGAGCGCGGCCGACTGATCACGATTGAGGGCATCGACGGTGCGGGCAAGTCGACGCTGGCGGCCGGACTGGAGGCAGCGCTCAGCGACCAGGGAATCGAGCTCCGGCTGCTCCGTGAGCCTGGCGGCGTGGAAGTGGCCGAACGAATCCGGGATCTGGTCACCGATCCGAAGCTGACGGTGGGTCCGCGGGCCGAGGCGCTGCTCTACGCGGCCGCCCGTGCCCAGCTCGTCGAGCAGTCGCTGGCGCCGCTGCTGCGCTCCGGCTGCTGGGTGCTGCTGGACCGTTTCGTCGATTCGTCGCTGGCCTACCAGGGCTCCGGTCGCGAGCTGGGTGTCGCGGCGGTCAGCACCATCAACGAGTTCGCCACCGGGGGCCTCCGGCCGGATCGGACGCTGCTGCTGGCGGTCTCGCCGGCCGTGGGACGCAGCCGAACCCGGGATCGCGGTGCGCCCGCCGATCGGCTGGAGCGCGAGCAGGAGGACTTCTACGCCAGAATTGCGGATGGTTACGCCGAGCTCGCGGCCGCGGAGCCCGCCAGGATCGCCACCATCGACGCGAGCGCGGCGCCGGATCGGGTCCTGGCCGCCGCACTCGGCGCGCTCGCGGACCTACTCTGAGTACCCGTGGGGGTGCGCGCGCGTGAACTCCCAGGCATCGGCGATCATGTCGCTGAGACCGGGCTTGCCCGGCTTCCACCCGAGCTCGGAGCGGATGCGGTCGCTGGCCGCCACCAGCATCGGCGGATCCCCCGCGCGACGCTCGGCCTCGATCGTCTCGATCCGCTCGCCCGTGACCTCCTCGGCGGCGGCGATGACCTGGCGGACCGAGAAGCCGCTGCCATTGCCAAGGTTGAAGATCCGGTGCTCGCCGGTCCGGGTGCCCTGCAGCGCCAGCAGGTGCGCCGCGGAGAGGTCGGTGATGTGGATGTAGTCGCGGATCGCGGTCCCATCGGGCGTCGGATAGTCGGTTCCGTAGATCTGAACGGCGGGATGGAGCCCGAGCACCGCCCGCAGGATGTTGGGGATCAGGTGCGTCTCGGGGTCGTGGTCCTCCCCGCAGCCAGGAATCGCACCGGCCACGTTGAAGTAACGCAGGCTGACCGCCCCCAGCCCGTGAGCCTGACAGAAGCCCCCGATCATGTTGTCGACCGCCAACTTCGACGCCCCGTAGGCGTGCGTGGGCCTGGGCACGGCGCGCTCTGTGATCGGCACCTCCTCCGGCTCGCCGTAGACCGCGCAGGTGGAGGAGAACACCAGCCGCTGCACGCCGTGGGCGACCATTGCCTCCAGCAGGTTCAGCGTCCCGCCGACGTTGGTGCGGTAGTAGCGCTCGGGATGGCTCACCGACTCGCTGACGAGAGCAAGGGCGGCGAAGTGCAGGACGCCGTCGAAGCCCTCGCCGAGCAGCGCGTGGACGCCCGCGGCGTCGACGAGGTCCGCCTCCACGAGCCGGGCCCCAGGCACGATCGCCTCACGGTGCCCGCGCTCGAGGTTGTCCAGCACGACGACCTCGTGACGCTCGTGGATGAGTTGCCGGCTGACGATCGAGCCGATATAGCCTGCGCCCCCGGTGACGAGCAGCTTCATCGCTGGGGCAGGTGGGCCGTCGGGGTGGAGACCATGCGTGCCGGAGATATAACAGACCTAGAATCGCTCGCGCCGTGATCGACGCCTCATCGTCATTCGGGCTTCAGGAGTTCGAGCAGGTTGAGGCCGCCCCCGGGACGGTGTTGCTGAGGATCGCCGCAAGGACCTCCATCCCCCAGACGGGCCGCGCACTCACGCTGCTGGTCGACGATGGTCAGCGGGTCCACCGGCTGGCGCCGCTGCCGGCGCCGCCTGCGCCCGGCGCTCTGCTGCGAATTGCCTTCTCGGCACCGCTGGAGCTGGTGGCGCGACGGCCTCAGTTTCAGCTGCAGCTGACCGACGGAAGCTCGCTCCGACTGCCGGCCCCCTCGCGACGGCACAGAGTCGTGCGGCGGGACGCGGCCACGGCCAGGACCGTCCCGCGCCGCCCGGGTGCCACCTCCCCGGCACCGCGCCACTCCGACCGAGCGGCGCTGCTGGAGGAGCGGCGGCTACGTGGCGAGGCCGAGCGCCGAGCGGAGGCACGGCGCTTTGCCATCGACGAGCTCGAACGCCGACTGAAGGCCGAGCAGGAGCGGCGAGCGGGGCTGGAGGCGCGGGAGCAGCAAATCACCTCCGCCAGGACGAACGCCCTGGCACGCGTGGCTGACCTGGAGGCGGGCCAGCTTCAGGAGCGCAAGGTGCAGGCGCAGTTGCGTGCCGAGCTGGAGCGGGAGGCTGAGGCGCAGGCCGGCCTCGAGCGACTGCTCGCGAACCGGGATGCCACGATTGCGGTCCGCGAGGAGGCGATCGCGGAGGCGCATCGCCGTCTGAGCGAGGTCAACCGGGCCCTTTCCGAGCAGCGCGCGAGAGCAGCTGCGGAGGTGGAGGAGGCCAGCGCGGCCTCGATCCAGGCCGAGCAGCAGGCCAGCGACGCCCAGCGGGCGCAGGGCCAGCTGGAGGGCCAGCTGCAGAGCAGCCGCGCCCAGGCGGCAGAGCGCGAGCAGGCGCAGCGCCAGGCGGAGGCGCGGGTGAATGAAGCGCTCGCGGCCCGGGAGTCGGCCCTGGCCCGAGCGGCCCAGGCGGATCGAGCGCGGCATGGGCTGGAGAGCAGGCTGGAGGAGCTTCAGCGGGTCGGAGCACACGAACAGCAGGCGCTGGAGGAGAGCCGCGCCACTGCGGCGAGGCTGACCGAGCAGCTCGACGCACGCCGCACCGAGCTGACCCAAGCCCAGGAGGATCAGCGGACGGCAGCCCAGCAGCTGAGGGAGCGTGAGCGGGAGCTCGCTCGCTCACGCACCCTGGGAGATGCCGAGCTGGAGCGTGCACAGGCTGCGCACGAGCAGGTCAGTGCGCTGGAGCATGAGCAGGCCGAGCTGCGCGCGCGGGTAGCCGAGGCCGAGGCCGCGCGCCAGGAGGTGGAGACGGCACGCCTGGAGCTGGAGGCTTTGGGAGCGGCGCAGGAACGGCGGTTGAGCGAGCTGCACGCCGAGCTGGCCGCGAGCGGCGAGCGCCTGAGCAGCGCCGTCGCTCAGGTGAGGGAGCTGGAAGCAGCGCGTCAGCACGAGGAGCGACGCTCGGCAGGCCTGGCCGCCGAGATCGAGGAGCTCCGCAACGAGAGCCGTCTGCGCCTGCAGTCGATGGGGGTGGAGCTGGCCGAGGCGCGGGAGCGCGCAGC
>JAABUZ0100008532.1_pt1 | contig 12017 bp, 11 predicted proteins | sample 5562091 | NCBI WGS metagenome assembly JAABUZ01 (sample SAMN12813069, study PRJNA571459) | rock metagenome | isolation source: Antarctica rocks | place: Antarctica: Victoria Land, Linnaeus Terrace sud | collected 2015-12-21
GCAACTGCTGCTGCTCAGCGTCGGTGAGGAGGGGGAGATCAGCCAGCCGCCGGTCGGGGTCGGCAACGATCCCTTCCAACAGAACGCGGAAATGCTGCAACATGCGGGCGATCGTCCCGGCATCGAAGAGGTCAATATCATATTCACAAGTGAGCATTAGAGATTCCCTCGCCTCAGAAGCGAGAATAACTATGTCACAAGATGTGACATAGTCCATAACGGCTGCCGAGTCTTCTTCCGATACTGGTGCTTCTGAAATGCAACTCGGAGCGTTGAACAACATTAACATTGTCTGAAATATCGGTGAACGATTTAGATACTGGTTTCTGCCGGTAGTATAGTCGACTAGCCTTTCAAATGGATAATCACGGTTCTCAGCAGCGTCTGTTATGGTTTTTATCGTCGTTTCTAAGAGCTCTTTGACGCTAGTAGTGCTGCTAATAAGCGTCCGCAGAGCGACGGGATTTGCAAAGCGTTCCAGCTCGCCGGTCTCTGTTGTTCGTATACTGTCGGAACATAGTGAGCCTACAATAATATCTTCCATATTGTTATATTTATTGATGAGTATGTTATAATTCGATAATAAAAAGGCGAATAAGGTTACATGTAGATCGGCGCACAAATCTTTGATGCGAGAACAGAGCTCTACACTTATCTCTACAGATTCTCTGGCTTTTAAATAGCGCTGTAGTGGCGGTCTCGAATGGCTTGGTAACATTTCTAGAACGGGTAAGTCACCGCCAAATTTCTGCTTCCAAGATTCTTCCTGCTTGCCACTATCGAAACGATCATGTCTCCGACTTGACATATTTTTCCCGCTTCCTCTGATACCTATCATCCTCATCTGCCAATGCCGCTAGCGTCCCTTCGCCGACGCGTGATCACATAATCCTCCATAACCAGCACGTCTAAACTTGACGCTATAAATGTATCAATCGCTTGAACCGGTGTGCAAACTATTGGCTGACCACGGAGATTGAAAGATGTATTCAGCAAAACCGGCATAGCAGATGCTTGCTCGAAGCGTCTGAGTAATGTCCACAGACGGGGATTGTCCTCCTTAAATATGATCTGTACACGGGCAGACCCATCTACATGTGTAACAGCAGGGAGGTGTGTACGATAATCTGCTCGAGTCTGCGTAACGAAGAGCATGTGCGCGTATAGCGATTCCTTTCCGGCTTCAACTTCAAAGAATCGTGACGCTGCCTCAGCTGTAACTACGGGTGCAAAGGGTCTGAATTCCTCGCGGTTCTTTACAACTCTATTTATGTGTACGCGCATTTCAGGGTCACGGGGGTCTGCCAAAATGCTGCGGAAACCGAGAGCGCGCGGTCCAAATTCCATTCGACCTTGAAACCAAGCGACAACTTGCTGTTCCACGATTCGCTGTACGATATCTTCAATTAATTCCTCAAACGACTCATACAATATTGCTTCACACTCTGGCCTATTCATGAGACTTCGTTCAATCGTTTTTAAATCAAAGCTAGGCCCCCAAGCTGGGAGCTTCATTCTCCTATAGATCAAATGCGAATGGTGTTGGCGTTGTACGTATAAAGCGGCACCAAGTGCGGAGCCATCGTCACCAGCAGCCGGCTGAACAAATATATCCTTAAACATATGGCTTCGGCTAATGACACTGTTGGCAGTACAATTGAGAGCAACCCCTCCGGCCATGCAAAGGTTGTTCTGGCTAGTTTCCTTCTTGGCGTACCTCAAAACATGCATTAGGCCTGCTTGAAGAACAGACTGCAACGCTGCTGCAATATCCATATGATTCTGAGTAACGTCGGCACCGGGTTCTCTGCAAGGCCCGAACACCTCCTCTAATGCTCGGATAGTTCCGGTATATGTTTCCTTCTCCTCGAGAGTATTATTACTGAAGAGAATGGGTATTGAATACGTCCCATCATCGTGGAAACGCACCAAGTCCAAGGTTTTGCCGAAATAACGATTCGGATTGCCATATGGCGCTAACCCCATAACTTTGTACTCATCGGAGCCCATTTCGAATCCCAAGAATAGAGTAAAGACGCCGTATAAGATGCCGAAAGAGTGAACTGCGGGAATCTGTTTAACTATCTTGATGCCCTCTTTGGTGCCAATAGCAATAGTGGTACTATGAATTTCGCCCATTGCGTCTGCAACGAGAATCAGGGATTCTTCGAAGCCGCTCATGTAGAACGTGCTAGCGGCATGAGCAAGATGATGTGGTACTGATACGAACTTGGTACGCCAGTCAACGGATGGGAGGAATTGTTCAATACAACGCAATAGGGATCCTTCGGAGTAAACTTCTACAAATTGCTTCCGATAGAAGTCGTTATGGTCAAAGAATGATTTGAAGCGATTGTAGGAAAAACTGTGGGCGATACAATCGACACCATTCAAATCGATGTTAGCATTGGCGAGACAATACCGGATGGCATTTATTGGAAAAGCGCCCGTTCCCTTGTCTCCAGTAAACCTCTCTTCTGCCGCAGCTGCCTGTACCCCATCATTCGTTACAAGGGCTGCTGCGGAATCGAATCCTTGACATACATGATAGAGCCTGGGTGGAAGATTGGGAAATTCCCCTTTCTTAAAGGAGACACTGTTGTGAAGCCCGCTGAACCCAATTATGTTCATATCAATCCTTCCCTCAGGCTAAGATGGAGTTGCCTCGTCTCAGTGGCCAGTGAAAGAGTACGCGACAACCCTTCGACTGTCCAGTGAAGTTGTCCCGCTAGTCAAGTCCCGGAAGGGTAATTGGAGTTGCGTCGGTTCGGTGACTCTTCCGCGAAGTTGATGATGACATACTACCGGTTGTGGTCACCATTTCTCCTGAATACACCACCTTGCGCCGCTTCACCAACATCCCGGAAGAGCCGGTTCGGTGGACACCCGATGATTTGCATTCGAGCGAATCCATGGAGGTGTCCCGATGCCGAATCCTCATGCTCCCTATCCCCCCGCCTTCAAGGCCGAATCCGTCCGCCTCGCCCACAGCAGTGATAAGTCTATTGCTGAAATTGCCCGTGATCTCGGTGTATCCGAGCAAACCTTACGCAACTGGGTCAAGCAGATCGAAGTTGACACCGGCGTGCCAAACTTAGCCTGTGTGTTACGGTGGGGGCGAAGGGAGTAGACTCGAAACTTAGCTGCGCATGACGCTTCGTTGTGAGCTGTCACTCCCTTCCTGACTCTGGCAGCTAGCCGGCAGACCGTACGGAAGCGTGGGACCATCTCCACACAGACATGTCTGTCTGTTAGGGTGAGAGCGGCGGATGCTGACTCCAGACATGTCTGCGCCGGTCGCTTGGCAGCGAGTTGTCGCATCCTCCACGATCGAGCCGATGGCGGGCTGACTGTACGGAAGGGTGTTCCACTCAAGACAGACGTGTCGCCTGCCGGTGGCCAGGGTAGCGGACTCGAGAACAGGAGGGAGCAAGATGTACATCGGCGTGGACACCCATAAGACGGCGCATGTTCTTGTTGCACTCGACGAGCAAGGACATGTCGGGGAGACACGGAGCATCCCGAATACGTCGGAGGGCTGGGCGAGCGCGCTGCGGTGGGCGTGCGCCGCCGCCGGGGAGCGCATCTGGGGCATCGAGAACAGCGGCGCGCTTGGCAAAGGGCTTGCTCAGTTCTTGGTGGGGCAAGGGGAGATGCGCGTGCACGAAGTGAGTCCGCACCGCACAGCGCAGTATCGGCGACGCGGGCGGACGCAAGACAAGACCGACGAGACAGATGCCCTCGCCATCGCCCGATTGCTGCTGGCGGAAGGGGAAGCGCTACCCTGCGTGCACGCGGACGATGCCAGCACCGAACTCCGGTTGCTGAGCGACTATCGGGACAATCTCGTCGCCGAGCGGACACGCCTGATTAATCAGTTGCATGCGCAGATGGTACAGATCAACACGCGGTATCAGGAGCAGAGTGGTCGGCTCACGCAGCAACGCGGCATCATGTATTGCCGCGATCTCACACTCGCCAACGCGAGTGCGATCGTTCAGACACGCCTGCTGATCGTGCACCAACTTGCCGCACAGATCCTGCGATTAGCTACAGACATCGCGGCGACGACGACTGCCCTGCGCACGCGCGTGCAAGCAAGCCAGACACCGCTGCTGCGGCTCTGCGGCGTCGGTGACCTGGTCGCGGCGCGCATCATCGGCGAAGTTGGTAGCGCCCCACGGATCGCCTCTGCCGCCGCCTTTGCGGCCCTGGCGGGTGCCGCACCGGTGGCCGTTTCCTCAGGCAGGCAGAGGAGTTATCGCCTCAATCGCGGGGGAAATCGCCAGCTCAATCGTGCGCTACACATGATCGCCTTGAGCCAGCGTCGGTGCGATCCCCGTGGGCAGACCTACTACGCGAAGAAGCGCGCCGAGGGGGAGACCGAACGTGCGGCGATGCGCTGCCTGAAACGCCAGCTGGCCAATGTGGTCTACCGGTTGCTCCGCGAGGGACATCGCGCGGAAACCCATGACGATGCCGACTTTGTCGCACTCGGAGCCATCGTCCGCACTGCCGCTTGACACGGAAGGCTCGCCGCCGTGGTGCCGTTCCGCATGCAACATCGAGGGAGGCAGGGGCATGTATATCGGCGTAGGTACCCATAACAAGACGCATGTCCTCGTTGCCATCGATGCGCAGGGACAGATGCACGCCACCCAAACGGTGGCAAATACTCCGCAGGGATGGGTAACGGCCTTGGAATGGGCCGGCGACTACCGTGATGCCTGCCGCTGGGGTATCGAGAACAGCGGTTCGCTGGGCAAGGGGTTCGCCCAGTTCCTGCTCACCAGCGGCGAGACGGCGGTCCACGAGATCGTCCCGCATCGCACGGCGCAGTATCGCAAGCGCAGCCGCACGCAAGATAAGACTGACCACGCCGATGCGCTCGCGATGGCGCGCTTGCTGCGCGCCGAGCACGAGTGCTTGCCGCTCGTGCGCCTGGATGATTGCAGCACCGAACTGCGCCTGCTGAGCGACCATCGCGACACCTTAGAGCCTGTTATGAACTTTCCAAATCTTCCCATATTTTGTGGCTGATCGCAGAATCCAGCGGATTTCAGGTGTCCGACGACCGCTGGGTTGAGCGAAAACTGGTCCGAACGCCACGAAATCTCGCCAAATTGATGCAGAATTCGACCCATCAGACGCTCGCGAACGAAGTTCATAACAGGCTCTAGCTCGACTTTCCCCATTTGGCATGAGATGAAGCGGCGGGGTATGCTCGGTACCACTCGACCAGGAGGAGGTACTGATGCATACCCTACCGCCCGCGATGATACTCCTGCTCCGCCCCTTCGCACCACTCCTTTCCAAACGGGTCTGGCTCCATGTCCAGGTGCTGCTCGCCGGGGCAATCCTCGCGCCTGCCCAACGCACCGTCACCGCCGCTCTGCGCGTGATGGGCTTGGGAGACTCCCCGCATTTCCAGCGGTACCATCGCGTCCTCAATCGCGCCTCCTGGTCATCGCTCGCGGCGAGCCGGGTCTTGCTGCGTCTGCTCGTCGCGGCGTTCGTTCCCGACGGCCCGCTCGTCGTCGGCGTGGATGAAACGCTGGAACGACGCACGGGCGCGCAGATCGCTGCCAAAGGAGTCTACCGCGACGCGGTGCGTTCCAGTCACAGCCACTTCGTCAAAGCGACCGGGCTGCGCTGGGTTTCGTTGATGCTACTCACCCCGACCCCGTGGGCGCGGCGGGTGTGGGCGCTCCCCTTCCTGACCGCCCTCGCCCCCTCGGAGCGCTATGACGCCCAGCAGGGACGCCGCCACAAAGCGCTGACCGACTGGGCATGGCAACTGCTGCTCATCGTGCGTCGCTGGTGGCCTGAGCGCGCAATCGTCGCCGTCGCGGACAGCGGCTACGCCGCCATTCGCTTGCTCGCGCGGTGTATCGCACTGCCGCAACCGATCACGGTGATTACCCGCTTGCGCCTGGATGCGGCACTTTACGAACCCGCGCCGCCCCGCCAGCCGCACCAGAATGGCCGACCGCGCAAGAAAGCGGTGCGGTTGCCGACACTGACGGCCCGGGCGACCGATCCCGCCACCCATTGGCAGGCGGTCACGGTCGCCGATTGGTACGGCAAGGGAGAGCGGATGGTTGCCCTCGCCAGCGAGACCGCCGTCTGGTACCACACCGGCCTGCCGCCCGTGCCGATTCGCTGGGTGCTGCTCCGCGATCCGCAGGGGCACTTCGCCACCCAAGCCCTGCACCGATCTGACGGTTACCCCGCAGCAGGTCATCGCCTGGTTTGTGCGACGCTGGCAGATGGAGACGACCTTTGCGGAAGCGCGGCGGCATCTCGGCGTCGAGACCCAGCGGCAATGGACGGACAAGGCGATCCGTCGCACGACACCCGCATTGCTCGGACTCTTCTCCCTGGTGACGCTCCTCGCGCATCCGCACCTGATGGCGCATCCCCGCCCGCGCCGGCAGGCGGCGTGGTATCGCAAACGGGCACCGACCTTCGCGGATGCACTGGCCTTGGTACGACAGGAGATCTGGGCACATGAGACTTTTTGCATGTCCGGTGACGACGCGGAAATGGTGAAAGTCCCCCGCGTCCTCGTGGAACGCTTCACCGAGACGCTCTGCTACGTCGCCTGATTGGGGAAAGTCGAGCTTAGTGGTGGATCGGACGCGGCTGGTCAATCGGTTGCATGCCCAGATGCAGCAGATCGATCCCTGCTACGCCCAGAAGAGCGGTGCGCTCACCAGTGCAGCTGGTGTGCGGTACTGTGCCGGGCTCGAACTGCCATACGCCGACCGGGTGCTGCGGAGCCGACTGCTGATCGTGCACCAACTGGCACGGCAAATCGTCATGATGCAGGAAGAGATCGAAACAGTCGAAACGACGCTGCGGCAGCAGGTTGAGGAGAGCGACACGCCCTTGCTGGGGATCTGCGGCGTCGATGTGGTCGTTGCCGCACGGCTGATCGGCGAACTCGGCTGCAGCCCACGGGTGCATTCGGCAGCTGCCCTCGCCGCATTGGCGGGGATCGCACCGGTGGCAGTCTCCTCGGGCGGCAAGCATGGGCATCGGCTCAATCGGGGCGGGAATCGGCAGTTGAACAAGGCGTTCCATCTGATTGCGTTGAGTCAACTGCGGTGCGAGCCGCTGGCACGCGCGTATTACGCGAAGAAACGGGCGGAAGGGAAGACGGGGCGAGCGGCGCTCCGCTGCCTGAAGCGGCGACTGGTGGATATCGTGTACCGGGTATGGTGCAGAGGCGAGGGCACGCAGGTGGACGCCGCGTCCGCTCAGTCACCCAATCCGGCGATGTACAGGTCAGCAGCTTGACACGGAAGTCTGCACGGATACTGTCAATGGCGCGTGGCAAGATTTCGTGCTGTCTCTTTGCTGGCATGTTGCGACTGACCGAGCCACAGCAATGGTTCGTGACGAACGGACTCCGGTTCGAGGCCTCGATTCTTTGTCATCCCTGAATGACGGTATTTGTGTAGGATGATAAGTCCAAGTCCACACGAGCAGTTTCCCTTCGAACGGCAGGACATGATGGCGATGCACATGGCCATAGGCGATTATCTGCGCATCTACCTGCCCGTATGCCTGTCGCAGTGCGTGCGCGGGCGTGCGCGCGCCCTGCTCCCGCGCCCAAGGCGTAGCGGGATTGGCATGGCAGACAAGCAGTCGATGGCCGGGGGCGGCCTCGAAGGTGGCGGACAGCGGGAGCGATGCGAGGAGATCGCGGTGGGCGTGCGAGAGCTGGCGGCGCAGCCAGTCATGGATGGGCCGCACCTTCCCCAGCCACTCCTTGTGCGCCGCGTCCACGTCGGTAACGGCCCGAACGGATTGCAGGGCGCGCAGTTGTTGTCGCCATGCGGCGTCGAGATCGAGGCACCATTCATCGGCGTTGCCGCGCAGCAGGCGCACATCGCGCTCGACGAGCAGGTCGAGCACGTCCGCCGCCCCCGGACCGCCCCCCAGCTGATCGCCCGCCGAGACGAGCGTGTCGACCGACCCTTGGCGCGCAATCGCCGCGAGAACCGCGCGCAGGCCACTGATATTGCCGTGAATGTCCGAGAAGACGGCGACGCGCATCTTGTCCCTCCCATCCTGCCGTGGCCAGCTCCCGCATCGCACCCCGCCCCATGATACCGTCCTTGCCCGGATTCACCGCGCGGCTTCCCCGTGACCCCCGCCCTCTGTGCGTGATGCAAGGCCAGTGCGCCGCGTAATGACACGGCGATGGTGCAATGAGCGCATCCCCTAGAGGACCGATGGCGCTCGCGCTCGCGCTGCACCGAGAGTGATACTGCTGGCGAAGTCCGAAACGAGGCGAAATCGGCGCGCAATGCGACCACCGTCCCGCCCTTCTGCTGCGTCCGTACGTTGATGTGACGACTTCGCCAGCAGTATCGTCAGTGGTCAAGAGCCCGTATTCTCTGACGAGATGTGCGCTGGGTGAGATGTCGTACGTATCGATGGTTCGTTCCTATGAACGTGTTATCGGCGCATTAAGGAAGTCGCAAACCATGGACGCAAGAGCAGCTGTTGGCCTCCTATTCGGTATCTTGGGCTGGATCAGCATCGGGATTCTCATCGGTAAGGCAACGTATTTGCTTGTGGCGCGGTGTTGTACCGCGCGGGATTCGACGGACCTCTCCTTCGCGACGATCGTTGCGCTGATCGGTTCGTTCATCGGCGGCACGGTCAGCTGGTCGCTCCGCACCGGCAGTGACCGGGCCGTCCTCTCGCTCGGCGGCGCACTGCTCGGCGCGCTCGTTCTTGCCCTTGTCTTCTTCGTCATCACCCCCATTTAGAGGTAGAGCACACGGCACGTTCTGGCAGGTATTGGGGGTCGTCGCCGAGAGAACTCACGCTACTGGGTTCACTTCACTAACCGCGTACGGGGTGAGCGTATTGTCCCTGTGGCGGCGACCGATGCCACGCCGTCGCTCATAGGCTCTGCATCATCGGGCGGCTCCCCCAGGCCCAGCCGGCCTTCGAGCACGGAGAAGAAATACCCCATTTTGTTCTTCCGCGACTCTGTGTCAGGTGCACCTGCAGTCGCGCGGATCGCACGTGTCCGTTCCTGTGTGGTCGCCCGTGCCGCGTAGAGATGAGCGATGAACTCGTCCATCGGGATGTGGGCGTTATGGTAGAGATTGGCCATGCGTGACGTGGAGGAGCGGAGTGATGCGGCATCGTTGAACTCGCGTCCGAAATCTTGGACGAAGGCCAGCAGTTGCTGTCGGGCCTCGCTCTCTGCGAACGTTGCAGGGGTGCTTTTGCCATTGATGGTGGAAATCTTCGTGGCGTGGTGCGCGGTCCCGCCTTGCTCGGATTCTCCAGCATTCGCGAGGACTGTCTGATCTTGACCCTGCACGGTCCCGCTCACAAACGACTCCTCGATGTCAAAAGAATTCGCGGGGGCCTTTCGAAAATTCGAAGGCTCTTTCTCTTCCTTTCTTTCTCTTTCTTTATATTGTGTGGGGTAATTTCTCCCCCACGGGGGAGGAGTATTTTCTTCGCCACTCCCCTGGTGTAGTTTCTCCCCCACGGGTTGCGTGATTGCGTCGTCTGCCCCGTGGTATAGTTTTTCCCCCACGGGGGGTGTACTTTCTTCCCGATTCTCGTGGTCACTCTGATCGCTCGTCATCTCGAAAGGTCGCTCAGGTGCATCAGGGGCGAGGACATTAAGCCGATAGGTCGTCGGCTCGTCCCCCTTCTCCACGCTGCGCCGTCGCTCCGTCATGATGATGTCCTGCTCTTCAAGGCTGCGGATGGCGAGGAGCAGCGTCTTCTTGCTCAATCCCACGCCGCGATCAAGTTGTCTTCCGTTTCGGGCGCGCAGGCCGTTGAGCATCTGCGAGATGCTGATGTTGTCACTCTCCCGCTTGAATCCGAATGTGCGCCGCATGATGTAGAGTAGCACCTTGAGTTCGGCACCGGAGAGGTCCGGGAGCTGCTCATCGAAGAGCTCGTCCGGCACCTGCGTGTAATTCGGGCCCGCATATCCCCTGAATCGCGCCCGATCCTGATCCGGCATCCGTCGCCTCCCCGAAACGTGACGTCCTCGGCATTCCCTCGTGCGTACCCGATGGCCATCACCCAGGGTGCCCGGCGGCAACGCGCCGCCCCACACCGTTTATCGTTCGTTCGTTCGTTCGTTCGTTCGACCGTTATGGCGGGAAATGTAAAGATCGAGCGCGTCCTGAACGAGATCGCCGAGCTTCGGCTTCTTTCCCGTCGCGCCGAATATCTGCGCCTGAATCGCAGACAGCGCGAGGAGCTGGTCGCGCCCCACGTCGAAGGAATGACGGACTCGCGTTCGTTCGTTCGTTCGTTCGTTCGTTCGACCGTTCATCATACGGGGTGTTTCATCATTCATCGCTTCGACCGTTCGACCGTTCGTTCGTTTGACCGTTCGTTCGTCTGCCGACGCATCGCTCTGCTCGCTCGCGGCTCTATCATCCTCTTCGAGGGCGGTCCGCTCGCTCTCGACCTCCTCGCGCGAGCGGAACATGCCGCCGCCGAATTGCGGTTTGTACTCGATCGGCGATCGTTTAGGCATTCGCGACCTCCTGTGCCACTTCGAGATACGCTTTCGCGCCCTCGAGATCGGGATGCAGCAGCACGAGCGGTTTCTGCTCGTTTGGCGCCTCATGGAACCGTACGGAGGATTTGATGTAGGCGTCGAAGAGGGGAAGCTGCTGTCGCTGGCAGAGCTGCGTGAGATACTCGAATATCTCCCGGCTATGGAGGGTGCGATTGTCGTAATTCGTCGCGAGGATGCCCATGAGCGACAGATGGGGATTCAGGTCGCTGCGCACCTGCGCAATCGTCCCCAGCAGCGTATCCAGGCCGCGCAGTGCCATGTATTGGCAGGCCATCGGGATGAGCACTGAATGCGCGGCGGTGAGGGCATTGATCGTCAGCATCCCGAGCGTCGGCGGTGTGTCGATGATGATGAAGTCGTACTGCGCGACGATCGGTTGCAGCTTGCGCTGCAGCACGAACTCGCGCGCCATCATCTCCTTGAGTTGCAGCTCGGCGGCGGCGAGATCGATGTTCGAGGGTGCGAGGTGGAATCCGTAGGCGGTCTTGGCGATCACCTCCGCGAGCGGGGTCCCCGACTCGATGAGCACGTTGTGGATGCTCTTGCGCAGGTCGGTGGTGTCCATGCCGATGCAGAGCGCGCACCCAGCCTGCGGATCGAGGTCGATCAGGAGCACGCGCTTGCCGAGTTGCGTCCCGAGGAGCGCGGCGAGGTTGACTGCGGTCGTCGTCTTGGCCACTCCCCCCTTCTGGTTCGCGACCACGAGCACACGCGCCTTGCCCTCATCGCGCTGCTCCCCGACAAACTCAGCAAGGTCGCTCTCGCGCACCCGGTAGCTCTTCCCCAGCTTCACGCCCTTCAGCTTCCCCTCCTGGATGTAGCGTGCGACCGTGTTCGGGTGCAGTTTCAGGCGCGCGGTGATCTCTTTGGTCGTGAGCCAGGTGTCCATGGATACCTCTGCCACGGGTGCGATTCCTTTCTCAAACCATACAATGACCACCGATTCCTCACAATGACCCCACTATAAGGGGTGTACGTACGTTCAGTCAAGGGGGAATGTAATCTATCGCTTGCTTTCACCTCACCCTCGCCCCGTCCGTATGTGTATAGACCTCCCAAGCAAGTCACCACGCCATGACCGCCGCGAAGGTGACGCCACTGACCGCCGCGCCGATCAGTGCCCCCGCGATCACTTGCGCCCGCGTGTGGTCGCCCAATTCCACCCGCGCCCAGCCGATGGCGACGACACCGAGCGCGAGGGCGAGCAGGGGCCAGCCGAAGAGCTCGGCGAGGACGACGACGATCCCCGCCGCGACGCCCGTGTGCAGCGAGATCTTCCAGACGAGCGAGATCGCGAAGGCAATGAGCAGCCCCGCGATGCCCGCGCAGATCAGGCCGAGCATCGCTCGGGGGGCGCCGAGCAGCACGAGGGCCGCGAGGGCGAGCGCACCGCAGGCGAGGGTGAAGAGGAAGAAGGCCCGCCGCTGCGCGC
>JAABUZ0100008535.1_pt1 | contig 12015 bp, 11 predicted proteins | sample 5562091 | NCBI WGS metagenome assembly JAABUZ01 (sample SAMN12813069, study PRJNA571459) | rock metagenome | isolation source: Antarctica rocks | place: Antarctica: Victoria Land, Linnaeus Terrace sud | collected 2015-12-21
GCAGCAGCGTGAAGAGCAGGTTGCGCCCACGGAAGCGGTACTTGGCGAACGCGAAGCCGGCCAGCGGGCAGAAGAACATGGTCAGGCCGCCCTTGACGAGGAGGACGACCGCCGTGTTCTTGAAGCCAACCCAGAGCGGGACGGCCGAGAGCAACGCCGTGTAGTTGTCCAGCGAGAGCGTACGCGGATCGAAGCTGAGCGGGATCGTGGCGATGTCCTGACTGGGTTTGAGCGACGAGGTAAACATCCAGTAGAGCGGGTACAGGAAGAGCAGGGCGACCAGGAGCAGGAAGGCGTAGCGCAGGGCAGGGCCCGGATGGAAGCGCCGGCGAGAGACGCGCGCCGTTGTCGCTGCCCGAGAGGTCGTGATGGCCATCGCTTACGCCTCCTTCGTTTGCAACGCGCGCAGCATGACCACGGCGACGACAACGACCACGATCATCAGCAGGAACGAGTTCGCGGCGCCCGTCCCGAAGTCGGCGTTATTGATGTAGCTCAACAGGCGGTAGCCTGCCGTCGTGGTCGAGTTGTACGGTCCGCCCTGCGTGAGCACGTACGGCTCGGCAAACATCTGGATGACGGCCAGCGTGGAAACGATCACGTAGAACGAGATGGTCCGGCGCAGCAGCGGCAGGGTGATGCGCCAGAACTGGACCCGCGCGGTGGCCCCGTCGATCGCCGCGGCCTCGTAAATTTCCTGCGAGATGCTCTGCAGCGCGGCCAGCATGATGAGGATGGCGAAGCCGCTGCTCTTCCAGAGCACGAGCAGGGCGATGGTGGGTTTGGCCCACGTCTCGTCGGTCAGCCAGCCTACCGCGGGGAGATGGATCGCCTGGAGAACGGAGTCCACCGGTCCGCTGCTCTGGTCGAAGAAGATGAGCCAGATCTGGGCCACGGCGACCAGGGGCACGACGAACGGCGTGAGGAACGCCGTGCGAAAGAACCAGCGGAAACGCAGGGCCTGACCCGAGAGGGCAACGGCGGCCAGGACGGCGAAGACGGTCTGCACGGGCACGATTAGCAGCCACAAGATGGCGGAGTTGGCCAGCGACTGCCAGAACAGGCTATCGGTCAGCAGGAAGGTGTAGTTCGAGAGGCCGATGAAGCGCGGCGCGCCGTCGCCGTGCCAGTAGGTGAAGCTGAGCCGCAACGCGTACAGGAGCGGGTAGAGGCTGAAGCCGGCGAACAGGATGAAGAACGGGGCGACGAAGACGTAAGGAGAATAACTCCCGCCGAGCCACTTGCGCAGGCGCGCGGCCCGCGCGACCGACGGAGACGATCGGTGAGTGAGCGAGTCGATACCGTGCATGGACTGCCCTACTTTCTGGCGCGGGACGGGAGGGAGAGGCGCCTCACCTCTCCCTCCCGCGCGCGTCGGCGCTGCCTAGGCGCGATTGATGAGCTTCGTCTGGATGTCGCTGGCCGACTGCGTCAGCACCTGCTGGGGCGTCAGCTTGCCGTCCAGGAGGCGCTGGATGTTGGCGCCGAAGTAGGGGATCGCCTGGTTGTACCAGGTCGGGTAGTAGTACGTGCCGGGGATCTGCTTGACGGTGCTCGTCGCCACCTGCCACAGGTTCTGGCCGCCCAACCCCGCCGGGTTCTGGAACAACTGCTCGGAGAGCGCGGGTGTATAGGACGGGAGGGAGGTGCTCAGGCCGCCGGGGTAAATCTTGTTGGGTCCGTAGACGGCATGGTAGCCCTCGCGGCTGAACACGAGGTGCTCGTACCACAGCCAGGCCAGGTGCGGGTTCTTGCCCTTGTTGGGGATGATGAAGGAACTGCCGCCCATCACAGCGCCACGGGCGCCGCCCTTGGTCCAGGCTGGCAGCGGCATGGCGCGCCAGAGGCTCTTGGTGTGCTTGAAGAGGAACTGCGGCCCGTACGAGAACCAGATGGCCCAGGGGTACAGCGCGACCTGTCCGGCCTCGATCGCCTTGATGTCGCCCGGCGAGAAGTAGACCGCGCGCGAACCGAGGCCCGCGTCATTGACCCGCTTGATCCACTGCAGGATTTTGAGGTAAGGCGGCGAGTTGATCTGCAACTTGCCAGCGGCATCGACCATGCTGACGCCTTGCTGGTTGGCGAACATCTCGACCCACAACTGGGCCAGACCAGGGTCCTGCTCCACGTGGATCGGCTTGACCGATGGGCCGAGCTTCTTCTGCAGCGTCTGTGCGGCGGTGAGGAGCTCGTCGTAGGTCGTGATCGACAGGGGGTCGACGCCGGCCTGATGGAGCAGATCCTCGCGGTAGTACAACAGGCCCGGGTCGAGATCCCAGGGCACGCCCAGAATGCGGCCGTTGTGCGTGTTGACCTGCACCTTGAAGGGGACGATGCCCTTGACATAGGGCTTGATCAGGTCGGTCAGATCGTAGAAGTGCCCGGCCTGGACCGGCAGGTTGGCGTCTTCGTAGAAGGAGCCGTCCGGGACGTTGACGCCCGTCGCCAGGGTAGTGGGCAGCTTGGCGTCCACGTCGACGGCCACGTGGTTGACCTTGATGCCAGGGTATTTTTTGTTGAACGAGGGGATAGTGGCGTCGAAGACCTGGAAGAGGTCGCCTGCGCGGTCCCAGATGGTGATCGCGCCCTGCGGGGCGCCGCCGACGACGGACGGCGCCGCAACGGGCGCGGAGGCGGCCAGCGCGCGGGCGGCGGGGGTCAACAGCGCGACACCGGCGGCCGTGGCGGCAGCGCCCTTCAACAGAGCGCCGCGCGAGATGGCGGGCGTGGCAGGCGTGGCAGGCGATTCGTCGGTGGCACTGGAGGAGACGACGGTGTCGGTGGCCTCGGATGGATCGATGAGCGTAACCATTGGCCATAAATCCTTTCACGGGTTGAGCGAGTACCGCGCTGTGAGACGTTGCCACACTCGATGTGTCGGGCGCCATTGAGCTCAACGACGACGCCCACCGCGGGAAACGCCTCGGGCACGGTCTGGCTGTACAACGGGTTCTCGTGGGCCTGCTTCCTGGCGCCAGGTCGACGACCTGGTGATGCGCGCGCACCTCCTATCGCTCACATTGAGGACTGACCGCGACCAGCTGCGGTAAATGTTCCCGCGCCACCGGCAGTCGTGTTCCGCCCCTCGCGATGCGTGTCTCTGATGCAGCGTTGAACTCTTCCTGATTCAACGTTGCACCAGTGTATCATCATCCGGCCAGGGCTGTCAATGGGTCGCGGGAACAGGGGGCTGCTCGCTATACTATGATGACCGTCACTTGCTTCAACGTTAGACCGTCCGACCACAACTGCAAGCCACGCACGCGAGAAAAGAGACTCACTGGATGTCCACCCGCCTCAAAGACATTGCCGCGCACGTGGGCGTGTCCATCAAGACCGTCTCCAACGTGGTCAACGGTCGCGATGCGCGCGTCGGACCCACGACGCGCCGCCAGGTGCTCGAGGCCATCGAGGCGCTTAACTACCAGCCCAACGCGGCAGCGCGCCACCTGCGCAAAAGCCGCGTCGGCATTATTGCTCTGGCCATCCCCGACCTCGTCAACCCCTATTACGCCGACCTCGGCAACGCCATCGTCACCGCCGCCGCAGCGCATGCTTACACAGTGCTGCTCGATCACACGCGCTTCGATCCCGCCGCCGAGGCGCGCGTGATCGGCGGTTTCCGGCCGCAGTCCATTGATGGCGTGATCCTCGATCCGCAAGCCCTCCGGATGGAGGACCTGCAAGCCCAGCGCGCCGGGGTCCCCGTCGTCCTGTTAGGCGAGAACCTGATGGACGCGCCATACGACCACGTGGCCATTGACAACGTCGCCGCCGCCCAGGCGGCCACCGCCCACCTGCTCCACCTGGGACGCCGCCGCGTCGCGGTGATCGGCATCGACCCATCCAAGACGGATGGATCAGCCTATGTGCGCCTGCAGGGCTACCGCGCCGCGTTTGCCGAGGCCGGTTGCCCGGTCGATCCGACCCTGGTCGTTCCAGGCGGGGCCTGGCATCGCGGCGACGGCGTGCACGCCATGCGCCACCTGCTGGCGCTCGACCCTCCACCGGACGCCGTGTTCTGCTTCAACGACCTGCTGGCGCTGGGGGCGATGTGGGCCCTTCGGGAGGCTGGCTGCCATATCCCAGACGATGTCGCGGTGGTTGGCTTCGACGACCTTGAGGACGGCCGCTTCGCCACCCCGTCGCTGACCTCGATCGCGCCCGATAAAGAGGAGATCGGACGCCTGGCCGTGGCGCTATTGATGAGTCGCATCGATGGCACACGCACGAGGCCACCCGAACGTGTCGAGGCCCCCTTCCAACTCCGCGCGCGCGCGAGCACCCTCGGGCCGGATAGTCTCGGTCCGGACGGTCGGGTCGATGCTGTCAAGCGTCGTCAGGGACAGGGATAGCGTCGCTGGGGGATGCGTCAGGACTCAGAATGGTTCCGTTGGGTCCTAGTGAGGTGCCTGAAAGCTGTTCGTTTCGACCGCTCAGCGGCATCGATTTTCCACCCCTTCGAGAGCCCAGGACCGTCGAAGCGGCCGACAGCGTCGCGATCCACGCGCCGTCCCTGAACGTCTTTCGTCAACAACATGTCAAGTCATCAGAACCCAACGGAACCGCCGGCCGGGCCTCCGTTGTCCTGGACATGAGCGCCTCGCGTGCTGTATCGTACGCTTACGGTGAGGGAACGCGGTCGAATGGCAGCAAGGAAGAGGAGGCCTCGCATGCGCTGTCGACGGACGGCTGGCCATCAGAGGTGGGCACCGCGCTGGTGTCCGACGAGGCCAACAGGCCCATGCCGCTGACGCGCGCGCAGCTCCGGGTCGCGCTCACGATCGCCGGTTCGGACAGCGGAGGCGGCGCGGGGCTGGCCGCCGACCTGAAGACCTTCCTGGCCCATCGGGTGCATGGCGCGGTCGCCGTGACCTGCGTGACGGCGCAGGACACCGTGAGCGTGCGGGCCATCGAGCGCCTGCCGACGGGGCTGGTGCACGCTCAGATCGTGGCGGTACTCGATGACCTGGCGCCCGAGGTGGCCAAGACCGGTTTCCTGGCCGGGCTGGCGGCGATCAACGCGATCGAGGCGGTGGCCGACCGCTTGCCGCCGTTAATCGTCGACCCGGTCTGCGTCGACAAGCACGACCGGCCGATCCTGGACGACGCGACGCGGGAGGCGCTGCGGACGACGCTCCTACCGCACGCGGCGCTGCTCACGCCCAACCTGGCCGAGGCGGCGCTGCTCGCCGGCGTGGAGGTACACGACCGCGCCGGCATGGGGCGAGCGGCGACGCGGTTGCTGGAGATGGGTGCCGCCGCGGTGCTGATCAAAGGCGGCCGGTTGGGCGGCGCCCGCAGCCCCGACCTGCTGGCCACGCGCGCCGGCCTCTGGGACTGGCTGGACGCGCCGCGGGTTCCCACCGCCGCCGTGCTGGGGAGTGGGGACACGCTGGCCGCCGCCTTCGCCGCCCGCCTGGCCTGGGGCGCGGACCTCCCGACCGCCGTTCATCTGGCGAAGGACTACATCGCCACGTGCCTGGAGAGCGCACTGGAGATGGGGCGAGGCCAGGGACCGGTTGGTCACCCGCCCGCGCCCCCGGCCTGAGCGCCTCGCATCCTCTGGTGCCTGTAAGGACCCACACGAGGTGCGCCCATCCCACGCTCAGGAGTTGCCGTTCGCCACGCGAGGGGCGCCGGTTGTCCCAGCCGAGCTGCACCAATCCTGCAGAAATTGCCACACGAGTTGCGCTGATCCCGCCAACATCGACGATCACCGGTGCGTGAGCACAGCGATGAAACGGTTGGCTGGATGGATGGCGCAAGACGCGTGGGACATGTGGCGCAGGACGAGTGGCGAACGGCGCAACTCGTGCGGGTCCTTACAGAATCCGTTGTCGTGTCAATAAGAGTGGCGCGCTCGCACTACACTACATGGCTTTGCTCCTGCAGCAGCGCATCAACCTGATCGCGTAAAGCGAGATGGGTGTCAGTGGGTAAGGACGCAGCGCTGAGATAAATCTGATCGTCGAGGTGAGAGCCGGCGCGCAGTTCATAGACGAACATGATACCCATGCCCGCGGTCGGTAGACCTCCATACTCTGCCTCGGGATCGAACATAGTCACGCGGATGCTGGGGGAAATGGCGAGAGAAGTCTGGGGATGTGCTCCGTGGAGAGCGGGCTGGATCAGGTCGCGCAGTTGGGCGGATATTATTACCTCTGGACGGAAGACAGCCGGCCTAGTGATTTCCGAGTAGTCCAGCACGCGCTCAGGCGTATCTATGACGGGCGATCCGTCCGGTGATGGGAAGTTGCTGACCACTTCCAGCAGCTGTTCGAAGGCGATGTCGATGGCGGAAGACGGTCCAGCCACGTTGAAGACAATGCGCCGGGGCTCGATGTGCAAGAAGTGAATCGGGGTCGACACGCCATCGATGGGGCGGACTGCACCGAAGTTGAACACCAAGCCGGGCGGGATCGTGAGCGGGACGAGGCCTGCGGTGGGGGCGGGCGTCCCGATTTGGGCAGCTTGGAAGTTGAAGGCCGCGCGGATAGCCTGGTTGACATGCGCCATCGTCATGAGCGAGAGGCGAATCCCCTCGGGTCGGAACTCATAGGTTCGTTGTGCCGTGGGGATGGTCGCGCGCGGCATGGCTTCCTGACTTGTATTCATCGTTACGCCGCCCATGCGTTACTAGCGCCAACAAGCGCACTGTCTTTTGCCGGAGCCGTCTGCGCGTCGATCAACGCGCCGTGGTCATAGCCTACTGCCGAACTCAACTCGGCCCATCGGACGGTTACCTCTCCGGATGTGTTCTGCTCGGTGATCGATTGTCGGGCCACATCTTTATAGGCGTAGGCATAGGCCGAGGGCTCGTGGTCCGCCGCGGTTGCCGAGACCTGTTTGGTGGCATTTGCGACGGTGACCGGGGATGCCTGGGTCATCATTAGACCCATGTGGCTCATGATGAACTCCTGCCATCCTGTGCCCTGCGCGGCCGCGCCTTCCCTGAGTCGGGGGACCATCAGGACGTCTATTCCGAGCACATCAAGGGCTCGCTGGATGCGCTCGCGTTTGGCCCCGCGATAGTCGTTGCCCTCGTCGCGGGACACGGTCGACGAGTCGCTATAGCCCAACAGGGCCGCGAACTGGTCTTGAGTGAGGTCGCGGGCGATACGGCCGCCGATGAGGAGGCGCTCCAGCGCCTGGAAAGGGCACGGCTGCAGCTGGCCGGCGCGAACGCGCTCATACTCCTCCACTTCATTGAGTAGCTGCTTGCCGATCGCGTGGAGCGATTCCAACAGCGTCTCAATCTCGTCGGAGGTGAAGCCCTCGGCCTGCAGATATGCCCGCGTCTCGTCGATCGCAACCCTATTTTCCTCCAGTCGCTGCTGAGTGATCTCGTACTCTCGATTTGTCCTGATCATTGGTCCCGTGTCCTCCTCCCTATAAGACGATGCGGATGAGGCCTTTTGGTTTGCCCTGCCGGCTAAGCCTGAAGAATTGTGGAATCGCGCCCGGGAGTCTATTTGCAGGTGTGTCAGGCACTGGGAATAGTTCGAGTCGGGCAACATGCCATAATTGCGGCCGAGGTTCTCCTTTCTCAGGCGAGTAAACCCAGGTACTGTGATCGGACACATTGGCGAGCAACGGATCGATTGTCATCAAGTGGGGCCGCTGGACGCGAAGCCACGCCGCAGGACTGACCATGTAATACCCGTCAATGTCCCCGGGCACCGGGTTGTTTTGCACAAATGAACCCGCTAAGAATAATTCGGCAACCCCAATGTTCTGGAGATTCGCCACGCGTAAGGCAAGGCGTTCGACAAGTTCTAGCCTCCACGACGCGTCCCATCCCTGCGGCAACGGGCGCGGACCTACCACTAGCATCGATTGTCGCAACTCTGTGAGCACCAGCGTATGATCGCCCGGAGGGAGGACCGCGCATGGCAACGGATCTGGCGAAAAGTTTGGAAGCAAGCGCCTACCCCTTCGTCGCTGCCACGTACTGCTATTATGCCCTATGTTGGCAATTTTGCCAAATACCCATTTGGGCTGTTTTTCCACTCGCGCGATTCTCGCATTGATCGTGTCCTCTCGTGGGGTGGCAACCCTTTGAAGGACAAGATGAAGTGTCAAAGCGATGCGCGATGGTCGTCGGTGTGGTTAGTGTAGCACTAATGTTCTACAGCATGAGGTGCTGTTATCCACGGTAGTGGCACGGCATGTAAGGCGTCACATTAGCTGATATTGGTGGCGAAGTCACTTTGGGTGTAAGATTCCATAGTTTTTGAGCCACGTGTGAGTGCGGACGGCGGCACAAACCCCGGAGTTTTTGAGCCAGAAATCCGAGACTGCGTAATTGACGTGGGGTCGCGATGCTCTCTCATGCGGCGGCCATCAGCGTCAGGGGTGGCATCGCATGCGGCGTGCGGCCCCGCGTACTCCGACTGGGCTTCGGCACATCGACAATCGATGATTCGGTATGCGCGATCATGGCTTGTGCAGCGAGGGCGCGCTCAATCGATGGGACGCTTCGCAGATTGTAATGCGGCCCCTGTAGGTGTCGGAAGCGTCGCCCTGCCCGCTCCGCCCCGTTGTTCGTCGCCTCCCAGAGGGGGTTGCGCAGGACATGGCTGAGTTGCGTGAAACGCGCCTCGTCGACCAAGGTGATCACCTTGGTGAGCGGCGTTACCGTCCAGAACAGCGGGTTCGTCTGCCACGCGCGGTAGCGGTCATGCGCGTCATCCCACCGTCGTCGTCGGCCGTGCGCGTCGCGCCACAACCCGTACCACCCCTCCAGGAATGCACGTGCAATGCGCAAGGGTGCGCCGATGGGGCTCGCGAGGACCCGCTCAAGGTGTGCCCGCTCCTCTGGATCGAGATGGTCGGGGCGACGCAGGAGGAGGAAGCGACTGTCCGTGAGAGCCTCGCGGATGTCCCGGACCTCTGCCCAGGAGGTCCACGGCGCGGGTGGGGGAGGCGGACCCAGGCGCGGTGGTGGCCCGCCGGCGAGTGCGGCTACCACCGGCACCGACACGCTATCGAGGTCCGGGGCGGGCTGTCGTATCCAGGCGCGCACCGTATTGCGCGCGAAGCCGGTCTGCGCGGCGACCTGGCGCAGGGATAGGCCGCTGTGGTAGAGCGCGTGGACCTGGGCTACGCCTCGCTGATGCAACGCGTCGCGTCGCCGCCACTGCTCGTCGCGCGGGTCGGCGCTCTCCGGGGCCGGCGGCTGGGTCCGCGGGCGACCGCCCAGAACAGACCTTCGGGACTGGGCACCCCGCCCCTGTGGCGCGTCGTCCGTCCACGCCGCCGGCGGCTGCGGCAGCGTCTTGCGGACCGCACGATACACCTCGCCCACGGCGGCGGTCACGCGTCGCGTCTCGTGGAAGTGGAAGAGGCACAACTGGTGCGCTGCCGCAGGCCAGATCTGCGCCACGAGGGACGGATACAGGGGCGACCCATCGGTGACCACCTCGTCCGGGGACACGCCTCCCGCCTTGAGCCGCAGGAGGAACGCCTCCATGTCAGCGCGCCGGACGGAGCCGGTGAGGAGTTGATAGCCGACGAGGCGATCGCCATCCGGTGCCGCCGGATCGACGGCGAGCAGGAGCGCCACGCGCCCTTGGTACGCCTCATCCACGCACAACACGCCGGAGAACTCGCGCACGACCCAGGGCTCATACTCCGTCGCGAAGGCGGCGGTGGTGCGGGCCTCGCGGCACCACTGCCGGATGCTCCCTTCGCTCGGGCAGACCCAGAAGTCGCGGGCTAAGCGCGCGGCGACGCGCCGCATGGCCATCCCATCGTGAAACACGGCCTGGACCGCTTTGGCAACGACCCGGTTCGTGTAGACGGCATCGGGACGCAGGAAGGGGGGCTGTGCCCGGAAGTAGCGTCGGCATGGGGCGCAGTAGTGCCGGCTGACGGTTACGTGCAGCAGGACGGGGCTATCGAGGTCGATGTCGATGGCCGTGCGTGCCACGGTGTCGGTGCGGTCGGCGGGATGGCCACAGGAGGGGCAGGGCAAAGCCGGGAACGTCCCTGCGACCTGGCGCATTCGGCAAAGGGTCTGGTTCAGCGACGGGAGTGACGGTGCCACGAGAGGGTTCCTTTAAGGGTAGAGAAAGGCAGGGCTTCTGGGGTGGGATGCCGACAGGTGGGTTAAACGTCAGCGCGCTGGGCGCGGGCGGGGAGCGGTTCCGTTGGGTCCTGCTGAGGTGCCTGAAAGCTGTTCGTTCGGCCGCTCAGCGGCATCGATTTTCCACCCCTTCGAGAGCTCAGGACCGTCGAAGCGGCCGACAGCGTCGCGATCCACGCACCGTACCTGAAGGTCTTTCGTCAATAACATGTCAAGTCAGCAGAACCCAACGGAACCCTGTGGATCACGCGGGACGTCGGACCGTGAACATGTAGCACCCGTGCAGCACGTTGCGGCTGTGGATATAGGCGACCTCGGGGCGCGCGAGGAACGCGGCACACCACTCTTCGGCCGCAGCCCCGTCCTCCGCGATTGCCGCGTCGACGATAGCGCCGTTGCCGCCGTAGGCGCGCAGCAGTTGGCGGCGCCAGCGGAAGTCGTCCGGGTAGCGGTCAGGCGCGGCATAGCCGGCGCAGTCCTCGGCATGGATGAAGACCGGCCCGACCTCCGCGTAGGGGCCGCCGATCGTCGCGGGCTGGTAGGCAATGAGCGCGACGCGCTCGCCAACGTGTGCCTCGCGCAGGCAGCACCGCAGGGGTGTCCCCCCCGCGTCGCCCGCGTCCACGACCGTTGCGACCACCGGGTTGCCAAAGTCGTCCACGCCGCAGCGCCGGACACGCGCGAGATCGGCGTGCGGTAAGGCGTCCACGCGCAGTACTGTTGTTGTCGTTCCCATAGCTCTGTCCTCCTCGTAGCGGCCATATGGGGGGAGCAACCCTCCCCTATCCTTACAACACCATGACACGCTGTGCGGTTGCAGGCCGTGCAGGCGGCCGCTAGGGAGCATGGCATGACCGACCACCGCTAACCCGGAAACGCAACAATAAGACTGCGGCCAGCATACGGGGGACGTACGCCGGTCGTCCACTCGCTGTCCCACAGGGCCTGAGACAAGGGCGTCTCGGGCTCCCCTCTGTGTCTCTCATGGATGAGCGCGGGGGCGTCAGGAGTCAGAATCACGGGTGGTGGGAGGCCAACAGGTCGCATATCCTTCGCGTGGGACACGCCGCGCCTCTCACGCTGACCAGCACCCCCGCCCGCCTCGTGGCGGCACCTCGCGCGGAGCGGAGACGCCAGCACCCGCTCATGTCCGCTGACGCCTGACACCCGCCGTGGTCACCACCGCGCCGCCTCCTGCCCCGCCAACTGGGTGCGCAGCGCCCGCAGCCCCAGGCGCACGCGCCCTTTGACCGTACCCAGCGCGACGCCCTGCGCCCGCGCGATCTCCGCCCGGCTATAGCCCCCGCCATAGGCCACCGACAGGCGTCCTAGCGCCGGTTCCGTTGGGTCCTGCTGATACGGCTGAAAAATGTTCGTGTGGTCGCACGGGGCTGGCCAAAAACGTATGGCACCACGCCGCGTGAGGCAGCCCAAGGGGCAATCTAAAGGGTCAGCGGTACGCTCATGATGGTCGAGCCCGAACGCGTTACGTCTATAATCGGTCAAGTCAGCAGGACCCAACGGAACCGTGGTGCGCGTCCCGCTGGCGGTGGCTGCACGCCCCCTCCCCCGCTGGGTGGAGACGCGGGCGGGGTGAAATCCACCCGCTTTTCCACCCGCGGGCCGATGTGCCGCGCCCCTTCCGGGCCTACACTGGGAGGCAGATGGGGGACGATGTGAGGCTCCCGAGGCGAGCACCGCCGGGAGGCCCGGCGCGCACATAGGAGGACGGAGCGATGTTCACTGCCCATGACCCCTTCGAGACCGCAATCCTGGCGCTGGCGATCATCGGCTACATGCAATACGGTTCAGTTAAGGGAAACAGGACGAGATGACTCCTACCGCGGAGTGTGGCATGCTGAGATTTACGACGATCACAGGGTGTCACACTCAGCAAAGGAGTCATCCCATGGGATTTATAGCAC
>JAABUZ0100008536.1_pt1 | contig 12015 bp, 10 predicted proteins | sample 5562091 | NCBI WGS metagenome assembly JAABUZ01 (sample SAMN12813069, study PRJNA571459) | rock metagenome | isolation source: Antarctica rocks | place: Antarctica: Victoria Land, Linnaeus Terrace sud | collected 2015-12-21
GCGGTGGCGCTGGTGCCCCTCAACGATTCACACAGCCCCGCTGACTTGCGGAGAAAGGAGATGTCTCCACCTTAAATTGCCTCTCCCCAGTGTCTTGACAAAGGGGTCCATCATACGTCGTCGTCGCTGCCCCCGAGATAGGTGCTGTAGAGCAGGGCGTTGCCGCGCGGCGCGAGCTTGGTGACGAAAGCGTCGTAGCACGGCGCGCCACCGTAGCACGTGTTGCCGCCCGGCGCGCTCTGGAAAGCGTTGACGGTGGGGAAGTTGGTGGAGAGCGTCGAGCCGGTCACGTAGGCGTCGCCAGAGGGATCGATGGCGATGCCGCGGCCTTGGTCGTCGTTGTTGCCGCCCAGGTAGGTGCTGTAGAGCAGGGCGCTGCCACCGGGTGCGAGCTTGCTCACAAACGTGTCGTAGGTGCCCCCGGCGAAGCTTCCCTGCTCGGGGGCAGCGGTGGGGAAATTGGTGGAGACGGTCGTGCCCACGACGTAGGCCTGGCCCGCGCGGTCCACCGCGATCCCGGAGCCGCCATCGTAGCTGCTACCGCCGAGGTAGGTCGAGTAGGCAAGCACGGGGTCGATGACGAGCGGGCGGCTGGGGTCGTACGACCCCACGTCGAAGCCGACGGTGCGCGGCCCCGATCCGTCGCCGCTGTCGGTCAGCCGGTAGCGCGTGGGCACGAGGCGCTGTTGCCCGGCGATGTCCTGGTAGACGGTTGGCGCGCGCTGCTGCAGCGCGCCGACTGTCGTCGTCACGACGAGGTTGCCCTGCCCGTCGACGTGCAGCCCTTGCGCCCCTTGCACCTCGAAGGAGATCGCGCGCGGGTCGACGCCTGGCGCAACCTGCCAGTCGTACTCCAGGCGAGACTGGTTCCCGTAGTAGACCAGATTTATGCCGGGGTAGACATCCTTGTAGGCGGTCCGGGCATAGGTCGGGATGTCGGTGTGCCAGCCGGTCGGGTCGCGGCCCGTGAAGTAGTTGGCGACCCCGGGGAGTTGGTCTTGCCCCTCGATCAGCGGGGTGGGATTGGCGCCTACGTAGTGCAGGCGGACGACCGACGCACTGATGGGCGCCGTCCCCGTCAGATCCACCGTATCGCTGAGGGCGTGAGTTCCGTCGAGAACGAGACGGCGCGCGCGATGTGCGCGCGCATGCGGACGCGGCTTCGTCAGCACGAGCGTGGCGTCGGTTCCGGTGAGGTAGAGGGTCAGGCCAGGAGCGCGGGCCATGAAGCGCACGGCGGGATCGGTCTGGCCCCGGTTCGGCTCGAAGCTGAGCGGGAGGCGGCCGTAGCTCTGGGCCAGCCCCGGCCCCGTCACGGCTGGTGCGGCGTTCAGGGTCGCGACCGTGGATGTCGTCGCGGCGCCCGTCGTCGTGGGCGCGACCGTCGCGGTCACGGTGTCGCTGGCGAGGGGTGTCGTGCTCGGCGGGATGGCCGACGGAGTCGCGGCGCCCGCTAGCAGCGTGGCCGTGATCGACGAGGGCGCCTCCGTGACCACGGCCGTCAGCGCCGCCGTCGCACTCGAGAGAACGGTCGAGACGGGGACGACCGGGATTGCTGTCCCTGTCGGGGGTATTGTGAGCGCGATTACCGGCGTAGACGCCGCCGCGGCAGTCGTGGTGATGGATGCATCAGGGGTGCCGGAGGCGCTAGGTATGATAGCCGTCGCCGTGGGCGTCGTCGTGGAGAGGGCGACCGTCCCCGTCATTGTCCCTGTCGCAGGGGTGGCGGCGGCTGTCGCGGGTACAGCTGTGGGTGAGCTTGGCATTGGTTGCCGGACCACGGTGTGCGCGGCAAAAGTGGGACGTGAGCCGGCCTGAACAAGTGGTGTCAGGACGAGTTCTGCGCTGAGCCCGCATAGGATTAGTAGCCGAACGACTCCACGTACTCGCACACAGACGCGCATCTCTTGCCCCCTCATCCGTCCTGCTCTCACCGCCGCGCCTTGCTGGTGACGCTCCCTCTCCCATGCCGATGGGTTGGTACGGTGTAGAGCATCGCACGTGCGTGGACGAGAAGTCTATAGTCCGATGGGACGAGTTTTTCTCAACCCGTCGGCCGTCGGAACGCGGTTCGCCGCGCTGATCCCGCCCTCGGACGGACACGCGTAGCCTCGTCCTCTCGTCTCAATCGCCTCGTCCCCTCGTCTCAATCGCCTCGTCCCCTCGTCTCATCCGTCTCCGCCCTGCTTCTTCAGAGCGTTGCTGATGTGACTCTTCACCGTGCTCTGCGAGACGCCGAGCAGGTTGGCAATTTCCCGGACGCTGCGGCCACCGGCTTTGAGAGCCAGCACCTCCCGCTCGCGGGGCGTGGGCGAGGGGGACGGCGCGGCATCCGACATCGCGTGGGGCGCCTCATCGGCCGCGATGGTGAGCAAGCGCAGTTTGTCGCGCACGCGCGAGCCCAGCCACTCGGGCGGGAGCCAGATCAACTCGCCGTCGGTGATGGAGCGCAGATCGTCGACGAAGCCCTCATCGGGATGGCAGATCAGCACGGGAGGTGTGGTCTGGGACACGACGGCGCGGCAGCGATCCAGCGCGTCCTGCGCAATAGAGCAGTCGATGATGAGCGCGACGCTACGCGCGGCCGCGGCGAGCAGGGCCGCGGCTGTGTCCACGAACTCCAGTATCAGCCGCTCTTCCGCGCAGTAGAACCGCAGGCTGGTCATGATCTCCGGGTTGTCGGTCCAGAGCGTTACCACGATCTCACGGGATGGCGCACGGCCCGCATCGTTCCCCTGGGCCGCGCGTTCGCCGGGCGTGAGCACCAACTCCTGAACCCGTGGTCCGCGCCGGCGCTCATGGGTGGTCTCCAGCATTGTCAGCCGCTTGGCATCGGCTCCGCGCTCGTTTCGCACCGGGGGTATGGACGGACCGCCGGACATATCGATGCCATCCAGCGCCTCTGCGCTCGACAAGCGCGGCGACGGCGCAGTTGACGGCGCCGTCGCCCCCACCAACGATCAGCAAATCGACGCCAGTGGCAAGTTCCGCCCGCACCACGTCCGGCAGACGGCGGGCGCCACGCACCAACCGGGCGGCGTCGACGCGCACGCCGGCGGAGCGCAGGAACGTTTGGGCGCGTCCGAAGGCGTCCTCGCCGTGGCGGGACCCCATAGTCGCGACGAATGCAACGCGGCGCGGGGGACTGGGGGCCATCATCTTGTCCTTGATCGGATCAGGGATGCCGTCGGATCTACGTGAGGCGACTTGGCAACCGATCCGCCCCTATGGTACGACAAATGGGCTTCACGCGCGAGGGGACCAAGGTCCTACTCCTACTGCCCTCGTCGCCGGTCACGCGGGCGTATGCAAGACGCGCCTACAGGTTCGGCGCCGGTTGGGGTGTGGTCGACGGGCCATGCACGCGCACGCTGTTGCCGATCCACGTCACCGGGTCGATGCGCAGGTTGCGCACACCGCCGGCGCCGTAGCCCGGCCCGCCCGTCCAGCCATGGTACAGCAGCCACCACTGTCCGTTGGCCGCCTGGACGAGCGAGCCGCCGCCCGGACCGGTCACGCGCGCGTTGCCCCGCAGGATCGGGTCGTGGGTATCTTTGGTGAACGGCCCCAGCGGCGAGGCGGCGTAGGCGACGCCCATGGCGTAGTCTTGCTGCCAGTTGTTGCCCGAGTAGAACAGATCGTAGGTGTGGCCGTGCTTGACGGCGAACGGCCCCTCGTTGGTGGTGTAACCGATGCCGTGCTCCCAGGCCTGGCTGACCGTGAACAGCGCGCGGCGCGGGCCGGACGCGCGCAGTAGGTCGGCCGACAGGGGCAACACCGAGATGTCGGGATAGGGGCTGTCCAGCGGGTTATCGACCGAGACATAGAGGTAGCCGCGCCCGTTGTCGTCGATCAGCGGGGCGGGGTCGATGTAGCCGGCGCCCCTGGCGTCGCCACAGGCCACCATGCCGTGGTCGGCGAACGGCCCGGCGGGACCCCGCGCCACGGCCACGCCGATGCAGTGCGCGTTCTGGGTCAGGCCCTTGCCCACGTAGTACATATAGTATTGGCCTTTGGCCGCGACGACGCTGGGCGCCCAGAAGTCGGTCAGCGCCCACCCCGGGGTCTGCGCCATGGCGTCGCCGATGTAGCGCCAATGGACCAGGTCGGTCGAGTGCAGGACGGGGAAGATGTGGCCCTGCGGTTCCCAACTGGTCGAGGTGCTGTAGGCATAGTAGTCATGGCCCACGCGGATCGCGGCGGGATCGGGGAAGTCTTGCGCGAAGACTGGATTGGTGTAGGTCGCGGCGGCGCGGGCACGGGCATGCATCGCCGCTTGCGCCACGGCCGGCCTCACGCCTGCCGCGCCGCCTCGCAGCCTTGGGGCGACGAAAGCAAGGCCGGCCAAGGCGCAGACAGCTAGGACCATCAGGCCACCCCTGGGCCGGGCCGCCCGCCTGTCGCGTCGGCGCTCCGTCACGGTCGACATGTGGCGCGGGGTAAACATAGCGTCACTCCTTTCTATGATACGTTTGTTGTACCGGTCATCGACCAGGATGTCTATCGGAGACCACATCGAGCGGGGGCCGCGAACAAACGTGTTCATGGCCCCCGCTTCGTCCTGCAGGCAACAGACGAGACGTGACGCTGCGTGCTAGCCTTTGACCCCGCTGAGCGCGGACGAGCCGACGAAGTGGCGCTGCAGCGCCAGGAACATAAGGATCACCGGCAGCGCGGCGACGGCCGAGAAGGCCATCAGCGCCCCGTAGTTGTTGGTGTACGATCCCTGCGTCACGATCGCGATGCCCACGGTCACGGTGCGCATCTCCGGGCTCTGGGTGAAGAGCAGCGGCCCCAGGTAGTCGTTGTAGACGCCCATGAAGGTGAGGATGCCGAGGGTCAGCAGGGCCGACTGCGAGAGCGGCAAGATGACGCGGAACCAGCGCCCGAACTTGCCCGCGCCGTCGATCATGGCCGCCTCGTCCAGGTCCTTGGGGATCTGGATGTAGAACTGGCGCAGCAGGAACACGCCGAACACGCCCGAGGCGTAGGGCAGGATCAGCGGCCAGTAGGTGTCGATCATCGAGTAGTTGGGGATGGCATTGGCGAATTCGTTGTACAGCGGGATGGTCAGCAGCACCGGCGGGATCAGCATCGAACTGAGCAGGACCAGAAAGATCACGTCGCGGCCGGGGAAGGTTAGCCGCGACAGGGCATAGGCGGCGAGCGAGGCCACCACCAGCGTCAGCGCCGTGGCCACCACCGACACGCCGAGGGAATTGACGAACCAGCGGCCGACGGGGTTCTGCGGGTCGCTCAGGATGGTGCTATAGTTCTCCGTCGTGAACGGCTGTGGAATCCAGCCGATGCTGCCCCGCGTGATCGCGTCGGCCGAGCGGAACGAGGTCACAATGGTCCAGGCCAGCGGGATCAAGAACACGATGGCCAGGACCAGCAGGGCCACCACCTGGATCCAGCGCGCGGTGGCCGACTGGCGCAGCATGGTCTCGGCTCCCTCGCTGCTCCGCGCCTTGACCCGGGCGCGGGGGGGCGTGGGCTTGGCCGGTTGCGCACGTACTGCCATGAGTCTGCCCTCCCTTTCTCTATGCCTGCCGCCGCAGGAAGCGTAGTTGCACAATCGAGATGATGACCAACAGCAGCCCCAGCAAGAAGGTCATGGCCGAGGCCGTCGCATAGTTGTTGCCCAGATAGACCTCGTTGAAGATGCGATACACGATCGTTGTCGTGTCGTCGCCCGGGCCGCCGCGCGTGATGAGCTGCGGCTGTCCAAACACGCCGAACGAGGCCAAGGTCTGGGTGATGACCACGAAGCCGAGCACGGGGCTCAGGATGGGCAGGGTGATGCCGCGCACGCGCTGGAACCAGGTGGCCCCGTCGATCATGGCCGCCTCGTAGTAGTCACGGGGGATCTCCAGCACGCCGGCCAGCAGGATCACCATATTGAGCCCCACCGTCCACCACAGGGTCGTGATGATGATGGTCAGCCAGGCCCAGGGCTCGGTCTCGATCCAGTTGATGTGCAGGCCGAGGTAGGTGTTGATCAGGCCGGGGTCCTGGAAGATCCAGCGCCACACCGCGCAGGCCACGGTCACAGAGAGCACGGCCGGGATGTAGAAGACGGGACGGAAAAAGTTGCGCCAGGGCGAATCGGCCACCAGGATCGCCAGCACCAGCGCCAGCACCACCAGCGAGGGCACGGTGATAACCACGAACAGGACCGTGTGCGCCATACCCGACCAGAACGAGGTGAACAGCGTGCTATCGGGATTGAACAAGATGTTGTGGTAGTTCCTGAATCCCACGAAGCCCTGGTCACCGGCCAGCGCGCTCCAGCGATGCAGACTGGTGTTGAACGAGTAGGCCAGCGGATAGAAGACGAAGGCCAGCCAGAAGAGGACGAAGGGGATCAGGAAGAGGAAAGACCCCCCGTAGTCGCGGATTTTGTTGCCGAGCGTCCGCCGATGCACCGCCCCGGCGCGCCTCGCCCCGACGGCCGGACTCTCGGGTATCGATGCCCTGGCCATGCCGAACCTCCATAAGAACAAGACGGGCCGCGAGAGCGGCCCGTCTTCCACTAGGTGATCGCCTCAAACGCCGACGATCGCTGGCCGTAGCGATCAGGCTACGAGTTGTTGCTGGCTTGCTGGATCGCCTTGGCGCCCTGCGTCGTAGCGTAATCGAGCGCCGCCTTGGGCGTCTGCTGCCCGAGCAGCACCTTGATGATCTGGGGGTAGAGCGCCGTCGAGATAGCGCCATAGTTGGGGAACTTGGGGTTCAGATAGCCGTACGGCAGCGACTTGGCGATGGCCACCTCGTACGGCAGCGCCATGAACGCCGACGAGGACAGTGTCGGCCGGTAAGCCGGCAGGTCGCCCGCCCTGGCCCACAGGATGCTGTTGTCCTCGAAGTACTTCATGAAGGTCAGCGCGCCCTTAGTCATGGTGGGGTCCGCACCCGTCGACTTGTAGAGCGCGAAGTAGTGCTGGCCCAGGAAGACGCCGGGCTTGGTACCCCACTGCGGCACGGCCGCCACGCCGAGGTCGGCGCCGAGCGCCTTGGAGAGGGCAGTATACTGCCACGGGCCGTCGACGATCATGCCCGCCTTGCCGCTGGAGAGGGCCGAGATGTCGTAGTCGGCCGCCGTCTTCTCAGGCGAGATCTTGTACTTATAGATCCAGTCGTGCAGCAGGTTCAGCGCCGAGAGGCCGGCCGGCGAGTTCCAGAGCAGCTTCTTGTTCGCCACGTCCATCTCCTGGCCGCCGAACTGCGCCAGCAGGGTGGGGAAGAGGAACGGCTCCGGCCAGTCGGGCGGCACCACGAAGCCGTAGGTCGCACCGTGGGTCATCTTCTGGGCGTCGGCGAGGAAGGTGGCCTCGTTGGTCGGCGGCGTGTTGGGGTTGAGCCCATTGGCGCGGAAGACCTTCTTATTCCAGTAGAACGTGAGCGGCAGCGCGTCCATGGGGATGGCGTACTGCGTGCCGTTGTAGTTGCCGCCCTGCCACAAGGAGGGGAAGAACTTGTCGGAGGTCAGGCCGACCGTCGTGGCGCCCTGGCTGATCGGGGTCAGGATGTTGGCGCTGGCGTAGGTCGCCATCGCCACGTCATCGACCACCATGATGTTCGGCGCCCGGTGCGCCCCGATGGCCGTGGTCAGCGCCCCGCCGTAGTTCGTCTGCGGGACGATCGTCATGTTGATCTGGTAGGCTGTTTGCGACTTGTTGAAGCTGTTGACAATCTGCTTCATGGCAGCGCCATCCGGGCCGCTGAAGCCGTTCCAGAAGGTGAGGGTCGTGGCCGCGGCGGTCCGATGCGCAACGGGCGCGGCGTGCGCGGCGGGCAGGCCCGTGGCCAGCACGCACCCGGCGGCGACGGCGCCTGCCAGGAGAGATCGTCGCAGGACAAACCGGCGACGCGCGGACTTCTTTGTCATGATGCTCTATTCCTCTCACTCCACTACAGATTGATTGTATCGACTATAAGATAGCGCCACTCGGACGGCTCGCCCGCACTGTGCCGCACCGTACAGCGGGCTGGCATCCAATCGCAGCATACGCGCGTCGGGTAGCGATGATATGAATAGAATAACGTTGCATTATGACAATTCGGTCAAAAAAGGGCGATTAGATGACACGCCGGCGAGTGTCGCGGAACCGCCGGCGGAGCCCGCCAGCGGGAGAGGTGGAGAGATAGCGAGGCTTTCAATGGTCGATGGTGCGCAGCAAGAGGACCGGGGCGCGCGTGCGGGCCAGCAGGCGGGCCGTCACGCTGCCGGCCCAGACCGCCTGCAAGCCGGCCCGGCCGTGCGTCGCCGCGACCACCAGGCCAACCCCCGGCTCGGCCGCCTCGTCGCTCAGCGCCGCCGCCGCGTCCCCGCGCCGCACCTCGGTCGTCACGGTCAGGCTCGTCGGCCGCAGTGTTGTCGCCAGCGCGTCGAGATAGGCCTGCGCATCGTCTTGCTGCTGGTCCAGCAAGGCCCGCGCCGTCGCCGGAAGCAGGTGCGCGCCCGGCTGCCGATCGCCCCGCACGGTCTGCAGCGTGGCCACGACCATCACCAGGTGCAGCCGCGCGCCGAGCGCGCGGGCCAGGTCCGCCGCCGGGGACAAAGCTGCCTCGGCCGCCGCCGTCCCGTCGAGCGGAACGAGCACGGCGCCGGGAGCAAAGGCCGTGGGACCACCCGCGGCGTCCGGCCGCACCAGGAGGACGGGCACGGTCCCGCGCCGCAGCACCTGCTGGGCAATGCTGCCGACGAGCAGGTCGCGCACGCCCCCGCCCCCGTGCGTACAGAGCACGATCATGCCGGCGCGCACTTCTTCCGCGTGGGCGGCGATGCTGCGCGCCACGTCGCCTTCCGGGACGTCGTGGGTATGCCTCTCGACGGCGCGGCCGGTGGTCCGCAGCCTATCGGCCACGCCGGCAAGGTATGCCGACGCCTCATCGGCCGCTCGCAGGTGGCGCTCACCGTGGATAGTGGCCGGCGCGCCGCGTTCGCGCACGTGCAGCAGCACCGGCGTGGCCCCCGCGATGGCCAGGGTCTCAACCACCGGGAGCACCGCCTCGGCCAGGCGCGATCCGTCGAGCGGCGCCAGCAGGCGGGTCGCGGCCAGGTCGAGGTGTCGCTCCGCGGTGTGACGTCCCCCGCTACCCCCGTTACCGGCATCCCATGCGTTCATTCTCCCCTCTCCAACCGGCTACGGTATCCGTGCGATACATGCATGGCCATGCCCTGGGACACTCTCGCGCCCCAGAGCCCCGAGGGAGTGGTCATGCCCTGGTCGATCGTGCGCCGGGGTCGTCGGACGCATGCGACCGCCGTGACGACCGAAGGCGGCCTGACCGCGTTATGCCATGGCGCTAAGCATGTGCTCAGAAATCTGGCACAGTTTTGTGAGGCGTGATTCGCCTGAGAAACTGTGCCGAACTTAGTGGTCAGGTGCTTAGTGCTGCGATCGAGCGCTGCGTGGACCCCGTGGGCGCATCCTCCCGCGCAAAAGTATACATGTAGAACAGGCGCGGCTGCCCGGTCAGATCGTGGTTGTGCAGGACGACGACATGACGACGTTCACCTGCTTACCGTTCTCCCTCCAGGAGGAGCATAGCCGCACTATCCTGCCTGCACGTTGCGTACCACCGTTGTCTCTGTCGGCTAGCGCGCTCCCGCCGCGCTTGCCATGTACAAGCAGCCGCCCGCCGCTCTATATTATGTAAAGTAAACCTCCTCTGCGCGGGGTGGTGTAACACAACTCCTCTTGTGTTACACTAGGAGACGACGGGATGGTGAACGGTGAACGGTGAACGGTGAACGGTGAGCGACGAGCGACGAGCGACGAGCGACGAGGGGAGGACGACGAGCGACGAGAACGAGGGGCTGGCGCTCGTTCCCTATCGCGGCACGGGACTGGAGGGCGCGCGCGCCTGGGCCGAACTGCCGCCCGACGAGCTCAAGCGGCGCGCCACGGAGGCGGCGCATACCCATGACGCCGCGGCGCTGTGGTCGCTGGCGGCGGCCCACCTGACGGTGCGCGGGCGCGCCCGCGCCCGCGTCAGTACGTTGACCCTGCGCAACTACCAGCGCGCCGTGCGCGACCTGATCGACGCCTGGCCCCAGGAGAACTTGCTGCGGCCTGGGCGCGACGCCGGCGCCCTCTGGGCCGCCTCCCTGGAGGACCGTCGCCTCGCGCCCAGCACCATCTCGGTGCGTCTGGCCGGCGCACGCTGCCTCTACGCGGCCTTGCGCTGGTCCGGCGCCACCGCCGCCGATCCGTTCAAGGACGTCAAGGGGACGACCGACACCACGCCGGCCTGGGAGAAGCGCAAGCCCTACACCGAGTCCGAGGTGCAGGCGATGCTGGATATCGCCGAGGGCCTGGACCGCGCGCTGCTGCTCCTGGGGGCGCACGCGGGCCTGCGCGTGAGCGAGGCCCATGCGCTGGAGTGGGCCGACATCAACCCCGGCCGGGGCGAACTCGTGGTGCGCAGCGGCAAGGGGCGCAAGCGGCGCGGCGTGGCGATGAGCCCCACCCTCATGGAGGCCCTGGACACGATCTCCCCGGCGCCGCGGCAAGGCCGGGTGTTTGCCCGCGTCAGCTCGCGGGTTGCCCTGTGGCGGCAGATGCGCCGGCTGGCGCTGCGCGCTGGCGTGACCCCGCGCGGGGTGCATAGCCTGCGTCACTACTGCGGCACGCGCATCGTGCGCGAGGGCGGCAGTCTGGAGTGGGCCGCCCAGCACCTGGGCCACAGCCAGATCGAGACCGCGCGCGTCTACGCCAAGTGGAGCGACGAGGGCCTCAAGGCCTCGCTATCCACGTGGTAGAGGTCGCCTTCGAACCGTCTATCCTGCTACTCCCGTAGACGATCCCATGACGGTCCGCGTGTTCGATGGTTATGCCGCGTCGGGGCCGTGGGGACGGAGTCAGTGTCGCCCCACCGACCACCCCAGGAACCGCCGGCCGCCCGATGGCGCATGGTAGCCTTGCGGGTCGAAGCGATCGCCGCCTGCTCACATCTTGATCGGGGGCATGCCCCGTCGCCAAATTCTCTGTGACGACATACGAGGCCCCACCCTCCACGGCAGCGGCATAGATCGGATGGTCCCACTCATCTGTCAGTGATGGCCAGGCTGGTGGATAGGGGGGACGCGCCTCGACCAAAAGCCAATTGGGATTACGCAGGAATACTTCCATCATCTTCTTAGCCGAAAGGCTAACATGCCTTCGTTTGGCTTCAGACACATCATATGTCTTTCGGCGCACATCGGGGATGTCTTCGATGTCCTCTACCGTTCTTTTTATCTGATCCCATGTTAGGACTCGATATAAGTCGCTAATAATGTATGGGGACCAGATGGCGATAAATGCGCCGTTGAAGGCGAGCTGTTGAAGTAATTCTCGTTGTCTGCGTGGGAAAAGGGCATTAGTGTCAACAACAGCGCGTATCGTCGCCATCAATACCCTCTATCAACTGGCTAGATGAGCTGAATCAGAAACACATCGTTGGCGACCGGAATCAAGATGTCCGGCCGCTAAATGCTAGCGGTACGCAAGCTCCTCAAGCGATAAAGGCTGATCATCGCCGGGGAGTTCTGGCACCGCTTCTTGTAGCTTCCTGTACTCACGAAGAGACCTTACGCGCTCATCGTCCTTGATGCGGTTGATCTCGGATCGTGGAATCCTTGTCTCGCCGTTCTTTCTTATGCCGTTGATGTAGCCTGTCTTGACCCAATACTCAACTATTTCGGGCAGCCCCACGCCAAGGATTATTGCAGTTTCCGATGCTGGAAGCGACTCTGAGGTAACAGGTTTCTTAGTCACAAATTCCATAGTCATGGCGCCTCCTTCCAGGCAGACTCGGATATGATGCTGGCAATCGCCACAGCCAACACTAAGAGGCACACCCTCGGACAAAGAGAGATGGCTATCATCACTATCATCCTCGACTGTTGTGATTTGGGGGACGGCGGTGGTTCGTCATGGGGAGACGGCCGCTGGACCCGGATGCTTGGCAAACAAGGTGGTCACGAGGTCCTCGATGGTGACGCCGCCCAGGAGACGGTCATGG
>JAABUZ0100008537.1_pt1 | contig 12015 bp, 10 predicted proteins | sample 5562091 | NCBI WGS metagenome assembly JAABUZ01 (sample SAMN12813069, study PRJNA571459) | rock metagenome | isolation source: Antarctica rocks | place: Antarctica: Victoria Land, Linnaeus Terrace sud | collected 2015-12-21
CGCGCAAAATCTCGCCGTATTTTTGCAATTGTTCCGCCGCGCCGATCCGCTGCGTGTCCAGCGTGATGACGCCCACTTTGCGCCGCTCCATCAGCGCGTAGCGGGCAGTGAGCTTGGCGATGGTGGTAGTTTTGCCGACGCCGGTGGTTCCGACAAAGGCCAGCAGGCGCATCTTACCTTGTGCGGGCAGGGCGTCCACGCCGTTTGAGATGCGAAGGCGCTGGGACAGCACGGTTCGCAGGAACGTCGCGGCGTCGGACGCGGCCAGCCCCGCCGGGATTTCGGAGAGGAGCTGCCGGGCCAGCGGCGCGGCGATGTCGGCATCCAAAAGCTGCTGCATCAGGCCGGGATAACCTTCGTCCGGCGCGGCGGCAGCCGGAGCGGCCTCTTTGCGGCGGCGGATGCGGGCGGGCGGCGGCTCCGAGGCGACAAGGCGGGTCGCGCCGTCTGTGTTGCCGCTGAACGGGTCGGCTTGCAGGGACGCCGGCACGAAGGAAGGCAGGGCACGGGCGGCTTTCGGTTTGGGCGGTTCGGCTTTGAGTTCGGCGGGCGCATCGCCGAGGTTCCGAACACTTGCGGTCAGCTTCGCCAGTTTTTCTTCCAGCTCTGCGATTCGGGCGGCTTCCGCCTCGCTCGGCTTCTCGCCGCCGGAGTAGCGCAGGTTAGGTGCCAGGTTCGGCGGCGGCATCACGGGCTGCTGATAAGTTCCGAACGTCATTTCTACCATCTCGCGCCCGCCCCAGCGTCCAAACAGCGCTCCCTTTTTGAACTGCTTGCGGCTGACGATAATCGCGTCCGGGCCAAGCTCCTGCTTGGCTTGCAGCAGGCAGTCGGTGACGGAGCGGGCGATATACGTTTTCGTTCGCAGATTGAACTGCCCGGTTTTTTCGTAGCTGCTCGGCATGATCGTGACATTATTTGCGTTGCTCATAAGAATTCCCTAACTGATATTATGCAGAGCGCCTAAGACGTGGGACTGAAGTCCTACGCTATGGGGCGCAGACGCCGAGTGTCCGCCTTCGCGGACAAAGATTAGGACGCTGCCCAAAATCGCTCTGCTCTTTTTCGACGAAGGTCGAAACTAGGCGTCTGCGCCCCATAGCGTAGGACTTCAGTCCCACGATTCCTCATTTATCCAGTAATCGCGCCGACGGCGCGGACTTCGGTGTTGGGAACGATTTCGTTATAAGAAAGAATGACCAAATTAGGCAGGGACCGCTCGGTCAAGCGGCGCAGGGGCAGGCGCAGGGCGGACATACACAAAAGAACCGGCTGCTGATAGCCCATCGCAATCATCCGCTCCATTTGCTGGCCGAGGTTCTGAATAAGCTGGCGCGAGACAGACGGCTCCAGCGCCAAATTCGGCAGGCCCGGCGTCACGGCTTCCAGCAATTGCTGCTCCAAAGCTGGGTCAATCGTCAGCGTTTGCAAAGCGCCGCTGCTGTCGTCCACATACTGCCGGCAGATGGAGCGGGCCAGGGTGCTGCGGACCCATTCGCCCAGCATGTCAACGTCTTTGGTGCGTCCGGCATGGTCGGCCAGGGTTTCCAAGATCGTCACCAAGTCCCGAATGGAAATGCGCTCCCGAAGCAGATGCTGCAAGACTTTTTGCACCTCGCCGATAGTCATTAAGTTGGGAATGAGTTCTTCGACCACTGCCGAGTTGCCCTGCTTGATATGCTCCACCAATGCCTGCGTGTCCTGGCGCGTGATAATCTCGGCGGCATGGCCTTTGATGACTTCGGCCAGATGCGTCGTAATCACCGAAGACGGGTCAACCACCGTGTAGCCCGCCATTTCCGCCCGGTCCCGGTGCGAGCGGCTAACCCAAAGCGCGGGAACGCCGAACGCGGGTTCTTTGGCCGGAATGCCGTCCAAAATCGGATCAATGACGCTGCCGGGATCGATCAGCATGATCGAGTTCGGCTGGACTGTTCCTGCCGCAATGGTCGCGCCTTTGAGCTTCACGGCGTAGTCGTTGGCTTTCAGGTGCAGGTCGTCCCGGATGCGAACGGTCGGGATAATCAGGCCAAGCTCAAGCGCGGTTTTCTGGCGAATGACGATAATGCGCTCCAGCAGGTCGCCGCTTGCCGTCTGGTCTACCAGAGACAGCAGGCCGTAGCCGAAGTTCAGCTCCAGAACATCCACATGCAGCAGCGGCAGAACGCTTTCCGGCGTGGCCGGCGCGGCAGGCTTGGCGGCGATAGCCGACGCCGCCGAGGTCTCAGTCGCGAGAAGCTGCTTCTGGTTCTTAACCAGAATAACGCCGATGCCGCCTAAGATGCCCGCGACAACGATGGTTTGGGGAATGGGAAAACCGAAAGGGATAAAGAGGCAGACCAGCCCGGCGGCGATAAACAGGGGGCGAGGCGAGGCGAAAATCTGCCGGGCAATGTCGCCGCCCATTGCGGTGTCCGACGCCGCCCGCGTCACCATCAAACCCGCCGCCGTCGAGATGAGAAGCGCCGGGATTTGGGCGACCAAGCCTTCGCCGACGGTCAGCAGCGTGTAGTCGTGCAGGACTTTGAGAACATCTTCGCCCTTGCTGAGACCCATCGCAAAGCCGCCGATAATGTTCAGGACGATAATCACAATCGCCGCAATCGCATCGCCCCGGACAAACTTATTCGCGCCGTCCATCGCGCCGTAAAAGTCCGCTTCCTGTCCGACCGCCTTGCGCCGCACCCGCGCCTGCTCCTGGTTGATGACGCCCGCGTTCAGGTCCGCATCAATCGCCATCTGCTTGCCCGGCATCGCGTCCAGCGTAAACCGCGCCGCGACTTCCGCCACCCGCCCCGCCCCGCTCGTAATGACCACAAACTGCACGACCACTAAGAGCAGAAAGACGATAATGCCGACAACGTAGTTGCCGCCGATCACAACCTGCCCGAACGTCGCAATCACCTGTCCCGCGCTGCCCGTGCCGATAATCAGCTTCATCGCCGATACTTCCAGCGCCAGCCGGAACAGCGTCGTAATCAGCAGCAAGGCCGGAAACACCGAGAATTGAAGCGGCTCGGTCGTGTAGAGCGCCGTCAGCAAAATCAGCACAGCCCCAGCTAGGTTCAGCACCAGCCCCAAATCCAGAAACGCTTCCGGCAGCGGCAAAATCAGCATGGCGATCATGCCGATCAGCGCAATCGCCATCGCAATATCGGTCTGCTGGGCCGCTTTCGCAAAAAAACCCATAATCCCGCCGCCACCGGGACTGATTGTATTCTTCGGCTGCTGTGTTTGGACTGCCACGCCCGGATTATTCCACGGCCCCCGGCAATTCTACAAGGATATTTTTGGACAGTGGGAATTGGGTAAGATGACCTCGGAGATACTCATGCAGAAACAAGTATTGATTGTGGGCGCGGCGCTGATCCTGCCGTTCGCTCTTACTTCGGCATCAGCGGCGGCCCCGCGCAGTGCTGGGCAGGTCGTAATTGTCAACACCGGGGATCGTTTGACGCCCGGCTACCGGGTCACGGTCGGACCAGGGGGCAGCTTGACGGCGGTGATTGTCCCGACCGGGCGGCAGGCACCGATCCGCCAAACCGACAGAATGATCGCCGTCAACCGGCAGCGGTTTTTTGCCGATCTGGCAAGCGCCGAGCCTCTGGCAAGCCTGCCGACGGGTTCCCTGTCCACGGCGTCCGCCCGGCGAGGCAGAAGGAGACGTGGAACGCCGCAAGCCTCAGCAGTCGGGGCTAGGGTCAATCCTTATCCACAGGTATTTGTTCGGTATCAAGGCCGGCAGTCGCCGAACCTCCGCACGGCAAGCAGTCAGAGCGGGCGCGTCTTGTACCAGGATGTCAAGCAAATCCTTCAAGTCCTGCGGCTTCCTATCCCTAATGTGCCATAGCATCAGCAAACAAAAAACCAACAAAAAGCGGCAGGCCATTCGGCCTGCCGCTCTTTTTGATCGTCTCGTCTAATTTTTTTGCGGCGGCTCTGCCCGGTCGGACAGCCGGATCGTGACGGACGCCAGCGCGTCTGACGTTTCTTTGGCCGTAACGGCAGCGCGGCCACTTTTGGTGACAAGCGGTGATTTCGCAGGCAGGAAGCCGTTTGCAACAAGATGGGTCAACGCTTGACGCTGAACCATACCAGCGGCGGCAGGAATAGGCGGCACCGGGAAGACTTGGGCATGAAGCGGCTTTTTGCCGTCTTCAATATAGGTGACGAAGCGGTCAAGCGCGACGGCCAGCTCATAGCGCGTGACCGGCGCATCGCCCCGAAAGCGGCCATCGGGGGTGGTTCCCATGATATTCTCATGCAGGACACGCTTGACGGAGCCGCCCGCCCAGTGGCCCGGCGGCAGGTCGCGGGGCATCGTAGTCGGCGCGGCAATGACTGAGGCGGGAAGAAGCGCAAGCGAACAGAAGGCCAGCAGCGGGATTTTGAGGAATGGCATGAAGAATGCTCCTAACAGTTCTTGAATCAGCCTGCGGTGTCTTGTAGGGGCAAGCCCTGCCCCTACACCGGAAATTCGTTTACGCCGCCGCCAGCAGGTCTTCGGTGATGCCGCGCCGCTGCTCCAATGCCTTGCCGGTGCCGAGGGCGACGCAGGACAGCGGGTCGTCGGCAACATAAGTCGGGACGTTGGAGGTTTCGGCAATCAGCACATCGAGGCCGCGCAGCAGGGCAGTGCCGCCAGTGAGGAAGATGCCGCGCTCGATAATGTCCGAGGCAAGCTCCGGGGGAGTTTTCTCTAAAACATTCTTGACACGGGCGACAATCTGGCTGATCGGCTCGGCCATGCACTCCCGGATTTCCTGCGAGGTGACTTCGACGGTCTGCGGCAGGCCGGTCAGCAAATCCCGCCCGCGCACTTCCATCTTTTGTTCTTCGCGCTGGGGAACGGCGCTTCCAATCGCAATCTTGATTTCCTCGGCGGTCCGGTCCCCAATCAAAAGGTTGTAGTTGGTGCGGATATGCCGGATGATGACATCGTCAAGCTTCATGCCGCCGATCCGCAGACTTCGGGACAGGACAATGCCGTCCAAAGACAGCACGGCGATGTCGGTCGTGCCGCCGCCGATGTCGACCACCATGTTCCCGCCCGGCGAGTCAATCGGCAGGCCCGCGCCAATCGCCGCCGCCATCGGCTCTTCAATCGTCAGCGCTTCCCCCGCCCCCGCCGCAAGCGCCGCCTGCTTAACCGCCCGCTGCTCGACGCTGGTCACGCCGGACGGGACTGCCAGCAGAACACGCGGCTTGAACATGCGCTTGACGCCGCAAACTTTGTGCAGAATATGCTCTAACAGCCGCTGCGTCGTTGTGTAGTCGGCAATGACGCCGTCGGTCATCGGACGCACGGCGGTAATGTTGACCGGCGTTCGCCCGACCATTTCCCGCGCTTTTTCGCCGACTTCGATCACCCGGCGCGTGTTGATGTTCATGGCGACCACCGACGGCTCGCGCATAATAATTCCCCGGCCATGCACGTAGACCAGAACATTTGCAGTCCCGAGGTCAATGCCAATATCCTGGCTGAAACGCATTAAGTCGCTGCTCCCATCCGCACTCTCTGGTTTTTCTCTTTTTTGACTGGCTCGTCAGCAAAAGATCCGCCCGTAAAATCTTCTCCCGTAAGGCGCTCGATGTCTGCCCCCACATCGCGCAGCTTTGATTCGAAGCCCTCATAGCCCCGATCCAGGTACTGAACCCCGCTGATTTCGGTGGTTCCTTCGGCGGCAAGCCCCGCCAGCACCAGCGCCGCGGTCGCCCGCAGGTCGGAGCCGGCGACGGGGGCGCTGGTCAGGCGCGGGACACCGTCAATGATCGCCGCGTTCGACTCGGTCTTGATATTCGCGCCCATTCGCGCCAGCTCGTCAATATACTTGAACCGCCGCTCGAACATGGTCTCCGTAATCGTGGAAGTCCCCGACGCCAAAGTCAGCATAGCGGCGAACTGGGGCTGAACATCTGTCGGGAAGCCGGGATACGGGCTGGACGTAATGCGAATCGCGCTGAGCATCTGGTTCTTCGGCACACGCACCCGGACGCCGTCATCGCTGAAGCTGACGCTCACGCCGGCTTCCGAAAGCTTCCGTGTAATCGGCTGAACATGGTCTTCCACTGCGCCTTTGATGAACAAGTCGCCGTGCGTGATCGCGGCGGCGACCGCGAACGTCCCCGCTTCAATCCGGTCGGTGTCCATCCGGTACTCGGCCCCGTGCAGCGCTTTGACGCCTTCCACCGTGATGTCTTTGGTTCCTGCGCCGCGCACTTTGCCGCCCATGAGGTTGATAATGTCGGCAATGGCAACTACGTCCGGCTCCTGCGCGGCATTAGAGATCGTCGTGATGCCGCTGCCAAGCGCCGCCGCCGTCATCAGGTGCGCGGTCGCGCCGACGGAGCTGCGATCCAAATAGATGTCCGCCCCGCGCAGGCCGTTCGGGATGACCGCCTGCACAAATCCATGCTCCACCGTGGTCCTGGCCCCAAGCCGCTCCAAGCCTTTGATATGGTAGTCCACCGGCCTTGCGCCGATGTCGCAGCCGCCCGGCAGCGCGACGCGGGCCTGTCCGAACCGGGCCAGCAGGGGGCCAAGCACCCCGAACGAGGCCCGCATTTTTTGGATCAGCTCGTAAGGCGCTTCGGAAGTTACCAGGGAAGAAGAATCCAGCACAGCGGTGTTGCCGGTAAAGTCGACTTGGACGCCGAGATGCTTCAGAATGTCCAGAAGGATCAAAACATCGCTGATGCGGGGAACATTGGTGAGAACAGTCTGGCCCGAGGCGGGCAGGATAGCGGCGGCAAGAACGGCCACGGTGGCGTTCTTGCTGCCGCTCAGGCGCACTTCGCCGGAAAGGCGTCGTCCGCCGACGGTTCGTATTTTCTGCAAATGCGGTTCCTCCTGCCTGGGGCGCGTGTCGCCGGCGGCGCGTAATCGCTCGTCTTGGGAGCGTTTTTCAGACAGATTTTGGACAAAAACGGGGGCATGACCATCAGTCATGGATTTTGCTTATTTTGCAGTATACAAGGGTTCAGGCGAATTGTCAAGGGAGAGACAATTGTCGAAAGAGGCGTCGGAGACTGTCACACGAAAAACCTTCGCATGGAAAAGTGCCAAAAACCGAATTGGAGAGCTTCTAAGGCTGTATCAGTTCAAGCACATGATTATCGGGATCGCGCACGGTGACGGCATGGCTGAAGCCAAGCTTGTCGTCGGGCAGTGTGACTGCGCCGGGAGAAACAAGCGGCAGTTGATCGGTCGCCGCACGGAGCGCGTCGGCATTCTGGACCCGCAGAATTGTCTGCCAGTAAACGAGGTCGTTTGCTTTGGCATCCAGTGGGATGGGGCGGCCATCATGGGGTGTTTGGTATTCCAGCAGCTCAATGCCGGGGCCGGACGCCGCCCGCAGGCTCGTGATCCGCAGGCGAGCGCCGAAGACATTGTTCAGATGCTCCTGCTCGGTTCCATAATTCTCGCTCCCGCCGGCCACGCGCATTCCCAGCGTGTCCCGGTAGAACTTCAGGCTGGCCTCGGTGTCGGATACGACAATGGCCGTATGGTCAATGCCCATGAAAAGCGGGGGGCCGGCCCGGTGCCATTTGGGATCGCCCTTGTCCGGCGGGAAATGCAGCACTTCCAGCGTGTGATTGTCCGGGTCGCGAAAGTAGAACGCTTCAATGCCCGCCGCCCCTTTGATCCACTCCGGCAGCCGCTGCGGTTCGGGGGAAACATACCCCGCGCCATGCGCTTGCAGCCAGGCAAAGGCACGGCCCATGTCGCTGACGATGATCGAGACATGCTGGAACCAGCGGTCGTTGCTGCGCGAGTCCTGGGGAACAGGCCGGCCCGGCGACGTTTCGTACTGAGTCAGCTCCAGTGTTTCGCCGCCGAGTTTCATCCGCACCACGCGCATCCGCAGGCCGAAAACGCCGGTCAAACGCTCGTAGGCCGCTCCCGTCACCTCGGCATCGGAGACCTTGATAAACGTCAGCACGTTCGTGTAAAACGCCACCGACCGGTCCATATCGCCGACCGTCTCGCCGACCGCTTCCACGCCGGAGACCGCAACCGGGGGCGGCACTTTCTGGGCGCAGGCTGCCGGCGTCCAAAGCGCAAGCAGCAGACAGAGCCATAAAGACGCAGGCTTCATGCGAGGCGCTCCGCAAGATGGTCGCCGACCCGCAGCGCGTTCGCCATGATGGTCAGGCCGGGATTGACCGCCGCGCTGGACGGAAAGAAGCTGCCGTCCACGACATACAGGTTGTCCAGGTCATGCGCCTTGCAGTTCAAATCCAGCACCGAGGCTTTCGGGTCCGTGCCGAAGCGCATCGTTCCGCACTGATGGGCGACGGCCTGAATGCCGAGTTCGTGCGCCGCATAAAGAGAATGCGGGATGAGTGGCCCGGTGCAGCCGATGGCTCCGAGCAGGCCGTGCAGCTTCGCGTTCAGGCGCTTGTGCGCTTCTTCGTTGTTGGGCGTGTAGTTTAGAACAATCTGATCGTCTTGGCTCACCGTGACCCGGTTCTGCGGGTGAGGCAGGTCTTCCGAAATCAGCCAGAAGTCAATGGCATGTTTCGCGACTTGATCTAAAGCAAAGCCGGGGACGAGGGCCGGCGCGTCGGGCCGGAGGATGTCGCCTTCGGTCTTGCCGAGCATTTGAATGTGTCCCAGCGGCAGCTCCGAGTCCTCCGCGCCGAAGTAGAAATCGTTCAAGCCCAGCGTCTTTTGGAAGACGGTTGGGTTCGGCGCAAGGGAAATCGCCAGAGCGGCGGTGTTCAGATGGCACATATAATTGCGCCCCACAAGGTCTGAGCTGTTTGCCAGCCCGTTCGGGTGGGCATCCCCGGCCGAGCGCAGCAGCAGCGCCGAGGAGTTAATGGCTCCGCCGGAAACGACAACCATGTGCGCTCCGTACTCCTCGCGCTGCCCGCTGCGCTCAACGATGACTTTGGTGACGACGCGCCCCGAGGGGTCGGTCTCCAGGCGCGTCACTTTGGCATCAGTCAGCAGCGTGACGTTTCCTGAAGCAAGGGCTGGAGTGATGCAGAGCGTTTCGGAGTCGGACTTGGCGTGGATTAAGCACGGGAAGCCGTCGCAGGTGGGGCAGCGGATGCACTTGCTGTGAACCGGGTCGGCATCATCACGCTGGACGCCCAGCGGCAGCGGGAACGGCCGGTGGCCGGCCCGAATGAGATCGTCATAAAGCTGCTGAATGCGCGGCTCATGGGTCAGCGCCGGGCAGGGATACGGGTCGTCTGAGGGTGGATCGGTCGGGTCAATGCCGCGCTCTCCGCGAATCCGGTAAAGCTGCTCGGCCTGCGTGTAGTAGGGCGCGAAATCCTGATAACTGAGCGGCCAGGCGGGCGACACGCCGCCGTAATGGGGCAGCTCGCCGAAATCCTTCTCGCGCAGTCGAAACAAAGCCGCGCCGTAAACTTTGGTGTTGCCGCCGACGTAGTAATGCGTCCCCGGCTGAAATTCCTTGCCGTCCTTGTCCCGCCATTTTTCGGGGGCCGTATACTTGCCTTCGACAAAAACGGCCTTTGCGGCCCAGTTGTCCTGTTCGCGGGGCAGATGCGGGCCGCGCTCCAGCAGCAGGATTCGCTTGCCGGTCGGGGCCAATCGGTGCGCGAGCGTGCCGCCGCCCGCGCCGCTCCCGATGATAATCACGTCATAATCCATTGTCCCGCTCATGGTGTCCTGCTTCCTATTCCAGCCGCGTCCTATTCCAGTTGCTTGCGGACAAATCGGCGCGTCGCCTCAACGCTGACCCCGAAAATGCCGTGACTGATGAATTCATTGATCTGCTCCGAAGCCGGAACCTGACTGAGCGGCGGGGTCAGCTTCAGCAGCGGCAGAACCGACTCGTGCGTTCCCGCCCACAGCGCCCAGCCGTACAAGGTCCCGTAGCCCGCGGTGACCCAGGGAAAGAACTCGGCCGCCGCGCCGTAGGCGGCGCTGCTGAGAGTGCTGAATGTCCAGTGGATAATCATCGCCGACTTCTGTTTGCCCGCATGGTCCAGCCCATGCCCGCGCCGGGCTTGCAGGATGTTGGACACTAAGATGCCCGGCGGCGGCTCCCGGCCCGGCGCACGCGGCGGCGCGATCTGTTCGCAAATCAGCTTCACGCCCGCCCCGACGACTCCGCCCGCCGCCCCTGCAATCAGGCCCTTCAGCAGATTACGGCGCGTGATTGCGTTAGTCGTATCCTGTTTCCTATTCGTATCCTGTTCCAATTCCGCCATTTTGCTGGTTCCTTTATTTTGCTGGTTCCTTTGGGCTTAAGTGTCGGCCCGGTGCGACTGGTATTCACAAAACAGGCAGCGCTCGCCGTCGGCGTGATGCAGCTTCGCGCAGGCTTTCGCTTCCGTTCGGCGGCGATACAGCTCCGCCGCCAGCAGCATCGCCAGCGGCGGGATTAGGAAATAGACCCAGGCCGCCGTCCACAGATGCGCCGGAAGCGCCGACGCGAAGGTGCGGGCCGGGTTCATGCCCATGCCTGAAAGGGGCGATTCAAACGTGATGTAAAACGTCACAAGAACGCCCATCATCAGGCCGAGCCACGCCTTGAGCTTCGGCAGGTTGGAGACGGTCAGCACCGTCAGCATCAGCAGGAACGAGATTCCCGCTTCGGCCCCCAGTGCAACCAGCGGGCCACCCGGACCCGGAACGGTGGTTTCGTAGTTGACTTTTGAATACATCATCGGCCGGGGCAGGGCCAGTGCCACAAGGACGACCCCGATCAGGCCGCCCGCAAACTGCGCCGCGACGTAGAAAAGCGCGTCGATGGGGGCAATCTTGCCCAGGCGCAAAAATGTCAGCGTGATGGCCGGATTGATGTGCGCTCCCGACCGCTTGCCCCAGGGGCAGTAGATCAAAAACACGATGGTTAGCCCCATCGCCAGCCCGAACAGTCCGCGCCGCGCCAAAGCGTTCGGAATGGCCTGATGGACAGGCGATGCCGGATACTCCAGGATGATCCCGACGAGGCAGGCATTGACCATGAAGAGTCCCAGTCCCCAGGCCTCGATCAGATATTCCGGCCAATGTTCCTGCCAGCATCCCGTCAGCGGCTTCAAATTTTGCGCCTCCGCCTCTCAGGTCATGTTCAAGGGCGCGGCGTGATTGTGACTTTGAGGCTGCTCATCACGCTCGGCGCCTGCGGCGAAGTGACGGCGGAAACCGGATCATTCCTGGATTTACCGGTGTCCGGCCGGCCCTGACGCGGAGCCTGGTTTGAGCCGAGGCCCGGCTCTTCATTTTGCTTGGCCCCGGCATCCCAAAGCCCCACTTCCGCCGTGACTTCGCCGTTCATGGGCGTGCCGTCCGCATTGAACAGCGAGCTGCCTTGCGCGTTGCCGCAATAAAACCAGTCGTTCGACTCGGAAAACAACGCATTGGGGTCGCCGTCTTCCGCCAGACGCTTCAATCCCAAAGAAGCCTTCTGGCCGACCGTGTAAATCGGGTTGGCCCCGGAATGCAGCACCCAAACGCCGGGCGAGATCGCCACGCCTTTGTCTCGGAGAGAAGTATGCAGAGTGTGAGGCGTGGACACGTTTTCCACGCGAACCAGAAAGTCTTCCGCAAGCGCTTTTTGATCCGCCAGGGCTGCTCCGAGGAGGAAGCAGCCAACCACTGCGCCTGATAAACACCGAGAAATACGTTTCAGTTGAAACTGCTTCATTTTCTTCTCTTTGCCCAAAGGGGCGTACTGCTTTCAAACAAGTCAACGCGAGAATGGCCGTCATTGATTTGCTGGCCTTTAACGGCTTAACATAATCGTTTTGTATGATAAGGTAACGATTTGGCGACTTGTTACACGAAACCATTATCCGCTGCTCTCTACTACAAACAACTCAGGCCAAAAGTTCATTCAGCTATGAGGATTCTTGCATGGCCTTCAATTAGAATTCGCCGCAGCAAGCTCCGGGGTATTACACCAAAGGGAGTAAAGATACCACGGGTTGAAACCCGTGGCCTTTAACAGGATTCATACACGAAAGGTTCCCTATTTTCATACACGAAAGGTTCCCTATTTTCATACACGAAAGGTTCCCTATTTTCAT
>JAABUZ0100008541.1_pt1 | contig 12013 bp, 13 predicted proteins | sample 5562091 | NCBI WGS metagenome assembly JAABUZ01 (sample SAMN12813069, study PRJNA571459) | rock metagenome | isolation source: Antarctica rocks | place: Antarctica: Victoria Land, Linnaeus Terrace sud | collected 2015-12-21
TCGCCTAGCAGGGAGCAGGGCGTACACCCGTCGACCACTGCGGCGGCGGCTGACCGCGTTCAACCAATGGCAATATCCAAACCAATCGACCCACTAGAAACTGTCTGAGAAGGGGCCGGACGATGAAAGGCTCTTCGTCGTTCGCGCGGCCCATTACTGTCTCATTCACGGTCAGGGAAGGACCGAAACTGCCCCCAAAAGGACAGAGACACGAGGGTCGTGAGGTCTTCTCAGACAGTTTCTAGAAGCTGTCTGAGAAGGAGAGAGAATAGCGCTTTGGTCGGTCGTTTCAACCGTCTGGAGCGCTGTGATGTCTCGATCTCATTGCTATCCGAGTGATCTAGCCGATGCCGAGTGGCTCATCCTCGCGCCGCTGCTGCCTCCCGCACCATCGGGTGGTCGCCCCCGGAAATGGCCGCTCCGCACGATCCTCGATGGCATCTTCTACATCCTGCGCGGCGGCTGCGCATGGCGGATGCTCCCCTGCGACTTCCCGCCGTGGCAGACGGTCTACCACTACTTCCGGCGATGGCGCCTCGACGGCATGTGGGAACGCCTGAATGCTATTCTCCGTGAGCGAGAACGGATGCGACAAGGGAGGAATCCGCAGCCGAGCGCGTGCGTCATCGACAGCCAATCGGTCAAAGCGACGAGCGTCGGGGGCGTGCGCGGCTACGATGGGGCGAAGAAACTCTCCGGGCGTAAGCGCCATTTGCTGACGGATGTGCTCGGACTCGTCCTGCGTGCGACAGTGCACACCGCCGAGATGCAAGATCGCGCGGCAGTGTCGGTGGTCCTGGAGAATGTCGCAGAACAGTTCCCGCGCCTGGAACTCGTCTGGGCCGACCAGGGCTATACCGGGGCGGGCAAGGAATGGATCGAGCAGCACTTGGGCTGGACGGTCGAGATCGTCCGCCACGCGCCAAATCCGCGTGGGGAGTGGCGACCGATCGGTGACATCAATGATTTGGAGACGCTCCGCTTCGAGTGGACGCGCCTGCCACCGGCGCCGAAGCGCTTCCGGGGCGTGCTGCCACGGCGTTGGGTGGCGGAGCGGACGTTCAGCTGGTTGGGACAGAGCAGGCGATTGGCGAAGGAATACGAGCGGCTGTGCGAGACGAGCGAGGCGATGATCTATGCGACAATGACGCGCCTGATGGTGCGCCGACTGGCGCGCTCGTAACGCTCGCACCCCTTCTCAGACAGCTTCTAGGACCTGATGATGATGCGCGGGGAGGGCACCCCGCATGGATCCCGCTCTGGCGTCCGCTCGATCTCCCGCGCCCGCTGCGCGGGGTGCTGGCGGTGACCCTCCGCTACGTGGAAGTCCACGACCGGATGCCCGTCGGCCTGCACTGGGTCACTGACGAATCGCTGAACGGTGGGGAGTGACACGATGGACGAGTGGCGGGACCCGCCGTTGCCGATGATGGCAGCGCCGCATGGCGGTGCAAGGTGCTGCGGATTAATCTAGTCGCCCACACACAACTCGGAGTAATCATTAACTCCTTATACCGATTCCTGTAGTATAGTTCCCGCATCGAAGGGTGGGTGATCACGGGAGGGGAGCGATGGGCAAGCGGGTGGCGCTCGCGCCGCACTTCACCACGGCGCAACTGGCGGCGCGATACAGGGCGACCTCCGATGCCGCCACCGCCCGCCGCTGGCAGCTGATCTGGCTGATCAGCCGGGGTGCGACGCGGGACGAGGCGGCGGGCACGGTCGGCGTCTCGTCGCGCTGGGCGAGCGCGCTGATCGCCCGCTACAACGCCGAGAGCGCGGCGGGGCTGGTGGATGGTCGATGCGGCAACCCCGGCCACGCCCCGCTGCTCGACGCCGCGCAGGTCGCCGCGCTCGCGGTCGCGGTCGCCGCACCCCCGGAGGATGGCGGGCTGTGGACGGGGCGCAAGGTGGCAGCGTGGATGGCGACGCATGCGGGGGTGGCGACGAACCCGCAGCGCGGCGTGGTCTACCTGCGTCGCCTCGACCGGACGCCGCAGGTGCCGCGCCCCCGCCATGTCCACGCCGCCACCGCCGAGGAGCAGGCGGCTTTTCGCAAAGCCTGAACGCGCATGTCGCCATGCTGCGCGCGGTGCCGGGTGTGACGAGCGTGGAGACGTGGGCGCAGGATGAGGCGCGCTTGGGCTTGCAGCCGGTGCTGCGGCGGGTCTGGTCGCCGCGCGGGGAGCGACCGATCGCGTGGGTCAACCCGCGCTACCAGTGGCTGTGGGTCTACGCCTTCGTCCATCCGCCGACGGGCGCGACGCACTGGCTCACCATGCCGGGGGTGAACGTTGCGGCGATGGAGGCGGCACTCGCGGCGTTCGCCCATGATGTCGGCATCGATGGCGCACATCGGGTCGTCCTCGTCGTGGATCGCGCGGGATGGCACACGAGCAAGCGGCTGGCGCTGCCGGAGGGATTGACGCTCTGGTTCCTGCCCGCGGACACGCCGCAACTGAACCCGGCTGAGCGGCTCTGGCCGCCGATGCGGGAAGCGGTGGCGAACCGGCCTGTCGGTTCGCTGGACGAACTGGAGCGGACAGTCGGGGAACGCTGCGTGACGCTCCACGACCACCCGGAGCGCATACGCGCCGCCACGAACTACCACTGGTGGCCGTGGTGCTAACGGGAACACTTCAACAGGAATCGGTATAAGAATGCGGCGCGCCTCGCGCTATTCGATTACATCAAGCAATTCTGCAACACGCACCGACAGCACTGGCCTACGAAAGGAGGAGGACAGCGGATACCCGAGTAGCGTAGCCTTTCATTCTCCACGAAACCGGGGCAACGCCAGCGTATCGAGCTACTCAATGCTGCGCAGCGCCTCCCCTGCCGTATCGGGTGGCAGGTTCCCCTGAATCACTTTCCTCACAATGCCGCCCTTGTCCACCATGATATGCGTGGGCAGGTTCGGGATGTGGTATGATCCCACGTTGCGTGAGCCGTCGTTGAACACTAGGGGCATCGCGAGCTTGAGCTTCTGATAAAACGCCGCGCCGTCGGCGCGCACGTCATTTGTGTCCACCAGTAAGAGAACGAGGTCGGGGGACCGCTCCTGCTCCTGTCGATACACGCCCTGCAAGTCCGGCATCTCCTCCCTGCAGGGGGGGCACCACGATGCCCAGAAGTTGATCCAGAGCGGATGGCCTGCCAACGAGGCGATGTCGAATGGGGTTCCGTCTGCGTGCGTCAGGGTAGGGATGCCATTCGCACCACTGACTGGTAGGGAGAATCGTTCCCCCACCCTCGGCAATGCCCCGCCCGGATTCGTCGCGCCCCCGCCCGTGCGATCGAAGAGCACGATACCCAGCACGATGGCCCCCACGAGCAGGAGGCTGAGGCCGATACATACCTGTCGCGGGAGCATCGGCGCGGCGTCATCCATCCCAAGCTCCTGGACATGATCCCCGCCTCGGGGATTCTCCATTTCGCTACCTCCCAAGCCTAGCAAGCCTCGTCACGACTGGGGGTACACATACCGGTCATATTTTTGACGGTTTTTCCGGCTTGTCTCCGCAGCCGATTCGTCCACCTCATTGGGTAAATCGCTTCTGACGCGGTCGAGAAGCGGCATATTTCCGTCATCGATGCGACCGGTATGTGTACCCTATGTTTGGCTCTCCCGCACTCTCGATGCTGCAAAATCGCTACGTCTCCAGTCACTGTAACAGAGATCGCGATGAGGTTCGATGCGTCACGCCGATTGACGTCTACTGTGCGCTTTCCGCCATCGGGTAGCCAAAAAGCAGGTATCGGCATCATCAGGAGTGCGGGAGAGCCCCTATGTTCTGACGGAGTATGAGCCTAGCACCGCAGATCTCGACGATAACCTTCGGTCGCCATTATTTAGCGATATGACGCGGCTTGCAAATCGAAGAGCTCGGCGTAGCGGCCGCTGCGGAGTAGCAGTTCGTCGTGGCTGCCTTCCTCGATCACCCGTCCTTCCTCGATCACCACGATCCGGTCCGCCATCCGCACGGTCGAGAAGCGGTGCGAGATCAGCACCGCCATCTTACCCTTCGTAAGATTGTGGAACGCTTCGAAGACCTCATACTCGCTGCGGACATCAAGGGACGCCGTCGGCTCATCGAGAATCAGCAGGTCCGCGTCCCGCATAAAAGCGCGCGCCAACGCCATTTTCTGCCATTGACCGATGCTCAACTCATGTCCGTCTTGAAACCATCGGCCCAGCGACGTGGCAAATCCTAGGGGAAGAGATCTGATCACTTCTGCTGCCCCAGCCCGCTCGGCGCTCCATCTGATACGTTCCTCATTACCTAGCTCTTCGATGCATCCGAACCCGATGTTCTCTCTCGCCGTTACTTGATAGTGCATATAGTCTTGGAACACGGGAGCTATCCGCGACCGTAGTTCTGCGGGGTCGAAGTCCCGCAGGTCGATCCCATCGATGAGAATTCGGCCTTCCGTGGGATCATAGAGCCGTGTGAGCAGCTTCACGAGGGTAGTCTTCCCTGCACCGTTGTCGCCGACTAGCGCGACCGCCTCGTTCGCACGGATGGTGAATGAGATGTCCTTTAATACCCATTCATCGGTCCCGGGGTAGCGGAAGGAGATATGTTCGAGGACAATGCCGCGATTGATTGGGGCAGGTATCGCCTGAGGAGTAGGAGATATGGACAGTCTCGGCTGATAGTCGAGGAAATCGAAGAGATTCGTGAGGAATAAGGAGTTTTCGTACATGTTGCTAAGGCCGAAAAGAAGCACGTTCATGCTCTGGGAACTCTGCTGACATGCCTGGTAGTAGAGTGTCAGGCCGCCGATGGTAATTCGTCCGGCGAGCACTTTGAGCACAACGTATAGATACATGATGCCGGATACCAGCGTGGCCAACGCGACGAGACCAACTTGCGCGGCACCGCGTCGTAGGGCAAGGTCGCGATTCTCGCGAAAAAATCTAGCAAAAAGCGCCTTGTATTGCCCTAACAGGGAGTCGCACAGCCCGAAGACGCGCACCTCTTTCGCGGGGATATCGGTTGTTAAAAGCCAGGAAAGATAAGAGAGCCTCCGTTGTTCTGGGGCGCGAAGCGAGAGAAGCGAGAAGAACTGTGTACTGTATCTCGCTTGAACGAAAAGGGAGGGTAATGACGCAGCTACGACAAGGACAACCAGCCATAACGATAGACTCGCGATCAGGCCGAGCATCGAGAGCAACGTGATCGCGTTCTTGATGAGGCTAAATATCTGGTCGATCATCTGTGCGGGGCGGGAGTTCGCTTCTCGCTGTGCCCGCTCGAGTTTATCGTAGAAGTGATGGTCCTCGAAATACTGGAGATCGAGAGTACTTGCTTTCTCAATCTGGAGGACATTGACGTGATTGCCGACGAGATCGCGTTGCAATCCCGAAATGAATTGGCTACAAGCACCAACCACCGCGCTTAGAATCTGTGTCCCGGACCAGAGCACTACGATAAAGAGGACATGTTTGGTCTCGGCCTGCGAGTTCACTTGTATCGCTCGGACAACGCTGTCCACGACCAACTTCATGAGATAGACCGACAGCGTCGGTATGATTCCACCGACGAGCACGACCACAGTGTTGACGGCTGTGAGTCCTGGAGCGGCTTCCCACACCATCTTAGCCGTGCGTGGGATCGTGCGAAGGACGATCCTCCCGCGCTCAAGCCGCCGTCGCACTGACCGGATCAACTTTTCCATACCATCGCCTATCATGGCACGCCGCCCCTGATACTTCATCGTCTTTGGGGAAGCTTGCAGGCAACGATACCGAGGATGCATTCGATCGGTACTGGCCCCCATACTCGCGAGTCGTCGCTCTCCGCTCGATTGTCGCCCATCACGAACACATGGTTCGGAGGGATTCTTCCTCGCGCATAGCCCGCTCGCGATGTCCCCTGAAATATCTCGATCGGAGAGTCGTCGTCGAAATAGAGCGTTGCATGGTCTCTTGCTGTGTAAATTACTCTCTTGATGAAAGCCCTGTTAGTGAATATGTCAATGCCTCCCCCCCTCGATATCCACGGCCAGACGACGACTATCATGCCTCGCCGTATAAGCGCACGCGGCCAATGTCGAATCACAAGCACGGAATCGCCGTCCTGTAGCGTTGGGCTCATGCTGCGATTCCGTACGGTCACGATGACGAGCGACCTTTGTGCAGTGAGATAAGAGGCGAGAAAGAAGATCGGTACGAGCACCGCCAATTCGCGTCGTCGCCACATGGGTGCTACATCCTTTCTCTTCCGATAATCGCCGGGGCGATGAAATACGGAATGGGATGCGCTCGTTTATACGCCCGATGCTCGCTGACGTTGCGAACATCGGGCGGAAGAGCCGGTTGCAGCAGGGGGTTAGCTGCAATTGGAGTTGTACGAGCAGACCTGGGCACAAACCGTCCAAATCTGCGCTCGGCAGCCTGCCAAATCATCGGCGTAGTAATAGTTGAGCACATAAGGAGTGTGCCCACCGCACTGGCCCTGCTCCGGGTCGCACCGCTGATAGCAGAAGTACGTTCGGCCGTCGCAGTAGATCCCGTGAGCTGTCGCCCGTGGGATAACACGCGTGGCCATCCAATCCACGACCTGACCAACTCCCGGTATGCGGGTCACTACCTCGTCGACCTTCGCCAGAATCCCGTTGCCTGTTTCAAGACTCATCGTGTCCCTCCTAATCTCGTCATCGGTGACCTGCGTCAAGCATTAATGAGCTGGGGAAATTGCCCTCCTTTCTCGGAATTCGACGGCATTGGAGCAAGCGAGTTAACGAACTCTGCCCATGCAGCCGAGGTCACGCTCGGGTAACCGGACCCTGCCACCCTCCCTTGCGAGTCCACAAGGCAGAAAGATGGAGTGCCGGGGATCTGGTAGTCCAGCATGAAGGGATTCGTTTCGCGGGGTGCTACGAGCACCGGCAGCGAGAGCGAGAATTCCTCGACGAAGCTCTTAGTCCTCGCTGCATCGTCAATGCTCACCAGGACGAGTTGAATCCCCGCCTGCAACGCCCTCGGCCAAACATCTAAGTAGTCAGGTAATGCCTTCCGGCAGGGTGGGCATGCCGTTCCGACGAATATGAAAGCAGCGCCTTGCCCCCTCCCCGTATAATCGGCGAGTGTTACCCTCTCTCCTCCCACCGTCTCGGCAGAGAATGAAGGCGCCTGTAGCCCAATTGCTAACCCTTCCTCTCTAGCATCCTGCACAGACGCCTCGCCGCTGACGCGCTTTACAACAACTAAGACGAGGAGCAGGTTAACGATCGTTACCAACCAAAGAAGAATTGAGCTGACCGCGAGTACTGATTCCATGGTCCCTCCATCGTCGCTGGGAGTCCTTATCTAGCCCCGTTCAAAGATGCGAATGATCTCACCGATGTGTAGCCAAACAGCCACAAAGACAGCGGCTGGAAAGCCCGCTAACGCCCACTCCACAACACTCAAACTACGTCGATCTGCGCCTGGCACCACGAGGATCAATCCACACAGCGCACACGAGGCGAACCCGACGTTACGTGCTATGTCAGATCGCGATACCGGCCTCTCTGTCAGCCCGAAACAGTTACAAGATGTCTGGATACTTCGTTTTAAGACCGATATCAATGCGACAGAAAAGATGGTGAGGAGCAATGCACCGAGGCCAAACCCCACAGACAAAAACCTGTTCCCACTAACGAGAAGAATGATGACGACGAACTCACCGACTAAGGAAAGGAGCGCAACTGGTTTTTCCGCCCATGCAGGAAGAAGCCGGAAGTGCGAGATTGCGTTCTCAAATGCAGGAAGATTACGCACTTTACCAGTGAAAGAGATCATAAAGATTAAGCCGATGACGATTCGACATAGCGCTAACAAGTACGGAGCGAGCATAGACCTGTTTTCCTCTCTCAACTGATCACCTCACGTCTCGACTGTAATCGAGGCTGCGCGATGACAGCAATCAGCCGGAGGGCCTATTTCTCGGCCTAAACACAGCCTGTTTTCTGACTAGACCGGACTAGAATACGGCATAAACGGACAGTCCGTACTTAGTCCAGAGGGTGGCGTTCGCGGGCGACTCGTGCCGCTGTCATCCGGTCATGTACATGCAGTCGCTGATAAATGTCTTCGAGATGCTTCTTGACTGTCTTCGGACTGATGCAGAGTTGCTGTGCGATCTCATCGTTCGTGAGGTCTTGTTCCACCAGTCGCAGTACGGTTCGCTGTTGGCGGCTGAGCGGGGCGGTCATGGGTGGCGTAAACGATGTAGAACGTCGTCCCCCTGTGAGAGACAATTCGGCCGCGTTAGCCTCTGCGGAAACCGGCTGCGTCGTCAACGTTTCCAATACACGGCGACTCAACCAGGTGCCGCCCTGCATCACACTGCGGATCGCCGTGATCACGACCTCCGCGACCTCGTCCTTGAGGATGTAGCCCACCGCACCTGCTGCCAACATCTGGCGCACATACACCTTGTCGTCGTACGCGGTGAGGATGATGATGCGCGTGGCGCCACACGCCTCCCGCACGCATTTGATCGTTTCGGTCGCCGTCGCGCCCGGCATCTGCAGATCCAGGAGCAGCACGTCCGGTTGCAGTTCCCGGCACAGCCGCTGCGCCTCGTCTCCTCGACTCGCCTCGTCCACGAGAGCGATGTCTTCCGCTGCGCGCAGCACCTCGCGGACCCCGCAGCGCACAAGCGGGTGGTCATCCGCGATCAGGATCCGAATCGTCTCCACTGCCGGTTCTCCCTTTTCTGATTACGGGAATTGACACCGTAATCGTCGTGCCCTCCCCGGGCCGCGACGCGATATCCATCTTTCCGCCCGCTAACGTCACACGCTCCGCGACGCCGACCAGACCGAAGTGTCCCTCACGCGCCAAGGTGCCTAAAGATGAGGGTACGGCGAAGCCTATCCCGTCATCGTGCATGCGGAGCACGGCTTCCCCGGGGTGTATCCGGAGGCTGACGGAAACCTGCCGCGCGTAGGCATGCTCCAACACGTTGCGTAATACTTCCTGGGCGGCGCGGAAGAGGGGCAGCGAGGCGGCGAGCGGCACCGCCATGTCTTCGCCCTCCATGTCGAGTGTCACCGCCGGCATGTCCGGCCGCACCTGTTGGAGATCTGCAACGTAGCCCTCCAGCGCCGCGATCAATCCGAACTCCTCCAGCCCCGGCGGCCGCAAGTCCCGGACGAGGCCGCGCAGCTGCGCCGTGATCTCCTCCACCATCTGCTGGACGGCTGCAACGGTCACGAGCGACACCTCCGCAACCCCGCGTTCCCCCGCCCGCTTGCGCGCCTCCGCCAAGCGGCGACTGATATCTAGGAGGTGCTGCACGGCGGTGTCATGCAACTCGCGGGCGAGGCGGAGCCGCTCCGTCTCGCGGCTCTCCGCGAGCCGTCGCTGCGCCGCGCTCAGGTGCGCCTCCGCCTCCTTGCGCGTGGTGACGTCCTCGACCATCCCGATGGTGAACTGCGGTGCGCCGCCCTCATCGCGGACGAGGGAGACCGTGAGGTTGCCCCAGACGACGTGGCCGTCCTTGTGCAGGTAGCGCTTCTCCATCTGGTAGAAATCGCGCCGCCCCGCCACGAGTGCCGCGAAGAGCGCCCAATCGGTCGACACATCGTCGGGATGCGTCACTGCGGTAAAGACAATGCCGCGCAGTTCCTCGCGGGAGTAGCCCAACATCCGCTCGATGGCGGGGTTGGACTCGACGGGATGTCCGGCCAAGTCGACCAGCACGATGCCGATCGCCGCAGCGGAGAAGATCGCCCGGAAGCGGGTCTCGCTCGCGCGCAGCGCTGCGGCGGTACGTTCCCGCTCGGCAAGGAGCGCGGTGCGGAGCGTTTCCTGTTCGCGCAGGACGGTGGCGCTGGCGCGTTCCAGATACCCGGCGGCCACCGCGCCCAGGAGGGCGATCAATCGCGGTTGCAACGCCCGCGCGCGCGCCGGGGGGAGGTCGCTAACGAGGTCGGTGCCGAGCACGATCAGCGTCCGGCGCAAGACGTCGGGATGCAGCAGATGCATCCCCGCCAGCCGCGCGCCGATCTCCCGCGCCGCGTGCTCATCGAGCGCCGCGCCACGCAGGAGTTCGATCGCCCGGTCGGTGAGCGCGGCGAGGTGGCGGCGCATCTCCGCCGCCGGCAGCGGCGAGAAGACGATATGGGCGATGGCGCGGTACCAATGCTCGGCGATCAGGGCACTGCGAGTGTCGAGTGTACCGGGCGTTGACCGATCGTTTGCATCCATGGCGCACCTGTGACGTGTCGGCGACGCGGTGAGGCGAGGGTGCGGTTCCCCTGCTCAGGGCTTGTATCCGACACCGGCGAAGTTGATCGACCGCTCCGGCTCGCCCACGAAGAGGTCGTCGGGGCCTTCCGGTCGCCAGAGCGGCACGTATACCACCCCCGGTTCCACCAGGGTGAGGCCGGCGAAGAAGCGCTCGACATCGCTCCGTGAGCGATATTTTCCCGGGTTGGTCGTCCCGGCGTAGAGTCGTTCGGTCTGCTCCGCGATGTCGCGCGGCATCGCATCGGCGGTGCCGTGGGTGATGGCGATGTAGCTCCCCGGCGCGAGCGCATCGCGCACGGTGCGCACGAGCCCGTAGGCGTCCGCGTCGTTGGGGAGGAAGTGGAGCAGGGCGACGACCAGGACCCCGATCGGCCGACGGAAATCGAGCAGTCGCCGGACATCCGGGTGACGCAACAACTCCTCCGGCCGACGCGCATCCGCCTGCACCGCAGTGGCGTGGGGGTTGCCCGTGAGGATCGCGTTGCTGTGCTCCACCGCCACCGGATCGACATCGACATAGACCACCCGGGCAGCGGGGTTAGCGCGCTGGGCGACTTCATGCACGTTGCCGACGGTCGGGATGCCGGAGCCGATATCGAGGAACTGGTCGATCCCCTGCGCGGCGAGGAAGTGCATGGCGCGGCGCAGGAAGGCACGGTTGGCCTGCAGGGCGAGGGAGGCCTCCGGGAAGATACGCAGGACTGCCTCAGCGGCCTGACGATCGATGGCGACGTTGTGAAAGCCGCCGAGGAAATAGTCGTACATGCGGGCGACGCTCGGTTTGTCCGGCGTCCTGCTTCCCGCCTCCATACTCATACAATGCCTCTTCCACCCACGAGTGCCGTCGGTCACATACGCACCGGTCCATAGAGCACCGGTCCTGATGAGCATTCTGCAATGCGAAGTCCTCTGTATAGTACGGAAATAAGAGACTTATGTCAAGACATGAATCCAAGTATGGAGTTACCCCGGTTTAGTGGCTCTTCCGAGCTTTGTGTGATGAGAGGAATCGGTTCCGCCACGCAGGGGCATGAGCATACGCCTTTCCAGATCGAGTGTTCGATGCGTCTCGCTCTCGAAGCCGTTTCTCCGTGCGACGCCGAGTTCTGTCGGCAAAACGGCTTTACACAAAGCTCGGAAGAGCCGGTTTAGTGGACAGTGAAAGACTACGCGACGCGGTCGAGGATTGTCCATCTCCTTTCGTATGCTGCGGGTGACAGGTAGTCGAGCGCCGAGTGCCGCCGGTGTGAGTTGTAGAACCCCTCGATAGAGTCCAAGAGCGCCAGTCGCGCCGCGTTCCGGGTCGGGAAGCGCTGCCGGGCGAGCAGTGCGCATTCGAGCGTGGCGAAGAAGCTCTCCGCCATCGCGTTGTCGAAACAGTCGCCGCGACTGCCCATCGAGGCCATCATTCCTGCGTCCCGCAGCCGCCGACCAAAGGCGAGGCTCGTGTATTGGCTCCCCCGATCCGAATGATGCACTAACCCATGTAGGGGTTGCCGCCGCCAGAGGGCCATTTCGACCGCTTCGACGACCAACTCGCTGCGTAAATGGTCCGCCATCGCCCAGCCGACGACGCGGCGGCTGTAAGCGTCGAGGACGACGGCGAGAGAGAGGAAGCCCATCCACGTCGGGACATACGTGTGGACTAGGCCACAGTGCGACACGAGGTCGCTCAGTACAAGTAGGAGGAGCATCGTAAGCTTCGACTCAGGCGAGTGTCCAACGCCTGTTCCCACCTCTCTGTGCGTCGCTGGTAACGGCGGGGTC
>JAABUZ0100008542.1_pt1 | contig 12012 bp, 12 predicted proteins | sample 5562091 | NCBI WGS metagenome assembly JAABUZ01 (sample SAMN12813069, study PRJNA571459) | rock metagenome | isolation source: Antarctica rocks | place: Antarctica: Victoria Land, Linnaeus Terrace sud | collected 2015-12-21
CAATCAGCGCATCGTGGCGCACTCAGGTCTCTATCAGCGGTCGTTGGCGCCCTCCGCCCACGGTGACAACACCCCCCAGATCATCAACGACAGGGGCAACAAGTCATGCCGTGGCCGGTGGCCTGCAGCCCCTCACCAGGGCTGATCAAGAAGGTAACGGGTCCTGCCGGGTGCCCCGCTGCCCGGCGCGGTGTCACGGGGACGGGGCGCGGTCCCAGCTGTGTCTCAGCTGGGTCAGTCGCGTCGGGCGGCCCCACCGGCTGCGCGAGCGATCTGATCTGGCGCCGCGTTGTCTTGACTGGTTCCATTCTCCGTGGTGAGGTGAACGCTTCATGACTAACAGTACGGAAGCGCGCACTGCCACCTCCTGGGGCGCCCGCGACCCGCGCCACGATGTCGGGGACCCGCGGGAGCGGTTGCGTGCGGCCGGTCTGCGGGTGACCGACCCCCGGCGGGCGGTGCTCGACGTGTTGGCCGACTCGCCGCACTCGACGGTCGACGCCGTGACGTCGGGGGTGCGCGCACGCCTCGGGACGGTGTCCAAGCAGGCGGTCTACGACATCCTCGCGGCGTGCGTGGACGCCGGTCTGGTGCGCCGGATCGAGCCCGCAGGCTCCCCCGCCCGGTACGAGACCCGCACCGGGGACAACCACCACCACCTGGTGTGCCGCTCGTGCGGACGGACCGAGGACGCGGACTGCGCCCGGGGTCAGCGACCCTGCCTGCGGCCCAGCGAAGGATCCGGCTTCGTGATCGACGAGGCTGAGGTCGTGTTCTGGGGGCTGTGCCCGGAATGCCTGACGGCCCCGCCGCAGGCTGCTGCGTCGTCGGAGGTGCCGCAGAGGTGAGGCCCCGCTCGCCTCGGGTCGTTCACGGTCCGAACCCAGCCACGCGGGCGCCACTGCCGGCGCCGATGGACCCGTCCCGGTTCACCCCCGGGGCTACCACAAAGGAGAGGTGACGATGACCAACCCACAACAGGGCCCGCCGACTACTGATGATGCCGGTATTCCGGTCGAGAGCGACGAGCATTCGCTGACCGTCGGAGCGGGCGGACCGCTGCTTCTGCAGGATCACTATCTGATCGAGCAGATGGCCCAGTTCAACCGGGAGCGGGTGCCCGAGCGTCAGCCTCACGCCAAGGGCAGCGGCGCGTTCGGGCGGTTCGAGGTGACGAACGACGTGACCCAATATACCAAGGCCACCGTCTTCCAGCCGGGCACCAAGACCGACATGCTGGCCCGGTTCTCCACGGTGGCCGGTGAGCGGGGCAGCCCCGACACCTGGCGCGACCCGCGCGGGTTCGCCCTCAAGTTCTACACGTCCGAGGGCAACTACGACATGGTGAACAACAACACGCCGGTGTTCTTCATGAAGGACCCGATGAAGTTCCAGCACTTCATCCGGTCACAGAAGCGCCGCCAGGACAACAACCTGCGTGACCATGACATGCAGTGGGACTTCTGGACACTCTCGCCGGAGTCGGCCCACCAGGTCACCTGGCTGATGGGGGATCGGGGGATCCCGAAGACCTGGCGGCACATGAACGGCTACTCGAGCCACACCTACATGTGGGTCAACGCGCAGGGCACCAAGTCCTGGGTGAAGTACCACTTCAAGTCCGACCAGGGCGTGGATCACCTCACCCAGCACGAGGCCGACCAGATGGCGTCGATGGACACCGACTACCACACCCGTGACCTCTTCGAGAACATCGCGGCCGGGAACTTCCCGAGTTGGACGATGCACGTGCAGGTGATGCCGTACGAGGACGCCCCGAACTACCGGTTCAACCCGTTCGACCTGACCAAGGTGTGGCCGCACGGCGACTACCCGCTCATCGAGGTCGGCCGGATGACGCTAGACCGCAACCCCACCGATCACCACACCGAGATCGAGCAGGCCGCGTTCGAGGTCAACTCCATGGTGCCCGGGGTCGGTCCGAGCCCCGACCGGATGCTGCTGGCCCGGGTGTTCTCCTACGCCGACGCCCACCGCCACCGCATCGGCGCGAACTACAAGCAGGTCCCGGTCAACGCGCCCGTGGTGCCCGTCCACAGCTACAGCAAGGACGGTCAGATGCGGGTCCACAACGTCTATGACCCCGTGTACGCCCCGAACTCCAAGGGCGGCCCGCATGCCGACACCGCCCGCTACGGCGAGCCGGCTGGGTGGCACGCCGAGGGGGACATGGTGCGCGCGGCCTACGTCGACCACGCCGAGGATGACGACTGGGGCCAGCCCGGGATGATGGTCCGCGAGGTGTTCGACGACGCCGCCCGCGACCGGTTCGTGGACAACGTCGTCGGTCACCTCTGCAACGGGGTGACCGAGCCGGTGCTCGAACGCGCGTTCGAGTACTGGAAGAACGTCGACCAGACCATCGGGGAGCGGATCGAAGCCGGGGTCCGCGAGAAGAAGGGCACCGACTTCAAGGCCGACCCCCAGGACAACCCCGCCCGCAACAGCGCGAAGGACAAAGCCCTGAGCCAGAGCTGAACCACAGGTCGACCCAGACCTCAACCTCCACGCCCGTCCACGAGGCCCGCACCCGCCATCCGAGTGGGTACGGGCCTCGTGCCGTGCGTCAGCAGGACGTCAGGGACCCCTCCTGGCCGACTCCGCCCGCCAAGTGGTCCCCGGTCGCCCGGCCGGCATCGACGCACCCGCCTGATCGGTGTCCCCGCCCGACTGGCCCGCTCCGCGGGCCGGCTGACCCTGCACCTCCCGCGGGACTGGCCCTGGGAACCAGGGCTCGACGAACTGCTCCGCGCCGCCCTCCACGACCCGTTACCTTCTTGATCAAGCCCGAGGAGGGCTTGCAGGCCACCGGCCACGGCGTCAGGACCGCGATCAAGATTCTCACCATCGTCGGCGACAGCTCGGCGTTCCCCAGGCGGCCAGGTGCGCGGCGGTGCTCGCCCCGGTCACGCGGCGCTCCGGGACCTCGATCAAGGGCGAGACCCGCTCCCAACGCGGCAACCACGCCCCTGAAATTGACATCGGACACGCCAATCTCCCTGTAGGCGGACACCGCATCGCCGGTTGGACGGACAGCTGATCTCCCTGGGGACTGTCCTGGGCTGGCGGCGTGTCGGTCCGTGGTGGGGGGTCCCTCCACCGGTGTGCTCGGGGTGCTGTTGGACCCGAGCCGGTGGAGGGACCTGTGAAGAAGGATGGCAGGGAGATCATGGAGATTCTCGAGGCGTTTGACCTGACCGGGTGCGCGCACTCGGCGGGTGAGCTGGTGGGTTGTGATCCGAAGACGGTGCGGCACTGGGTGGACCGGCGTGATCGAGGTCTGTCGGTGCCCGGCCCGGGGCGGCGGCCTCGGCTGATCGACCCGTTCACCGACAAGATCGAGGAGTGGGTCGACCGGTCGCGAGGGCGAGTGCGCGCGGATGTGGTGCACGAGCGGCTGGTCGCGGTCGGGTTCGGCGGGGACGAGCGCACCACTCGGCGGGCGGTGGCGGCGGCCAAGGCGCGGTGGCGGGCGGGGCAGCAGCGCACGTATCGGCCGTGGATCACCGAGCCGGGCATGTGGTGCCAGTTCGACTGGGGGGTGGGGCCGGCGGTGCCGTTCGCCGGCGGCCCGGCGCGGGCGACGTTGTTGTTCTGTTTCTGGTTGGCCTGGTCGCGGTTCCGGGTGGTGATCCCGACCTGGGACCGCACGTTGCCCACGCTGCTGGCGTGTCTGGACACGGCGTTGCGCCGGGTGGGTGGGGCGCCGACGTATGCGCTGACCGACAGGCGGCGCGGATTTGTGACAGCTCTGGTCGTGGTCCGGGCACCGGTCGCGCGCGGCCGGCGGCGGTTTCAGCTCAGGATGTCGAGCCAGTGTTGGACGGGGGGTCGGTGCTCGGGGACGGCGGCGGCGTGCAGGTCGGTGAGCATGGTGTGCAGCCGGCGTGGGGTCTGCACGTCGTGGGCGCCGTAGTGGTGGATCTCCTCGAGGGCGAGGTCGAGGAGGTCGCTGAAGGTGTATCCGCGGATGACCAGCCGGGGTGTGGCGGTGGCGTCGGTCCGCGCCGCGGGCGGGTCGGGTCGGCTGGCCACGCGGCGGAGGAGGTCGTGGAGGACGTCGATGGCCTGAGCGGCGGTCGTGGGGTCGTTGACCGCCGGGGAGAGCGCGTGTTCGGCGATGTCGACGAGCTCACGGAACCCGAAGGCGACGTCCTGCTCGTAGGTGTGTTCGGTGTCGAACGCGACGTGGCGCAGCAGATCCTTGGCCTCGACGGCGGGGCCGTGGAGGTCGAGCAGGGGCGCCCCGGCGGGTACGTAGTCCCCGACCCGGGGTACGAGCGCGAAGACGGCGTCCATGTCCGCTGCCCGCGCGACCAGGGCGGCCTCGTTGACCGAGACGATGACCCCGGGGCGGGGGCAGGGCAGGCAGTGGTCCGGCGGGCGGCTGGGCAGCGGGGGGTTCGGGCGGGAGGTCGTGGGGTGGCGCACCTCGAGCACAGCTCGGGTGTCGTCTCCGATCCGGTCGACGATGTTGGCGATGCGGATGGCGTTGGCGATGTGGTTGATGTAGACGACGAAGATCGTGACGCTGGCGAGGACGAGGAGGAACGCGACCGACACCCCGAGCTGCGGCACGAACCCGCCCACGCCGGTGCCGCGGACGACCGCTGCAGCACCATCGTGTAGGTGAAGGTGGCCACGAACACGCCGAAGGTGAGTTTGATGGTTCCGTCGCGCAGGAAGCTGCGCATCACCCGGGACGAGAACTGGCCGGCGGCGAGTTGCAGCGCCACGATCGTGATCGAGAAGACCAGCCCGGTCACCGAGATCATGGCTGAGGTGATCGAGGAGAGGAAGCTGCGGGCGCTGGCCGGTCCCCCGGGGAACAGCATCGGTGTCGTCATGGGCAGGTCGAGTTGCCCCAGGACGAGGGCGAACGCGACCGCCACGGTCACACACACCGCGGGCACGACCCAGAAGCCGTCGCGGACGGCTTCCCGCAGGTGCGCCCAGGAGGTGATCCCCGCGCGGGTCACCGCGCGGCACCGCTCATGGGCACCGGTGCGGGCTCAATACCGGGCATAGCGACGCTGGGCGCTGCGTCGCCCGAGACGGAAGATCACGACGGCGACGGCGGCCGCGAGGAGGATCGTCCGCGCGCGCGGAGGCCCCGCTGCGGGGGTTTCCCGGGTGGGGGGCCCGGGGTCTGACGTGGGGCGCGGGGTATCGGCGACGCGGTCTGTGGCGGGAGGGGTTTGCGGGGCGAGCGCGTCCGGGTCGCGGCGGGCGCGGGCGGTCTGGCGGGTCACGGCCGCGCGGTACTGGGGGGTGGGCTGATCGGCCAGTCGCGGGCGTGCCCGGGTGTGGCGGAGGATCTCGTCGCTGCTGGCGCCGGGGCCCCGACCTCCGAGCAGCCGGGCGCGGGCCCGCTCGACGCGGGGCTGCGGGTCAGGATCGCCGGGGGGCGGGCTCTCGCTCGGTGGGTTGGTCATCAGGCCACCCGGAACGGTTCGGCGTCGCTGTGTTTCAGGTCCAGACCCAGCCCGGGGCGGCGGCGGTCGGCGTGCAGTGCCCCCCCGTGGGGGTCCAGGGCGCCGTCGAAGAGCATCTGTTCGATGCGGTGGTGGTCGTGGAAGTACTCGAGGTGGCGCAGGTTGGGCACCGCGGCGGCGACGTGGGCGTGCAGGTTGGGGGCGCAGTGCCCGGACACGTCCAGGTTGCGGGCGGCGGCGACGGCGGCGGCGCGCAGCCAGTCGGTGATGCCCCCGCAGCGGGTGACGTCGGCCTGCAGGCAGTCCACCGCGTCGGCGTCGACCATCCGGGCGAAGTACGTTAGGTCGTAGCCGTACTCGCCGGCCGCGGTGTCGGGCGCGGTCTGGTCGCGGACTTCGCGCAGCCCGGCGAGGTCGTCGGAGCTGACGGGTTCCTCGAACCAGGTGACGTCTGAGTCGGTCATCGCGTGCGCGACCCGGATGGCCTGTTTGCGGCCGTAGCCGCCGTTGGCGTCGACATAGAGCTCGACGTCAGGTCCGATCACGTTGCGGGCGAGGGCGATGCGGGCGAGGTCGCGGTCGGTGCGGGTGCCCCACGACTCCCCGATCTTGATTTTGACGCGGGGGATGGACCATTCGCCGACCCAGCGTTCGAGCTGGGCGGTGGTGGTGGCGTCGTCGTAGGTGGTGAACCCGCCGCTGCCGTAGATGGGTACCGCATCGCGGACCGCGCCGAGCAGCCCACACACGGGCAGGTCGGTCAGCCGGCCCTTGAGGTCCCACAGGGCGGTGTCGACCGCGCTGATCGCGCAGGACACCACTCCGGGCCGGCCCAGGTTCCGCACCGCGCGCACCATCGCCGCCCAGGCCCCGGCGACGTCCAGCGCGGCGCGGCCGGTGACTGCGCCGGCCAAGGGGCCGTCGATCACGGGCTTGCAGGCGGGCCCGGCGTAGGTGAAGCCCAGCCCGCTCGTCCCGCCCCCGCTGGCTTCGACGACGACCAGCGTGGTCGACGACCAGGCCAGGGTGCCATCAGCCTCGGGCTGGTCGGTGGGGACCTCGTACACCGACACCGCGAGCGCGTCGATGGTCACGTCGGAGCTGTTCACCGGGCCGCCTCCTTCGTGGTGTCCACGGGTGGATCAACGGGCGGATCGACCCGGCGGCGGATGCTGGCGGGCAGGGCGAACCTGGCGATCCCGCGGGCGGCCGTGTTTCGGTGCACGGCCAGCCGGGCCAGCGGCGACGGGACAGCCGCACCCGCATCCGGGTGGCGGGCTCGGCGCGTGGTGAGGGCCCCGGCCAGGGCGAACGATCCGGCTGCCAACGCGTCGATCATGGCTGGTCGGCGGTGCGGCGGGTCGGCGGCCGCGAGCAACACCATCGAGGCGGCGTGCGCGAGGTCGGTTTCCGCGCCGAGCGCGACGACGACCGGGGCGGGCCGGTCGGCGGTGACCAGCGCCTGCAGCAGGTGCCGGGCCCCCAGCAGCCGGGCGATCGCGCGGGCGCGCGGGTCGCTACGCCCCGCGGAGTACAGCCGGACCACGGCTCCGGGGGCGGCGAGCAGCGCGGCGCCGTAGCCGGCGCGCAGCGCGCACAACAGTCTCACCGTCGCCGCAGCCACGCCGCCGCCGTTCCCAGCCCGGCCACCGCGGCCGTACCGGCTACCGCCGAGACCAGCCGGGCGTGGTGGGAGAACCACAACTGGGGGTCGCGGCGGTAGGCCTGCGCGTCGAACGCGCCGTGGGCGCCGTGATCGTGCCCGTCGGGGCCGTCGACCGGTTCCCACAGGTTGTGCGGCCGGTCGGGCCCGACCCGCTGCGCGGTTTGCTGCGAGGAGTACCCAGTGCGGGCGAGGTAGCGGTCCAGCAGCGCCGGGGCGATCTTCTGCCCGAGGGTCGTGCCCACGGTGCTGGCGCCGACCCAGTACTGCTTGCGCTCGGGGTGCTGCGCGGCGAACACCACGGCTTCGGCGGCGAATTCGGGTTGGTAGATGGGTGGCACGGGCTGCGGGTGGTGGGGCAGCCGGGAGAGCACCCAGGAGAACTGCGGGGTGTTCACGGCCGGCATCTGGACCACGGTGATGTGGATGTTGCTGTGCTCGTGCATCAGTTCGGTGCGCACCGACTCGGTGAACCCGTTGATGGCGTGCTTGGCCCCGCAGTACGCCGACTGCAGCGGGATGCTGCGCGCGCCCAGCGCGGAACCCACCTGCACAATCGTGCCCCGTCCGCGGGGGCGCATCCGCGCCAGCGCGACCATGGTGCCGTAGACGTAACCGAGATAGGCCACCTCGGTGACCCGCCGGAACTCCTCGGGGCTGATCTCGTGGAAGGGGGCGAACACCGAGGTGAACGCCACGTTGATCCACACGTCGATCGGTCCGAAGGTCTCCTCGACGTGGTCGGCGGCGGCGGTGAGCTGAGCGTGGTCGGCGACGTCGGTCGGGATGGCCAGCGCCGTCCCGCCGGCCTTCTCGACATCGGCGGCCGCACCGTCGAGACCGGCGCGGCCGCGAGCGAGCAGGGCGACTTTCGCGCCGCGGGCGCCGAACCGCTCGGCGGTGGCCCGGGCGATACCCGCGCTCGCCCCGGTGATCACGACGACCTGTTGCTGTTCCATCTACCGTCCTTCCCGGCCGGGGCCGGCTCCGTGGATCCATCGGTCGTGGCGGTGTGGTCGTGCATGTCGGTGTGGTCGTGCATGTTTGTGTGGTCGTGCATGTCGGTGTGGTCGTGCATGTCGGTGTGGTCGTGCAGCAGGGGGGAGCGCACCAGGACCACCGTGGCGCCGACGACCATCGCGGTGCCCACGACCGCCGCGGCCAGCCACCCGCCGGTGCGCACGTGCTCACCGAAGACAGCGAAGCCGAAGACGAAGGCCACGACAGGGTTGGACAGGGTCAGAGCGGGCTGGGAAGCGACCAGGCGCCCGGCCTGCATGGCCTGTTGCAGCAGGAAGAAGAACCCGGGCCCGATGACGATCAGCAGGTACGTCTGCCAGGTGGTGAACACCCCGACGATCCCGGCGGCGTTGTAGGCCGCGGTGATGGCGGAGATCAGGCAGGCGGTGAACCCGAAACCGGTGCCGGTGGCGAGCCCGAGGTAGGCGGCGCGTCGCGTGTGCAGGCTGCGGTAGCCCACGGCGGCGAAGAGGGCGACGATGACCAAGGTGGCGACGCTGCCGATCACCCAGAGCAGCGGTGGCGTCGCGTGCGGGTCGCCGCCGGCGGGCCGCAGCGCGTAGAGCACCAGGGCGAGCCCGACGGTCATGCCCACGACGGCGCCCCATTCCCGGACGTGCAGGGGCCGGCGGAACACCGCCGCGGCCAGCAGCAACGTGAACACCAGCGCCACGACCAGGATCGGCTGCACGAGCGCGATCGGGCCGGTGGCCAGGGCGGCGGCCTGGAGCAGGAAGCCCGCCATGATCGCGGCGACGCCCCCGAACCAAACCGGTCGGTGGGCCAGATCCCGGATCAGCCGCAAGCTCGAGGACTCGCTGTCGGGCTCGTCGCGGCCGGCCTTGCGCTGCAACACCGACCCGGTGGCGTTGGCCGCCGCAGCGAGGACCATCAGCCCTACGCTCAACACGGCGTGGGCTCCTGCACACCCTGGGGCAGCGGCCGGTGCACACCCGCGGGCGGGGGCCGGCGGCGGGGCGAGGTCGGGCGGGTCATCGAGGTGGTCCTGGCGCGGGTGGTCCTGGCGCGGGTGGGGCGGTGGGGTCGATGCCCCACCGGGTGGTGACCGCTTGGCCGGGGTCGAGCCGGGTCAGCCCGTCGCCGCTGGCCAGCCCGTTCGGGGCGCAGGTCATCGGTTCGACGCCCAGCCCGCGGCGACGCTTCTCCGGGGGCTGGGTGTCACCGGTGTAGAGCTCGATGAACGGGTAGTGCTCGTCGACCCACAGCCGGCTACCCCGGCCGTCGGGGCCGGTGAGCGTCACCCAGGCCAGGCCGTCGGTGCGGGCGAGGTCGGTGAACGCGTAGTCGATGTGCTGGTCGCCGATGTCGCGCCCGGTCCGGAAGTCATACGGCGAGCCGGTCACCGGCAACCGGGCGGTGGGCAGCCCACGGTGGTCGGTGGGCAACCAGGTCGCGGCGTCGAGCACGAGGGTGGCGTCGTCGATGAGCTCGGTGCCCACGCTCAGGTAGGGGTGGTGGCCCGCGGCGTACGGGCACGCGGTGTCGCCGAGGTTGGTGGCGGTGGTGGCCACCGACAGTCCCGCCCGGTCCTCGCCGGTCCTTGTGTCGGCGAGTCGGTACTCGATGGCCACGTCGAGGGTGAACGGGTAGCCGGGCAGGGGGTGCAGCACGGTGCCCACCACGACACGGTCGGGGCGGTGTCCGCGCAGGGTCCAGTTGCGCCACCGCAGGAATCCGTGGATCGCGTTGTGTGCGTCGGGTTCGGTCAAGGCGACCTGGTGATCGACGTCGGCGAAGGTGTAGGCGCCGTCGGCGAGCCGGTTGGGCCACGGGATCAGCGCGGCGCCTCGGGCGCCGGTGCACATCTGGTTGACGGGGTAGCCGTCGAGGACGGCGCGGGCACCGTAGGTGTAGCTGCGCAGCCCGCCACCGACCTCGACGATCGTGGCCCGGTGGTCTCCGGAACGGATGTCGAACTGCTCACCGGAAGGGACCACGAGCGTGGGGCTGAGATCGGTCATGGTGTTCCCGCGTCGCGGCTGGGGTGCGCGAGGCGGGTGGCGGCCTCGAGCATCAGGGCGTGGACGAAGGCCTGGGGCAGGTTGCCGCGCAGCTGGCGTTGGGTGACGTCGAACTCCTCGGAGAACAGCCCCGGTGGCCCGCAGACGGCGCGCTGGCGTTCGAACCAGCGGGCGGCGTCGACCTGGTCGCCGCGCTGGTGACATGCCAGTGCCATCACGAACCCACAGAGCAGGAACACCCCTTCGGCGTCGCCCAGCGGGCCGGGTTGCTGGCGGAACCGGTAGAGGAATCCGTCCTCGCCGAGCTCGGTGTACAGCGCGTCGAGGGTGGCGGTGGTTCTGGAGTCGCCCGCGGGGAGGGCGCCGCGGACAGCGGGCAGCAGCAGCGCGGCGTCGAGGCGTTCGTCGTCGGGGGCGCGCTGCCAGCGCCCCGAGGGGTGCACGCAGGTCCGCGTGGTCTCGGCGCTGATCGCCTCCGCAAGGGCCAGCCACTCGCCGGTGCGCCCGGCGGGGGCGCCGGCGCCGCTGATGGCGCGCAGACCGGCGACGCAGATCAGGCGGCTCTCGGTCCAGTTGCGGTTATCGAGTTCCCAGATGCCGGCCTCGGGTTGCCCCCACCGTGTGCCGATGGCGGCCGCGGCGGTCTCGGCAGCCCGCCACCCGTCGGCGTCGAGCCGGTCGAGCCGGGCGGCGTCGGCGAACAGCAGCAGCGCCTCACCGAACGCGTCGAGCTGGAACTGGGTGTTGACGTGGTTACCGGCCACCGCCGTCCCGCCGGGGTAGCCGGGAAGGTCGAGCGAGCGCTCACCGGGAACCGGGGCCCCGGTGATGGTGTAGGCCGGGACCAGGTCGGGCCCGTCGGACAGGATCCGGGCGCCGACGAAGCGGACGGCGTCGTCGAGCAGCGGGTGTCCACCGGCGGCGGCGACGGCCTCCCCGGTGAAGCACTGGTCGCGGATCCAGACGTAGCGGTAGTCGTAGTTGCGGCCCTGTCCGGCGCGTTCGGGCAGGCCCGTGGTGGCGGCGGCCACCATGCCGCCCCCGGAGCTGGTCAGCCCGCGCAGCACCGCATACGCGTGCCGGGCGTCGCGAGGGGCGATCGTGTTATCGAGAGGGGGCACTGTGGCCCGCCACGTGGTCTCGGTGCCCGACCACGCCACGGCGGGGTCGGGCGGGGTGTCGGGCAGCGCGGTCTCGGAGAGCTCCAGGACCAGGTCGTGCGACTGCCCGGCCGGGATGGCGAGCTCCATGGCCAGGGTGTGCTCGTGGTACCCGCAGGCCCCGGGACGGGCGTCGCCGCCGCCGACCCAGCGCATCCGCAACGGCCCCGCCCGGCCGGTCCACACCCCGTCGTAGCGGGCCAGTTCGGAGGCCGAGTGGGCGCCGAACCCGGCGCGGGGATCGAGCAGCACCCGCACCCTCGCGTCGCCGCGCACGGCGTGGATGCGGCGCAGCGCCACCACGCGGCCCGGTTCGCCGGGGAACGCCAGCGCCTCCCGGCACTCCACGATGCCGGTCCCGGTGATCCAGCGGCTGCGCCAGATCAGTGTGCCTTCTTCGTAGTAGCCGCCCCACACGTAGCGGCCCACGGGGCTGACCGCGTAAACCCCGCCGCCGCCGACCAGGCCGGCGAACACCGCGTCGGAGTCCCACCGCGGCGCGCACAGCCACGCGAAGTCCCCCCGCGGGCCGACCAGCACGCCGCGTTCCCCGTCGGCGAGCAGGGCGTACTCGCGCAGCACATGGGGCGCGAACTCAGCGGCGGCGTCGGGCTGGCCGGTCGTGTCCACGGTGGTCCTTCCGGTCGGTGCGGATCAGACGGGGGCGGGCGGATCAGACGGGGGCGGGCGGATCAGACGGGGGCGGGCGGATCAGACGGGGGCGGGCGGAT
>JAABUZ0100008543.1_pt1 | contig 12012 bp, 8 predicted proteins | sample 5562091 | NCBI WGS metagenome assembly JAABUZ01 (sample SAMN12813069, study PRJNA571459) | rock metagenome | isolation source: Antarctica rocks | place: Antarctica: Victoria Land, Linnaeus Terrace sud | collected 2015-12-21
GCTACTACCACCACACCTCCCGGAAGCCGGTCGCCAGGACACGTGCGCGCCGTAGCCGCCAAGCCGCCTTTGACCTGCCTCTTCCAGAAGACCGCAGCGCCATCCAGCTCTCCATCGGAGAGGTCCTACGCCGCATCGCCTCCAACACCATCGACCCCCGCCGCGCCGGCCTTCTCCTCTATAGGTCTACAGATCGCCAGCCTCAACCTGCCCCGCCCCGCCGTCCAGCTCGAGCAGGAAACCACCGTCAAAGAGATCGTCACCGATCCCGACTTCGGCACCGTCGCCCCCCGCGCCGAACTCCTCTCAAAAGACACCCCGCGCCCCAACAGCCTCACCTCCCGCCTTCTCGAAGCCATCCGCCTCGGTCGCGCTGAAGCCGAGCCCTCAACCACTCAAGAGCTTGAACCCGCGCCACAGATCCGTAGGAAAACCGCCCGATGCGCCGTCTCTAAATCGCGGAACACGGGTTCGGGAAAAGCCGCCCGAAACACCGGCAGAGAGATTGCCCTAAGCCACATCCCCCGGCACCACCGACTTCCGCCGCCGACTCCGAAACGCCCCCGCCCTTTCGACCACCGGCACCACCCGCTCCACCTCCGGCCGCCCCTCGTGCAGCACCTTCGTCCGGATCGCCTTCGCCCCCTCGCGATCCGTCTCCTGCGTCGGCTTCGGCTCCCCGATCACCGTCCGCGCCGCACCACGCAGGACCCGCCGCACCGGCCAGCTCCCATCCGCACTCGGAAAGAACACCTCGCCTGCCCGCTGCTTCTCCGGCCGGTAATACCAACGCCGCAGCAGCGCCAAATGGTCGCTCAGCATCGCCACGTCATCCGCTGCCCCAATCTCCTCGCCTAAAATGTTAAGCACCCGCCCCACCCGCTCCTCCGGAGCTGCTATTGGCGGTGCCTCCTTGCCCTCCACACACGAAGCCAGCCCCGCGACCGGATGCCCCAGCGGCACCGCCTGCAGCATCAACGGCTGCGCAAACAAACTCGACCCCACACTCGTCTGCTCCCGCACCGCCCTCACCCCCAGCGTCGACATCCGCTCCGGCCCCGCCAGGCACCCACGCTCCAGCAGAAATACCGCCGCCGCCTCCGCCCGCTCACTCCCAAGCGCCGGATCATGCCCCGCCGCCTGCACGATCACCGCCCGCAGCTCCGGCACCGGACGCACCAGCTCATCCGCTAGCCCCGCTGCTGCCTTCACTTTTTCGTACTGCCGATGCAGCTCCGCCGCCTGCTCAAAATCCATCTCCTCCGAAGCGCGCTCCCGTTCCGCCCCGATTTTGGCCAGCAGGCTCTCCCCCCGCGTCCGAAAGAACGCCTCCACAGCCCGCGCTTCGCCCGCATACTCCTCGCTGCTACAGGCCTCCTTACAAGGAGCCATGCACCGCTTCATCTCCCCATACGCACACCCCGGGTGCTCCGGGCTCACCTCCAGATCCTCCCAGCACCGCCGCAGCTTGAACAGATCCAGCACCGAATCCGCATACCGGTCCGCAGCCATCCGTGATGGAAACGGACCATACGTCTCGCCCAGTCCGCGCCCACCCCGGCCCCCCGCCAGCCGATTGGTCGAGTACACCCGCGGATGCGCATGCCCCATTGTCAATCGCAGGAAGTACGGCGTCCGCAGCTTCAATCGCCGCCGTGCCTCCGCAACCCCAAAGATCCCCGCCATCGCCCGGTATAGCACCAGCAGCGACTCAAACTCCGACCCCGTCACCGACCACGCAATCCGCCCCACCCGTTCCCGCAAATTCAGCCGCCTCGACACCACCAGCAGCCCATCCGCACCCATCACCTCCGGCGAGTCGACCAAACGCGCCATCCTACGTCGCAAGTTCGCTGTCCGTGTCACATACGGCTGATCCCCGTCCGAGTGCCCATAGAGGGCAAACACCCCCGGTCCCTCCGGCACCTCACGCAGAATCTCCCGCGCAAGCTCCGGCCTAAACTCAACCTGATGCCCGAATTGAAACCCAGCTGTCACACCCGAAATTGTAGTCCGCACCCTCACCCCACGGTCTCCTGTAAGGGGCATATCGGCCGTCAAAGACGGGACATTAGCCTGAACCCCGCGTTTCTAAGGGCTTGTCTGCGATAGGGGGCGCTGCGAGATCGTCGCGAACCGCTGGCCTGATCCGCATTTAGAACGGCTCGTCTACACTTGCGCACGAGATCCTCGAACATATACCTGGAGCGAAGGAAGCAGGGGCGGACCTCAAGAAAGCAGATGGCTGCCTCCACTGTATAAGCGTCTCCATCCACGATTCGATCAAGTGCTCCGATGTAGCCTCCCGGAAAGGCAAGCACATCGTAGCGCGCATGGAAGTCGCCCACTGGCCGTAACCCAGCGTCTGCGGCTCTCGACATCGTCATCGTCATCGCGATCTCGAAAAGTCGTATGAACAAGTGCATGTAATTGCGCCACTTCGGAGGCGTCAGTCCGGATCTTCTCTCTTATCGCCGCAGATTTACGCCCACGGTCACCCTTTCGCTGTGCCTCAAGCCCCCGCGATCATCATCCCCTCAACCCGGATCGTCGGCACCGCACTCGACCCCCGCCACACCAAATCATTCCCCACCGCCACCACATTCTTGTACATCTCTTTCAAGTTCCCGGCGATCGTAATCTCCTCCACCGGATACGCCAGCTCCCCATTCTCAATCCACATCCCAGCCGCGCCCTGTGAGTAGTCGCCAGTCACCAGGTTCACCCCAAACCCCATCACTTCTGTCACATACAACCCGCTCGGAACCCTGGCAATGATCTCCTCCGGAGACTGCGTCCCGGGCTCAAGATAGAAGTTGTGCGCCCCCGTTCCCGGATTCCCCGCCAGCCCCCGCGATGCGCTCCCCGTCGACCGCATCCCGAGCTTCCGCGCCGTATACGTGTTCATCATGTAGCTCTTCAGCACGCCCTTATCCACAATCACCGTTCGCCGCGTCGGCAGCCCCTCACCATCAAATGGCGCCGTTCCAAACCCACCCACACGCTGCCCAGCGCGCTCAAACACCATCGTCCCGTCGTCCACAATAGTGATGTTCTCGCCCGCCACCCGCTCGCCCAGCATCCCGTTGAACATCGACGCATTTCGGTAGATCGCATCGCCCTCCGCCGCCGAAAAGATCGACCCCATAATCGACTTCGCGATCTCCGGCGAAAACACCACCGGCGCCGCCTGCGTCTTCACCTGCCGAGCCCCCAATCGCCGTAGCGTCCTCTGCGCCGCAATGCGCCCAATCTCCTCCGGCGACTCGAGCCCCCGTACCGTCCGCGCACTCGAGTACCAGTAGTTCCGCTGCATCTTGCCCTTGTCGTCGTGTGCAATCGGCGCACACGAAAACCCGCAGTACGATCTCCGGTACTCGCCCGCAAAGCCACGCGAATTCACCAGAATCTTGTGCGAAGTCGCCGTATCAAAATCCCCTCCACTCGAGTTCTGAATGCGCGCGTCATACGCCATCGCCGCCGCCTCGCACCGACGCGCTACCTCGATCCGCTCCGCCGCTGGCATCTCGTTCACATCCTCGAAGTAGAGTCCCATCCCCGCACCCCGGTCGCTCCCATCCAGCACCGCACCCTCGGCCGCTCCAAACTCCCCCGCCTCCGGCAACCCCGCAAACGGGTCCTCGCTGGTCACCTTCGCCAACTCCACTGCCCCAGACACCAGTCGCTCAATCGACTCATCGGAAAAATCCGACGACGACGTACTCGCCACCCTCTGCCCCACAAACACCCGCAAACCCACCGCCCGCGACCCCGACTCCTTCAGCGTCTCCACCTGCCCCAACCGCACCAGCGCCGAAAACTCCTCCCCCTCATACACCACCGCCTCCGCATCCGTAGCCCCCGCCCGCAGCGCCTTGCCTAAAACCGTGGAAGCCAACGTGCGCAACCTGACTGTCGAAGAAGTTACTTGTGACACAGGAGTTCCTTTCAGCGAACGGGTGAGTGGGAGATTCTAGGTGCACGGCCATCTCTTGCATACCGGAAGAGCAATACTCGGAATCGGCTCGCAAAAGATGCTCCGCGTGTGGCGCGGCACTGTGTGCAACATGGCGTCTGAACAACTTCACTGCTCCGTGGCAGTCCTTGCAGCGAAAATCAGTATTTCCGTCAGTAAGGGCGTCCTGAACACACCCTTCACTTCCAAAAAACTCTCGTAGCCACCGCCCTCTTTAAGACGGCGACACTTCACCACACACTCGTAGATCTTGTCTCGTTCGCAGCCATTCTCAGATCGTACCGCTTCAGCTAGTGCACCGGTGTTCCCGAAGGCCGAGCCACACGCCCATCCGTCGACTTCAAAAAGTGAACCCCAGCCGCACAATACTCCGAGTCGCTCTTCAATTTGTGCTCGATATGCAGCCCCGGCCCATTCTCGCTGCGCCGTTTCACTACCTTCACCGGTCCGCCACAATCCTTGCACCGGAACTCCGTGTCATTATCCTCAAGCGCCTCGGCGATCGTCTTCACCTTCCAGAACGGCTCATACCCACCAGTCGCCCGAACCCGACGCCGCTTTACCTCGCACTCCACAAACATTTCGCGTTCAACCGCCATCGCAATCTCCTTAAACAATTCCTGCTGATCCTGCGCTAAGCGGTTCTTTCCGATGTACTGCACGCAGCCCGAAACCCGCGTTTCAACTCACAACGAACTGAGAACTGGCAACTGAAACTTATGCCACCGGCTTCTCCGACCACCGACTCACCCGCCCATCCGTCGCCTTCTTGAAACCAGCACCCGAAGGGCAGAACTCCGCATCCTCCAGCCGCTTATGCTCCACATACGCCGGTGTGCCCGCCTTATTTGTCTTGCCCAGCACCTTCACTTCGCCCCGGCAGTCCTTGCACCGAAAGTCCGTATCGTTATCCACCAACGCATCCGCAACCTTCTTCACTTTCCAGTAAGGCTCATATCCGCCGCCCTCCTTCAAGCGACGTCGCCGGACCTCGCACTCGTACATCTTCTCCCGTTCCGCAGCCGCCATTGTCCCCTTACCGTCCCGTTCCCCCGACCGTCATCCGGTCGAGCTTCACTGTCGGCATGCCCACACCAACCGGCACACTCTGCCCAGCCTTGCCACACGTCCCGATACCCTCATCGAGCGCAAGATCATTTCCCACCATCGATACGTACTTCAACGCCTCTGGCCCATTGCCCACCAGCGTCGCGCCCTTCACCGGTCGCGTCACCACGCCGTCCTCGATCAGGTACGCCTCGCTCGCCGAGAACACAAACTTCCCGTTCGTGATGTCCACCTGCCCGCCACCGAAGTTCACCGCATATAGGCCGCGCTTCACGCTCTTCAGGATGTCCTCCGGCATATCCTCGCCGTTCAGCATGTACGTGTTCGTCATCCGCGGCATCGTGATCTGCTGATAACTCTCCCGCCGCCCACTGCCCGTGCTCTTCGTCCCCATCAGCCGCGCGCTGTGCTTGTCGGTGAGATATCCCTTCAGGATACCGTTCTCGATCAGTACATTTTCCTGCGTCGGCGTCCCCTCATCGTCCACGTTCAAGCTGCCGCGCCGCCTCGCCATCGTCCCGTTGTCGACCACCGTCACCTTGCTGGACGCCACCTGCTGCCCAATCAGCCCCGCAAACGCACTCGTCTTCTTGCGATTAAAATCCGCCTCGAGCCCATGCCCGACGGCCTCGTGCAGCAGAACCCCCGGCCACCCCGGCCCGAGCACCACCTCCATCTCCCCGGCCGGTGCGTCCACCGCACCCAGCTGCAGCATCGCCGTCCGCGCTGCCTCGCGCGCAAAGTGCTCCGGACTCTTCGCACCTTCGAAAAAGTCCAGCGCCACCCGCCCGCCACCGCCGCTCGTCCCGCGAGCCAGCCCGCCGGAGCCTCCATTCGCAGCCCCGTCCTGCGCGATCACAAATACATTCAGCCGCGCCAAAGGCTGCGTATCGCTCGCATACGTCCCATCGCTCGCCGCCACCAGAATCCGCCGCAGCTCATCGTTGAACCCAGCCCGCACCTGCGTAATCCGCGAGTCGTACGCCCGCGCCGCACGGTCCGCGCGCTCAATCAGCTTCAGCTTCTCCGAGATCTCAGCGTCCGTCGTCGCACCCGCTACCGGGTAGAGTGCCGGCGTCTCCGTGTGCGTAAACCCATGCTCCATCTGCTTCGCCGGCCCCGATGCAATCAGCGCCGCCGTCCGCGCCGCCTTCAGCAGCCGCTCACTCGAGAGATCATCCGTATAAGCGAACCCCGTCCGCTCCCCACTCACCACCCGGATCCCGCACCCAACACTGATCCCTTGGCTCGCTGTCTTTACCAAGCCCTCATCAATCCCCAGCGACGTCGACGTTACCGACTCAAAGTAAAGATCCGCATACTCCCCACCCGCGCTCAGAGCCTCACCCAAGCACCGCTCCATCAGCCGCTCTGATATCCCAAGCTTCTCAACAAAATACCGCTTATGGTCCGGAATCAAATGAGTCATTCTCTATAGTCTAGGCTGCGAGTCAACCCCCCGCAAACGAACGTAGGGCAATCGAAGTTACCGAAGATTTTCATATGGCTCGGTAATCCCTCCTTCCGCTCCATAGACACCCGCCACGGGCGGTCTTATCTTGGCTCAGGCGACGTTGGTAAATCTCCGCAGCTCAGTCGCCGTCTTTACGGAGCGAAGCGGAATCCAGGTTGGAGTGCAAATCATGCGTGTGCTGCTGCTGATCCTGCTAATGTGCCCGCCCTCCTGTCTGCTGATCGAGAGCCTACCGTCACAGGAACCGTGATCGACGCGCATGGCCAGCCGGTGCCCGGCGCAACCGTCTGCTCGCAATGGCGGCTGCCGGAGCCAGGGATCTCAGGTCAGCCTCTATTGCCGAGTACAAAGACCGATGCGGCCGGACACTTCGCCCAAACCTGGATCGGCAGCATGCGTCAGCGCGTCACTTACATGGTCTACGACAGCACACAGAAACTCGGAGCTCTAGTAGACATGCCAGCGGACGATGCGTCCAAACCAGTCACCGTCAAGCTGCGTCCGTTACATCAGGTCCACTTTTGCGCTGGAAACACCCGTCCCGCCCGCGACGAATCAGACCTTAGGCCACATCTAGACACACTCGGGGCGCCGTTGTGGGAGCTGTATTCAGCACCCGCGGATCTCTGCTTCTGCCCTCTGGCCAGTATGAACTCTCCGCCTAAACTGACGACACGGATCCAGAGAGGCAGTCCTTCCTGGTCGCCGACAGCGACGTGACGCTCCCGCCCCTCAAACTCACGCTCTCACCGATGGCACAACACTACGGGCACGGCACACCGGAACTGAGCACCCTACGGGATATGAACCATGAGCCCTTCGAGATCGGCCCCTTTCAGGGTCACTGGACCCTCATCTACTTCTGGGCAGACTGGTGCGTCCCCTGCATACAAGAGGGCATCCCAAAGCTGATCGCGTTCACGCAAGCTCACATCGACTCGGCCGAGAAATTCCGCATCATCGCCGTGCACGAGAACAGCCGGAACGAGGCTGGCGATTGGAACGACTTCCACACCAAAACGCTCAAGCTCGAGAGCGAGTTATGGCACGGCACACCTCCGTTTCCCCTCGTCTACGACGAGACCACCCGCATGACCTCAGACTGGGGCGTGCACGCCTTCCCGACCTACGCCCTTATCGATCCCGATGGAAACCTCGTGCGAGGAGGCGATCTGTCGAAGCTGAAAGCCGAACTGGACCACCACTAACTATCGACCAGGACAACCTGCCTGGGGTAGTAAACGTTCTCTTCCGCTCAGGCTTATTACGAGTCTCTGTTTTGCCCATGCTTCACCGTTGCTTCAAGGTAGAGCCGGGCTTCAGCCCGGCGTTAAGGCCAGACCACCCTTCCTTCCGCTCTGCCGAAGGCCGGAGTGTAGGCGAAGCCGAACGAATGAATTTGCCTTTCACCTGCCGCTTGAGCGCGACTCCCTCCAACCCCTATTCCCCCAGGCACCCCTCCAGAATATCCAGCGCCACATCCGCCTCCCCCTGCTTCACAATCAACGGCGGAGCCAGCCGAATCGACGTCTCCCCGCACCCCAGAATCAGCAGCCCACGCTCAAACGCCCTCTCGACGATCCGGTCGCGCATCTCCGGCGCCGGCTCCCGCGTCCCCTGGTCCTTCACGAGTTCGATCCCGATCATCAGCCCGCGTCCGCGCACATCGCCCACATGCCTGTGCTTCGCCGGCCACGTCCGCAGCCGGTCAAGCATAGCTCCGCCTACCGTCGCCGCATTCCGAATCGCCTCACGCTCCAGCACGTCCATCGTCGCCAGCGCCGCCGCAATCGCCACCGGGTTCCCGCCAAACGTCGACGCATGTGACCCCGGCTTCCAGTCCATAATCTCCGCCCGCGTCATGCACACACTCAGCGGCATCCCCGACGCAATCCCCTTCGCCGAGCAGACGATATCCGGCTCCACTCCCGTATGCTCGATCGCCCACCACTTGCCCGTCCGCCCCGCCCCCGACTGCACCTCGTCCGCGACCAGCAGAATCCCGTGCCGGTCACAGATCCTTCGGAGCTCCTGCATAAACACGGTCGGCGCCACCACATACCCGCCCTCACCCTGGATCGGTTCGACAAAGATAGCCGCGACCTCCTCTGGCGGCATGGTCGTCTTGAAAAGTTTCTCCTCGATAAATCGCGCACACCCCAGCGCAAACGCCTCCTCCGCCTGCGCCCCGCCCGAGCAACCGCGATACGCATAGGGATACCGCACATGCGTCACCCCGGGGACAAACGGCGCAAACCTTCGCTTCTGCTGTGGCTTCGACCCGGTAAGCGAGAGCGCCCCCATCGTCCGCCCATGGAACGCGCCGTAAAACGCAATCAGCCCCTGCCGGCCCGTGTGATATCGCGCAATCTTCATCGCGCACTCGACGGCCTCCGCGCCCGAGTTGCCGTAATAGAACTTATGCGGCCCCGGCATCGGCGCAATCGCCGACATCCGCTCCGCCAACTCCACCATCCCCTCGTAGTAAAAATCCGTCCCCGACATGTGAATTAGCTCAGCCGCCTGCTTCTGAATGGCCGCTACCACCTCCGGATGGCAGTGCCCCGTCGAACACACCGCGATCCCCGCCGCAAAGTCCAGAAACTCGTTCCCGTCCACATCCTCGATCCGGATCCCACGCCCCCGCTTCGCCACCAGCGGATAACTCCGCGTGTACGAGGGCGACATCCACCGGTCGTCCCGCTCCACCACCGCCCGCGCCTTCGGCCCCGGCAGCGGCCCAACAATCTTCGGCCGGAACTCATCCGTCGCAATGCCCTTCGGCGCTTCCATTGCGTCGGTCTCCGACATCACAGCACTTGCACCTTTATCCCGCATGGCGGCTCTCCTCTTCGGCTCGGCACTGCGCACACGCAGCACGGACGACGGCTTCACCCCGCGAGGCGCAACGGAGCGGCATCGGCACAGGAGGGAGCTAGTCGCCCGCGAAAAGATTCGGCCGCGCCATGCAGGGAGGCACGCAACCACGATCAAACAGCCCGCAGAAACTTGTAGACGAACCCATGTTCGGAACAATCGTCAGCATGCGGCGGCACACTCCTCGAGCAATCCATCTCTTTGAAACCCAGGACAACAGTCGCTCGACGAGATGAGTGTGCCCTGCCGCGTCAGCACTGGCAAGATAATTCCTTGCTTCCCCAGCACTTTCCGTCTCGTCCAGTTCCATTTTGGGGCATCCCTTGTGCTGGCTCGCCCACACATAATGCGCCCGCGCCCGCAAACGTGGCAGACTGAGAACCGTCACGCATCGCCTCGCGTCAGCGCGAACCCACCTCGAAAGTCCGAGCATGCCCATGAGCTCCCAAGCCACCCTCCAGCCCCCCGCAACAACCCACACCACCCTCCGCCACGAAACCCGCCAACTCCTCCTGCACCTCGGCGTCGCCGAGCAAGCCTTCACCAACGGCAGCCTCCCCGCCCACACCCCCATCACCGGCGAGGTCCTCGCCGACATCCCCACCACCCCAGACCCCGACGCCGCCATCGCCCGCGCCCACCAGGCCTTTCTCCACTGGCGCCAAATCCCCATGCCCCGCCGCGGAGAGCTCGTCCGCCTCCTCGGCGAAGAGCTCCGCGCCCACCTCGACCCCCTCGGCCGCCTGGTCACCATCGAGGCCGGTAAGATCCTCTCCGAAGGCCGCGGCGAAGTCCAGGAGATGATCGACATCTGCGTCTACGCCACCGGCCTCTCCCGCACCATCGGCGGCGTCACCGTCTCCTCCGAGCGCCCCCACCATCGCATGATGGAGCAGTGGCACCCCCTCGGCGTCACCGGCATCATCTCCGCCTTCAACTTCCCCGTCGCCGTCTGGAGCTGGAACGCCGCCCTCGCCCTCGTCTGCGGCAACTCCGTCGTCTGGAAGCCCTCCGAAAAGACACCGCTCACCGCCCTCGCCACCCAGGCCCTCTTCGAACGAGCCGCCGCCAGGTTCGCAGACCAGCACCCAGGCGACCTCCCTGAAAACCTCTCAACGCTCCTCATAGGCGACCACAAAACCGGCCATGCCCTCGTCGACTCCCCCCTCGTCCCTCTGGTCTCCGCCACCGGCTCCACCCGCATGGGCAGAGCCGTCGGCCCCCGCCTCGCCGCCCGCTTTGCCCGCCCCCTCCTCGAACTCGGCGGCAACAACGCCGGCATCGTCTGCCCAACCGCCAACCTCTCGCTTACCCTTCGCGCGGTCGCCTTCGCCGCCATGGGCACGGCCGGCCAACGCTGCACCACCCTCCGCCGTCTCCTTGTCCACACCTCGATCTACGACCAACTTCTCCCCAAACTCCGCCGCGTCTACGAAAACGTCACCGTCGGCGACCCCCGTTCACCCGGAACCCTCGTAGGACCCCTGATCGACCAGCAAGCCTTCGAATCCATGCAATCCGCCCTCGCCCAGGCTCGCAACACCGGAGCCATCATCACCGGCGGCGAACGCATCGATATAGCCACAAACCCGGGTGCCCCATCCTCTCCGGCAGCTTCATCGCCGGAAAGCGGGGTCCCCGACAGCTTCGCTGGTGGGGTGAAAAAGGTGGGGCCCGAAGCGCCACAACGGTCTGAGAACAACCTGGAAGCCAACCCACCCGAAGCCTTCTACGTCCGCCCAGCCCTCGTCGAAATCCCCACCCAGACCGATCTCGTCAAGCACGAAACCTTCGCCCCCATCCTCTACGTCCTCCGCTACGAAACCCTCGACCAAGCCATCCAACTCCACAACGACGTCCCCCAGGGCCTCTCCTCCTCCATCTTCACCCAGGACCTCGCCGAGGCCGAGATCTTCCTCTCCGCGGTAGGCTCCGACTGCGGAATCGCCAACGTCAACATCGGCCCCTCCGGAGCCGAGATCGGCGGTGCCTTCGGCGGCGAAAAAGAGACCGGCGGCGGCCGCGAGTCTGGCTCCGATTCCTGGAAATCCTACATGCGCCGCTCCACCAACACCGTTAACTACGGCAAAACCCTCCCCCTCGCCCAGGGAGTCGTCTTCGACGTCGACTAACCCGCGCACCCACGCGCCGTCTCCCGACCGACCGCTACCATACTCCCAGCGCCACCAGGAGATCCTCCATGTCATCGGCCGAAGCCGCCGCACCTCGCCAGCACGCCTCCACCGCGCAAAACCTGCGCCAGCTCCCCGAGCCCACCCACGCCGAGCGCGCCCGCACCCTCCTCGCCCTGTCCTCTGTCGCCACCCTCTCCACCCTCTCACGCAAACATCCCGGCTTTCCCTTCGGCTCGCTCATGCCCTACGCTCTCGATGCCCTCGGCCGCCCGCTCCTCCTCATCAGCAACATGGCCATGCACACCCAGAACCTCAAGGCCGACCCCCACACAAGCCTCTTTGTCACCCAAACCGCCGTCGACGGTGACCCTCTAGGCTCCGCTCGCGCCACCCTCGTCGGCCTCGCCGCACCCGTCCCCGCACCCGACCTCCCCTCCGCCCGCGAGCTCTACCTCAACCGTCACGAGAACAGCCGCTACTGG
>JAABUZ0100008544.1_pt1 | contig 12009 bp, 16 predicted proteins | sample 5562091 | NCBI WGS metagenome assembly JAABUZ01 (sample SAMN12813069, study PRJNA571459) | rock metagenome | isolation source: Antarctica rocks | place: Antarctica: Victoria Land, Linnaeus Terrace sud | collected 2015-12-21
TTTTGTGGTGCATTTGATCGCTGGGCTCCTTGCCTACAGCCATCAGGGCAAAAAACCGGGTCTGCATCTCGATGAACGCGCTCTTCTGGCTGCTTGATCGACTTCCCTTAAACAGAACTCACGTTAAATAGTCCCATATGTAGCCTCCTACGCGATTACGTTTTGAAGCATATAGTAGACATCAGGCGACAAGAGTTCGTAGTCGTAGAAGTCGCGGTTGACGAGTTCATTGCCCGGAGGGTTGTTCTTGAACTCACGGGTCACTTGGCGCATACCGTCAAGGTAGAACTTGTAGCCGCCGTTGACTTCGTCTTGGCCAGGAGTATCAGTAACGTAGCCAAGCCAAAAGTGCTTCGGCCAGAGCGAGCTAAGGCTTGCTGTTTGGGAAACGTTGGCACCGTTCGCTTTCACGCGGCCGATATAGACCTTCTCGATACCGTATGGCGCAAGCAGACTCAGGAACTTGGCTTCGCTCATGGCGCGGTCCTGGGCAAGGCCGAGGCGGGCGAGGAAGTCAGGATGGTTGACGATCTGCAACCAAGTATCAATGGACATCCAGCAGGTGTTTGGAGGCATCGGCGAATTGTTCATTTGCTGTTGTACAGCGTTGGTGATATCAACAAACGGGTTGGAGTTGCCGTGATCGCTCCACTGTGCGCCGCCCGAAAGAGTGGTGAAGTGGGTGAGCTGTGTCGTGTCTGATAGCAGCGTAGCTAGCTGGTTTTCGTCAACCAGGGCCATTTGACCGGCGATCTTTTCAACCATGCGGTTTTCGACGTTCAACGCCGCGCTGGCAACCTTGTATTCGCGCTCGGTAATGAAACCGGAAAGCGCATGCTCGGTGAGCGGTCCCCGCAATTGGGTCTTATTGCCGTACTTGACCATCGGTGCTTTGGCAGTACCCATACGGGCAGTACTTGATGGGATTGTCAGGTGCGATTTGTCTGCGAACCATACATAGAACATTTCGCTTGGTACTGGCACGGCAGGGAAGATTTTATCACCGATGAAGCTGGTCTTCAGGTTCATCCACTGCTGGAACGTGGTTGTCAGTTCCGGTATTACATAAAGTTGGCTATTGCCGTCCATTTTATTATTTCATCCTTATTTACGTTTGTCTTAGATAGTGCTTAGTACAGGAAGAACAACCGCTCGTACTCGAACTGGTCACCGCTATTGGCGGCAACGCGGGCCCGACCGAACACGCGGACGCTTGGCTGTGATCCTGCTGCGGTCTGCGTAGCTGTGACGGCTTGGCCGCTGCTATCGTTCTTTACTGTCAGGTATGCGCCCTTGGCGATTGATGCTCCGGCGATTACTTCAAAGGTGCCAGTGCCGCTGACGTGTTCAATAGAGCACAAGCCGGTTGCGCCCTGGGGCACCATATCAAGGACGCCTGCGATGTCGTCGGTCGGAAGGGCGGCGAGTACCGCCTTGCCGTTTACGTCTAGCTTCGCAATAAGGTGCGAGCTCGCGTGTAAGTCAGCGCCAGCTGGGGCGCTTATGAGACTGCCGGGTGTAAATGCCATATATTTCTACCTTTTCCTTTACTTATTTACCTGATTTATGCGCGTCGTAACGTGACTTAAGGTCCGTATCCTGGCGCATCAGCCGTTCCTGCGCCTGTCCCCAGGTCAGCAGCTCGCCGGATTCCTTCGCCTTAGACAACAGGTCCTTAGTCTTGGTGTTCAATTCGCTCAGCACGTCGCTCTCTACGGCCTGATCGTGGCCGATCTCATGTGCCAACAGTTCGTTGGACGGTAAGGCTGACAGATGGTCTTCAAACGCTTTGCGGCCGTCGCCTTGGCTAGAAAGAAGCATATTGACAGTGGACTCTTCTTGGTCTTGCTTTACTGCGCCGCGCTCAATGTGGCTCAAAACAATTTGCTTAGCCTTGTTATGCTCATACTCTTCCGCGATAGCTTCAAGCTTGTCGAGCTTATCGAGCTTGCTTAGAGTATCTTTGTCAACCAGCTTCTTGTCACCGCTCTGGATCGCGTTCAATGTCTCACGGTCTTCCGTTGTTAGAGCACTGAGCTTGTCGTCTACATCCACGACTTTCTTTTTGCCCGACTTGATATCTTCCATCATTTTTTTGTCTTCGTCGCTCATTTGATCTCCATTATTATCTTTATCCGCGTCCACGACCTTCTTCTTGCCTGACTTCACGGCAGCTAAAAGCTCCTGGTCGTCTTTGCTCAGGGTGTCAACCGTAGTCTCAAGCTCGAAATTCTTCAACTCCTCGGCACTCAGTTTGTCCTTATTTTCAGCCAAGAACGCACGCTCTTCGGCCGTTACATCTTTATTCTCTTTTAGGCGCAGGGCGTCTAGATTCATCGAATCGTTCTCCTTATCTTTTACAAAAATCATACCGCTAAACTCCTGATCATCATCAGCCAGCGCAGCAGCCCGGATCGGCGACATACCCTGCAGGAACGGAATGTTGGTCAGGCCAGCGCCTTCAATGACATTCGACAACCGTTTCGTCAGGTCATTCGCTTTTGCCCACAGTGTTTTCTTGCCGTTTTTACTGCCGAATGCACCCATCGGGCTGACGCACTTATACTCACCGCCACGGACCGCTTCTTCGCCTGATGGCGTCCATTCGACGGGGTTGGCGTATAGGGTACCCTCGCCTGTCGTTTCATTGGCATCCAGTTCGAGCCCTTTGATCCAGGCGGCAGCTTTACCGTCGTACTTGTGTTCAAAGTCGATAGCCAGACCGGTGGTATGGTCATCGGTCGGAAAGCCGATACCCTCGTCGTGGTGCTGCTTCATTTCTTTCAGATCATCAAGGGTCACTTTGAAATTGCCCTTGACGGAGTTCGGCCACTTGCCGGTCACAAAGAGGGGGATACGCGTCGGCAGTTCACCGTTCGCGTCGAGTTTGACGGAAGTGACACGGAAGACCCCCAGGCCGTTGCGGTCCATTTTCGTGCTGTCCTCACCGAGCAGTTTTTGTATGCGGGTACGGATTTTCTCTTTCCCATCCGCAGGAATGCCTTGCGTCTGATCTAAGCGTGCTGCGGCATTGGCTAAATGGTCGTGATCAATGTTGCCGTCTGCGTCTTTATATGGGAGATGTCGGAGCGAACGGGGCGTTGTCTTGTTGTCACTATCCTTGGAACCGTCAGGAGAAACATATAGGAAACTTGAGTCCGGTAAGCTATCGACATAGGCTTGGGTCCACTGTGCCATCGCTACAATCCGATCCCAAGTCTGCTTGCTATTTGTATTTCGGAGGTCATCTTAGTAAGAATAATTACAGACTGACATGCTGGTGTCAATACCAGAACATAAACCTGTGTTACCAACAAGTGTTGTTTGCACTTGTCACTAACACGTGTATTATGGAGACATATGGCGAACATAAGCGTGACGATTACGTTGCCTAACGAGGTATACGAGATATGGCAGCAAGATAAGAATCGTAAAGGCGTAATTGCCAAGTTAGTAGCGGAGTACTACGGGTTCGTGGTCAATGAGTCACGGGTGGTAAAGAAGGAAGACACCTGATCCTACTTGTTTTGTAACCTGTCCCATTCGGCTTGGTAGATGAGACGGCGCGCGCATTTACAGAGAACGTGAGCTGTTGGACCCATCAAATAACCGCCGTATAAGTAATCAAACGGTACCGGACCTTCAGCCGCATAATCTGCACAAATGTCGGTTGCGCCTGCAGTCAGCCAGATTTTACCAACCGCACCACTCTGGCGTCCAAATTCGGTTACTCCAGCTTGGTAGGCATTGACTGACTCGGTACGCGCGATAATCATAGACCGGCGCGGGTTCTTGATGATACTGTCCACGTCTGCCGCCGCCTCGTCAGTTGTTTTGCCGACCGCCAGGCTGCGTTTAACCGAAGCGGCGATGTCCTTGCGCACGGTGTTCAAAACGTTGTACTCAGGATTCGGATTGTCGATAATACGGCTAATCGTCTTATCCGGATTGTAGATGACTTTCTTCCCCACCAATTTCGCTACGTGCTCAACTCCCAAATTCTGGATGGCCTCTTCCGTGCTGGTAATGCCGAGTGGTACCTTGTAGGTCGTCTCGGAAGCCGCCGCGCCAATAGCCGTCAGGTCAGTCACCGTTTTCAGCGTCACTTTGATAAACATGTCGGCCGACATATTGATTGCTTCATCGTTTACTGTTACGTCCACACGGTATGAGGGCGTCGCGTTCGGGGCGTACTGGTTCCAGTTCACGAATGAACGCGACTGCTTCGCCATGTCGCGGAAAAACTTGGTAAGCACTATCTTCAGTTTAGCGGTCTGCAGCAGCATCTTGGCGTGCTGCTGCGGCGCTTTGAGATACTGTTTCGACCAGTCCTCGCGGCTCAACAGCATCATGCCGAGTTTCAGCGCATGTAACTCAACCCGATCCATTACTGCCCCGCAATGATACTAAGCAACTCGCGCTCAATCCGTTCTGCTTCCACAATGGTGGTGTCAACCGATAGATTGTCTTCTTTCGGGTCGGCCTCGCCTGCTGGATCGTCCGTTTCAGGGTTGTCCTGGTCGGCCTGCGGGTCGATTGGTTCTTTGGCACTACTAGGCGTGGTAGGAGCTTGGGCTTTGGCTGTAGCCACGTCCTGCGACTGTTTTTGCTGTTGGCGCTGGTCGTATTCTTGCTGGCTGAGTTCTGGCAAGTTGAGCATCCTGCGCAGACGGTTCTCCAGTTCAAGTCCAGCCGTGAGGGCACCGACTTGCATCAGTGAACTAACGGCGGTCGAGGTTTCCGGCACGTCTTCGTCGGAGATCGTCGAAAAGACCAGTTTTGGATACCCGTTCTGGAGGTTGGAATAATTGAGGTCAACCCAGTCGTTGATAGCGTCTCTCTGGAAAGCGATCTGCCAGATGCGGGCGACAGATACCAGGGCTTTGACGAATAGACGGGAGTGGTCTTGGCTAACGGCCCGTGAACCACCACCACCCGTCTGACCGAGGAGTAGGAACTGCGCCAGCGCGGACAAGGTAATCTGCTCGTCCAGCCGTTTCAGCTCGCCGGGGATGTCCTTGGTGGTGTGCCCTTTCATGTCCAAGAAGCCGACGTCGATAGTGTCAGGAAACTCAAGGTAGGCTTCCTCGTTGGCCCGTTGCTGGCGGACGCGCTGGCGGACATTTTCCAGTTCGGTCTCGTCAATCGACTGACCATTAGTAACCGTCTTCTTGATGTACATGATGCCCATACCCTGATTTTCCAAGGCGACGGCGTTCATGATCTCCAGGCTGTCTTTGATCTTCCACGGCTTATACGCCGACCGAAGTAAACTTTCTCCGTTGTAATTTTCCCCTTCCTGGTTGTTGATGACGTACAGAAGTTTCTTGCGGGGAATGTCTATCGAGCCATTGAAGGGCGTTGTCTGGGTAATGCCGGGCTGGCCGTTATCCATCTGCCATTTCAGGATGGTGCTCTGCTTGCGGGAGGCGATGTTTTCAAAGCCGATATATCGTTTGCCGTTGTAGACCGCTTTGGTGTCGTAAATCTTTTCGCCGACGAAATGGCCGAAGGGCAGGAACGAGAAGCCTTCGCGCATGATGTCGTAGTAGTCCAGTTTCCGGTCAAAGAATTCATACCTGGCGTGTTCGGCTATCTTGAGGTCACGAGTTTCTTTGCTGGCTGGTTCGATATCCCAGTTAGCCGAGAGGATCGGATCAGTGACTACCTTGATGATAGCTCTGATAACCGGATCTGATCGGCGCATAACGTCGTAGACGCGGACAGCCAATATGCCTTGCAGGTCGCGGGCGTAATCTTCGCCGCTGATGTAGCCGTGGAAAAAATTAGTGCCGGACTTGCCGAGAGCGCGGGTTGCACCGGGCGGGAGAGGTATGTTTGCCATTTGAAGTTATTCTAGCATGAGTGTGTCTGAATACGCATTGCGCTTACGCGGGATAGATGCTACCAGCCGCCACGTCGGAGACCGCTAGTGAACGGGCGTTTGGTAGGAGTGGGGCGTTCTTGGGGGTCTTGACTGAGGGCAGATGGGATGTATGTCTTACGGCCTGCGCCAGAAAAGGCGAGACAAAGTGCGTCCGATTTATCTGGACTCTTGCCGCCAGTACGCTTTTTGTACTCCTCCTTGGACTCGACCTTGATCTTACCGTTCGGTAAGATGCCCCAACGCCGGGCGATCAATTCATCACGCAACTGGATATCGTTAGGTATGGAGATGGTATGGCTCCAAAAGTAACTGCGGAGATTCCAATACAGCTCGCTCGTAACGTCGTGGAATTTCTCTGGCTGGCGCATAAGCTCCTTACTGGAGAAGTTGTAGGCCGCCAGCTGGTAGGTATGAGGTGGCTGCCCCTTGGCTTTTTCCTCTCTGCCGATTTGGCGCAGACGGTCAGTCGTGCCGCCGCCGTTACCAGTATCGTCGATGCTTACCAGAACAGTGGAATCTCGCGGATCGATAATGTTGATGATCTTATCCGCCGAAGTCATCAGGTCAGTCTTGTTCCACACTATCTGGTTTTCAACCCATCCGCCATGACGAGGCGTTACGACTGTATTGTCACTGCCGTACCTCGCCATATCCACCCCATATTCTGGTGGCCCTTCCGGGATATCCCAGCCCACTATCTCAGCGTATGTTTTAGAGCTTGTTTTGCCTGTCTCAGGGTCGATGTAGCTATCATCCACACCCCGCATATTCATCGCCATCATGACCAGGTCTGTCGGAATAAGCTGCTGGTCCGCTTCGGTCGGAAACTCGCCCATGATAAGCGCCTGCCAGGGAGATGAATCGGTACCCCATTCGTAGTAACGGCCATAAACGGTTGCAGGATCGATTAATGCACCGAAATTCTGGTCAAGCACCTTCTCAAGCTGTTTATTTACGTTTTTCGTCCATTCTACTTGTGGCATGTCGTTCTGCGGCGTGTAGAGGGCAAGCAAGTCTTCGACGTTGCGGATGCCTGCCATTGTGAAATTCGGGCTATCGAACGCTGAAACCGTGAAACACTGTGCGCCCAGCTCCGGCTTATTGAAGTAGTCAAAGAACGTACCCGATGGTTTTGTGGGATTGCCGATAAGGAGGATGCGGGCATGGATATTCGGTGTGATAGCAGCTACGCCCTTGAAGATCGGCTCATCGACACCGCCAGCCTCATCGACGACGACGAGAATACGGGTGGCATGATAGCCGAAGAAGTTCTCAGGGCGTTTGGTTGAGCGGCCGACTGCATACCATTTCTCACCGAGATTTAAGCCAGCTTGGAGCACTTCGGCATTAGTCAGCTTGTACTTGGACAATTTTACGGCTGTAGCAATCTCGCGCCAGAGAACGTCAGTTACCTGCGACCATGTTGGGGCGGTCGTCACGACAATGGATTGCGGGTATAACATCAGGTAGGCGATAACGATTCTGGCCGCACAAAAACTTTTGCCAACAGAATTGCAGGTCTTTACAGCCGTGATTTTATTCTCAAAAACAGAACGGACGATATCGGCTTGCAACTTCCACAGCTTCGCGTTAAGCACCTCAGTGACATATTCCTCCGGGTGCAGAAGGTAATAGTCGTGGAGACGGGCGAAATCACGCTGGCTGATCTGTTGTGGATTCATTGACTATTTCGGCTTCGATTACAGGCATTTTCTGTTGAAGCAAGTCGGTCCAAGTGTTGCCAAGCTGATGCTCAACTTCATGCCGCTGGCTAGGCAATTCCAGCTTGGCAAAGTGGCCTTGCAGGGAAGTGATAGCTTGGACTGCTGCTTTGTGATCCTTGGAGGTCATGGCGATCAGGTAGAGACGGTTCCACATGTTGGTTTCACGGCTCATGGAGTATAAATCCATACGTCGCTGGCGGACTTTCCCAGCAAAATCAGGGATGGATTTCTTCCAGTTGTAGAGTGTCCGTTCCGGCACATCGAATGTTGCACAAAACTCTTCAAGCGTCATCTTACGGACACGGCCATCGTCATCTGTTATGAGGCCGCCAACAGCGCAATAGCTGATCCATGCATCTTGCCTGTCAGTGAGCCCCCAAGGGTTTGTAGCGACAAATTTCGGTTTTTCAGTTTCGGCTAGCTGGAGATTGTTGCCATGTTCCGCCAGGTTCGTGTCCATGCGCCTAAGTCTAGCACCTAGCACCGCCCTCTGCAATTCGGACACGGTGGAATATCCTCGCCATCCCAGACTATGATCTTGGTTCCCAGGCATGACTTGAACTGCAACCGTTTGGCCTGATCGTTTGTCAGTTTCCGCTTCTCGAATGCTTCCAGCCGCAGTAACTTCAACTGGAACGGCGAGATGTAGACTGCCAGCAGCGGCGATGGTGCATCTCCGTGTAATTGCCGCACCAGATCCCGCATCTCCGCCCACGTGCTGAACTCTTCACATCCCAAATCGTAGGTTGAGAACAGTTCTACTTCCATCATGTTCTCTCTTTACATCCAGATATAAGTTTTACAATCACACTTCCTCCATAGGCCATGACCATTAAGTAGCTTGTGTGTCACATCCCGTTTGAAGCCATACCAAGTATGCGTTGCCCAAAACCAGTTCATTTTGAAATATACCCACTTCTTTACTTTTGAGTTGATATGCTGACTGTCGATGTCATGACCCGGTTTTCTCATGATAGTGGGGTTCGACCACCAAAAGATTTGCCGCCAGGTCGGCTGCGGTGTCGGGTAATACCCGTGTTCTTTGCGAAACTGCTCCAGCTCCATCTCCCTCTTCATGAACGCAGCGAAGTCGCTGGTCAAATCGCGACGGTATTCATCCTCGGTTATGAAGCCGCTCATCCATTGCTCCCATGCACCGGACAGTCTTTGCGTTTTCCCAGCTCAGTACAGATACATTTCCAGTCTGGTCCGGCAAACTCCATTGGTGGCAGATCGTCAGGTTGTCGGTTGGTCGTCGTCTTCCCCATGCGTACAAACGCCTGATACTCAGCCAAAGCCTTCAGAGCATAGTTGCGCCATGGCTGGGTGATCGTCTTGTCGGCTTTCGTAGTCTCAGACATTTCAGTGATGATGGCGTCGTAGTTCATTGCTTCTCCTCCTCAACTGGTAACAACCCTTTCGCTTGCAGCCTGTCCAGTACATAATTCCCGATCACCAGCGCTGTCTGCTCTCGGTCAGTCACCGGCAGTTCCACCGAAATAGTTTGCCAATCTTCTTTGATGTTCACATTACCCTGCGGCACGACAACCAGCAGTCCGATTTCAATGGAACGTTTTGTGGTTTCACCTTCCATCAGATGCCTTCCTGCCCCGTAACCATCTCCGGCAAATACACCTCCGCCATCATCTCCGTCTGTTCGCTTAAGCACCTGGCGATAATCAATGCGCTTGCGGCCAGTGATACCAATGCAGCGGTACTCGACAGATCGTTGTGTGTCTTGCCGTAGTTATTCCGTGCCCAGCCAAGGTTCTGTTCGGCTTGGATGAGCAGCTCGTCGTTAGTGGAGGGTTGTTGGGGGGATTCTTGGGTGGACATGATTCGTTATTTTACTCCTGTTCTCTTACGAGTTAGTTTGGCTATCTTGTTCCTTTGATTAGGTAGTTCATACGTTCCCATGTATTGCCGTAACATCTTGGTAAACACGAGTGACCGATGATCAGGATTAACTTTGCGTTCTACCCAGTCGGATAACTCAGCTACCTTCTTGGGATGGATGTGCCAAGCCAACGCTGTCTCCTGAACAAACTCATTACTCATACCATCATAGATTCCTCGACCCCAACTGCTCCTGGGAAAATTGAAGTGATAACCGAGGATGCTCTGTTGCCTGGTTCGTGGTCGTTATAGCACATGCCTAGTTCGGGAAGCGTATGGTCACGCACAGCATCGATCCCCTCCCCTGCGAGAAAATCACACCAGTCCTTGTACGGCTTCGGTGGCTGACACGTCAGGTAGCGCATCTTGGCTTCCAGAGCTTTGCGTAAATTATCTCCGGCATAGTTGTTCTCAGGCCCATCGTTATCTCCGGCATACACCACGCGGATGCTGTGCTTTAGGCAGTAGTCAGCTAAGCTCGATACAAGCGTAGTAGCGGCAGCACTGGGAGCGGCTATCCACGGTATTCCAGCATATTCCATACAGGCGGCGTCGCTGGCACCTTCCACCAGGAATAGTAGCGTGGCGTCGGGCATATTCCACTTGCCATACATCGTCGGTGTAGCATCCTTCAAGAACGTAAACCGTCGTTCACCAGACAAGTGCCGCAGTTGCGAGAACGGGATGTGCTCCTGGGTGATGTCGAAGTAAGGAATGAAGTAGCTATCTTTGCCTTCGTCCCAACGCCATCCCATGTAGTCCAGCACATCAAGCGGAATGTTTTTGAATGTGTGATCACGGGGTATCAGAGGCATAGTCTTCCACTCCTTGATATGGTCTTGGTTATTCTTTGGCTCATTCGCTTGTGGCTGCATGATTTTTCTCCTTAGTGGCGTTACTATGCCGTTACGTGCCTCTCGTAGTTCAGGGTAAGCCTTGGTGATATGAAACCGGCCACATCCTGCGAGACAATTCACGAACCAGTCATTACGAAATATCTGCGCGGATGGATTCTTGTCTTCGTGTTCGGGCATCGGGCAAGTGCTCAGTATATAACGCTGATGGACACGATATCGTTCACCAGCAAAATCAAGACATCTAAGCACATCGGCTTCGGTGAAGGTATCGGTAGGGAAGTCGCTATGACTCATTACAGCTTACTCGTGACATCTTCCATTTTGAATAACCGGCTGATATTCACGATGTATGGCTCGTAACGCTTTTTGGTAAACCGAGTTTTGCGGAGGAATAACGATAGATTGCGATGATCTTCCGTCTCGTTAACTTCTATAATCTTACTGGCCACCTGCGCCAATGCACCAGAACCGAGGATGCGATTCATGCCAGGGTCTTTTCCTTTGTTGACGTGGCTGGTGATGAATACCGTCTTGCGGTATTGCTTGACGATCCGGTTTAATGTACGCATAAAAATACGTTGGGTGTTGTATTCATTCTGACCGCTATCGGTTATGGCACCATCAAAGGCCATCTGGATAGGATCGAGTAGGATCACATCGACACCAAACTGTGGATCGGAAAACCAATCCTCAATCTCCGCCGCCAGATTGCTCAGTGTCCAGCCCTGCTCGTTTGCGGACAATTGCTCGTCACAGAGGATGCGCAGATTATCTGAGTTCATCATGCGGTTATAGGCTCTTGTGCCGATGATATGCTCCAAGCGATTCATTTCGTCGTCGGGTGCGTCTTCCATTAGGAATAGGCCAACCCTTTTGCCCTCAGCTATGGCATTTGCCAGCAGGTTAAGCGCAAAGGTACTCTTACCGATACCCGTTTCTCCGTATAACAAGCAAATTTCGTAGTTGTCCTGCCGTCCGATACCGCCGCCAAGATATTCGTTTAATGCGGGTAATGGAGTCTGGTACAGTTTCGTGGTACCGAAGTTCTTCTTGTTCTCTTCTGCCGATTTACGATAGTGTCGCGCAAAGCGTACTTCGCGTCCAATACCAGTCTTCTCAGTTACTCGCGACATCTTCAACCCCCTGTCTAAAGTTGTTCATAGCTTCTTTCCACTCAGCATCGTCATCGGGTGTCCAACTCTGGGTTGATGATGTGTCCGTCTTCGGTTGGCTGGCCTGTGATTGCTCAAAACATAACTGGTAGCGTGGCATGTGGTTGGCGTTGCTACCTAGGAATTGAGCTATGGTGCGATATTTCTGGTTCTTACTGTGCCATGAATTTTCTACCTTGAACTGTCCATCAAAATAAACTGCTGCTGCAATAAGCTCATCGCGTCCTCCTAAATCCTTCAGTGCTTTATCGAGCAGCTTTCCGTATGCCTCCGAGTAACGTGCTTTGGGTTGTATTGTGGCTGCTAATTCATTGAACAAATTTACGTATGTATTCTTCTTTATTTCGTAACTACTCAGGAGGGAACTAGAAAGCAGGAAAGACAGGAACCCCAACGAGAGCAGTTTGCAGAAGAGAAAGGAGGGCATGGCCTTGTTTGCGCATGGTAGAGACGTAGCCACGAATGCGACAGAA
>JAABUZ0100008545.1_pt1 | contig 12006 bp, 15 predicted proteins | sample 5562091 | NCBI WGS metagenome assembly JAABUZ01 (sample SAMN12813069, study PRJNA571459) | rock metagenome | isolation source: Antarctica rocks | place: Antarctica: Victoria Land, Linnaeus Terrace sud | collected 2015-12-21
CGGGCGTGGCAAGGCTGATTGGTGCAAGGCCAGTGCGGCAGGGCAGGTCAGGAGAGAACACTGGAGTGGGACTGAGCAAGAAAGGTCGTGACAGACAGTTTCAAGCAAAGAACCAAAACCCAAAGCTTGGCAATGCAGCACAGACAGAGCAAATGGGTCACGTCAGCAGTGGCAGTAGAACACGTGCAGGAGCTGGGAGTGGCCAGATCAAGCGTCTCTGGATGGACTGCTGATGTACAAGCTTCTAGCTCAGAAATGCAGTGATTGCATGCAAAATGACGTTCTGCTAGTGCTGAACTACAATGTACAGTGCATGTGCAGCATGCATGCATCACCGGCAACAGACCTGCAAAGGTGTGGCTGGTGCTCAGGGCTGGTGGCAAGAAGCCCTGGGGCAGGTGCGGGATGGGCACATCCAAATCAGCCCAGACCGGGCAGTGGTCTGACCCCATGCACTCAGTCCACAAGTCAGATGCAGTGAACCGGTCCACAAAGGGTGTATCCTGCAAAGTCCAAAAGTTTTGGGCTGGCGTGCAGGTACTGTCTCTTGCTGACATCACAGCAGCTCAACTGACCCATGACATGGCCTCATTGTGGGCCATCAAATGCAACTGTCTTGTTAGCTGCGCACAGAACAGCAGCAACAGCTGCACTGCACCAGATTCGGTCCACAGCGGTGGCAGATAACACAAGCAAATTCAAGAAAACTCATCTTCAAACATATTTGCAGAAATTTGGTAAAAGCCTGTGACGACAGAGATGCACTCTTTGTGCACTCTTAGCTGCAATTGGCAGGCATGGTAGTCAACACTGCCTGAACAGCAGTGCAGTGCAAAGAGCCATGGCCAGGTATCTGCATAAGAGCTTGTATGTAACAAAGAGTGCTATACAGGAAACTTGACACTGTCAACTGACCTGATGTACTTGCTGTGTGTCTGCATGGGTTCCAGCTGATGCTGCAGGGCTGCTAGCAGCCGCTCCATCGTCTGCTGCAGGGCTGTCTGCATCAGCCCCTGGCACAGCTGCAGGGCTGTTGTAAACGGTGGCATGGCCAGCTGCAGGGCTGTGCAGGTCAGCCTTGTCAGGGCCTGCTGCAAGGATGAAGTCCACTCTAGAACCATAATTGCTGGTGCGGGCACCAGTCTTCTGATTCCATACCGTGTAGGCCTTCTCCCTGCAAGGCAGTGAAGCCTTTCTTTTGAGCAGCACATTAGTCAGCGCCTTTTTTTGTTTTTGTGTTCGTTTTCCTTTTTCTGTTTGAGCACAGACAATGCTTTTGCCACGCTTTTGATCCATCCACCCTTCAAGGTTGAGGAGTGTATCAGGTTGGCTCTTTTTTTTACTCATAAGGGGTTGACAAAGCAGTGACTGAATGTACTAGCCAGATAGACAACTCAAGTTGCCGCATCAGATCACCTTTTCAGATGCGGTGCACGGATTCTGCTGCCATGCCTGGCTTCCAGTATGTCTACTTGACACAAGAAGCATGACATTCTTGAACACTGTAGCAGCTGTGCTGCCTGTCAGAAACTGGAATGGTGCCAAACTTGCCTTCTGCGGCAGGCGCATCTTTGCACATTGCTTACCTGCCAGCATGAAATCTCCTGAAGACATCGGTCAGAGGCCCTCCGCCGGGGGTCAAGATGCACTGAAACCAGTCTCTATCAGGACGACGCTTCAAGAAGTGGGCGTGAGCCGAGGGCTGGGATGCTTTGCTGCACCAGTCGCAGTGGTCCAGCATGTAAGGAGCAATGTTGAGGTCACCAACAAGCACGACTGAACGCCCCTGGGCTAGCATGACCTCAACTCTATGCTTCAATACCTGCACCAGCTTTCTCATGCGTTAGCCATGAGGTATTAGCTCGTTCAATGCAGAGGTTGGAGACATGAGCTGCAGCAGGCTAGCGTGGCCTCAATCTGGTTGAGCAGTACCTGATCCAATGTGCATGCATTCGGCAATGTTGAGTATGACCATTTACACACAACGTAAGTGGCAGCGGGCCCCTCCTGAGCGAGCTCATGAACTTGTCAACTTGCAATAGGTTTGCACCAAGGGTGGTCTGCATGCTTTGAAAGGATATGCATTGATGGTCATTTGAGGCTGAAGTTGCAGCATGCATGACAGGGCAGTGTAGAAGATGTGTGCATTATGGGGAATCTGTTGATGATGCTGTGACGTGTACATGCTAAACCATCTGTTGGGTTGTCACCTCATAGAGAGCCATCTTCATGGCAAAGCGGTCATTGTCCTCATTGGTCACAGCTGGACCATACACGTTCAGCAGGACAAAATTGCCATGATCTGTGATGATGCATCGTCCCTGGTTGTCAATTTGCTCCAGGTGTTCTTTGCTGAACCTGTGAGAATGAGCCAGACTTTCAGCAAGTCAGTGATCAGTCAGTGTGCTTTGTTGTGCAGAAGTTTGATGGATGCTGCCACCAGTGTTCTCAGTAGGTTAGCTGGCAAAGGTTGAAGCACCGGTCTTGCCTGTTCCAAAAGGCTTGATCATCTGGGAAGCAAATGCGCTCACTGATCCCCATAGTTGACTTCTGTGGAATCAAAGCTAAAGTGCCACACATGCCATCTTCAGCAGCGACAGGATATGCTGTATGGGTGTTGCAGTATGTAGCTACCCCAGCGTACCCTCCTCTTATCCGGCAGAAGCTGAAGTAGGAGTCCCTGCAAGTAAGGCATCAGGTCTGCGTAACCTGTGATCTGTAGTTACATAAAAGGCATATTGTCAGGGTAGCAGGACTTTCTACCAGCCCTCGCAGATGGCAAGCTCTCCGAATCGCTCCATGTCTGCTTTCGAGAGCTTGGTCTCTTGTATACAGACAACGTCTGCAGGTAGTGTTGGAAGGACTTTCAACTAAGCTAACCATGCTCACCGTTGAGCAGTGATCTGAACATCTTGCGGCTGTTGCTGAGAAAGCAAGCATACCTGCTTTCAAATACTGCAAGAGGGTGCGGATGCTGCCAAATCTCCTGTTGAGTACGGCCTTTAGGCCATTCACATTCCATGTTACGATCTTCATCGTCGGATGTGCCGGTGACCTATACGTACAGATGGCGCGATTGCTACGTGTGGACCTGTGACGCTCGAAGCAATTGCATTGCACACCACGGAGTCGCAACTTGAAAATGAAAACTGGTGCGCTGTTGGACAAGATGTGGGCGTTACGTTTCATACCATTTTTATGGGTACATATTTGGGCAACCTCTTCATCGCTTTACACTGTGCAAGTTGCACGTTACTGCACAAGCACCTAGCTAGGACATGCTGCAGGACATCCCAATGGCCGGCCTCCCTTGTTTAAGTGTTTGGCAAATTCTCAAGCTGGAGTGTTGGTGTAGCACCACCTATTCCTGTCTTTGCCGGTGCCAGAGTACTGCACTTGTCCCGTTGCATCCTCTAAGATCAAGAGTCGCGTGAACAAACTTTTGGACACGATGCGCGCACTACGTCTGATTTATGGGATCGAAACATGCAGAATACATTACAGCCAGCAACATGACGACCTACCTAAGAATATAATCAATTTGATTGATATCCTGAAGATTAAATGAATGTGCTGAACACCTGCTCGAAGTACATACCAGTTGAAGTCTATGACATACCACCAAAGACCATTTTCAACAAGGCAAGCTGCGCTAGGACTAGGCTACACTTACTCTATCAACAATGTGCATTGGCAATCCGCATGCACTGATCCTGATTTGGGTTTGCAAGGGTCTTCATTCACCAGCCTGCTATGCTCAACATTGAGCCACTCTTGAGTAGCTGAGGCTGGACTATATTTTTCACAGATTGCAACTCTGATAACAAACTTAGCGGCCTCTGCGAGCAAAGCCACCTCGTCCACGACCAAAGCTGCTACCACCACCACCTCTGCCACCACCACTGCGGCCTCCATAACCACCTCGACCACCACCACCACCATATCCGCCACCACCATATCCGCCACCACCATAACCACCTCCACCATAACCTCCTCCTCCTCCACCGTAACCTCCAACACCGCTGTAACCATTGTCCCCGCCACCGTCCCGGGCCTTTAACTCAGGCAGCTCCTGGGGGGTTGAAAGGTACGCCGCTTGACCGCCACCCCTGGCTAGGCTGACATCCTCTTCCTCTTCGTCACCCTTGCTGGGGCAATTGTTTACAAATGACTGCAGCAAAGAGGCACATGTCAATGCCGCCATGTAGGCATACAGAGTCATGCGCTGCACCGATGTAAGACAGCTGAGCACCACTCATGCAGCAGCAAGCGGATGGCAGCTGCTGCTCCAGCAGCAATGCTGTTACGTCGTCATGGCTTGATGCCTGTCGTTATCATTGTGATCAGCTGGCAAAAGCCTGGCAAGCTAAGAGGGCAACCATAAAATTTGCCTTGGAACACACACTGACAGCATCATAATTGCTGCCAGCTCTAAAGCTCTGTACGCAATGTGCGAAGCCTGCTGTACACAGTGGAATGGACTAGCAAGCATAACATGCTGTCAAGAGCAGCACACCTGCTTGTTGACACACTGACTGCTAAAAGAGGATCTCATACAGGGGAGCTACTCAAGACTGTACATACCTCACCCCGAGGGGAAGATACACGTTGAGCGAACGAATAAAGGGATGGCCAGATGGATATGTATGCACGACGAGCAAGCTACCTGTGCAAGCTTGGATGGCACATCAAAGACAGCACTCTTGCCATCTGCTGTCAGGCTCATCCTCTTCACCTCTTCCACAGTGTCCTCAGAGGGCATGTGCTTCTTGAGGAAGGAGAAGACCAGTCCCGGCCGCTGGATCTCTGTAGGAGAGGTGAACATGAGAGTTGTGAAGTCCTCATGCGCTGTCAATAACGACCGTGCCTGCACAGCAACAAAATGATAATGATAACAATCATAATCATACTGATAAATAATAACAACGATAACACAGCAACATAACAAATGTATTTCAGCCAGCAGACAATCCCTCACATGCAAAAGCTTGCTGACAGTCTTGTTCCCTGACTTGAGATCCAGACACATGTGGGCAAGGATGCGTTGATCTGCAAAGCCTGGTGGTATGCCTGGGTCACTGAGAGTGAAAGCCAGGTACAGAATGCTCAGCATGACAACCTTGCTTATAATCTGTTGTTTTTGTGCTGATTTGTCACCAACACACACAGATTTGTAACCATTGTTCTCTGGTGTAGCCAGTAATGCAGCGTACTTGCTGAACAGAGGCAGTCAGTAACAATTGGGTGTGGATGCCTGCTTTCAGAGCGCCATTCAATGCTGTCAATGCAGTTGCAACACAGTGGTCTGGAGCTATGGTGTCGAGCAAGGAGCAGTGTGAGCAGCGCGAGCAGCTCAGCAAGCAGCCTGAGTGTCCTGGCAACCGCCATTGCGATGCATGTGTAGCAGCTGTGGTGTGAAGCCATCACAGCTTGCTACATGGGTGCTCACCTTCAGCTCTGTGTTGCCAGTGATCTTAGCCAGCGCCAGGGCGACAGCTTTCTCAGCAGGCATGTCCTTCAGCAGCTCTGCTGCAGCTGACTGGAACCAGGGAATGATCTGCTCATCCATCTCCTTCAGTGCTTCAACAGCCCTCTCACCTACAACACCATGACAGGCTGCTCAGCGACGGGTTTCACAACTCTAAAATTTGCATGCCTCACTCTCTGCTGCAGCTAGTGCTGACACAAATCAAGAGACGATCCATGCATGTGGTTGTCTTCAAGATAGTCAACAGCTGGTTTGCTGGCTTCACCAATTGGCTTCACCGAGTCAACTTAAAGTTGCTTGGGGAGAGAGAGCTGCATGAGACAGCAACTGCATTGCAGCTCTTCTACAATGGCGCACTGTGACGGCATATATCCTTGTTACCAAACGAGGGCATGGTGCAACTGTGAGACTGCAAGGCAGAATTTGAACAGCCAAGATTTGCCTGACCTGCAGTTTGGGCCTTGCCGTGAGCCATTTCCTCGTTGGTGGTACGAAGCAAAGTTGGTCAGGCTGAGGCGCATTATTTGCAATACAATGTAGCAGCCACAGGCACACAGTGTGGACTAAAACAAGCTCTGGGGCACGATTGCAAGGGATCGCATGTGAGCAGGAAATGGATGATCACGCCTGAGGGCGAAATGCAGTGTGTATGATGCGGCAGCTATGACACACACAGCATGATGTGTATGGTGCAACCATGTGACAAACAGTGTGTACGGTGCACAACACTTACACTGTACATGATTTGTATGGTGCAACAGTCATGTTACACACATTGTGGCATGAGGGCTGGCTCACCAGCAACCTTGGCCATATCAGCAGGCTGGGGGGCGCCCGTGCGCTCAAACTTGACACCAGCCTTCTTCTCGATGAAGGGAATGAGGCCCTCCTTGTTGCGACCCACCAGGGTCACACACACTCCTGTCTTACCAGCACGCCCAGTTCTGCCTGTGCAAACCATGCGATTGGTTGATCGGGACGCGGGGCGCATGACCCAGTGCAAGATGCTTGCTCACCTGCTGTCTGCTTGATGGTAGAATTGACTGACCAGAGATCAGAACCAAGCTGGCAATGAATGCAGTTATCCTGAGTATGACCTATGCAAGAGGTCTGTATGTGTGAGTGAATGGCACATGCTGGCAAGCAGCCATTGCACGAAGCTGTGAGTGCACATGCAGGCAAGCAGCCATTGCACTGAGCTGTGAGCGCACATGCTGGCAAGTAGCCAATTGAAGATGCAGTAAGCTGTGAGCGCCCAGGCTGGCAGGTGCAGGCGCATCTTACCTGATCTGTGAATGTAAGTCTCAGGGTCTTTGGGGGGCTCACACTGCACCACAAGCTCAACCCCGCTGATGTCTAACCCTCTGGCTGCCACATCAGTGGCCACCAGAACTGGAAACTTGCCGCTTCGGAACCCAGCCAGCGTCACCTCTCTTTGATTCTGCACAACAGCAAGTGAAATTGGTCGCATGATACTGATCATAGCAATGATTATTGATAAGCGGGCTTAGTAAACAGGCCTCAGGTGGATGCAACGCAAGTCAGCTCCCTCCAGAAGGCTTGGTGCACATGAACATCACGAACGTAATGATTCAACCGGTTGCATGATGTTTGCCAGCTCTCTGCAGTGCGGTGTGTTCAGCGTGTTGTCTGTGTCATGTCAACAATTCATGGCATACTGGCAGGATGCCTCATACCGATGCCATTTGCACAGCAAAACATGCAGGCAGCATGTGTTCATGTTGCACTACACACTGCACCCTGAGCATGTACTGCAGTCATATGGCATTGCTGACTACTTGCCAAGTTGCCTGAGCACTTGCTGTCAGCACATTGAGCCTCAAACACGTCAGCAAACACTTTAAGGCAGCATTGAACAAATTTTGTAATTTGTGAACATGAACACTTTTGTGAAGCTTGTGAATTTGTGGGAAAAAAATGCAAAATTTTATGAAAATGAGCCGACTTGTAAGGAGTCCCAACCTGTGGGATGTCTCCATGCAATGCCATGGCACCACAGTTCTCTGACAAGGAGGCTGTCAGCTCATTTGCGTCTTTCTTGGTGTCTGTGAAGACAATAGATCGACCAGCACAGCCGTGCGACTTGATCATGTCTGCTACAATGGTGCTGCGCTGTGTCCAGTGACATGGCAGCACTAGATGTTGCACACTAGTCGATGCCTGCAAGTATAGGAGACAATACTCATCAATGGGTCTGGTGTCGATGTTGGTGTACTGCCATGCAGCAATGCATGGTATCTGCTGCTGAATGCTTACGACACAAACAAGCTGAGGCTATGCACACTGTCAAACAAATTTGCTATGTCACATCCTGTGTGCTGCAATTGATACCAGACGCATTGCAACAGACGTCAAGCCTTTTCAGTTTGATGGGCGCTGCAGCACACCAATCGCGCTTGCAGCAAAACCAGTTTGCACAACATCTGCATTTGCAAGCTGACGTTTCTGTATCAGCAAGTATGGCAGAATGCAAATGACAGAGCGATCAGTCTTGTTTTAATGCATGGCGCTCTGTGGGCTTACCTTCATCTTTTGGGTGCCGACCAAATCCACAAGCCTCTGCTCTTTCCGCAGGAAGCGGCGGGTGATGTCCTTGACCCAGGGGGGTAGGGTGGCGCTGAACAGCAGGGTCTGCATGTTCTCTGATGATCCACCGGCATTCAGGATCATCTCCACATCATCAACAAAGCCCATGTTCAGCATTTCGTCACATTCGTCCAACACACGGAACCTACAGCATGCATGCAAGAATGAGGAACTGACAGTAACTCCTGCATTGGGCTTACAGACTAAGTGCTTAAAGGCACTGCACAGACATGAACAAGTATGCAAGATCTTGTCACGTAGATGTGATTTTGCTTGACGTCAGTTGCATTGTGAGAACTGCCCAATTAGCTGTGTGCAGGGAATGTGCTGAGCAGATTTTGTCATAACACAGGCACGCAAGTACAGATTGGGTGATCCTTCCATAGGCAGCATATAGCTACATCAGTAGGGACTCACTGCAGCTCATTCAGTTTAAGGGTGTTTCGTTGAACGTGGTCCTTGACTCTGCCTGGGGTCCCTACAACAATGTCAATGCCCCTTCTGAGGGCACTCTCCTGGGGCTGGTAGGGGCTGCCCCCATACAGACATAGCGTGCTGAGCTGATACGCTTTGCTGATCCACTCAAAGTCAGCGTGCACCTGCATGTTATGCCTGCTGATCAGAGCTCCACAACAAAACAAGGCTTTGAACATAGCACAGGTTGATCATTTCAGAATAGAGCATTGAACATAACATGCAAGTTGATCACGCCCAGTTGCATTGCAGGCCAACCTTTTGGAGAGCCGATGCTACAGCTGCTGCCAGATGCACATGTGCTGCAATGCAGAGCACAATCAGCCCCAATTGCCGATGCAGAGGGACGTGCTGCATCAAGCTCGGGCTCGCTACTGTTTGTGCTTGCACAGCATGTTGGAGTGAATTACAGTCAACAGGGCATGCACGTCTGCAGCATACCTGCTTGGCCAACTCCCTGGTAGGTGCAAGTACAATGACTTTAGGGCCTCTGCCAAATGCCCTTTTGCTACCATCGTAGCCCTGACTGAGCCTTTCAATGATGGGCAGCACAAAAGCCAATGTTTTGCCACAGCCGGTTCTGGCACGGCCCACCAGATCAAAGCCATCCAGCAGGAAGTTCAGTGTCTGGGCTTGTATGTCAAACAAGGAGTCCATGTTTTTGGCTCGAAGTAGTGACTTGATAGGTGCTGACAGTCTGAAGTTGTCTAAAGCTAAAGGATTCGCTGGAGCTACTGGCTCAAGAACAGGTGTAGCGGCCACTGGAGCTTCTGCAGCTACGGTGGTGTCTTCGCTGTCGCTGCTACTATGCACACTGTCAGTTTTGGACTTTTTCTTCTTTTTCTTGGGCTGCTCATCTGTTGTAGCAGCTGCAGCTGCTTCTGTGGTCTTTCTTTTCTTCTTGGAGGACTTTTCTGCGCTGTCTTTGCTTTTGCCATCCTTGCTCTTCTTGGACTTCTTTTTGACCTGAACGTCAGGCTGCCCAACGACCAGCGTCTCGCCTTTTGTCGACTTGAGGTCCGTTGAGGCCGCCATCGCCGCAAAGGCAGGGAGTGTAAGCAGATTTGTCACAAACAGGCTTGTGCACAACCTTTCTGATGCTCGTACAGAGGCTGGAAGGCAGTGAAGAGACCACAGGCGCTGCACAATGTGGACGACTTCTTGACGGCCACTTGAGCTTTGACCAAAGCTAATGAACCTGAACCTAACGAACCTAAAGCTGACCAACACCCTAATGAAACGCCAGCGACCGCACAGCACCATTACACCAGCACCCAGCTATCTGAGACATAGCCTCAAGTTGGGAAGGATCTGTGCAACTTGTTGCAGTACGACCACATGCAAACTCTGTTCTCAAAACTTTTGCTGGTTACAAGCGTTGCTGCAAGGTCCGACAAGGTCTTCTGCAGCGTGACATCGCCTATGGGCAATAGGGAAGCGTGGGGTAGAGCAGCATGGACCAATTTTAATTTGATGCGAAGCTGGTATCTTCTCTGACACTCTGCAGAAAAGAGCACTGACTCGCGCAACCTGTTATGCAATAGGTCAGGAAGCCAGTTTGCAGCAACTCGTCAGCACCGTTGGCCTTGCGCCTTGCCGGCGCCGCACTACTCTGGATTTGAATCAAAGTGTCGATGGCGGCGTGCTCGCGTGACACACCCTGTAAACTGAAGTGGTGACTTTTTGGCTTACAAGCAGGAGTTCTTGTGTTTGAGGAGGAACCATCAACCTCAGTTGCTTAAACAAGGTTCATGTCTGGCTCATCTAATCCCGAGATAGGCCCAGTGCTTACCACGCCAGATTCTGGCATGGCAGCTGCGGTACAGACAGACCACATGAAGGGCGTTTCAGATGCTTTTGCAGATATGGCAGACGCAGTCCTAGTTCTGGAGAACACAGAGTTAGTTGTTCACAACAACATCTTGGCAGCAAACTCCAAGGTGTTTGCAGAGGCATTTACTGCTGTATCTCGTGCAGCTGACCAAACAGACCCCTCAGGCAAGGTATCAGTGCGTTTGTTTGAGGACAAATTGTCAGAGATTTCCACAGTTCTCACCTATCTGTACAAAGGTTGTCTTTTTGGCGGAACCCCTGACCTTGTTTGCCTTGAAGACATCAGGGTGCTAGTTCGGATTGCACACAAGTACAGCATGATTAGTGTCCTGAGCACATGCGAAGCCCAGCTAATTGCTAAGCTTAAGGAAATCAATGACGATGAGTGGGTATTGTTTCATGATAATGAAGCAGTTGTCTCTTGGACACAGTTTGCAGAAAAGTTTAGCTTGGACACATTCCTGGCACATTGCGAGGCATTTATGATCAAGGACATCGATGCAACTCTTTGGATGGATCCCGCTATGAAAGCTGACCGAATCAGCCGAGGATGTCTATTGAGGGTGCTGTATGGACAGCAGACGTACAGAAAAACCGTGCGTGCAGACAGCAAAGCTCACTGCAGATCTACGTTTGCTGCAAGGCAGGATTTAGACAAAAGCATATCGCAGCTGCTGGAATGCAGGAACCTTTAGCAGTCACAGACTAGCTTACGTACATTTTTATCAAATGGATTCTGTGCCACGTTTTGTCCGTGGTGAGTGTTGCATTTGAGCTGATGTATGTGGCAATACTGTTGTATTATGTGCTGTCCCTGCATTTTGCTGTAAGCGAGCTAGGTCATTGAGCATCTGCCAGGTGTGTAAAGCTTTTTTTTAGCTGCACAAAAAAATGCAGCCAATGTGATTCATATGAAGTTGATCATATACGTGGATTATTGAGAGTCTGCTACCGGGATCAGGACAGCTGCATCTCCAATTTTTGCTTTGTGATGTCAAGGCCTCATCGACTTTGGTCAAACATCTTGAGCAGACGGCTGTAGCTTAGTCCCTTGCAGTGTGTCTGCAGCTGCATTTGTCCACCAGAGCAACTTAGCATCTGGTCACCTTGCCGCCTGCAATGCTGTAGCACATTTGTGGAACCTGTACTGAGCTTTTTCTGCATGCCATGTGTCTTTAGAGGACCCAGCCACAATTGGACAAGTTGCATGCCTATCATGCCAGTTGAATGCTTGAGAGCCCAACACCCAGCAGTCACATGCAGTGTACAATAATTGTGATTGATTTGGTATCAGATTGCATAGGGTGGGATGGAGTAGCTGGTACAGTATGTTTGTGTGGTGTGATATGGTTAAAGCAGCAATCTCAGCAAAGGTGTTGTTTGAGTGTGTGTAAAATTGTTTCTCATATACCTATATACGTATATACCATTTCACATGCATACCCTGCATTCATTCCCCGTAATGCACTGCAGCCTGCAAAATGCTCATCGGCTCATGTTATCAATTCCTACAGCATATCCCACACTGACTAAGCTAGGGCTTACTACATATGCACACATATATTTCAAAACAGGGCTGCAGTCCCTAGTCCAGTCGTTTAGGG
>JAABUZ0100008546.1_pt1 | contig 12003 bp, 9 predicted proteins | sample 5562091 | NCBI WGS metagenome assembly JAABUZ01 (sample SAMN12813069, study PRJNA571459) | rock metagenome | isolation source: Antarctica rocks | place: Antarctica: Victoria Land, Linnaeus Terrace sud | collected 2015-12-21
ACAAATAGAGTCAATCTCTGCTTCGGTCATCTGGCTTATCAGCACAATTGGCAACTATCCGCTCCAGTACGCATTTTCGTACGGATCGCGTAACGTATTCAGCCAGTTTTCAGCCATAGTGATGCAGGGGGACAGCATTCTCTTTCTGATTGGACTTTGCTTTGTGTACTGGTTACAATGGCGTCAGAAGATCGCTCTAGCACTTACTTTTCTGCTTACACTACTTATAGTGATCGCTACAGGCAAAGTGTTCAGCGCACAATATTTGATCTGGGTGACTCCATTTGTGGCGTATACAGGCGGATGGAACAGAAAATGGCTGCTTAGTTGGTGCAGTATTAGCCTGCTCACAACTCTCATCTATCCATTTCTTTACAATAGAGCAAGATATACATTTGGCTCTCTCTTGCCAGATTTTTACGCGACTATCTCTGTACGCAACAGCCTGCTGCTCCTGTTTACCTGTCTTTTGCTCTACCTGGCTGTGCGCAACTATTTCAGGGTCAACGTATGATGAAACGCTTTCCACTGCGAAATATATTCTGGATCTTTATCACTACACGTCTGCTCCTGGCGTTTCTAACCTATATCGCTTACATCTTGTTGACGGCCGCCAAATATTCCAATACGCCCGTCGATGTAGCTGCGCTCTTCAGTAGCTGGAATCACTGGGATGCTGCTAACTATGTAAGGATTGCTCAATACGGCTATCAACGCGTTGATCTCGCCTTCTTTCCGCTCTTTCCATTGCTGATTACAGCCATAGGACATCTTCTGGGTAGCTGGAGTTATCTGCTAGTAGGAACGCTCATTAGTAATGCCGCACTCTTTGGGATGTTATGTATCCTCTACTATCTAGCTGCAGATATAGCGGACGATGAGATTGCTGGGCGGAGCTTGCTGTATATATGTATCTTCCCCACAGCCTTTTTCTTTTTTGCCGCCTACAATGAGTCCTTGTACCTACTCTTTGCTACGGCAACCTTTCTGGCGCTTTATAAGCAGCGTTGGTCGTTAGCTGGTTTGATGGGCTTACTAGCGGCACTCACACGTTCGGCTGGCGTTCTCCTTGTTATTCCTTATCTCTATCAGCTATGGATACAACGAGAGAAGTTACTTACCAATAGACGTGTATTCCTTTTCAGCACAGCTCCTATCGCGCTTATTCCCGTAGGCACGCTGTTATACGCACTCTATTGTTGGGTTACTGTTGGCAATCCATTAGAATTTATCGCGGTCCAGCAGCATTCAGGGAGACATCTTAGCTGGCCGTGGACAGGAATCTGGCAAGCAGTTTCGGCGCTGATACTCTTTCATCCACAGGCGTTTGGATCGGCAAACCAGGCCCACTTGCTACTTGATTTAAGCGCAACATTAGGCTTTATTCTCTTAATCGTTGTGGGTTGGCGCAGATTGCCTGAGAGTTATAGTATCTGGATGAGTGTGCTTATGATCTACTTCCTATTGTATCCTGCTACTGAGAAACCAGACATTCTGCTCTCCAACCAGCGCTTTATGCTTGAACTGTTTCCAGCTTTTATCACACTAGCATTACTGGGAAAACAATATCCACGCCTGCATACTACTGTGCTTCTGCTATTTCCGACATTGCTAGCAGTCTTAAGTATAGCATTCATCATGAATCGCTGGGTTGTGTGAGAGAAGAGATATGAAACGTGCTCCCATCGTAGACATAGTAGGGTTGTTTTTCGTCACCCGCCTGCTTCTGGTGCTCGTCACCTACTTCGGCTATATCTTGCTAACACAAGAAAAGTATTCGGGTGCACCAGTCGCTTTCGCAACCTTCTTCAACACGTGGCAGCAATGGGATGCGGCCGTTTACGTACGGATCGCGCAGTCAGGGTATCAACCACCATTTGATTTCGCCTTTTTTCCACTTTTTCCCACCCTGATTGCACTCATCGCACGTCTGACTGGTGGAAATGGAAGCTATCTCGCAGCCGGGATGCTTGTGAGCAATGTGGCCTTGCTAGGAGCCTTGTTTATCATCTATCAACTCGCTGTCGACGCGGGTGGAGAGCAAGTCGCGCGCCGAACGTTACTCTACCTCTGCATCTTTCCAACTGCATTCTTTTTCTTTGCAGCCTACAATGAGTCACTTTTTGTATTGTTGACAGCAGGGACCTTTCTAGCGCTACGACGACAATGCTGGTGGCTAGCTGGTCTGCTGGGCGGATTGGCAGCGCTGACACGGACAACTGGTGCCTTGCTTGTGATACCGTATCTCTACGAATTATGGCTGACGAGAGAGAGCTTGCTAGCTGATTGGCACAAAGCAGCGGAGAGCTTCATACCAATTCTATTTATACCATTAGGAACCGCGCTTTATTGTCTCTATTGCTGGAAAATGACGGGCAATCCTCTGATATTTGTCGCAGTCCAGTATCACTGGTCACATCAGTTGACCTGGCCCTGGCAGGGCGTCTGGCAGGCATTTTTCGAACTTTTCTGGAATCAGCCCTTTGGCTCTTTCAATCAGGTTCATGTTCTGCTCGATCTCAGTGCGACACTTGGCTTTATTCTGCTTGCCATCATGGGTAGAAAAAAGTCACGCCCCAGCTATACTATCTGGACAGGACTTCTATTTGTCAGCATCCTACTTAGTTCGACGGTGGCGCAACACGATTCCTTGATATCAAATCAACGCTTTGTGCTCGAAATGTTCCCAGCTTTTATCACGCTTGCTCTGCTCAGCATAGAACGCCCACGGCTTCATCAAACGCTTCTATGGGTCTTTCCAGCACTGCTCGCCACTCTTAGCCTGCTCTTTGTTATGGGAAAATGGATGGTCTAAAAAGAGAGCATCATGAAGAAATTTATCGAAATCTCATCATTTTTGCATAATCACATTGATGACCAATTAAATCACAAGCATGCATCTACGGCAGGCTTGCTGCTCTGTGCGATTGCTTTCTTATGCTGCATAGTGCTCAGCATCACCCCTCTTAATCGCCTCCAGACCCTTGTAGAGATCCAGAGCTGGCCGACAAGCAGCCTGCTGCTCTCTCTTGGATCATGGTTGCCCATCGATTTGAAGCTAGCAAGCAAGATGCGTGACTCGCAGATATCCACACATCTTGTCTGGCTATTTTTCCTTATCGCTGTCGAGTTTATTATCTACACTCTAGGAAGCTGGTGGATACAGCGTCAGAAGCCCGACTATGATAATCGACCCACGCTCCGTATCATCTGGCTTGGAGCTTTAGCTGTTGGCCTGATTTTTGTCTTTACACCCGCGCTGCTCTCGCGCGATGTCTTTGTCTATGCAGGCTACGGCCGTGTCTTTACTGGCTACTTCGCCAACCCCTACTTTGTTGCCCTCTCCGCCTATCCACACGATGCACTTATCTCTCTAGATGACTGGAATACAGCTCTTTGTGCTTATGGGCCGGTCTGGCTTCTCATCTGTGGTTTAAGTAGTTTACTCGCGGGAGAACACATTGTTATCTATGTCTTCTTTTATCGTGTACTCGGATTTGCCGCTCACGCATTAAATGTGCTATTAGTTGTCACCATCTTGCGCACAATGGATAAAACGCCGCGCGCCGTAGCTCAGAGTGCATTGCTGTATGCCTGGAATCCGCTTGTACTACAAGAGAGCTGTCTTGGTGGACACAACGATACATTCATGGTCACTTTTATTCTGCTCGGGCTGCTCTTCTCTATACGAGCTGAAAAAAACATGCGACAACCATTCACCGCTCCCCGTAGCTATCTTCCTCCACTCATTCTCTTCACACTTGCCACCCTTATCAAGTTTACCAGCGCTCCATTGATTATCTTATTTCTCATTTTGCTCATCTGCAAGGCGTTGCAAGCTAAAAAGAAAGCGTCAATGCACCTCTCTAAAAGAACACTACAGTGGCCAGGTTGGCGCTCTCTCCTACAAATGATATCAACTGCTTGTCTTGCTAGCACGGGCATCGTCCTGGTCCTCTACACTCCGTTTTGGGCAGGTCATAGCATACGCGAGATCCTGGATGGCTTCAGTTCCCCACCCTCAGCGCACTCTGCTTACGGATCGATCTTAGGAGCAATATTGAATTGGGAGAAAGCACACGGCGGCCAGTACAAAGGCGAGACCAACCCGCTCCTCTTGCTCCTCAGCCAGCATAAGACATGGCAAAACATCAGCACGGGGGCGGCAGCTATCACGTTGATTTTAAGCGTTGCATGGCTCTGGCGCATTCCAACAACGCGCACACTCGCTCTAGCCACATTAACTGTACTAAGCGCGGTGCTGATAGTGACACCGTGGTTCTTTCCCTGGTACGTCATCTGGCTTGTAGGACTGGCCGTCGTCTGCCTCCCTGTTATCCAAGAGCGTGTCGCAAGGTCGCTTCTAGGCTTTACATTAACATTCTCAGCATCCGCGCACTTCATCTACTTCTTCCGAGGCTATCAGCCTTTGGGAGATTGGATTGGTTGGACATTTCTCACCACTATTGGACCACCACTTCTTGCCCTACTCCTTCTGCTTATTTCATTTAGAAGTTTACATACCCCAAAAAGTAATCGATGATATATGCACTTCGTCTTATTTGTTTGAAGAGATCGCTACTTTTGTATGATTATGAAGCGACACCTCTGCTGAAGAGGGCGGCCTTGCAGCAAAACCTTTTCTGGAGCTATAGAAGAGCAAAGCAAGCACCCAGCCAAGAATCAGAAGATTACGTAGAGTTGTTACCGGAAAAAACAGGTGATTTTTAGGCACATCGAGGATATCTGGTGTCATCAGATAGATGTAAGGGTAAATCCAAGTAGTCAATAAGCAGATCAGGCTCCAGGGGAAGAGCCACCAGAGACGAGTCTCACCAATATAGGCAAGCAAGGGAATAACCCAGATCAGATACTGTGGACTGAATACTTTTGAGGTCAGCATGACTATAAGCAAAGTCAAAAGAGAGGCAGTAGCCAGATCAATTTTTGTACGCCAGAGGAGCCAGTAGGTATACAGAAGACCAGCCACAACAAGAGCGTCAGCAAAGAGAGAGATGGCAGAAGATAACGAGCCAAGCATATTAAGAGAGCCGAACGTATATGCGAAACTTAATGATCCTAATCCTAGCTTGTGTACCAACCAAAGAGTTGACGCAGAGAGAGATTCTACTTGTATAGGACGATAGCCGAAGTAATTAAAAGGGGCCAATGTCCCTTCAACGCTTAACAGCAGAGAGATGGCAATAATCACCGCACTAACTAGAATGAATACACCGAGAGGAGTCCAACGCCGACGTGCGTACCAGGAACCTTGCGACGCTAATTGCTGAGCAAGAAGGAAAGGCGGTAGCAACACAACAGGATAAAATTTCAAGAGCGTTGACAAGGCCAGAAGCGCAAACGCCCAATTCCAGCGATTACGTGCAGAGCAAAGCAGCGCTAACAACGTCAAAGCGGCCGGCATAATATCAAAGCGCCCGGCAAGTGTTGCCCAACCACCCAGAATCATATAAAATACATACGCGAGAGCAGCACGCCGCGATTGCCACCTCACAAGCACCAGGTAAAGTACAGCAGCAGCAGCTATCATCCAAAGCGCAAAGGCTACCTGATAACGTACTAATGATGCAGTCATACCCAGCGAGAATGGAACAAGCGTTAACAGCGGATACTCATACGGCAAAGAATGATACGGGACAGATGTAGATTGCGCTGCAACAAATTGTATCAAGCGGCCAGGAAAATGAACCTGATACATCCAATTGACAATTGTCTCTCGCGAAAGCAATAAGAGATGCTGCTGCTCAGGATGCGTAAGAAATGCACATTGAAAGTCAGATAACACACGGAGAGCAGGTACTCCATGCCAAAAAGCAATAGCATAACATTGATATCTCGCTGCATCAGTATTTGGCTCAAAAAGTTGCCATCTTGCACCATAATAGAGCAAAGCGCTCATAACAAGAAGAATCAAGACATTCTGAATAATATGAATACTCTGTTTTAGATCTGCTTTAGGAGCGCTCATAGCGCACATACCTGTTTCTTGTTCATAGACAAAACCATCTCTTATTTTTGTAATGTAGCTTCTTTATAGAAGACGTTTTACGTACTTTACCGTCACACAGTAGGACGTTGCAATTCTTTTTTGCATAGAATTAATGGTTGCAAGTATAGATAAACAGGTAACTATCTGTCAACCACTATAGAGCCTTGCAACCTGTGATACAGAAAGAAAACGACTATGATATGCTACAATAACGCGGAAGAGATCATTTTTTTATAAAACGAGGTATACGTATGCATATATTGGAAGCGGGCCAAAAGTTCGAGCGCTATTCTATACTACGACAACTAGGACAGGGGAGCGCGGGTATAAGCTACGAAGCTCAGGACAGCCGACTAAAAAATACCGTCGTTCTCAAGCTGATTCATCCGTGGTCAGAGCTATCACACGCCGCGCGTCGCCAGTTCTTTCGCGATATGCAAGTCTTGAGTGTTCTTGTACATCCCTGCCTCGCAACAGTGCTTAATTATGGTGAGGCCGCTGGACAGCTTTACGTCGTACGACGATACAGCAACAACGGTTCCTTGCTTGGAAACGAAGGGCGTCTGTGGTTTAATCCGCCGCTGGATGTGAAAGATGCGTTTACTTACACCTATCAACTCTCTCAAGCTCTTCACCTCATCCATAGCTATGACTACGTCCACGGCGCTTTGACATTCTCGAATATTTTGATAGCTGGGCAACCGCAAGCAGAGGCTGAGAGTGCACCGCTACTCCTGAGTGATGCAGGGCTTACTCAGTTTGTGCGCCGCTTTGGGCAATCACAGCAAGATAGGCTTCCAATGACCGCCGCACCAGAGCAGTTTGAAGGACAGACTACGCCCGCTAGCGATCAGTACGCCCTCGCCATTTTACTCTCTGTCTGGCTCACAGGACGTCCTCCCTTTGCAGGCACCCCTGCTGAGATAGAGCGACTGAAACGCTCTGGAGCGATACCTGCTCTTCAAGCAAGATTGACCGTAGAGCAAGAGGGTATCATACGGCGAGCACTCAGCACTAAACAAGAAGCTCGCTATCCCTCCATTCTTACATTCGCCGAGGCTCTTATGAACTCACTACCATCGGCACAATCCCAGTTCAAAGACGAGACAGTAATTGAGGTTGATAGACAGCAGAAGGAAGTTGAGCAAAAGTTGATACAACAAACACCCGAACAGATTGCGAGGGCGGAAGAGCAGAAGCAGCCAGCCGAGCCCTTGCCTGCAATAGAACCGGATATTCTCCAGCCTCGACCAGGTCCGCAACCTATTCCCGAGCCTCAAACTGCACCTGCTGAGCCTACTCCACCCGCTCCCAAACCAGAGGTCGAACCGGTGATCATTCCACCCCCCGCACCCGATATTGCGCAGCCTATTCCAGAACAGACACCATTCCCTCCCACCACCGAACCCACACAACCTCAACCTAACCCAGAGCGTGAAGCGGTGCAGCCTACTCAGGAAATTGCCAGGCGCTACACAGAGCCGCTGGTGCAGCCAATTCAAACAAATGTAGTTCCAACACCCTATCTTATTATCACTTCACCATTTCCTCGGGAACCACGAAAGATCCCCATACAGAAGGATGAGGTAACACTGGGGCGCGCCGGAGCAAGCGATATCTTATTAGATGAAGATACACTCACATCGCGTCATCATGCTCATATCAAGCGTGATGGCGAAAACTACGTCATCTATGACAAACGTAGCACCCATGGAGTTCTAGTTAACCAGCAGAAGCTGGAAGAGAGCATAGGATACAGCTTACAAGAAGGAGATACTATTCAGATTGGAGACTACAACCTGCTTTTCTCCTTCCAGCTCACCGAAGATACAGACGCTGCACGCATCGAACACGCTTTGCTTTAAAGGTAAGATAGACAAGTATGGATTCAGAGGCAGAACAATTGTCCTGATCGATTGCGGAAATCATCGAGCAATATTTATGCTCGGCGATTTCTGCAATTCGTTTGCTAGCGATCTACCAGAGAACGCGTCAATGTGACGATGGTGACAAACGTACGATAGAGATTGAGCAGATCTTCACCGACAACTCTCACAGTACGAGAAGAGACGCGTTCAACGCCGCGTATCCACAAGGCCATCTCAGCCATATCAGCTACGAGGAATGTTACTTCAAGCGTGACGGGGAGCTTAAACTGAGGTGGTTGCATCGTTTCCAGGTTTTGTACAGCGCGCACAGCAGCCGCTTGCAGAAGTTCCCGCGCTACCTCTGGATGAAGATGAGAGGCGGCGAAGCGGCCTATAGATTGCTTTGCCACTACTTTCTCGGCGTGGGGGGCAATGTATTCAGCTTCCTGTGCCGTAGCGGCATCTCCACTCACAAAGATAATAGGCACGTTAAAGTGAGCGGCGACGAGAGCGTTTATGCCTGACTCTCCTACAATCTCGCCATTGATACGAACTTCCCAGATCGCTCTTGGATTATAGGTGTGTGAGAGAACGGCATGTTCGGCACCGATCGAGCCATGGTAGCTCACGAAACAGATACCGTCAAAGCTCTCGTCCAGCCCCTGCATCATGTACAGAGGCTTGTGCTGACCAGTGATTAGCGTTGCCCGTCCCAGTAGATCCTGTGGGTGCAGGTTACGCATTGCATGATGCGAATCATTGACCACAAATTCTGTTGCACCGGCATCTATAGCACCAGTGAGAACTGCATTTACTTCATCAGTCAACAGCCGTCGTCCCTGCTCGTATTCTGCATTACCTTCGATAATCTGTTCCCAAGCAACTATACCACTGGTGCCCTCAAAGTCGGTTGAGAGAAAGATTTTCATATACAAGTAGCTCCTGAATGTCCTATCCTGACTTTCTCTGCCCACTGACGTTAGAAAGTGTAGCCCGGCCCCGCCGCTGCACGACAGATATCGATACTCGCATTCCGTCCCGTGCGCTGAGGATATTCTTTCTCGACAGCCGCCCGCAGAGCCTCTACGGACTCGTTCCGTACAAGATTAATGGTACAGCCGCCGAAGCCACCTCCCATCATGCGCGCGCCCAGCACGCCGGGGACTGTGCCCGCAATATCCACAAGCGCGTCCAGTTCGACGCTACTGACTTCATATTCGTTCCGCAAGCCCTCGTGGCCCTTCCAGAGAATTTGTCCAGCAGCCTCAATGTTCTTCTCTTCTTTGCCAGCCTCTAGCAGCTTCACCACCTGCAGTACACGTTCGTTTTCAGCAACTACATACCCTGCACGCTTCTGTAAAACTGGAGAGAGATGCTGCTTATAGCGATCAAATTGCTCAGAAGTGATATCACGGAGCGTCTCAATCTCATGCGCGTGGCGATCGTCCGGCTCATCCTTGAGGATCAGTTCACGAATCTGCTTGGTTGCATCCTCACACTGCTGCCGCCGCTCGTTATAGGCAGAAGAGGCGAGTTCACGTCGGACGCTCGTGTCGATGACAACCACAGAGATTTCTGGATATTCAAAGGGCAGATAGCGATACTCAAGAGAGCGACAGTCGAGCAGAATAGCTTTACCGGGTTGACCCAGACACGAAGCAGCCTGATCAAGAATACCAGATCGTAGGCCAGAAGCAATATGTTCTGCTCGCTGACACAGAGCAGCCACCTCCATAGGCGATAGGCTCGCACTTTGCGTGCCAATGCTCAATTTACCCTGTGAGAAGAGGGCACAGGCATGCGCCGTTGCAACCTCCAGCGCAGCAGACGAACTCATACCACCACCGAGTGGAACATCACCACTGACGACAGCGTCAAAGCCATTGAGAGGCTTCTCAGCGCGGATCAACTCGGTTGCAACACCCAGAACGAAGCGTGCCCAGCCGGGAAGCTGTTCACGCTGCTCCTGAAACGTTTCGGGAAGACCAGTCAGAGAAAACTGAGCATACTCCGAAAACTGAGTTGACCAGAGACGGACCGTAACATCGCTGCGCGTTCTTCCCGCAAATGCCGCTACGCGGTCAACGGCCAGAGGCAGAACGTAACCACCATTATAGTCTGTGTGCTCACCAATGAGATTCACACGTCCTGGTGCCCACGCAGCACCCAGGGGTCCACTATAGACTTTCTCTTCGTGAAACACGTGCGGAAATTGTGCCAGTGCATCTTTGACAGGCGGTAAAAGTTTCGTTGTATCCATATACTACTTCCCTTCAGCCTCTTCCTTTTCGATTGCTGCATGCAATTCATCTGCCTTCCTGGCAGGCAAAGAATCGTTCGTCCATAATCCCCAGACTGATTCGGATGACGCAGCATACTTTAGCTTGCCAGGCGCTCGTCCAATGGCAAGGATTTCGACATGGAAATGGAATCGCTCATCCGCGAGCTGGTGTAAGCCCATTAAATAAGGCATAGGAGCCATAGCTCCATCAAATAACTCGTTGTATCCACGAATCACCGTCAGCAACAGAGCAGCGAGGTCACGCAGTTCCTCATCATTCATAGCTCCGATATTTGCCACATGCCGACGCGGATAGAGATGAGTCTCATAGGGATAGCGAACGTACGGAGGCAAAAACGCCTGCCATGTTGCGTTCGCCGCGACCTGGTGCTCACTCTCGCTCAATTCCGCACGCACACGACAAAATGGACAGCCACTGCCCGCCTCCTCATCAATTACCACCGTTTCAAATTCACGTTCGAGTATGGAGGGAAGGACAGAGACGCCATAGGCTTGTCCATGTGGATGAAACTGAGTCTGCCCGATGGCAGTGCCGCTATTTTCAAAGATCATGACCGTGCGATAGCGCGAAGATAGATCGTTATAGACGTCTCGCCACAATTTTGTCACATCAAAGACTTCATCCACAGTCAACTGTGTGAATTTCTTGTTGTGATCCCGACTGTAGATAACAACATATGCTTCACCTACAGGCGGCTTAAACGGTGGAAAATCATTAGGATGTAGCCAGACATTGGTATCAGGACCCACAAGGCCATTTGTAATATCGGCACAAAAAGGACATTCTGTTGTCCCTTCACGCCGATTCGCGCGATTGGCAGCGTTCACAAGATACTGACGCAAAATAGGGTTCCAGACCAATGGAGTTGCATTTTCATTCATAGAAATCTATTCCCCTACCTGATGCAAAATCACTAAAATTTTTCAGTTTTGCCGTATGTACTCTAACTATGGCTTGATGCAACGAGAGCAGAAAGACGCTGACTATCCACTTTAAGAATACTACCAGCAACTAAATATGATGCCGCGCCGCTTGACTACCCATTAAAACACACCGCCCTTGCATCGCTTGCCCGGCAAGCAAATCACCCTTATCAGTCGCAACACCTCCATCACGCTTCGTATAAAGCCATTCATTCCATGCTTTTTTATCAGTGAAGAGAGCCCAGGCCACTGGTGCAACTTGCGCTCGAACTTCGCTCATGATCTCTAAAGCATGGAGGATACCTGGCTCTAGCTGTTCTAAAGAAGGAAGACCAGGAAGAGTGTTAAAGGTGCGAACTGAACGAACTTCGCCGTCGAGAACTTCACACACGCATCCTACGATCAAGATTTCTCGTTCTTGCGCATCTTGTTCGTCTAGCGCCTGGGACTCTCCTACTTCCCATACACCAGCTAGCAACGAGCAATGTGCGGGTAAACTCTGAAGAAACGTAGTAAGATCTGCTTTCTTCCAACCGTGCCAGGAATAGCCCTCATTCTGTTGCTCAAGCTTGAGAGCAGCATTCAGCAGGGGTTGTACTGCATTCCAAAGTGGAGAATCGGCACCCAACACAACGAACTCTTCGGCTAACACACGGCCTCCTCTAACATAAAGTGGTTTGCGCAAGTACAAAGAAAAATTTTTCTTCACTCGCCCCATTCAGTATACAATACGGAAGACCTACATGTTATAATTTCGACTAGAGGAAAGCCAGAGGCAAAAGCAGAAGAGGCAAGCAATGAATACACATTTTCTTTCATTAAGTCTCGGTGTCGTCGGCACCATAGGTATTATCATTCTTTTAGTGCTTACAGGCGCGGTCTTCTGGTACTTTCGGGGA
>JAABUZ0100008547.1_pt1 | contig 12002 bp, 1 predicted proteins | sample 5562091 | NCBI WGS metagenome assembly JAABUZ01 (sample SAMN12813069, study PRJNA571459) | rock metagenome | isolation source: Antarctica rocks | place: Antarctica: Victoria Land, Linnaeus Terrace sud | collected 2015-12-21
GAGGAAAGACGTCCTCAAATATTTGTAAAGGCCTTACCCAGCCCACCGCGTTCGCAGGCAGTCTATCGTGGGCTAGTAGTTGTGTCACGAAGAGTCGTGCTGTTTCAGCCCAAGGTACCAGTGCTGCCGGATCGTGATCTCGCAGCTCTTGCTTCTGTTGGAGGCGAGCGAGAAAGCGTTCCCAAACAGATTCATCCCCAACATTTTCGATGGGATCGGCACCCTGCTTTAAGAGAAAGTCTAGGACGTCGAAACATGGCTCGGCTTCGTCAACATAGATACCCAAGCCTACTCGACCGGATTCGTTCTTGGTTGGACTTAACGCACAATCCATCAAGGGGCCGCTGCATATCTTCTTTGAGTTACCATCTTGGGCAATTTTCTCCAAAACGTAAAGTGAAAGGCGCGCTCCCAGGGCAAGGGTCAGGAAAGTGTTACTTCTTCGTGCTCTGTCGGTATGTTTCTTGTCACGGGGATAGAGTGGCTGTTCAGTCCAGTGAAAACTTGGCCTTACAGATTTTTGCGGATACGCTCTTTCATATAGTATTGAGCCGGTCATGTCCACGGCGTCGAGTACGGCAGTAAGGGCTTTCCCGTTTTGCTGTTCGAATGCTCGCGCGTGAATCAGAAGACCTATCAAGAGTTCGATGATCCGTTCGGATACCATCTCCAAATAATTTGGACCGGTACCATTAAGGGTATGAAGTGTCGTTTGCAGGTTTGTTCCCTTAATTTGAGCAAGGTATGCATTGCATATCATGGCGTTTGGGTCCAATAATAGGTTGCTGTGTTCATCAAAAACACGCTGCATGGCCGATGATCTCATGAAATCACGAACTGTTCTGTGTAAAAAGTCAACTGTAGCATTAGGCAATGTCGAAGCAAAATGCTCCCAGGTCCTCGAGACGGTAGGAATGTAAGATTCAAGTAGCCCTTTGCATCGACTATTCAACCGCCGCCTCGTGGGTTCATATCTTTCGGAGACCTCGTGTTTGGTGAGTGGCTTGGTTTCTACGTTGAAGGCGTAGTCCGGATCATCCTCCAACATATATGAATATGTCAAGAGGCCCAATTGTTTCTGAGCGTTTAGAGCTACCTGGAAGAGTTGCAGTGCTTGCACAAAATAGAATGGCTCGAGTGTGCCCAACATCTGTTCATAATCGTCTTCGAGATCGGCGGGAATTTGATCCAATCTTCGATGTAAGTCTCTCATGCCATCCTCATTGCGAAGGCCTACGAGAAGCGACCGTACGACGAGGAAAACCCAGAGAAACACTCCTTTAGCTTTATCAGTAATTCCTAATATCAATCTGGAACCACCTTCTTCATCTTTCTGTTTGATTCTTCTGAAGTTCGACTGTTCTTCGAGTTTCCCCTGAACATATTTCGTGATGTCGTTATATGTGAGATCCTGAAGAAGTAGTGACGGCCGACCGCGGAATGCATCCTCAAAGACGAGCCACGGACGGCTTGAGAGACAGACTTTGATATGTTCATACTCGGCTATACCCTTGAAGATATCAACGACCTCTTCTCTAGCTGCTTCGTCCCCCTCAAATTCATCGAGTCCGTCTATGAAGAAGCATATCCTTGTAGAACCTTCACTTGCGACCACATACCGCTGGAATGTGTCGAGTAGCTCTCTTCTACTCCACGGGGGAAGACTGCGCGCACCTAATTCACACGATTGCCAGCGCCATGGCGACGATGCTTGAATCAAGTCGGGGCTTTTCGCTAGAAGCGTATGGAGCACACTATGAAGGAGACCACTGAAAGACTTCTGCATTGTTGATCCTGCATTCCAGAAGAAGCAACTGGCAATGATGAGCTTAGAGGCATTTGCCCATTGTTGTAGCAAGTCCTGAGTCCGAGGATCGTCGTAAATGTATCTCATCAATGTCGACTTTCCAGATCCTGCTTTGCCTGTGACCCAATAGATATGGTCATCACTATTTTCACTCTGTAACCACTGGGCAAAATTTGCCCATGGTACATCTTGCTTTGCGGTGGCGTCGAAGACCCAGTTGAATGTCTTCGCGTGTGCTAAAGGAATGGCGGCATGGCGTTCCTCCAGCTGTGGAAAGTATAGGCTGTGAAGCAATGAAGTTTTCACACGTTCATGTTTGTCGTGTCTTGCCGCTTCCGACAGATCTTCTGAGACATCAGCTAAAAGATTCTAGTTGTTCCTCTGCCACACGTTCATCACGGTCCGCAGCTGTGCTTCCGAGGACTTCTGCATTGTAGCGGAAAACGCTGCAAAGTCTTGCCCAAGACTGGCAGCAGACTTCTGTATAGCGTTGAGAATCGCAGTCTCTATTTCCTTAGAGCCATACAGCAGCCTCGTAGTATCTGATTCCTGCTGTTGCCTTTGAAAAGATAATTCAGTATGCAATACATCAACGAACCTGGTAGGTAGCTCACTTCATTACAACTAGAAGATGGACAATCAGATCTTCGCGTGCCAGGCGAAGTCTTCGCAGTGTAGCTTCGATTTCTTCCTTCTTCCACTGAGACTTCAACGCTTGGCGAAAGCTCTTCCATTTGGTACGCTTCCCAGTCATTTTCAAACGTTAAACAGCAGTACTTAGCTAATTGGCGATCTTTTGACACTCCATCGCAACTGCCTTCAGGGCTTCGTTCTCCTTCGATTTCTTCTTCCTCGTGGCTGAAGGGAACGTCTTCTCTTTTGAGGTAACCAAACCTTTGCTCAGTTGATCTAGGCTATCGGCAATAGCCTGAAGCTCAACATTCTCATCAAGAACTCCATCAATACTTTTTTTGGTACTGGTAGCCCTTTGAGATAATCTTTGTAGCGAAATCGACGAATTGAGCGATAGAACTTGGAAGGCCTACGGCTGCTAGAGCCTCCATAATAGTGGTCAATGCAAAAGCACGAGAGGCAAAAGATATCACAATATGTATGAAAATGTATAGGAAAATAGTATATCTCTATGATAGGCCCCAGAGACTGTAGCGAAACAGTACCCGACCACCACGATGGTGCGGCTTCGTGAGACCCTGTCCGCTGCGCACACAAGGCTTGAAGCTTGTTCTCTATCATAGATGTCGTCAAGCAAGCGAATAGCAGATTGCAGTATCAGGCTATAGGCACTGTTGAAAAAGACACAAGCTTTGAAAGCGTCAGTCGGTGGTAGTAATATTTTCTTAGTAGTAGCACAGCCTTTCTCGAATCAAGCCGGTGAATACGCTAGCCGCACCTGGAATTCTGTCCAACCTGAAGATTCCAGGTCAATTATCACTAGTCTCGGCTCAGCCTCTTCTGCGCCACACATCCTTTCCATTCGGAAGGAAATGCTTCCAATTGTCGTGGCGCAGATTCCAGCTGACTAGTGATGTGATTGGAGTCAGAGCCGATTGAGACTGGTACGAGATCTAACACAGATATTACTGTAAGAGTCTGGGTAAAGTAGAAAGGAGCGTGGTTGTCAGAATGTGAGCTGTTAGCGCGCGTCTATTGCAACCAATCAGTAGGACTGGCTCAATCCCGTAATCACTGCTGAGCTCCTAAAGTAAGATTATGTCATGTGTTGTTCTGATCATTTGATCAGCATTATAAAGTTGTTAATCGCACTAACAGATCAATGATTCATGAGTGGCTTATGAGATGCTGACAAAGTTGCTTCTGATGCTGAATAATGCAGACGACCCATCTGTCTTCCGACACCCAGCGCCAAGTACGATGGCCGATACCCTGCTTAAGGTCAAAATAGAAAATTTTCGAAAAACCGAAAATCGAAAATCGAACATTGAAATTTTGTAACCAGACTTTGCGCCCGACGCATACAATTACTTATAGCAAGATGCAACATTGCACAACTAATCACTACATCATTTAGCATTGATTTCTCAAATGCATTTCATTATATTAATCTATAACAATTACGTTAAAAGACAATTAACACACATTCGTTATGTCGTAAACTCTTAACACAAAATTGTTTCAATTAATACATCACATTATCGTTTGATTTTCTTTCGATTATAAGTACTTTTGCGAAGACTAGACGCATTATCTTATATATTCTTTAATTTTATTGTAATATTGTTTTTACGCTTAAAACGATTCGTACTTTGTAATTTTTTCTTTTGTTGTGTCTTCTTATGACTCGCTCTTTTGTAACTTGTTTTTTTGCGATTCTTAATACTTAAGATTAAACTCTTTGTATTCTTCTTTGTAGATACTTTATTAAGTGACGAAAATTTATCAAATTTTGTATTATGATTCGAATTAATATTTGTAAATCTTAAGTCAATTTTGAAGTTAAAGTTTAGTTTAAAATTAAATTTATATATTAATAAAGCAATGCGCAATTAAAAACGATGCGTCAATGACAAATGTTTAAAGATATTAAAATTGTATAGATTTAATAAGTCTTAAAAAAGTTTAATATTAAAAACGAAATATTCTCTTTTATAACTAATAGAAGAGATCGATTGCGCAAATAATTATTGTAACGATACAATTAACAAAGATGATCGCAAAATAATTTTCTCTATTAATATAAATATTTTCTTGTGTTTAATTCGAGAAAATTGCACATTTGTAATTTGTTGTGTTAAAGATTATGCAATACTAGAATTATTACTAGTATTTAATGATTTTTGCTTAATACTTTTTGTTTTAAACTTAATATGTGCAATTTTAATGCTTAATTATACAAACTTGAACTTATTTGTATTAAATATCTTCTTTAAATTTGTAACATTTTTTATAATTTTTTTACATTTAATTATCAAAAAAATTATGTCGCATTTCTTCTCTTTATACTCTAGAATCTTTAGAAGCTTCTATGTATTTTGCGCGTAATTTATGTTATATTTAAACACTTTTACAATATTTACTTTGTTGTTTAAGGCATTCAAAACTAAATACAATTTACTATTGTATTGTTTAATGTAATCTTTTTATTTATTTAATTAAACAATTATATTGTTATTAATAAAGTTCTTCGAACTACTAATTAAACGATTTAACACAATAATATATATTGTTTCTACAAATTATATTAGTGTTTATACAACTATATTAAAGATGTACACAAATTAAAAGAGATAATTACAATATCTACAAATTCTTAATTATCATTGTGTATATGTTACTTAATTTTGATCAAAACAAATTGTATATAAACTCTAAGAGTTTTAAGTTTTTTGTTATTTTTAAAACGTTTAAACTTTTGCTTGAATTTGCGAGAATATTTTTGCATTAAACTTGTTCGCGTTTGTTTCGCTAAAATATTATAAAATTAAAATGAAATGTGTTGCACATAAATTATTTAAGATTGTGCAACATTAAATTAACTTAATGCTACAACAATGTTTGTCAATATAAAATAATAAAAAATAATGTTCTTTAGCGAAGAATTAAACGAAGTAAGACGCGATGTATGATTAAAAGAATAAAATTTATGCGAATTCTTGCGATTATATAACGATAATATATTATTAAAAATAAGCAACACTTCGCTCTTTTACAAGATTAAATTAATATAAATTGTTAAGATTTGTATAATAATATACAAAGTAAAGATTTAATGTTTAACATTTTAGATAATGTGTATTTGTGCATTTATAATTATGCGAAACTTTAATAATTAAACAAAACGAATCTTATACAAAACTAGAAGAAATCATAATTAAGAGTAATAGATTTGTAGTATTTAATCGCAATGTAAATACAATAATTCGCGAAAAAAATAAAAGATTTACAAAATCTATACAAAATTTGTGTAAAGAAAGACGAACAAAATATAAAAAAAGTGCGAAATTGTATAAAGTTTATATTAATATCGCACAAAAAATTGAAAATGTGTTTTGTTAAAAATAGTTTGTCTTAGCGTTGTACATGTTGTCTACTTTATTACTTGCTAAATTTATCTCTAATATGTTTTTATCTATAGATGATTTTTAATTATGCGTCTCGTTTGATTTGTTACATAAGCTTAGAATTAATTTTGCATTATCTTAAATGTGTTAATATATTCTTTGTCTTAATTCGATATAAATTATACGATATAAATTGCTTTGCTTCTTCTTAGAAATTAATGAAAAATTATTAAAATCGAATTGCATTAACTAAAGTTGTTTTATACATTATTACATGATAAGTAATAAAAGAAAGTTATCTTTGTTTATTATTAATTAGTACATTTTTACTTTATATAATGTAAAGAATTTACTTTATTTTGCAACATTTTGTTGCAAAGATACAAGCTTCTTTGTTAAACATAATACATTATAATTAAAGATATAATCTTTTAAATAAACATAAAGCATATAAAGTATATTAACAATTATATTTAATCGCTTCTTTTGCATTCGTATAGAATAATTGTTTTAAAACTTAATATGTGTCTTAATCTCTCTATGAATTATTGATATATAAATAGCGTATAAATTAATTTAATCTAATAACATCTTTTTATTAAAAAAATTCTTTTTAGTTAAGATTTTGAAATAAATTTGTATTTGTAATTAACAAATAAGCACAAAATAATATAAGACATTTACAATTTATCGCTCTTTATAGTAGCTAGTTAATTGTTTTTATTAACTCTTAATGCGTATATTTGTTATACTTGTGCCAAACATATAGTAGTTTGTTAATGAGATATTTAATACAATCTCTTAATATAATTAATAATGAGCTTTAATTATTAATATAGTTTTTATATTTTAATCGATTCGTATAAAGCAAGAATGTTGTTCTAAAAACTTAACATTATCTAAATATTGTCGCAAAACATTAACAACTATGCGCGAAATATAATTAATATATATTTACAATATATAGCGAGAGTAGACATCGATTGCGACGTAAATTTCGATATTATACTTCTTAAGTTTATTGTATTTGTTAAGAGACTATACAAAATTTAATTTAAATGTAATGTATTTTTCTCTTTTGCGTTCGAGACTCTTGCGTCGTTGTTTAACTCGTTTCAATACTAGCAATTAATATTGACTAAAGAGAAAGTCTCTATAAAAATATCAATGTAAGTTGCACAATTATTGTGCAAAGAGTGTGTATAATTGTTATATAAAGAGTGTGTACAATTGTCGTATAGATAGTATGCATAAATTATATTACATTATACAAAAAATACACATCTTGTTATAAGTATTTCTTTGCTTCGAAAGTAATTATACGATTAATTTTTTTCGTAGTTTTATATAACGCTCTTTTCTAATTCTTAAGTTATCAATGTTTATATGTGCTTATTTAGCAAAATACGCACACTATTGTATGTTTTTGTTCTCTCTTTACGAGAAGTTGTAGTTCGACAATATAGTTTTAATTTGTGTCGCAAATGTGCCAAGTCTATAGAATTAATTTAATATTCTTTAATTTGAAGTATTCGTAGTAGCTCTTTATTATTTAGACGAAGTTGAAAAAACAATACAACAAAACGTGTTCGTAAAATATTAAAATCGTTCGTATAAATTCGTTTATGTATATTTTAACTCTTTAATCATTAATGCAAAATTAATAAAGCAATAATATAATTGTATTTTCGTTTAAGCTTTTTCACAATTTCTTGACGAATATAGTTGTTGTTATATTATTTAAGTATTATATCTTTGTAAATGTCAAGATTTTTAATCTTGCGATCAACAATAAAGAAAGACATACTAATTCGTTGTTGCAATTCTAAAATAATTGTGTACAAATTAATTTAAGATCGCAACAATATTTAAAATAATGTTTAACAAAAATTTAAATAATGTTTTGTCAAAAAATAAATAGCGAAAGATTTGTTATGTTTGTAATAATTTTTGAAAAAAAATGTTGCTATTACAATACGCTAAGTTATTATTAATTAATATTAAATATAAGCAAAGCTTAACTTTAATAAAATTGAATCATAATTTATTAAGTTGTAAGACTTTTATTTAGATTAACACAACTTTAATTAAGTTATATTTTTCAAATATATAATATTTAAAATGTAAAAACAACTATATAGTTTTTTACTTACTTTTTGTATAGACATTCGCAAGTCTCTTTTGATACAACTTTTATCTTTGTCTTTTTCTTTGCATTTATCTTCTTTATATAGTTTTGCGCTATTATTTTTGTAAATTCGCACACAAATCTACTTGTTATATTTATTTTGTCTTAATTTATCTTAACTTTTAGAATCTTTGCACTAAATGTAGAATTATATATATAATTATATTGAATGTAGTTTTAGAATTTATAACTTAATATAGTTTTGTACGAAATCTTTTAAAGCTTTATTAATAGACTAAAGAATGCAATTCTTGTTACAATTATTTACGTTTTATATTATATATTTAAATATAATCTATTACGAAGTTATTATTAATTAAAATATTTACAAAGCGTTTGCACAATTGTTGTTTTATTTTTCTTAAATTTTTTAACTCTTAATCTATTTATAAAGTTTTACAACGCTTAATTAATATAAACTCTAACACAAAGCAAGTCTTCTTTAAGTTTAAACTAACTATATTAAAGATATTCTAATTCGCAATTATTTTTGCAAAATTTTAGAAAATTCTAGTTACAAAGCGCAAATAATAGTTTAAAAAGTTTGCTATTTTAAAGAAAGTCAAAGAATTTTATATTAAAAAGAAAAAAATAACAATAATAAACTTGTGAAACGTATTAGTTTATTACATTCTATTGCGTAATAAGCGTACATATTAATATAACAAAACGTATACTTTCGTAAAAAACAAAAAAAGCATAAAGTAATTAATGTAATAGTGCAACTTTATATTTATTTTTGTACAATTATATCTAGATACGCATTAATAATATATAGAAATCTTATTATTTTATTAACAATTACATTACTTAGTCGTAAGAATATATAAATTTTTCGATAACTCTAATTAAATAACAAAAAGTAGCATAAGTTTATACAAATATATGCAAGCTATGCATTAAGACAAGTATTAAATTACAATATTAAAAAACTTTCTACATAGTAATAATTGCATATAATAGATAAATACTATAATATTTATATATAAACAATAATTGTATATTAAAACATTTAGTTTTGTACAAAATTTTATTCTCGAAATACTTTAAGAAGAAATAAATAAAAACATAAATTTTATAACTTAATATCTTTAGATTTTACAACTATTTCTAGTAAGTGCTATTTTAAATGTATTAAGTTGTTCAACTTTTTCGTATTAATTTGTACAACACTATTGTACATTCGCTCTATTAAATTGTTAAATATAGTATAGATACAATATTAAGTATTAATATAATGTACGATATAATCTCGTACTATGTTATTTTATACGCGTTTGTACTACTAATATTAAACATGTCTAATTTGTCTCTTTTATGTAACGTTTCAAACTATTGTTTTGCACTTTTACAACTTTGTTGCTATTGCTTATTTTTTATAAACATATCTTGTATTTGTTTAAGTAAAATTAACTAGCTCTATTACAAATGTATATTAATTTATTAATTAATATAGCATTAATAAATGTTATTACATTGCTATCGTTTATTTACTTTGACTTTAACATGCAATATTCGACGAATAACAAAAAATTCAAATTCGATATTACTCGCATTGTTTAATTCGAAGTAGTATTTACTTCTTGCGAAATAAGACGTTTTTCTATTAATTTTTTTTCTTATTTTAACTCTTAATTTAATTTAATTTGCATTAGAATTAACGACGAAGAGCTTAAGTTTAATAGCAATAATGCAAAGCGTATAAAGATTCATATTAAAGTAATGCAAAAGAAGCATAAAAATAATACAAGTTAATACACATTATAATCTTTTTCGAAACAATAATGTACTAAATTTTCATAAATAAGATCAAGATAAACAACAAAAAAAGAAAGACGTTAACATCGTTTATAAGTTCGAGTTGTGCAATATAACTTTTAACTCTTGCGCATTGTTATTAATGTGTACAACTTCTATTAAGGCGTTCAAGTTAATTACAAATATTGAGCTCAATCTTGCGCATATTGCAACAATTATGCTTTTAAAAAATAATAATACTTATAATGCGAAATTAATTACAATCACGTTTTTTGTTGCTAACTTGTACAACTTTAGTCGAAATTAATTTTTACAATGTGTTCGACATAAAGTCGTTACACAAACAATAAATCGTTCGAACTCTAATTATTTATTATACGCAAATGAATTATTTGTACAAGAGTTTTGCATTTTATTTTACGAACATTGCGAAACTTTATAACGAGTTGTTCGAAACGATATAAAGTGTTAAGATTGCGCAAAATAAATTAAAGAAAAACTAAATAATAAATAATAAATTGCTAAGTAAATAAACATATAAGCAATTTAATTATAAAGATCGTTTTAAATTGTATAATTTAATATCGTTCTATGTATTTTTGATTAACTTCGAGAGCTTTCGATGTAATACGCTCACAAATTCGTAGAAGCTAGCAAGAGTTTAATAAACTTGTACAATATTTATCTTATTAATTTCTTTTCTTTGATTGATAAAGTTTAAGAAAAATTAGTATAAAAATTATAAATAGTTTTATTGTTTTTTATATGAAGTTGAGTCTTTATTTTTAATATTAATATTAACGATTGATGCAATTCGTTTCATTGTGTTCTTAACATTAATTGTATTATATTAACAATTAATTACAATCAATCGTAAAGCTTTATATATACATGACACAAACGAGCAATTTTTATTGCTCTCTTCTAATAAATAGTAATTGACACACATGTTTATACAATGCTTTGATATTAAACGACAAATCTATAATTAATCATTGTTATTAACACAATAAGTACACGAGTTGTCTTTATAAGTTTTGATCGCACAAGATTGCATAAGAATGTCTTCGACTACATAAGAGCGATTTTAATTTTACAAATTTTATTAACTTATTGTATTAGAATAAAGAATCTCGTATATATTAATGTTCTAAGTCTTGCTTTTTTACGCGAAACAACATTATATAAATACGACATTTGTGCAATTGTATTTGTTATCGCAAATACATGTTTATTGTTCTTTACTTGTTTTTTAACTTTGAGCAAAAAAATATGTTTTTGTTCGAAGATTTTAAGAAATTTACTTAGAATTTTAAAATCTTAAGAATAATTTAAGAAAGCAATGTTTTTAATTTCGCACTTCGACAATTTTTGTTCGTTTGTATTCGTAACACTTTTTAAATAATTTGTAATCATATTGTACAACGTATTGCGAAAAAGATTAATAAAAATTAGTAAAATAATGATTAAATGCATTAAGTGATGTAATTTAGAATCTCGCAATACAAAACAAATATAAAGATTTCTAAATTCTATAGCTCAATATCTTATTTTGCTAGTTTTATAAATTTTTTATTTTTAGAAATTGTATTTTAGATAATAATATTATATATATAGTATATTGTTTATCTTTGTATATTTTATATATTATTAAAAGATATAATTAACAATATCATTTAATAAATATTTTATTTATTAAAAAATATATAAGATATAGAATATAAAGATTACAAATTTATTGTTATTTTTAAATAAGTTTTAATTAAATTTAACTTATTTAACTTAGTTAAGTCTAATCTAAACTAGTTTGCTAAACAAATAAATTACAATTATATAAATAATTATATAATTTACTTATTTAAGATTATTTTCGTATATAAATTTTAAAGATATAAGATATTGTTGTTATAATGTATAATATATATTTAAATTAATAATTAGTATTTCTGTTCAATTAAATAATAAATTAAAATTAAAATAGTTTTTATTAATTAAATTAAAAATTAATAAAATAGAATAATAGAATAATAAAATAATAAAATACTAAACACTCAAATATAAAATTAAAGTTATTATTATTGATTTTTCGAAAATTAACTATTTATGTTAATAGTAATTTTTAGTAAGATTTGTTTAATTTATTTAATTTATTAAATCTATTATTTAGACTTTAATTTAATAAAATATTATTTATAATATTAATTATATA
>JAABUZ0100008548.1_pt1 | contig 12002 bp, 10 predicted proteins | sample 5562091 | NCBI WGS metagenome assembly JAABUZ01 (sample SAMN12813069, study PRJNA571459) | rock metagenome | isolation source: Antarctica rocks | place: Antarctica: Victoria Land, Linnaeus Terrace sud | collected 2015-12-21
CGTTCCAGTAAGGTGGTTAGCGCATCGGACGCGGCGGTCCGAGCAACTGCGGACCTGTAGCTCAGTCGGTTAGAGCGCTTCCCTGATAAGGAAGAGGCCGGAGGTTCAAGTCCTCCCAGGTCCACTTCCGCCGCCATCGAGGAGGAGTCTCAATGCTACGCAGGATCGTGCTCCTCGGAGCCGGCGCCGCGGCGCTCGTCGCGCTCCGGCGCCGGCGCGGAGCTGACGACGAGAGCGTGTGGACGCAGGCGACCCAGCCGGCCGACCTGCGCTAGCGTTGCCGTTCCTGCGGGCGGATTGACCGCCCTGGCATCGGCGCCAGGGGACGGGGACGGGGACGTAGCTCAATTGGCAGAGCACCGCCTTTGCAAGGCGGGGGTTAGGGGTTCGATTCCCCTCGTCTCCACGGCACTGACCTTGTTCTAGCGCTCGACGGGTTGTGACCTTGCGGCTGCCGTCAGAGCGTCTTACTTGCTTGCGGTCCAGACCGGAAGGACATGGCCTACGGGTAGAAGTGCGAGACGTTGTCATGGGCGGGGTGTGTGCGCCCGCTCGGGCCGGCGGCGAAGGCGCGGAGCACCGTGCTCGTCACCGTCGTGGTGAAGGCTGCCGACTCGGGTCCGGCGCCTCCTTGCAGGCTGTTGATCCAGGCGATCGAACCAGATGCGAACACTCCCGCTCCGCTGGGCACCGTGTAGTACGCGGAGTCGGCAAAGTCGGGCTTGCCGTTGACGACGAGCGGCGAGTGGCTGACGATCTCGATCGGCCGGGGGGTCGGGACCGTCAGGTCGACGCGGTCGAACTCCGGCGCCACTACTCCGGGCAGTACCGAGCCCGCCCTGGTGTTCGTGCCGGCGAGCAGCCAGCTGTTGGGGTTCACGACGACGAGGTCGGCGTGGACCGGGTTGCTGCGGTAGTAGACGCCGGTGAGCACGCTCTCCGGCCGGGGGTCGGGTGGGTAGCGCCACTGGCCGGTGACGTCGGCATTGTCGCGGCCGTAGAGCGGGTCCTCGGTCGGCTCCTTGTAGCAGACCTCGAGCCGACTGGCGGCAGAGCCCTGCGGCTCGAGCCTGATGTGCCGGTAGCCGCTGTTGGCACCGAAGAAGGCGAGGTTGGTCCCCGCGTCGCGGGCACGCAGCAGGGCGCTGCGCATCGCACCGGACCAGTACTCGTCGTGCCCGGTGAGCAGCACTGCGCGGGCGCCGTCGAGCAGGCGCGGCTGCTCGTGCAGGTCGACGTCGCTGACGTAGGCCGCGTCGATCCCGAGCTTTTCGACGAGCGACACCAGCGGCCGCATGTTCTCCATGTTCTCGCTGGCGCCCTGACCAGTCTCGATGCCGTAGGGCCGGTCGAAGGAGACCACGCGGGCCCGGGAGCGAGTCGCCCCGTCCGGGCCGTGGTACAGGCTGTAACCGCCGTATGCGTTGTACGCCTGCCAGGTGGTGTCCGCACTGACGACGACGGTCTGCCCCGCCAGACTCGCGCGCCGCACCTGCAGCGGTACGTACCGCTGCGCGCCGGTGCTCGCATCAAGGCGCAGCAGGTAACTTCCAGGCGGCCAGCTCGCCGTCGGCAGGGCCAGGGAGACCGGCCAGCTCGTCACCAGGGTGTGCGTGCTGCCGACGATCCGCCCCTGGTCGCGGGCGACTCCCTGCCTCGGGGCGGAACGCCAGACCTGGCGACCGAACGTGCCGCCGTACCAGCCGACGCGGATGGCGCTGACGGTGTAGGTCGGCGCTGCCGTCGACACGTGCAGCCCAACGAACTGGCCTGCCAGGACGCTGGTCGTGTCGGACCAGCCCTCGATCTCGTGCGAGGCGCCGACCCGCTGCAGCTGCCAGCCAGGGGTGCCGGGCAGCGCGTTCTCGGACAGGACCGACCAGGCCGCCCGTGCTGCAGGGGCCGATCCGCTCGTACGGGGGGCTGCCGTCGCAGCCGTCCCGGGCGACGCCCCTGTCGTGCGGGGCGTCGCGGGGTGGGACGAGCAGGCGGCAAGCAGCAGCACGACGGCCAGCACGCATCGGATGCCGCTCCGGTTGGCACCGGGCCGCGCGCAGTTCGGACGGCTCGCGCAGTTCAGCAGGCTCTCGCAGTTCAGCTGGTTCAGACGACCGCGGTCTCGGCTGTGGCGTCGCCACGCAGCTTGGCGTTGTCCCCGTTCTGGTCTCCGTTCTGGTCCCCGTCCTGCGCCGCGAGGCCACCGGTCGTGCGCAGCGGAACCTCCTTGATGCGCAGAGCCAGGAAGAACGCGGGGACGAGGAGCACGGCGACGGTCAGGAAGACCGTGTGCATGGAGTCGGCGAAGCCCTCGAGCACGACCCGGCGAATCGTCACCGGCAGGGTCTTCAGGACCGACGTGTCGTTGAGCGAGGTCGCGGACCCGAACCGGTCGATCACCGCCTGCGGCAGCCCGGCGTGCACGGCCCGGCTGCGGATGTTGCCAACCAGGGTGCTGAACAGCACGGCCAGGGACAACGCTGCGCCGAAGGTGCCGCCCATCGAGCGAAAGAAGGTCACCGAGCTGGTGGCCACACCCATGTCCGCCGGTGGCAGCGCGTTCTGCACGCTGATGATCAAGGTCTGCATCGACAGGCCCAGTCCGGCGCCCATGACCGCCATGTAGATGCCGGCCTGCCACACGGGGGTGTCGACAGCCAGTGTCGAGAACAGCAGGACGGCTACGAACATCACCGCGGTGCCCATGATCGGCAGCTTCTTGTACTTGCCGGTGCGGGCCATGACCTTGCCGCTGATAAAGGACGTCGAGATGATCCCGAGCATGAGGGGGATGAGCAGCAGCCCCGCCTTGGTCGGGCTGTTGCCCCGCACGATCTGCAGGTACAGCGGCAGCACGACGATCGAGCCGAACATTGCGGTCCCGACGAGCAGGGAGACCGCGCTGCTGAGGTTGAAGACGCTGCTCGAGAAGATGCGCAGCGGCAGGATCGCAGCCTCGCCCATCCGCCGCTCCCACGGCACGAAGGCGATCAGCGCGAGGACGGTCACGGCTACTAGACCAAGGGTGAGGGCGGAGGTCCAGCCCCACTCGCGGCCCTTCTCGGCCACCAGCAGCAGCGGGACGACCGCGGCGATAAGCAGCCCGGCACCTACATAGTCGGTCTTGGCGTTGGAGCGGTGGACCGGCAGGTGCAGCTTGCGGGTCACGACGAAGAAGGCAGCGAGACCGATCGGCACGTTGACGTAGAAGATCCAGCGCCAGCCGTCGATGCCGAGCAGATGGTTCTGCCCGGCGAGCGTGCCACCCAGCACCGGGCCGAGCACGCTCGAGGTCCCGAACACCGACATGAAGTAGCCCTGGTACCGGCCGCGCTCGCGGGGCGGGACGATATCGCCGACGATGGCGAAGGCCAGCGACATGAGCCCGCCGGCACCGATGCCCTGCAGGGCCCGGTAGCCGGCCAGCTGGTAGATGCCGGTCGCGGTGCCGCAGAGCATCGAACCGACGATGAAGATGCCGATCGCGAACAGGTAGAAGCGCTTGCGGCCGTAGGTGTCGGACAGCTTGCCGTAGAGCGGCGTCGAGATCGTCGAGGTGATGAGGTAGGCCGTCGTCACCCACGCCTGGGCTGTCTGACCGTGCAGCTTGTCGGCGATTGTCCGCATCGCTGTCGAGACGATGGTCTGGTCGAGCGCTGCGAGGAACATCCCCAGCAGCAGCCCGGACAGGATCACGAGGATCTGCCGGTGGGTCAGCCCGCCGGAGCGGGGCGGAGCGGCGCTGGCACTGCCAGCGCTGGTCGCTGTTGGCGTGATGGTGTCGGTCATTCAGCTCTCCTGCCCGACGAGGCTCGGGGTGTGGTGGGTGCGAGGGCGCTCGGGGGTGTTGAGCGTGTCGGTGGGGGGCTCGCCCGTGGGTGCGACAGGGGCATTGGGACCGTCTGGCTCGCGGGTCAGATCGGCGCGGAAGCGCCGCAGCTGGTCGGCGAACTCGCCCAGGTCGGTGACCGACCAGTTCGGCAGCAGCCGACGCAGGTGCCGAACGCTGGCCGCCCGCACCGAGAGCAGTACCTCGCGCCCCGCCGGCGTGAGGTCAACGAGTGCTGCGCGGAAGTCGGCGGGGTCGCGCTCGCGGGACAGCCAGCCCTCACGCTCGAGCGCGGCGACCTGGCGGCTGACGCTGGACAGGTCCAGATGCAGCGCTTCCGCCAGCGTCGACGGACGCGAACGCCCCCGCTCGCTGACGATGGTCAGCAGCGCCATCGCCGGCAGCTCGACGCGTACGCCGACCTCGGCGAGGACTTCGTGGTGCAGGCTCTTGAGGCTGCGGATTAGAAGACCCAGCTCCCGGCCGACCTGCTCGAGCTCCTGCATGCACCCTCCCAGTTGCTTGACACATACATGTAACGGCTGCTTCGACGGTCCATTCCCGCGGCTTGAGCAGCAAGCCTTCTTCGTGTCGTAACACACGGCGCACACCGCCGTAACACGGCGCCGAGACAGTAGGCGACGACCTGCTCGTCACGGGCGGGGCGTGCCTAGGGTTCCGCCAGCCGTCGCTGCTCGCCGGCTGGGCTGGTCCAAGAGGCACAGGCGGGTCGCGATGGTCGCGGCGCGTCCCACGGCGGGACAAAAGCCCGGGAGACCGCTGCCGCGACCGTGCGCCGGTCCGGCTGATCGCCGAGGGGCATCACATGTCCGAGCCGCAGGACGGACCACCCGGGCCGCAGGACGGACCACCCGGGCCGCAGGCTGGCCCACTCGGGCTGGGTCACCAGGCCGGCTACCCCCACGACCGCAGCAGCGAGCACCACCCGCAGCTGCATGAGAACTACGGCAGGGAGGCCCGCTACGCCGTCGGAGCCGAGGCGGTGCTGCCCTCGACCAAGTGGGAGGAGGAGGTCCGCCGCGGCCTGGAGCTCGGCCTGCCGGGCGCCGACTCGATCAACGACAAGAGGATCCCAACCTTCTCCCGAGGTGAGCTGCCGCACTTCGCCGGCATCAACACTTTCCTCAAGGCGCCCTACCTCGAAGACGTACGGCAGGTCGGCGACTACGATGTCGCCGTTCTCGGTGCGCCCTTCGACGGCGGAACGACCTACCGCCCGGGCACCCGGTTCGGCCCCCAGGGCATTCGCAAGATCAGTGCCCTCTACGGCCCGTACTCGTTCGAGCTCGGCGTCGACCTCCGTGAGTCGATCAGCATGGTCGACCTCGGCGACATCTTCACGATCCCGGCCAACATCGAGAAGACGTTCGACCAGATCTCCAAGGCGGTCGGGCACGTCTACGCCTCGGGGGCCTTCCCCGTCGTGCTCGGCGGCGACCACTCCATCGGCTACCCGACCACCCGCGGGGTCGCCGCGCACATGGACGGCAAGAAGCTCGGCATCATCCACTTCGACCGGCACGTCGACACGCAGGAGACCGACCTCGACGAGCGGATGCACACCACGCCGTACTTCCACGCGACGAACCTGCCGAATGTTCCCGCCAGAAACCTCGTGCAGATCGGGATCGGCGGCTGGCAGGCGCCGCGGCCCGGCGTCGCGGTCGGGCGGGAGCGCGAGACCACGGTCATGACAGTCACCGACTGCGTCGACATGGGCATCGAGGCGGCGGCCGCCAAAGCGCTGGACGTGGCCTGGGACGGCACCGACGCGGTCTGGCTGTCGTTCGACGTCGACTGCCTCGACGCGGCCTTCGTTCCCGGTACCGGCTGGCCGGAGCCCGGCGGGTTCCTGCCCCGCGAGGTGCTGAAGTTCATCCAGCTCGTCGCCGAGCGCCCGCTCGCCGGCATCGAGGTCGTGGAGTGCTCGCCGCCCTATGACAACGCCGAGATCACCGCACTGATCTCCACCCGCGTCATCTGCGACACGCTCGGCTGCCTCGTACGCGCGGGCCACCTGCCGCGGCGGTCAAACCCCAGCTGAGAGGACCGCATGACAGCCACCACGTTCGACGCCGGCCGACACGTCTCACCGCACCTGGTCGACACTCACGACCTCACGTCGTTGGGTTACACCCAGGAGCTGCACCGCAAGCTCGGCCCCTTCGCCTCGTTTGCCGCGGGGTTCTCCTTCGTTAGCATCCTGACGACGGTGTTTCAGCTGTTCGCGTTCGGCTACTCCTTCGGTGGGCCGGCGTTCGTCTGGACCTGGCCGATCGTGTTCGTCGGCCAGCTGTGCGTCGCGCTGGTGTTTGCCGAGCTTGCCGCCGAGTACCCGTTGGCGGGGTGCATCTTCCAGTGGTCGCGGCGGCTCGGCGGCGCGCTCGTGGGCTGGTTCGCCGGATGGTTCATGCTGATCGGCTACATCGTCAGCGTGGCCGCCATCGCCATCGCTCTGCAAAGTGTGCTGCCCGAGGTGTGGTCGGGGTTCCAGCTGTTCGGCAGGGACTCCTCGCTGTCGTCGACCTCCGGGGCCACCAACGCCATCGTTCTCGGCACGATCCTCATCGCCGTCGCGACGGTGATCAGCGCCATCGGCGTGCAGGTCATGGCGAAGATCAACGCCGTCGGCATCACCTGTGAGATCGTCGGCGTCGTCGCACTGATCATCTTGCTGTTCATGCACACCAAGCGGGGACCGGCGGTCGTCACCGACACGGGCGGCACGGCAGGATCGGGCAGCTACCTCTGGCCGTTGCTCGCTTCCTCGCTCATGGCCGCCTATGTGATGTACGGGTTCGACAGCGCCGCCGAGCTGTCGGAGGAGACGCGCGACCCGCGGCGCACCACGCCACCGGCCATCGTCCGCGCCCTGGTGGTGTCGGGCATCGGCGGGGCGCTGCTGCTCATGGCGGCGCTGATGTCGGCGCCCGACCTGCGCAGCGGCCGGTTGGGCACCGAGGGCATGTCCTACATCGTGACTTCCACGCTGGGCGACCGCCTGGGCAAGGTCCTGCTGGTCGACGTGGCGATCGCTGTGATCAGCGCATGCCTCGCGATCCAGAACTCCGCGTCGCGGGTGATGTTCTCGATGGCGCGCGAGGGGGTGCTGCCGGGGTCGACGTTCCTCAACCGGGTCGGCCGCACGACGGGCACCCCCATCGTCACCGGCGTCGCGGTGAGCGCCCTGGCAGCAGCAGTGCTCCTGGTCAACCTCGGCCAGTCGCAGGTGTTCACCGCCGTGACATCTGTCGCGGTCGTCGTGGTGTACCTCGCCTACCTGTTCGTCACCATTCCCATGCTGGTGCGCAAGCTCCGGGACCGCAAGCTGCCGAAGGGGCAGGGGCTGCGCAGCGGCGAGCCGGCGGCGGCCCGTGGCCACTTCTCCCTCGGCCGCGCCGGGCTGCCCGTCACGGTGTTGGCCGTGCTGTTCGGGCTGTTCATGACGGCCAACGTGGCGTGGCCGCGCGCAGCGGTCTACGACCCGGCCGGCGGCCACTGGTACCTGCAGTACTTCTCACTGCTGTTCCTCGCGGGTGCGCTGCTGCTGGGGGGCCTCGCCTACCTGCGCTACCGGCACATCCCGGCTCGGCGCGTGAATGTCAACGAGGCGTAGCACGACGCGTACTGCCTGGTGATCATCGCGTAACACGCAGCCGCCACGCTCAGGGCATCAACCCGCCTGCTGGCAAGGAGAGCAATGACTGCCCTAGACACCGCATCCACCCCGGGAGCCCCCGCCCCACCCGCCGAACAGCCGAGCGGAAGGAAGTACTCGTCGTGGGTCGGCAACGAGACGCTCGAGGACTACTCGCTGCGCTACGCGCCGACCACTTTCCGGCGGTGGAGCGAGATGACCGTTGCCACCACCGCGCTCGGCGGCATCGCCTACCTCGCTGACTTCGCCATCGGGGGGTCGATCATTCTCAGCCACGGCTTCGTCAACGCCGTGCTGGCCATCCTCGTAGCAGCCGTGACGATCTTCCTCACGGGCATCCCCATCGCGTACTACTCCGCGAAGTACGCGATCGACATGGACCTGCTCACGCGGGCGGCGGGGTTCGGGTACTTCGGGTCGACGCTGACGTCGGTCGTGTATGCGTCGTTCACGTTCATCTTCTTCGCGCTCGAGGGCTCCATCATGGCCCAAGCGTTCAACACCGGCTTCGGGCTGCCGCTGGCGATCGGCTACCTGGTGGCCTCGCTGATCGTGAACCCGTTCGTCATCTTCGGCATGACGGCGCTGGCGAAGCTGCAGGTGTGGACGCAGCCGATCTGGCTGGCTCTGATGGTCGCGCCGTTCGTCTCCATCGCCTTGCAGGAGCCGGGGGCCTACGCGCGCTGGACGCACTTCACCGGCACGGGCACCTCCTCGAGCTTCTCCGCCATTGGCGTTGGCGCGGGGGCGGGTGTCGCACTCTCGTTGATCGCGCAGATCGGCGAGCAGGTCGACTACCTGCGCTTCATGCCGCAGAAGCACAAGGGCAACGCGGGCAGGTGGTGGTTCGCTGTCATCGCCGCCGGGCCTGGGTGGGTCGTTCTCGGGGCGCTCAAGCAGCTCGGGGGTGCGTTCCTCACCTTCTTCATCGCCGGCAGCGTGGGGCTGAAGGTCGCAAACGAGCCGATCCGGCAGTACCTCGGCGGGTTCGGCACGTTCATCGGCGCCGGGCTAATGGCAGTGGCCGTGTTCTTCATCGTCCTGTCGCAGATCAAGATCAACGTGGTGAACGCCTATTCAGGCTCGCTGTCGTGGTCGAACTTCTTCTCCCGCGTCCTGCACTGGCACCCGGGGCGCGTCGTCTGGATCTTCTTCAACATCGGGATTGCGCTGGCACTGATGGAAGCAGGCGTGTTCGGTTTCCTCAACACCGTCCTCGGCTTCTACTCCAACGTTGCCATCGCTTGGATCGGCGCCATCGTGGCCGACCTCGTGGTCAACAAGCCACTGCGCCTGTCGCCGCCCGTCATCGAGTTCAAGCGGGCCCACCTGTACGCGGTCAACCCGGTCGGGTTCGGCGCCATGCTCGTCGGCTCCGTGGTGTCGATCGCCGCCTTCTACAACGCCTTCGGCGCGATGGCGCAGGCCTGGTCGCCCTATATCGCTCTCGCGCTGGCCTTCGTCCTGTCGCCGGTCATCGCCAAGGCCACCAAGGGCAAGTACTACATCGCCCGCGCGGACACCCTGGAGCCGGCGCTGCTGGCGGACTCCGGGCAGCTCTCGACTGCTGTCCTGAACTGCACCGTGTGCAGCACCGACTACGAGCGGCCGGACATGGCTGCCTGCCCGTTCCACGCCGGCCCGATCTGCTCGCTGTGCTGCAGCCTCGACAAGGCTTGCCACGACGTGTGCCGCAAGCCCAGCTCCGGGGTCATCGACCTCGACACGCCCACTGTGGGCGCCGTGCGGTCGACGGGCACATGACCTGACACCGCGGGCGGTCCGGCCCTGCCCCGCCGGACCGCGCATGCCCCACCCCTGCCCCACCCTGCCCCGTTCCCCCCGGCCACGTAAGCGAGGAACTGCCCGTGCCTCTGTACGACTTCCGGTGTCCCGCGTGCGGGCCGTTCCGGCTGCTGCGCCCGATGGCCGGCTCCTCTCGGCCGGAGCCCTGCCCGTCCTGCGCAGGCGCTGCTGACCGCTTGGTGACGGCACCGGCGCTGGTGTCCCGCGGCTCGGCGCTGCGGGCGGCCCAGGACCGGGCGGCGGCCAGCGCCGATGCTCCAGCGGTCGTGGGCAGGGAGGCGCTGCGCCGCAGTTCCTGAGGCTGCAGAGCCACGTCCCCACGGCAGTAACCCGTCCACCAGCCGTCCCATCACGATCTGTCAGGAGCACGGATGCCCGAGGTTGTCTTCAGCGTCGACCAGTCCAAGTCCATGCGGGACCAGGCCGTCCCCGGCCACAACCGCTGGCACCCGGACATCCCGGCCGCCGCCAGCGTCAAGCCGGGTGACACCTTCCGTATGGAGTGCCGGGAGTGGACCGACGGGCAGATCGGCAACAACGACTCGGCCAATGACGTCCGTGATGTCGACCTCTCGCACGCGCACATGCTGAGCGGTCCGATCCACATCGACGGGGCCGAGCCCGGCGACCTGCTCGTGGTCGACATCCTCGACCTCGGCCCTGTCCCGCAGCAGGACACCGGCCCGGTCGCCGGGCAGGGCTGGGGCTACACCGGCATCTTCGCGAAGGACAACGCCGGCGGCTTCCTCACCGACTGGTACCCCGATGCGGCGAAGGCCGTCTGGGACTTCTCCGGCGGAGAGGTCACCAGCCGCCACCTACCCGGAGTCAGGTACACCGGCATCACCCACCCGGGCCTGTTCGGCGTAGCTCCCTCGGCGGAGCTGCTGGCACGGTGGAACCGCCGGGAGCAGGCGCTGATCGACACCGACCCGGTCCGAGTACCGGCCCTCGCGCTGCCGCCGCTGGCCGAGAACGTCCTGCTCGGCACCCTCACCGGGCCGGACGCCGAGCGAGCCGCCGGTGAGGCGGCGCGCACCGTCCCCGCCCGGGAGAACGGCGGCAACCACGACATCAAGAACTTGACCAGGGGCTCGCGGATCTACTACCCGGTGCACGTGCCTGGGGCCAAGCTGTCGGGCGGCGACCTGCACTTCAGCCAGGGCGACGGCGAGATCACCTTCTGCGGCGCCATCGAGATGGGAGGCTACATCGACCTGCACGTCGACCTCATCAAGGGCGGGATGGCGGCCTACGGCGTCACCACCAACCCGATCTTCATGCCGGGGCGCGTCGAGCCCCGCTACACGGAGTTCCTCACCTTCGTCGGGATCAGTGTCGACCACGAGACCGACACCAACCGCTACCTCGACGCCACTCTTGCCTACCAGCGGGCCTGCCTGAACGCGGTCGAGTACCTCAAGAAGTTCGGGTACTCGGGCGAGCAGGCCTACCTCCTGCTCGGTTCGGCCCCGATCGAGGGCCGCATCTCCGGCGTCGTCGACATCCCGAATGCCTGCTGCACGCTCTATCTGCCCACGGCGATCTTCGACGTCGACATCCGCCCCTCTCAGGCAGGGCCGACGCCGACCGACCGGGGCAGCTGTGCGCTTACCTCGTGAGCGTGGTGTAGACAGACGCCGTGCCATTCTCTGAGGAGCCGGCGACCACGCCGTGGAAGAGGAGCTGACGTGCGGCTGACCCCGCACGAGCAGGAGCGGCTGCTCGTCCACGTCGCCGCCGGGCTGGCGCGGGAGCGTCGTGCCCGCGGACTGCGCCTCAACGTGCCGGAGGCGACCGCGCTACTCACCTCGTACGTGCTCGAGGGCGCCCGCGACGGCCGTAGCGTGGCCGACCTCATGCAGGCCGGGCGAACCGTTCTGACCAGGGAGGACGTGATGGACGGGGTGCCCGAGATGCTGCCCGACGTGCAGGTCGAGGCTACTTTCACCGACGGCACCAAGCTGGTCACCGTGCATCAGCCGATCCCTTGACCGGCGACCGCACGCCCCCGGGTGTCGTGCCCGGGCAGCTGCTGCTCGCGGCAGACCCCATCGAGGTCAATGCCGGGCGACCCGTGACGCATCTGCTCGTGCGCAACACCGGGGACCGGCCGGTGCAGGTCGGCTCGCACTTCCACCTCGCCGACGTCAACGACGCGCTGGAGCTCGACCGCACCGCGGCTCGCGGGCTCCGGCTCGATGTGCCATCCGGCACCGCCGTCCGGTTCGAGCCGGGCGTCGAGGCCGAGGTGGCGGCTGTTCCCCTCGGCGGCAAGCGGATCGTGCCCGGGCTGCGCGTCCCCGCGGCGGGCGAGCTTGGTCCGGCATGAACGGGGTGCACCAGTGAGCCGGCATCTGGACCGCGAGCGGTACGCCGACCTGTACGGGCCTACCACCGGTGACCGGGTACGCCTCGCCGACACCGACCTGCTGGTGGAGGTGGAGCGCGATCTGTCCCGCGGCGATGCGGCGACAGGCGCGGGCGACGAGGTCGTGTTCGGCGGCGGCAAGACCATCCGCGAGTCGATGGGCCAGTCGCGGGCGACCCGCGCCGAGGGCGCCCCCGACCTCGTCATCACAGGGGCGCTCGTGCTCGACCACTGGGGCGTGGTCAAGGCCGACGTCGGAGTCCGGGACGGTCGGATCGTCGCTCTGGGCAAGGCGGGCAACCCTGACACGATGCCGGGAG
>JAABUZ0100008549.1_pt1 | contig 12001 bp, 12 predicted proteins | sample 5562091 | NCBI WGS metagenome assembly JAABUZ01 (sample SAMN12813069, study PRJNA571459) | rock metagenome | isolation source: Antarctica rocks | place: Antarctica: Victoria Land, Linnaeus Terrace sud | collected 2015-12-21
CTGGTCGATGTCGTCGGGCAGCGGCAGCGCCTCGTAGGCGATGGTGAGCTCGCCGACGGTGGGGTGGTGGTAGCGCTTGGTGCCGTGACTGCGGCGCAGCACCTCGTGATCGGCCCACCAGGAGGCGAAGTCGGGGCTCTTGACGGTGAGCTCCCCGACCAGCGCCGAGAGCTCTACGTCGTCGGGGTAGCGGCCGGCATGCATGCGCAGCGTCGCGACGTTCTCGCGCGCGACCGCCTCCCAGTCCAGATAGCGCTCCCGGGCCACCGGGTCCAGGAAGACCCAGCGGGCGTGGTTGCGGTCGCGTCGGGGGAGGGCGTCGAAGTCACACAGCAGCGCGCGGGCCATCCGGTTGGTCGCCAGGACGTCCAGTCGGCGTCCGAGGACGAACGCCGGTGTCGGGAGCGCGTCGAGCAGGGTGCGGACGCCGGCGCGCACGCGCTGCGGCGCGCCCGCGGTCGGCCGGCGCCGGGCGCGGGTCGGCCGGGCGAGATCGAGCAGGTGGACGCGCTCGTCCTCGCGGAGCTGCAGCGCGTTCGCCACGGCCCGCAGGACGTCCTCGGAGACGTTGATGTCTCGGCCCTGCTCGAGCCGGGTGTAGTAGTCGACGCTCAGGCCCGCGAGCTGCGCGAGTTCCTCGTGGCGCAGGCCGGGCACGCGGCGTGGCCCTCGGTCGGCGTCGAGGCCGACGTCCGCCGGCGACAGTCGTGCGCGCCGCGAACGCAGGAAGTCCCGCAGCTCCTCCTTGGCGGCCATGCCGACAGTGTGCGCCGCGCCGCCCCGCGTACGGGTGTGTCTGTCCGACCCGGGGACGCCCCAACCCGGGGTCGCGGCCGCCTCTTCACGCGCACCGGCCGGGCTGGTCTGCTGACTGACATGAGCACATCGACACGCGTCATGCAGGTTGCTGGCCCCGGTGCCGGCCTCGAGCTGGTCGAGCGAGAGCTCCGCCAGCCTGGCCGCGGCGAGGTCCTGGTGCGGGTGCAGGCCTGCGGGGTCTGCCACTCCGACGCCTTCACCGTCGACTACGGCATGCCCGGCCTTCAGTACCCGCGGGTGCCCGGGCACGAGATCGCCGGCCGGATCGAAGCCGTCGGCGAGGACGTGTTCCCGTGGGAGGTCGGCCAGCGCGTCGGGGTCGGCTGGTTCGGCGGCAACTGCGGCCACTGCGACCCGTGCCGCCGCGGCGACCTGATCAGCTGCACCAACGGCCTGGTGCCCGGTATCGCTTATGACGGCGGGTACGCCGACCACGTGATCGTGCCCCAGAGCGCGCTCGCGTCCATCCCCGACGCACTTGCCGCCGAGGACGCGGCCCCGCTGCTGTGCGCCGGCATCACCACGTTCAACGCGCTGCGCGACAGCGGCGCCCGACCCGGAGACCTGGTCGCCGTCCTGGGCATCGGCGGCCTCGGGCACCTGGCCGTGCAGTTCGCCCGGCGAATGGGTTTCGAGACCGTCGCGATCGCCCGCGGCACCGACAAGCGCGAGCAGGCCCTGGCGCTCGGCGCCCACCACTACCTCGACTCCACGACCACCGACGTCGCCGACGCCCTGCAGGCGCTGGGCGGAGCCACGACCATCCTCGCGACGGTCACCGCACCGGACGCGATGAGCGCCGCCGTCGGCGGCCTGCGCCCACGCGGCCGGATGGTCGTCGTCGGGGCGTCTGCCGACCCCATGCAGATACCGCCGTTCGCGCTCATCCCCGGCAGCACCGGCGTGATCGGACACGCCTCGGGGACCTCGAAGGACTCCGAGGACACGCTGCAGTTCAGCGTCCTGCAGGACGTCCGCCCAACGATCGAGACCTACCCACTCGAGCAAGCCACCGACGGCTACACGCGCATGCTGAGTGGCGACGCCCGCTTCCGCGTGGTCCTTACAACCGGTGCGTAGAGAGCCCGCCGCCTCGTGCGGCCCACCAGGGTGTGCTGAGCGCGGACGTGTCCGGCCAAACCCTCGCCGTCCGCAATCGGCAAGGAAGGTCAGTTCAGTTCAGTTCTGCAGCAGCTGTCGGCCGCACCGGCTTGGGGTTCACGTGGCTGCGTGGGCGGTGAGGATGCGGGGTCCGTTGTCGGTGATGGCGATGGTGTGCTCGAGGTGGGCGCCGGGTGAGCCGTCGGCACTGCGCAGGGTCCAGCCGTCGGAATCGATGCGGTAGTCGTCGTTGCCGCCGGCCAGGAACCATGGCTCGATCGCGATGACCAGCCCTGCTCGCAGCCGCATGCCCCGTCCTGCTCGTCCTTCATTGGGGACGGACGGGGCTTCGTGCATCGCATGGCCGACGCCGTGTCGGCCGAAGTCGGTGTTGATGCCGCAGCCCGCGGCTCGGCCGAGGCGCGCGATCGCGGCGGAGATGTCCCCGATCTGAGCGCCCACCTTGGCCGCGGCGATACCGGCCGCGAGAGCGGCCGCGGCGGTGTCGATGAGTTCCTGATCGGCGGCGCGTGCCCGGCCGACGGCGAAGGAGGTCGCGGCGTCGGCGGCCCAGCCGTCCAGCACGGCACCGCAGTCGATGCTGAGCAAATCTCCGTCCTGGAGCCGGTAACCATCCGGGATGCCATGCAGGACAGCGTCGTTGACCGAGGTGCAGATCACCGCCGGGAACGGTGACGAGGCGAAGCTGGGCTGGTAGCCGAGAAAGGCAGACGACGCGCCGGCGTCGGCAAGCACGCTGCGCGCCACCTTCTCCAGGTTCGCCAGCCGCACCCCGACGGCGGCTTGGGAGCGCACCGCGGACAACGCGTCGGCCACGACGACGCCGGCGGTGTGCATCGCCTCGATCTGGGTCGGTGTCTTGAGTTCGACCACGGACGCCTCCACAAGAGGGTGTCGGTATAACTATCCCGGTATTAGTATCACGCCATGGTCAGGCCGATGCTCACCGCTGAGGAACGAGCACGCGGACAGCGCCTCGGCGCGTTCCTGCGCCAGGCCCGAGCCGGCCGCAGCATGGTCGACGTCGCCGCACAGGCCGGTGTTCCGGTCGAGACACTGCGCAAAATCGAAGCAGGCCGAATTCCCACGCCAGCCTTCTTCACCGTCGCCGCCCTGGCAGCCGCCCTGGGCCTCGAACTCAGCCATCTCGCCGCTGGCGCGGAAGGCTCCGACCGAACCTCGCTCACTGCCTAACCGCCAGCACAAGTCGCGGACCTCGGTCGATCGTTCAGGACGGCACCCCAGCCCGTAGACCGATCGTCGTATAGCAAACCTCTTGCGGGAACGCCGCAGGTCAGGTCCTGGTGTAGGCGATCTTGTCCCAGTAGACCCGTCCGCATTGGTTCCCGCTCCGGGGCGTCATACGGCACATGGTCACTAGGCGTGACACATCCTTGGTTCTGACACAGGACCGGCTGAGACAGTGAAGCTGTGGCCTGCAGAGCCATCTGGCCGCGGGTTGGCAGCGCTATTCGGGCGGTCAGCGTTTTCGGCGACGGGACGGTCTCTGCGTGCGAGCTACTCAGGGATCTGGGTCGACAGGCAGAACGGGTGGCCGGCGGGGTCGAGCAGGACGCGCCAGCGGTCCGGTGCTGACTGTTCCTGTGCCCGCGTTGCGCCGAGGCGGATCGCCTCTGCTTCGGCCTGGTCGAGGTCGTCGACGGCGAGATCGAGGTGCATCTGTTTGGGTAGGTGACCGTCGGGCCAGCTGGGCGGCTGGTAGCCGTCGACGTGCACGGCCGCGAGCCACACGCGGTCAGTTTTCACGGCGACGAAGGCGTCGCTGCTGAAGGCGACTTCACCGCCGAGCATGGTGGCCCAGAACTCCGCGAGGGCAGCCGGGGAGTCGCAGTCCAGGGCGATCGAGCCGAGGCGAGCGGTTGCCATGGGGGGATCGTAGGTGGAGAGGCCGGCCGAGACCGAAAGGCCGCGGGGGGTCGCGGAGCCGGCCCAGGTCTCGTGTCCGTGATCGATCGTCTACGAGACAGACCTCCCAGGGACGCGAGAAGCCCTGTAACGCGTCTCACGAGTCGTGTCCGTGTTCTACGTAACGGCAGGCACGTTTGCGCTACGGTCTTCAGGTGCCGCTGATCGGATACGCCCTCTGCGGGGTCCCTCGGTGGTGGACGCTGCGGGGGACGGGCAGCACGGCCCCGCCGGCGTCGGCAAGACCCTCTCAGCCCGTGCCGTAGCAGGGTTGAGCCCGTTCGGCGCTGTATCACCGTTGTTGACTGACTGGTCGCTCTCTCATATGCTGACCGCATGTCCCGACCCCGCAGCGACGCCCGCCGTCAGGCGCTGCTGACCGCGGCGAGCCGGGTGATCGCGTCGCAGGGGCTCGGCGCAGCGACGGCGGCGATCGCGAAGGAGGCGGGTGTCTCCAATGGGGCGCTGTTCGTCTACTTCGAGACGAAAGCCGACCTCGTGAATGAGCTCTTCGTCGCACTGAAGACCGAGATGGGCCGTGCCGCCCTCGACGGCCTGCCCGGCGGCGCGCAGCCCCGCGAGCAGGTGCTGCACATGTGGACGCACTGGCTGCAGTGGGCGACGTCGCACCCGGACAGCCGGCGGGCGCTCGCCCACCTCCAGGTCTCGGACGTCATCACCCCCCGCAGCCACGAGGCCGTCGGCTCGGCGTCCCGTGCCATCGCGGACCTGTTGGAACGGGCCCGCGCGGACGGGCCGGTCCGGGACGCCCCGCTGGGCTTCGTCCTGGCCCTGACGAACGCGATCGCCGACACGACCGTCGACGCGATGCTCCACAACCCCCAGTGCGCCGACGCGCTCAGCGCCGTGGCGTTCCAAGCCGTGTGGTGCGTGCTCGCCGGTCAGCCGTCCCCGCAACCACCTGAACTCAGCCCGAAGCACTCGGCCCGGCGAACCCCGCCCCGACGAAACAAAGAGATTTCACCATGACCGACAGCGCCTGGATCATCACCGGCCCGACGTCCGGGATCGGCCACCGCACCGCGCTCGAGCTCGCGAAGCACGGCACCGTCGTCCTAGTCGACCGCAACCCGGACAAGCTCGGCGAGGTGCTTCAGCAGATCGAGTCGGACGGCGGGCGAGCCGTGTCCGTCGTCTGCGACATGTCCGACGTCGCCAGCGTGCGCCGCGCCGCAGCGGACATCATCGCCCTGGACCTGCCCGTCGCCGGGCTGCTGAACAACGCCGGGATCATGGCGACGAAGCCCTTCCAGACCGCGCAGGGCTGGGACGGGACGTTCGCGACCGACCACCTGGGGCCGTTCGCCCTCACCGAGGCACTCACCCCCGCCCTGCTGGACGGCGAGAACGTCGTGTTCATCGTCTCCGCCGTTGAGGACCCCGAGCGCAGGCCCGCCGTCATCGCCGGCTTCCGGGGCGCCCGGTACATCTCAGCTGAGGCCAGCGCCCGCGGCGAGTGGCTCCCCGGCGGGTCCAAGCTCCCCGGCGGGGATGCCTACGCCACCTCAAAGCAGGGCAACCTCGCCACCGTATTCGCGCTCGCCCGAGAGAACCCCCGGCTCCGGTTCAACGCCGTCGAGCCCGGCTTCAGCCCCGGCTCGAACCTGGGACGCGACGCGAACATGGCTCTGCGGCTCCTGTCGAGGTACGTCCTGTCACCCGTCGCGCCGATCATCAAGTACTGGAGCACCCCGAAACGGGCAGCCCGCGTGATCACCGCCGTCCTCACCGACCCAGCAGTCGTCACCGGGGAGTACTACGACGAGAAGGGCAGGCCGATGCACGGCTCCACCCAGGTCAGCGACCTCGGCTTTCAGGACCGGGTCGTCGCCGAGACCCGCGCGCTGCTCGCCACCGTCCCGACCCCGGGCTGACCAGCGTGCGTCCGGGCCGGCCGAGCGCTGGCCGACCTGCTCGCGGTCGGCGACGCCGGCCCAACAGTTACCCGATCGACCCAACGTGACACCCGGACGGCTGTACGTGGGGTCTCCCGCCCCGTCCCACATGCGGCGCACGGCGTACGTCGCGACCCGGCACGGCTCCCGGGTGTCCGTGGACCCGCTTGGCGCGACCGCCCCGAGGCCGCAGCAGCCCTGTACGTCGCCGTACGACGCCGAATACGCCTGGCTCGCCGGCCCCGATCCCGACGACCCCCGTCACCAATACCTACAAGGGAGACATGAACGTGTCCTCAGGACTCGCCCTCGTCACCGGTGCCACGTCCGGGATTGGGAAAGCCTTCGCCGAGCGCCTCGCCTGCGACGGCTACGACCTCGTCGTGATCGGGCGCCGCACCGAACGCCTGATCGAGCTCGCGGCCGCCCATCCCGACGTGCGGGTCACCGTCCTGACCGCCGATCTGGCCACGGATGACGGCATCGACTCCGTCGCCCGGGTCTGCGCAGACCAGCCGCTGACGATGCTGGTCAACAACGCCGGCGTCGCGCACTACATGCCGATCGCGGAGCTGTCCGCGGCCCAGGCCCGCGAGCTCGTCAGCGTCAAGGTGCTCGCACCAACCCTATTCATCCGGGCGGCCGTCCCGGGGATGCTGTCCCGGAACGCTGGGACGATTGTCAACGTCGCCGGGATGATCGCCTTCTCCGGCCCGGCCCCGTCCTCGGCCCTGCCCCGCCGGGCCGTGTACGCCGGGACACTCGCCTGCACCGTCGCGATGACGCAGACCCTGAGCGCAGAGCTGGAGGGAACCGGCGTCCGGGTCCACGTGGTCTGCCCCGGCGTCGTCGCGACCGAGTTCCACACCGTCCAGGGCCTGGACCTGTCTGCGGTGCCCCGGATGTCGGCCCAGGACGTGGTGACCGCGGCGATGCGCGGTCTCGAGCTCGGGGAGGTCGTCAGCGCCCCAGGCGTCGCGGAACACTCGCTGCTGCAGGACGTGTTCGACGCCGACCTCGCCGCGTTCGGCGGGCAGAGCCCGAACCTCGCCAACCGCTACCGGACGGCCTGACCGGGCTCACCCGACCGTCGACGAGCCCTACAGCCGGACCTACGACGCCGAGCCGGGCTCTGCGTTGTAGACCACAGGCGGAGGCCCGTCCCGCTGAGAGTGGCTCGTTGTGTCGGCGGTCACCGCGCGCCGCCGCCATGTCGTCCGGAGCCGCGTCGGGACGGCCGAGACCGCCAAATAGCGCCAACACAAGCCCGCCAACTATCAATGACCCTCACAACTGAGCATCGGAACGGCTCTGCTACGTCCCACAACCGTGTAGCGCTATCAGCGTGCCGGAACGGGGCCTGGCGGACGTTTTCGCTTTGTGATCGATCTGCTCCGATGAGACCTGTGACTTGCAGCGGTAAGTGGCACGGTTCTGACGGCGCTATTTGGCCGGGCGGACGGGCCCTCGGTCCCCACGTGGTCGTTGCCGTTAGGGGATGGGCTGATCGGGACGCCGTGCCCGACCCGTCGGAGATTCGTCTCGTGGCACGCGCGGATGATGGTGGAGAATGGCGTGGTGAAGATCGTCGGAGTGCTGGGTGGCATGAGTAGCGTGGCCAGCGCGGAGTACTACCGGCGGCTCAACGAAGGTGTGAACGCGCATCTTGGGGGCCACGCCGCCGCGGAGCTGCTGCTCTACAGCGTGGACTTCGCGGTGATCGAGGCCTGCGTCCGCGCAGAGCGGTGGGAACAGGCCGCCGACTACCTGGTCGAGCGAGCACGACGCCTGGAGCGTGGCGGAGCCGAGTTCTTGGTTCTCGCAACGAACACCATGCATCGGGTCGCCCCAGAGATCGAGGCTGCAGTCAGCATTCCCCTCGTACATATCGTGGACGTCACGGCCGATGCCGCCCTCGCAGCGGGCGCAAATCGGCTCGGGCTGTTGGGGACCGCGCCAGTCATGCAGGCAGACTTCTACCGGTCACGCTTTGCGGCGCGCGGGATCGAGGTCCTCGTGCCGAACGGGCCCGACCAGTCGGTCGTGCACGACGTCATCTTTGAGGAGCTGACTCGCGGGCGGCTCGAGGACGCGTCTCGCAAGGAGTACCTCCGGATCATGCGTGAGCTGGCCGATCGAGGCGCTGAAGGCATCGTGCTGGGCTGCACGGAGATCAGCTTGCTCATCTCCCCGGTCGACCTGCCTGACGTCGCGCTCTACGACACGACCGCGTTGCACGTCGACAGGGCAGTGCAGTTGGCACTCGGTCTCCAGTCGCTCCCCGGACCCGTTGCAGGCTGACGCTGAACCTCGGCGACGGCGGGGACATCTGCGAACATCTGCACCGCGGTTGCGTCGGTGGCAGCTTCCTCGCGCCCGGTCTTGGCGCCCAGCACCATGAGTATGGGTAACTCGCATAGACCGGCCAGCGCAGTCAGCAGGCCGGCAGCGGAGCCGGAGTCGGGCACCGCCGGGGTGGAGGCAGCCGCCAGGGCCTCTTTGACGACGGAGCTACGCGAGGACCGCTTCCTGACCCATGCGTTGGCCGCTCGTGAAGTCAGTTCGCCCGATGCACACCGCCGTCCAAGCCGCGCTGGGGCCAGCGGTGCTGACCGTTCCCGCTGTCTGCAACGAAGTTGCAGCCGGACGTGGTCGCCCGTGGCCGCCCCCTCCTGGTTGGGCTCTGCCTTGACCTGTGGCAGTCCCGGTAGCCGACCGGCCAGCGACACATGATCACCCTGTCGGCTGCACGGTGTGACTTGCAGCGGTAGTTGGCGCGGCTCTGGCAGCGCTCTCTGGCCGCTCGCCCCTCCCGCGGGACCACGGGGCTTGCCCGGTAGCTGATCCGTTGCCGGCACGTGGTGCAGGCATCCTGAACAGACCCCCCGTCGCGGCGATGTGCCCGGTGCGGCCGCGACCCGGACTTGGGTTCTACCGTGTGGTGCGCCGGGCGCCGGGCTGCGCGGCGTTGTCGTAGCGCTGACGGGCCCGCTCTACCTCAGCGAGGTTGGTGAGCCCCCAGCCGGTCAGGTGGGCGAAGAGGTCGGCCAGGCTGTACCCGAGGGCGCTGATCTCGTACTCGACCCGCGGCGGGACCTCGGTGTGGTGGGTGCGCACGACGAGGCCGTCGCGCTCGAGCTGGCGCAACCGCTGGGTCAGGACCTTGGGGGTGATCGCTGGTATGCGTCGCTGCAGCTCGCCAAAGCGCTGGCGGCCAAACTCGTTCAGGCTCCACAGGATCGGGGTGGTCCACCGGCTGAACAGCACGTCCACCACGGGACTGATCGGGCACGCTGTCACCGGCGTGACCTCCCCGGCCGGGCGCGAACTGACCTCGACCGCAGCAGCTTCCGCCATTGTGACTTCTCCTCCACCGGTTACTTTCCTCTAGGTACCTAATATCATGAGGATAGTAGCGTCGTCGACGGGCTCACGGCCCGAGCCGATCACCAGGTCCGGCGCGTGGTCTGAGCCCTGACCGGTCGCCGCCGAGGATTGCACCCGGCGGCTCACACGAGGAGGAATGCGATGCACGCACAGGTGATCAACGAGTACGGCGGCGTCGAGGTCTTGACGCTGAGCGAGGTTGACATGCCGGTTCCCGGCAAGGGCGAGGTGCGGGTGCGGGTCGCCTATGTGTCCTTGAACCCGATCGAGTGGAAGATCCGCTCAGGAGCGTTCGCGACGATGCTGCCCATGACCTTCCCGATCATCCTGGGCAACGAGGTCTCCGGGGTCCTCGACGCGCTCGGCGAGGGTGTCGAGGGCTTCGATGTCGGCGACCGCGTCACGGGCTTCGTGCGCGGCGGGGGCGACGCCGAGTACGTCGTGACCACGCCGGACCGGCTCGCGGTCGTCCCCGAGGCGTTGAGCCTGCGGCGCGCCGCGGTGATCCCGCAGGGCGTCGAGACGGCGCGGCGCTCGCTCGGCCTCCTTACGGTGGCACCTGGTCAGACGGTCCTGGTCAACGGCGCCGCGGGTTCGGTGGGCAGCGCAGCGGTCCAGATCCTCGTCGGCCAGGGCGTCACGGTGATCGGGACGGCCAGCGCTCGCAACCACGACTACCTCCGCTCGCTGGGCGCGACCCCGGTGGAGTATGGGGAGGGACTGCTCGACCAGCTCGCCGCCGCCGCCCCGCAAGGGGTCGATGCGGCGCTGGACTGCGGAGCGCACGGTTTCGTCGACCAGGCACTCTCCGTCCTCCCGGCCGAGCGGATCATCACCGTCGCCGACTTCAGCGCCACGGCCAAGGGCGTGCAGCTCGCCGGCGGAGACCCGCTCGCCCTTTACGCCGACTCCTTCCGGTCGGTGCTGCCCCTCGCGGCCGAAGGCCGCTTCACCACCGAGGTCGCTGCCGAGTTCTCCCTCGCTGACCTGGCATCCGCGCAGACCATGAGCGAGACCGGCCACCTGCGGGGCAAGATCCTCGTCTGCGTCGCGCAGCTCGACGGCGAGGACACCGGAAGCTGACCTGCGGTACCGGGCCCGCCCCCGCGCGCACCCTTGCTGGTGTCCTGGCGCCACACATGCCCGCACTCGGCGCACTCGGCGCACCGGTAGCGACGGACCGCTGGCTTCCAGCGTCGTGGGACGCCAACCCAGCGGCTCATGCGCCGGTCGGCGTACGAAAACGGTCAAGGCTCTACCAGTCCCTCTACGTCCAGTCCCGCGGCGCCCTGCGCCGTGAGGTGGGCTGCACTCGGCTCGGATCGTGTTGGCGTCGGTGGACTTCGCCGACGTGGAGGCACTGCAGGTCGCCGGGCGGTGGGACGAAGCCGGCCAGCTGCTGGCCGAAGCGGCCAAAGGACTCGAGGCCGCCGGTGCGGACCTGCTGCTGATCTGCACCAACACGATGCACAAGGTCGCGGACCAGGTCCAGGCCGCTGTTGGGATCCCGCTGCTGCACCTGGGGGACGTCACCGCACAGGCGGTGACCCGGGCCGGGCTGGCACGATCGGGCTGCTGGGTACCGCATTCACCATGGAGCAGGACTTCTACCGCGACCGGCTCACCAGCCACGGCCTTCGGGTGCTCATCCCGCCACCGGAGGACCGCATCGAGGTGCACCGCATCATTTACGACGAGCTCTGCCTGGGAGTGGTCCGCGAGGAATCCCGGCAGGTCTATCGCGACGCCATCATTCGCCTGGTTCAGGCTGGCGCTGAAGGTGTTGTGCTTGGGTGCACCGAGATCGAGCTGCTGATCTCCGACGTGGACAGCCCGGTGCCCGTCTTCCCCACCACCCGCCTGCACGTTGAGGCGGCTGTCGACGCGTCCCTGGACGCATCCGCAAGCATCTGACGCCCCGTAAGACGATCGGATGTTGGACAAGATCGTGACCCGGTGCCGGCCAGATAGCTGCCAGAATGGCGCCAACTACCGCTGCAAGTCACAGGCCAAGCGCCCGGCGTTGGATGAGGCGCTGGGTTACCTGCGTGCCGGCGACACCCTGGTGGTGACCAAGCTGGACCGGCTCGGACGCTCGGTGCGCAACCTCAAGCAGATCGCCGATGATCTGCAGGCCCGCCACGTCGGACTGCGGGCGCTGTCCCAAGGCATCGACACCACCACCCCGGGTGGCCGGCTGTTCTTCCACATGCTCGCCGCGATCGCCGAGTTCGAGCACGACCTGATCGTCGAACGCACCCACGACGGGCTCGCCGCGGCCCGGGCCCGCGGCCGCAACGGCGGCCCGAAGTTCAAGATGACACCCAACAAGATCGCGCAGGCCCGGGCGATGTACGACGACGGCAAGCACACCGTGCAACAGATCGCCGACACCTTCGGGGTGTCCCGGCTGACGATCTACCGCCATCTCGGCACCGCTCTACCTGCCCCGCCCAAGGCAGCAGCGGACACCAAGTCAGCGCAGCCAGCCGAGCCGGCTGAGGGCGGGTCCGGGCCGGCCCGCGGCCGCCGGGCGTCCGTACCGGCGCAGCAGGAAGCGTCGTGAACTCACCGGGGGAGCGGTTGGTGACCGTGCTGGTCACGTGGTGGTGCCAGACGAGGCCGACGCCGAGGATGCCGCCGGTGTGGTTGCCGACGCGGCGGTGAGTACCGCGCTCGAGGTCGTGGCTGCCGCCGGTGTGGAGGGGCATCTGCTGGTGCCGGGCAGCCTGGTGGTGCTCCGCGACGGGGTGCAGCCGTGGCGGGTCGAATGGGGTGTGCGAGGCAAGCGCGACCTTTGTCGGTCTGGACGGCAGCTGGGTCAGGATGCC
>JAABUZ0100008551.1_pt1 | contig 11998 bp, 13 predicted proteins | sample 5562091 | NCBI WGS metagenome assembly JAABUZ01 (sample SAMN12813069, study PRJNA571459) | rock metagenome | isolation source: Antarctica rocks | place: Antarctica: Victoria Land, Linnaeus Terrace sud | collected 2015-12-21
TGGGCACCAAGAAGAACCCAACCGTCGTGCCCAGCGAGCCGGTTCGTCGGGTCGTGCACCTTGACCTGCCAGCCTCCGGCGCTCGTCTCGCGGGCCAGGGCGGCCTTGCCGCCACACATCCCGTACTCACTGACCTCCAGGACGAGCTGAGGCCGCTTCGCAACCCACGCACCCCGTCACAAGCCGGGTGAGGTCGCCAAGCAGCTGGGGACCAGCCGACAGACGGTGTACAAGTGGGTGCGCCGTTACCGCCCCGAGGGGCTGGCCGGGCTCGTCGAGCGCAGCAGCCGACCGCGTCGGTGCAGCACCGCGGTGACACAGTCGACGTGCACCACGCTGCCCGTGTGCGCTCGAAAGCAGCAAACCCTCCGGGGTGACGTGCTGCCGCGCGGCCGACGGGGTCGCTGCGGCCTAGCGTCGGGTCATGGGCGGTGTTGGCTGGCGGGCGCTGGCGACGCGCCCGTGGCTACTGGCGCCGTTGCTGCTTCGACGTGAACCGGCGGTGCTGCTGGCGGTCGCGGCGGCGGCGGCGGTGTTGGGGCTTACCGGCGCTGCCGCCCCGCTGTACGCATCCTCGGTGGGGACCGCCGCACTCGCCGAGCAGGACAAAGGTCTCTGCCCGGAACTCGTCGCGCCATACCTGCGCAAGTTCATGCCGATCCCCGCCCCCGGCGACGTCTCACAACCGCCGGCAGCACAGCCAGCCCCGGCTGGTCAACACAGCTTCCTGGCCGTGGACCGGCGGGTGACAGCCGACGCGGCGACGCTGCCGCAGGTCACCGGGCCGCCCTCAGCGGTGCTGCTTTCCGCGCAGCTGAAAGTGGGTGCGACGCCTGCTGCTGCCGGGACCGGGACCAGCGAGGCCACGCTGGTCGCCAAGGACGGCTTCCTTAGCCACATCGTGGTGGTGCGCGACGCTGGCGGGTCGGGGGTGTGGGTTCCGGACACGCTCGCGACCCAGGCTGGTCTTCACGCCGGCGGGCCGCTCACGGTGGCGTATGAGGACACGGCGACGGCAACCCGGGTGCGGGGCGTCTACCGGGACCTGACCTACTCGGGGTTCTCCCGTAAGACGCTGCCCCGGTTCTGGTGTGAACAGAACCAGCTGTACCCCAAGTTGTTCTCCTCCACGTTGGGCGACGCCCAACCGCCGCCGGCGGTGCTGCTCGACCGGGCCCTGTTCGCCGCGCTCGACCGACGGCTGGCACCCCGGGCGGACATCATCACCTGGGATGTGCCGATCGACCGGCGGGCCCTGACGCTGGCCAAAGCCGAGCGGCTGGTCCGCGCCCTTGGCGCACGAGCCGCCGACCGGAGCCCGGCAGGTCTGGGACCGGGTGCCTACGCCGGCGAGCTGCCGCGCATCGCCGTCCGCTCGCATGCCATCCGGGGCAGTGTCGCGGCGGCCACCACCCCGGTGTCGCTCGCCGGTTCGCTGGTAGCGCTGCTGCTCGTTGGCGGGGCGGGCAGCTTCTGGTTCGAGCGGCGACGCAGCGAGATCGGGCTGTTGTCCAGCCGGGGGGTGGGACCGGTCGCCCTGGGTGTCAAAGCCGCGCTGGAGATGCTGCCCGCCGTCGTGCTCGGAGGCGCCGCCGGCTGGGCTGCTGCGCTGCTGTTGGTCCGGCTGGTCGCCCCCAGCCCGCTGGTCGAAGCCGGTGTCCCCACGGCGGCGGCAACCCGGGCCGGGGGTGCGGTAGCGGTCGGGCTGGTGCTGCTGGCCCTTGTCGCCGGGCTACAGAGCAGGTCGACCAACGAGCAGGCGGTGGGACGGCGGCGCAGCAGGTGGCGCCTGGTGCCCGTCGAATTGACCCTGATCGCCGGCGCTGTGTTGATCGCCCGGCGGCTGCACGACCCGACCGGCGCGGCAGCCGGAGCAGCCATGCCGACGCTGAACCGGGGGCTGCTCAGCGCACCCCTGCTGCTCCTGGTCGGGACGGTGCTGCTCACCGCCCGGCTCGCCCGGCTCGCCCTGGCCGGACTCCGCCGCCGCCGGCTGGGTCAACGCTGGCCCGCGGTGCCCTGGCTGGCCACCCGGCAGCTGCTAGGAGCCCCGTCGTTCGCGGTGGCGCTGCTGGCGGCGACCGCGCTACCCGTCGGGGTGCTCATCTACGCCACCGTGGTCACCGGCTCCTCGCGTGCCACCCTGACGGCCAAGCTCGGCGTGTTCGTCGGTGCGGCCACCCAAGTCGCCGGGGAGCACATCCCCCAGGTGCTTCCAGCCGGGCTACCAGCAGCCAGCACCCTGGTCCTTCGCGCCAGTGCCGTCAGCGTCGGCGGACAGCAGGTCGACCTGCTCGGCGTCGACCCGGGCACCTGGGCCAAGGCCGCAGCCTGGGACGCCAGCTACTCCCCCACCGCCTTGCCCACCTTGCTCGCCCGCCTCACCCACCCGAACCCGCTGCGTCCCGGCGAGCCGCTGCCAGTCGTCGCCGTCGCCGAAGCCCGGCAGCTGCCCACCGGCGCAGAGCTCGCCCCGACGTCGACAGGCGCACCGGCAGCTGAGATCGCAGTGGTCGGCAAGGCGCAGGTCGCCCCCGGCTATGCCGGTAACGGGCTGCTGATCGCCGACGCCCGGGCCGTGCGGGCCCTGGCACCCGGCGCTGAGCGGCAGATCTGGTCGACAGCGCCGCTGGAGCTGCTGCTGCCGGCGCTGCAGCGCCGCGGGATCGACCCGACGTTCGCCCTCGACGCCAATACGGTGCTCGACTCGTCGGTGTTTCTGCCAATCTCGTGGACGTTTGAGTACCTGCAGGCCGTCGGCGTCCTCGCCGCACTGGTCGGGATCGCGGGGCTGGTACTGGCGCTGGAAGCCCGGCAACGCACCCGCGCCTTGGCGCTGGCGCTGGCAAGCCGGATGGGACTGACCGGCCGGCGGCACTTCGCCGCCTTGCTGCTCGAGCTCGCACCGATGATCCTCGCCGGTGGCGTGGCCGGCGCCGGCCTGGGCGCCGGCGCCGCAGCCAGCATCTACCGCAACCTCGACCCCGACCCCTCGGTCGCGCCGCATCCCCTGTTCCGCCTGCCACTGGCGGTTCTGCTCCTGACCGCCGGCGCCCTGCTGGTAATAGTTCTGGCAGCAGCCGGCTTCGCCCGGGTCCGCGCCGCCGGCACACCCACCGCCGGCCTGCTCCGCGAATGAGACGCTTCCCGGCCCTTGCTCGCATGGCTGCGGCGTGGCGCGGCGGCGACCGTCCATGACTGAAACCCGCAGCGCCCTTCCGATGGCGGCGCAATGCCACGACGTCGCCAAGTCCTACACCGCCACCTCGACACCGGTGACCGCGCTGGACGGTGTCAGCCTGGCGGTTGCCCCGGCCACCCTGGCTGTCGTCTGGGGACCCAGCGGGTCGGGCAAGTCCTCCCTGCTGCGCCTGCTGGCCGGTCTGGACCGCCCCGACTCCGGGACGGTCCTCGTCGGCGACGTCGAGATCTCCTCGCTGAGGGGCCGGCGGCGGCGCCGCGCCCGGGGCCGCCTGATCTCTTATGTGTTCCAACGCCCGACAGAGAACCTGCTGGCGGACCTGACCATCGCCCAGCAGCTGGCGCTAGCAGCCCGGCTGCGGGGCGTGCACCTACACGAGGGCGACCTGGCCGTGCTCGACCTGCTGGGGATCGCCGGACGGGCACACCACCGCCCGGCGCAGCTGTCCGGCGGCGAGCAGCAGCGAGCCGCCCTTGCCGCTGCCGTCGTCGGACACCCCGCGCTGGTCATCGCCGACGAACCCACCGCCGAACTCGACGCCCACAGCGGCCAGCTCGTCCTGGATGCCATCACGGCCCTGACCGCAGCCGGGCAGGCGGTCATCGTGGCCAGTCACGACGCTGCAGCCGCCGAACGCGCCGACCAGGTCCTGCAGCTGCGCGACGGACGCCTCACATGACTAGCCCCGCCGCAGGCCGCCTGCTGCTCACCGCAACACGACTGACCAAGACCCACCACACCAACGCCGGGCAGGTCCCAGCCCTGCACGACGTGTCCTTCGACCTCGATCAGGGAACCTTCTACGTCCTGACCGGCCCCAGCGGGTCCGGCAAATCCACCCTGCTCAGCGTGCTCGCCGGCTGGGACACCGCCGACACCGGCACCCTCACCTGGTCGGCGCACATCTCCCACCCCGCCAGCTGGCGCAGCGCCGCGGTCGTGCCGCAGTCCCTGGGGCTGCTCGCAGAGCTGACAATCAGCGAGAACGTGGCACTGCCCGCCCGGCTCTGCGGCAACCGCGAACCGCAGCCGACCCCGCTGCTCGAACGGTTAGGCATCGGGCACCTGGCCGGCCGCTACCCCGCACAGACCTCACTAGGAGAGCAACAGCGGGCAGCGGTCGCACGAGCGCTGACCACCCGGCCCGGCCTCGTGCTACTCGACGAGCCGACCTCCCACCAAGACAGCGACACAACCGACCTGGTCATAGCCCTGCTGCGCGAAGCGGTCGACCACGGCGCATGCGTCCTCACAGCAACGCACTCCCCAGCCCTAGCGGCAGCGGCAGACCGAACACTGCAGATGCTCGACGGGCACCTCACGCAGCGGGCACCTGACAGACAAGCTCCCACATGACCGCCACATCCAGCCAGGCGTTGCCCTCGGGCCAACCGCCCAGTGCCGCGAGTAGACCTCTGGTCATCCGCGTAAGAGGAAGGTCCAATGGCACATTCTCAGGACCGCGGAGGCAAGTCCCTTTGCCGGACGAGGTGCGGTGTCATCGGTGGGTCAGCCGGACGAAGCCGGCCACACCGAAAGCTGATGTGCCTCCCCTGCCGTCGCGCGGGTCTCGAGCCTCACGACGTAGGTGCCTGCGTGCCCCTCGAGCAGAAAGACGTCGGAGACGGCGTCGGCCATCAAGCCCCGGAGTTCGGCGCGACCGGTAGGAAACGGAACCGTCAACTCCCCGACGAGCTGCGGGTAGTCCGCTGAGGTGGCTGGCCGCTCGTCGACGAGTAGGTAACGGACGGGCACGGTGCCGGTGTGTGTCGTCGCGGCAATGAACACCAGCCCCTCGCCGCCCTGCAGGCGGCGCAGCGAGCCAGGTGAGGAGAAGTCCGGGAACTCCATCGGGTCCGGCCCGCCCATACCGGGATACGAGTCCGGGTCGGCCAAGAAGTACTGGCCGAAGTTGACCTGGACCTCGAAGTCCTCCCTGCGTCGGATCACGGACCGACCTGCGCGAAGTAGGAGTCGCAGTCGAGCACACAGTTGATCTGCAACACGGGAGCCGCCGGGAGTAGCAGGTAGAAGCGTCCTGTACCCGTCCTCCTGGCTTTCACAGGCCTTGTGACAGCAGGGGCCGGCTCCCGTAAGCCCGGTCACTGGGACGTGTGGGGCGGCTCGACCTCACCCACGGGCCGCTATGGCCAGCTGGTCGAGGAACTGCCGCCATCCCTGCCGGTGTCCGGTGGCTTCCGGTTGGGGTAGTCCGCTGTGCGAGATCGTCACGGTCGTGCCGCCGGCTGCGGGACGCAAACGGACTTCGAGGAGACTGGCGCCGGGTGGCAGCCGGTCGGAGCCGGCGTGACCCCAGCTGATCAGCAGCCGGCACGGTGGCTCGACTTCGAGGTAGCGGCCGCGGACGGGGACACCGCGGATGTCCACCGTGAACTCACCGCCCGGTTCGGGATCGAGAACGGCGTGCTCACCTATCCAGAGCAGCAGCGCCTCGGGTCGAGTGAAGTGCTCGAAGACGCGTTCGGGCGGCGCCTGGATGTGCACCGTGGCCCTGATCGGCTCAGCTGTCATGGCCGGCCTCGACCGCCGACTTGAGGCGCTGCAGGCTGGCCGGCCACAGCTCGGCGAGGAATGCTTCGACCGACTGCAGGCCTTCGGGACGTACCAGGTAGAGACGTCGCTGGCGTTCGGCACGGACGTCGACGAGGCCCGCATCACGCAGGACCTTCAGGTGCTGGGACACCGCCTGCTGGGTGATGCCGAAGTGCCCCGCGATCTCGCCCACGGACAGCGGCTGATCCCGCATCAGCAGCAGCATCGCGCGACGGCGTGGTTCGGCCAACGCCGCTAGGGCTGCTTCGCCGGACACCAGGCAAGCCTAAGCGTCCTCGGCCAGTTGCTCCAAGCCTCGGCTTGTGTAAGCCTGAGCTTGTAACAGCGTCCGCAGGAGGAGGGTGCGCGATGAGCGAGTCGAGCCCAGGTGTCGCCGGCGACAGTTACCTGCGTGAGGTGACCTGTCAGGCGACGCGGGAGCGGGTCTTTGCCGCCGTCGCAACAATCGGTGGCCTTCGTGGCTGGTGGACGCCGATCGTCGCCGGCACGACGCGAGCTGGCGGGCAGCTGACATTCGGCTTCGAGGACATGGACGAGGCGATCGTCATGCGCGTGGACGAGGTGAGCGACCCATCACGGGTGCGGTGGACCTGCCTTGAGCACAGCAGCGCAGCGGACTGGTCTGCCACCACGATCCAGTTTGAGCTCGGCGACGCCGGGTCCGAGGGATGCACCCTCACCTTCAGCCACCTCGGCCTACCCGCCGAACAGGTAGCGGCCGGATGGGACTATTTCCTGGACAGCCTCACCCGCCTAGTCGAGACCGGCCAGGGTGCGCCCTTCCGCGCCGGCGACACTGCGCTCGACGTCGCCCGCGCCTACCACCATGCGTGGACCGCCCACGGCTTTCACGCCGCCCGCCGCTTCCTCGCCGCAGACCTGGCCACAGAGGTCCCCATCAACACCTACGCAGGCCGAGAGGACTTCGCCGCAGCAATCGCCAGCTTCGGCGCGCTCGCCGAACACGTCGACCTGCTCGCCGAGTTCGGCTCCGGCAACCAGGCCCTCCTGCTCTACGACATGCACACCCGGCCGTTCGGCCGCTTCCGGGTCGCCGAACACTTCACCGTCAGCGGTGGTCTGATCCAGCGCATCCGCCACGTGCACGACACCGCCGTCCTGCGCAGCGCCGCGTGACCCACCAGGCCTCCTTTGAGGCAATCGCCGACCGGCTGCTCAGCGAGCCCGACGTCGGCGAGGGCACCGGCTTCGGATCCGCCCCAGGACTGCGAGTGCAAGGCAAGATCTTCGCGATGCTCGCACCCGGCGGCCTCGTCGTGAAGCTTCCCGCCCGCCGCTGCGCCCGAGCTCGTCGCCGCACAGATCGGACAGCCGTTCGACCGCGGCCAGGGCCGCCCCCTCAAAGAGTGGGTCGTGCTCAACCACGCCAACAAGCAGGACTGGCCCGGGCTCACGCTGGAAGCTCTCACCTACGTCCGACCCTGACCTGCATCATCGGCGGCCCCGTCACCAAGGGGCTGACCTTCCCGCTGCCGCGTCCCGTGGCTGTGTCAGTTGACGAACCTTGAGCGGCATACCGCTGAGGCTCGCCAGTCAGCACTGCGTGCTCTACCTGCCGCTCGCCCCCGTCCCGGGTACCGCGAAAGTGCGACACTCAGTTGTGGAGCGACTGCGGTTCCGACCGCCCAGGTACCTCCGGTACCTGTGGCTGACCGTGGCGCTGCTGCAGCTCATTGGCTACCTGCTTGATCGCAGACCGCTCGGGATCGTGCAGACAGTCATTTGGACCGGGGGGACGGCTTTGTGGTGGTTCGCGCTGGACACCGTGGTCGACGACGACGGAGTCCGAACACAGGGCAAGTGGTTCCGAGAACGCGTCGCCTGGCACGAGATCCGCCGCTTCGCGGTCGACACAGCGACTCGCAAACCCGTCCTCGTTCTCCATGACGGCCGACAGAAAAAGCTCGCATACGTGCCCGACCCCGCCTGGGAAGACATCCAGTGTCGCTGGCAGCAAGCAACGGCAAACGCGCCGACGACGTGAGTCGGGCCGCTGATTCAGGCCGCCTCCTTGAAGAGCCGGACCCGCCACCTCACGAAGTTGGACGCTTTGGTGACAGGGTCAGCTCAACGAACTTGTTCTGGCCTGGAACCCACGAGTGCTCGTCCCTGGCATAGACGACCGCGTGGGCCAGCATCGGAAGGGTTTTCGACTCCCACGCCATCGGGTCACCCGAAGCGGTCGGGACGAAGCTGACCGCCAGGCTGCCGATCAGGCGGCCGCCAAGGTGCTCGAACATCTCCTTCGGGATCGCCCACACGACGCCCTGCATCACGCCATGGTTTGCCGCTGCGCCGAAGGTCACCTTCTCCACGTACCAATCGAAGCCCTTCACGTCCTGGGGGACGCTACCGACCTGCAGCTTCGAGACGGCAGAAAGGATCGGTGCCGCGCCGGCCGCGACCGCGCCGACCCCGGGCACAACGCCGAGCGTCGAGGCCACCTGTCCAGCACCGGCGACGATCGGCTGCATCCGCTGCCACTCCGCAGCCGCCTTCTCAGTCCAGTCAGATTGGTGGGCGACCGGTGCGAGGTACTTTGCGCTGGCAGCCAACTCTTGAACGCGCCAGCCACCGGATATCGGGAAGTAGAGGTACACCCGGGCGGCGATGTCCTCGAGCTGGTGCCAAAGGTCGAGCTTCTTGCGGCTCTCGAAGAGGTGACGGTGCTCGGGTTTGCTCCCACCGTGCCCGACCGTCCACCAGTACTCGTAGACCGGCGTCACCGTGGTCGTCTGCGCGGTGGACCCGCTTACCGGAAGCACCTCGGCGTGGGCCATGTCGAGCACCGGTTCGGCCTCGCCGAACACCTCCAGATAGTAAGGGTCCTGATTCTGGTCCCAGGTTGCGAGATCGGCAGGATGCGAGGCGACCGTGATCATCCCGTCATCGTGACCCACCGCCGGATCCGCCGCCACCACCTACGTCGATCCCGCAGGCCGAACGGTCAGGGGCGCACCGCCCGGACCATCTGCTTCTCAGCCGATCTTGTGCCATAGGGGATCGCCGGCCGGCTCATCAGGGCTGGCGGTTGTTGGGGTCCACGCCCGCCAGGCGGACCAGCCCAAGGCCGTCCCGCGACACGCAGGCGTACAGCACGTACGTCCTGGTCCCGCGCCCAGCTTCGGCCCAAGCAAGGACCTCAACTACATCGGCACGGCTGACCTCGTGCTCCTCGCTCGCGCCTGAAGCGTCGTGGAAGTAGACGCGGTAGTGCGGCGCGTCCACCTCCCAACTTTGATCACGGGAGTCGACGGCGTGTACGTCCATGCCGCCAAGTGTCGCCACAGCTGCCGGCGCACGAGGGCTGCGGCATATAGCTGCGACGGTCCGGTGCCGGCCGCTCTCGTTCTCCGCCACCACGAGTGAAGGAGGTCATCATCGACGATCGCCTCGTCCCGCCGGTCGACACCGAATACGGGCTCGCCGACGGCGCGTACATCGACCCCGACGGCAACCTCCTCAGGTTCGGGTCGTCGGCCCGAAGCGCGTCCCAGTAGCCGAACCTGCAGCGGCACGCCAGGGGGAGTCGGGCAACGAGCTTCCCGGCAGCGGTATGACAGCGAGGCTTATTGGGCGCTCGTCTATCCGTTCGATCGTGCGACGCTATTGGCATGCGAGAGAAGAGGCGCTACCGGCTGCGTGCCAATTCGGTGGCTCTCTCTCGGCTGCAGTGGTCGCTCGTCAGTGGCGCAGTAGTACTCGGCGTTGTCGGCCTAGCCCTCGCGCTTACAGCCTTCCCTAGCCTTGGCGTCGGTCTGATGGCACTTGCGGGGATGACCCTCGGCGTGATCGCGCTGAGCGCGGTGGGGACCCTTCGCTGAGTCACCTACCTGCCTCCGGTCTCGTCGTCTCGACACTGCACGGTGTGCCGTCGGTGCCGCAAGCCGACCACCGCGAGGACCCACGGACCCCCTACCGGCACCCCTCCCCCACACCCCGTTACGACAGGAACCAGCAGGTCGGTCCGTCCCGTAGGACCGGTTCGGTAATCAGTGCTGGTCAGCGGGGGCTGTACGGGCGCCAGCCCGGTCGGAGCGATGACGACGCGCCCGCCGGTTCTCGTTCCGGAGCGCGCGTGCCAGCAGAGCAGAGCCGGCGGCCGCGCCCACGCCGCTGGTTATCGCAACACCGATGGCGAGATAGTGGCGATCGGCGGGGCACGTCGGCGGCTGATAGCGGATGACGCTGGCCGTGGTCGTGCAGGGCATGCTGCCGCCGCTCATCGTGACGGCGATCGCCAGCAGCAGCACCAGGAAACAGACAGCGACCAGAACCGCCCAGCGGGCCGCGGGCCTCGGCACCGTGACAGTGTGACTCATCTGTCCGGGGGGAGGTCCCACCAGTCAGACGCGTCAACCACGAAGGGGCGCAGCGATGAGTGCCGCATCGGCGGTAGGGCTGCCGGCGCTGATCACCCGCGCCGCTGACCGGTTCGCGCTGACCGACCAGGCGACGCCGGTGAGCTCAGCTCTCGGCCTATGGCTGCTGCTGGCGCTCGTCGCCCCCGCCGCCCAGGGCGAGGAGCGCGAGCAGCTGCAGGACGCGCTCGGCTGCCCCGTCCATGACGCCGCCGACTACGCCGACCAGCTGCTGGGCACCCCGGCGACGGCCATCACCCTAGCGGCCGCAGCCTGGGACACGCCGAGAACTCGAAGCCTGCCCGCCTACGGATCCTGGGCCGAGGGACTGCCCGCCGTGGTGGAACGCGGTGACGTGCCCGACCAGGCCGCCGCGGACCGGTGGGCCCGCCGGCACACCGCCGGCATCATCGATGCCTTCCCACTGAAGCTCGACCCCACTGTCGTCCTGGTGCTGGCCAACGCGCTGGCGACCCGGGTGACCTGGTCACACCCGTTCCGCCTCCAGCCGGCCTGGTGGCTCGGCGGACCGTGGGCCGAGCACGTCGGCACGGTGCTGGCCTCCGTGCCGGAGCACGACATGGGAATGGCGCAGACCAGTGCCGGCCTTCTCGCCTGGCACGCCGCCGACGCTGACGGCCTGCGGGTCCTGTCAGTCCTCGGAGCACCGGACGCGTCGCCCGCACAGATCCTGCGCGCGGCAGGTGAGGTCGCGGCCGGCACCGCGAGGCCGGTGAGCCTGTTCGACCTGCCGCTTGGTGTCGGCCCCTACGGCACGCTCAGCGAACGGACCCGTGACCCCGGCGTCCCCGACCAGCAGCTCAGCGCGCTGCTCCCGGCGTGGACCGCGAGCGCCACCATCGACCTGCGCCACCGGACGACACCAGTCCCCGGCGTCGACGCCGCCCTTGCCACGCTGCTCAGGCTCTCCGCCGGCGAGAAGCCCGACGCCGCGCAGACCACCAAGGCCCGGTTCACCCGGGAAGGCTTCGAGGCCGCCAGCGTCACCGCCATGGCCACCCGGGTCTCCCGGCGGCCCGGGCCGCCGGCCCGGCACCTCAAGCTGCGCTTCGCCCGGCCCTACGCCGCCCTCGCCGTCGCCGTTGGCACCCGGCCGTGGGACGGCGTCCCCGTGGTCAGCGCCTGGGTGACCGAGCCGAGCCGCATCCCACCGGAACATGTCTGATCACCGGGGCGCAGCCCGCGCTATGCCTAGCGCGAGAGAGGGCGCCGACGCCCGAACAGCCGGGGTCACAGCGGCTGGGCGTGCTCGTCGACGCTCGTCACCGGGTCGCTGCGGCTGTAGTACCAGTACTACAGCAGTACTAGTCGGCGCGATGTCTCACGATGAGGCTTCTCGCTACCAAGGGGTATGAAACCCCATTAGGCGACGTGCGACGGGCAACAGCCCACAACGCCGACCAGTAAATGGCACCCAGAATCCGTACGGGGACAGAGGCTAAAGCCTCCTGCCAGGTTTCAATCTTCTCTTAATAAGAGCGCACCTCTCGCGCCGCCCGCGATCGCCACCAGGAACCCTGCTATAAGCGCCGAGTACAAGTCGAGTGCTTGCCCAACTGACACGAGAATGAATACTACAAGCAAAGCAATGTTCGCGATCCGATTCCCCCGACGGCGTCCGAGGTCACGCTCATCTTCTTCACCCTGACCTGGCTTGTCGGTCATGGCCCTTCGTAATTTGGCCTACTTTTACGGCTCTTCACAATGCAGGGTGTAGCTGTGTTCTGAACCCGCCGGTCTCAAGGAGGGATCTGGCGATGTAGTTGGTGAGGTTGCGGAACCCGAGGGCGCTGCCGCGGAGGTGTTCGAGCCTGCCGTT
>JAABUZ0100008552.1_pt1 | contig 11998 bp, 9 predicted proteins | sample 5562091 | NCBI WGS metagenome assembly JAABUZ01 (sample SAMN12813069, study PRJNA571459) | rock metagenome | isolation source: Antarctica rocks | place: Antarctica: Victoria Land, Linnaeus Terrace sud | collected 2015-12-21
CGGATTGAAGGGCTCCGATGCCTTGAAAATCCCCGCCTGAAGGGCGGAATACTCACTAACGGAGAGCGTGCCCTCTCCATTTCAGGCTGAACCAGCACATTCAGCGACTTCAGTTGAAGGTCCAGTTTCTGATCTTGAGTTGAGACACGCGCATAGCCGATCTTCACTGCCGCACCTCCTCGTAGTCCTACAAAGTCTTGCAAAAGTCCTTGCATTAAGGCTACCTTTTGCGGGATACTTTTGCAAACGCATTTCTGCGAAAACTCGCACTTCCCGTTCTCTCGCAGAACTTAGGAGTTTTGCGAATTGGGAATTGCCGGAACGGACATCCTCGATTGTTGGGCGCTGACGCCCGCGGATCTTGTGCTCGTCATGGCCAAGAGCGAGGCGAACCGGGTGGACTTCGCCCTGCTGCTGTTGTTTTACCGAGCACATGGCCGATTTCCTAATGAGCCCGAGGAAATCGAGCCAGGCGCTGTCGCCAAGATAGCCGAGCAACTCGGCATGACCGGTTCGTCTCATGACGGCCTCACTACAGCCGATCGTACCTGGAAGCGCCATCGAGCCGAGATCCGTGCCATATTCGGCTATCGGGAAGCAACCGTGGCCGATGCTGAAATGTTGTCGGAGTGGCTTCGCGATCAGGCTGCGGTGGTGGGCGGCCTGTCCGAACATCTGGCCGCGCTGCTCAACGCCCGATGTCGCGAGATGTTGATCGAGCCACCTTCAACCGATCGGTCCGACCGCGTCGTGCGCGCCGCTATTTACGCCCATGATGAGCGCTTCTGCGCAACCATTTTCGGTCGCTTGACGCCTGCATGCGGGCGAGGCTGGAGTCACTCTTGCGACCTGCCGGGAGCAAGGAGGAGGAGGGCCCGGAGAACAAAGAGGCACCCGGAACAGCGCCCGCCTTGCTTCTTCAGTTACGCGGTGATCCCGGCCAGCCGAGTCTCGCCAGCGTACAGGACCAGTTGGCCAAGCTGGAACTGATTCGACAACTCGATCTATCGGCGGATCTGTTCAGCCACGCGCTGCCGCATGAGTTGGAGCGCTACCGGCAGCGCGTGGCAGTCGAAGCGCCTTATGAACTGCGGCGACATTCAGAGGCAAACAGGCTGACCTGGCTGGCCGCCTTCGTCCATCTGCGTGGCCGCACCCTCATTGATGAGCTGGTCGATCTACTCATCGAAACAATCCACCACATCGGTGCGCGCGCAGAGCGCAAGGTAGACCGCGAATTGTTGGATGACGTTAAGCGCGTGACCGGCAAGCAGAACCTCCTGTTTGAAATCGCCGACGCCTCGCTCGGGAAACCAGACGGCATCGTGCGCGAGGTTGTGTTCCCCGTGGTCAGCGAAGAGACCCTAAGCGATCTGGTCAAGGAGTGGAAGGCGACGGGACCGACCTATCGCACCACCCTGCGCACGGTTATCCGGAATTCCTACAAAGGCCATTACCGGCGTATGGTGCCACAAGTTCTCCATGTCCTGAACTTCCACTCCAATAACGAGCGCCATCAGCCGACCATCAAGGCGCTCGACCTCGTGAAGCGTTACGCCGACACGAAAGTGCATACTTTCCCAGTCGAGGAAGAAGTACCGTTGGATGGCGTCGTGCGCGGACTTTGGCGCGAGGCCGTGATAGAAAAGGACGCGCAGGGACGGCAACGCGTCAACCGGATCACATATGAGATCTGCGTCCTCGAAGCTCTACGCGAACAACTGCGCTGCAAGGAAATCTGGGTAGCCGGCGCTAACCGGTACCGTAATCCCGACGAGGATCTGCCTGCCGACTTTGAGGCGCAGCGCGAACCTTATTATCAAGCGTTGAATCTGCCCCTCGAAGCGGATCGCTTTATTGCGGATTTACAGGCTGAGATGCGTGCTGCACTGCAAACGCTCGATGCCGGTCTGCCAAGTAATCCATCTGTCCGTATCGGTCGGAAACACGGCAGCAGTTGGATTACTCTAACGCCGTTCGATGCCCAGCCCGAGCCGCCGAATCTGACTGCGCTGAAGGCCGAGATCACGGCGACCTGGCCGATGACGAGCCTGCTCGATATGGTGAAGGAAACGGACCTGCGGCTTGGGTTCACCGACGCGCTGAAAAGCCCGACGTCCTAGGAGAGTTTGGATCGCGCGATTTTACAACCTCGACTGCTGTTGTGTCTCCACGGTCTCGGCACTAATACCGGGTTGCAGCGCATGGCCGGCCTCCGGTCAGGATTGACATATAAGGATCTGGCCTATGTGCGCCGACGATACATCAGTGTTGACGCGATGCGCCGTGCCGTTGCTATCGTCACCAACGGCACGCTGCATGCCCGCAACCCCGCGATCTGGGGCGACGGTACCACCGCCTGCGCGTCCGACTCCAAGCACTTCGGTGCGTGGGACCAGAACCTTACGACCCAATGGCACGTCCGCTACGGCGGTCGGGGTATCATGATCTACTGGCATGTCGAGCGGAAATCTCTGTGCATCCACTCGCAACTCAAGTCGCCCTCCTCCTCCGAGGTAGCGTCGATGATCCAGGGAGTCATCCGACATTGCACGGAAATGGAAGTCGATCGCCAATACGTCGATTCTCATGGTCAAAGCACGGTAGCCTTTGCGTTCTGCCGGCTGCTGGGCTTCCAGCTCCTGCCGCGGCTGAAGGCGATCCATGCGCAGAAGCTGTATCGGCCCGAGGCGGGTCAGCCGGACGCCTACCCGCATCTACAACTGGTCCTGACAAAGCCGATCGACTGGGAACTGGTCCGCCAGCAATACGACCAGATGATCAAATACACCACGGCGCTCCGGCTCGGCACAGCGGAGACGGAAGCGATCCTGCGCCGATTCACCCGCACCAACGTCCAACACCCAACCTACAAGGCGTTCGCCGAACTCGGCAAGGCAATCAAGACGATCTTCCTCTGTCAATACCTCCACAGCGAGGCGTTGCGCCGCGAGATCAATGAAGGGCTGAACGTGATCGAGCAATGGAACGGTGCCAACGACTTCGTCTTCTTCGCCCGCCGGGGCGAGTTGGTGAGCAATCGAAGCGAGGATCACGAGATCAGCATGCTGGCGCTGCACCTGCTACAGAACTGCATGGTCTACATCAACACGCTCATGCTTCAGCGGGTGTTGGCGCAGCCGAAGTGGGCCAATAAACTGACCCCACGAGACCTCGCAGCCCTGACGCCGCTGATCTGGGATCATGTGAACCCGTACGGCCGCTTCGAACTCGATATGAATGACCGGCTGCCGCTCGAATGATCCAAATGGCCCCTGGTGACATCACTGTTGGGTCTACCCCGAACTCTATTACACCAGTCGCCTCGAGCGCCGGCAAATGCTGAATGAAATGATTGCGGACCTGGATCAAAGCGTCATCGCCGCCTTCACGGACATTCAGACCATCATCGCGGCGGAGGGCTTCAGCTCGCCCGAGAAAATCGGGATGATTCACAACATCTTGCGGGAGCGGGAAGAACAACGCGAGCGGCTGGCGCGGCAACTGCAACAACTCAAAAGCGTCGCGGAGAGCGACTCGGAGGATGCCGACTATTATGTGCTGCTCGGCAAGAAGTCGTTGAAATTACAAAATCGCGTCTCCGATATCGTGCGCCACGTCGAATTCAACACAACCACAACGCCGCCGGAGCTGACCGAAGCGCTCCAGCATTTTCAACACAGGAGAGGCGAGGTCGAAGGCCGGACGCTGCCGCTTGCCTTCCTTTCCGCGCATGAACAGGAGCTCATTTTCAATGAGGAGGGTAAACTCCGCGTCTCGCTCTACAAAGCTCTGCTCTTCCGCAAGATGGCGGACGCGCTCAAAGCCGGGACTCTGAATCTCAGGCACTCGCACAAGTACCGCCCGCTCGACGACTACCTGCTGCCGGCGCAGACGTGGCACGCACAGCGTGACGAGTGGATGCGGCGTGCCGAACTGACGCCGCTGGCCGACTCGCCCGGCACGCTGGACTCGCTCGCCCGCGAATTGGACCGGCAATACCATCACACCAACCGTCATTGGCTGGCGGGCGACAATCCACTTTTGAAGCTGCACGCGGACGGCACTTTTCATCTCGTCACGCCGAAAGAAGACGAAGGGGAAAGCGCGTCCTTGTTGCCGTTCTTCCCGGATCGCCAATACGTTTCGCTGGTCGAAGTCCTCTCGACCGTCCATCAGGCAACACAGTTCCTCGCAGAGTTTGAACATTGGCAGCTGAAACACCGGAGAGAGCGCCCGCCGGAACGCACCTTCTTGGCCGGCATTATCGGTCTGGGATGTGACATCGGGATTGCTAAGATCGCCCGCATCTCGAAGCATCTCCGGGAAAGCGAGATGGAGACGACGATTAATTGGTACTTCTCCCAGCCGAACATCCAAGCCGCGAACGACCGTATCCTGAGAGTCTTGGATCGGCTGGAACTACCGAACCTCTACCGCCGTGACGCCGACAAATTGCACACCTCCAGCGACGGGCAGAAGTTCGAGGTCGCGGTCGAATCCCTGAACGCCAACTACTCGTTCAAGTATTTCGGACAGGCGCGGGGCGTCACGGTTTACAGCTTCATCGATGAACGCCACTTCCTGTTCCATTCCACCGTCATCAGCAGCGCCGAGCGCGAAGCCGCTTACGTCATTGACGGCTTGCTGCACAACGAAGTTGTCAAGAGCGATATTCATTCCACCGACACGCACGGCTACTCGGAAATCATCTTCGCTGTGACGCACCTGCTGGGCTTCGCCTTTGCTCCGCGCATCCGAGGCTTGGACAAGCAACGCCTGTACTCGTTCGAGCGCCGGAAAGTTTATGAAGAACTGGCCTATCGCTTGCTGCCCGACGCCTATGTGGACACAAAGCTGGTCATAGATAACTGGGATTCGATTCTGCGCTTCATCGCCACCCTGAAGCTCCGGCATGCCACCGCCTCCCAGCTTTTCAAACGGCTCAATTCCTACTCGAAACAGCACACGCTCTACCGCGCCCTCAAAGAGTTCGGCAAAATCCCCAAAAGCCTTTTCATCCTGGACTACATGGACGACGCCGTGCTGCGCCAATCCATCGAAAAACAACTGAACAAGATCGAGAGCGCACAGAAGTTCTCGAAGGCTGTGTCGTTTGGGCACAATCAGGAGTTCATTCACAGCGACAAAGAGGAACAGGAGATCGCTGAAAGCTGTCGCCGCTTGATTAAGAACGCGATCATCTGCTGGAACTATCTCTACCTCTCGCAGAAGCTTTACGAAGCCGAGAGCGAGGAGCGCAAAACAGAGATCCTCAACGCAGTCCGCGACGGTTCGGTGGTCACCTGGCAGCACGTCAACCTGCACGGCGAGTACGACTTCTCGGATGAAAAGCTACAAGACTCGATCGGTTTAGACCTGACCAAAATCGAGGGCTTACAAGCAGGCCCAAAGCGGGAGGGCGAACACAGAGCTAAATGAGGGCGTGCCGAGAGTTTTGCCATTTCCTATGAGAGATTTTCTCCGTTTGTTGGGTTTTACCCGATCTTCCCCTCCGCCATTCCCTGCAGCAACAATATGGCAGTCTGATCGAAGAGGCGGTGGCGAACGCCCGAAAAGCAGCGGAGATGAATCCTGAGGCGCAAAGACCGTTACTGCTCCTGTATCGCCTGCTGCAAGAGCGCGCTCTGCTGCGGGATACGCCCGAACAATACACGAGTGACCTGCACTCAGCCGAAGACTGGCGGCGGCAATTCCTGGCGGCGGGAGGTCATCTGGACTCCCGAGAGGCAGGGGCGGGCCGTTAGACGTGGGAAAGTGCGTTTGGCACTTTCTCCATCGGCGGCAAAATCACGATTTCGGCGCTCCTCCCTGTCGTTTTGCCCTTAACCCCCGATAATGAAGCTTATCGTGCATTCGGGTAAAGGTCATTTTGCGCCGGTGCGCACTTACGTAGAAGAGCATCGACCGGCCCGGCAAAGTATCCATTCCCTGCAAAAGTCCAGGCCAAAGCGCGTTCTGCGGCCAGAAGAGGTTTGCTCCGTACCGGGGATCTTCCCCGCCCTAGGCGGGAGTCAATGCCCAACGGTCTGTCGTTAGGTTCAGATACTCGCTGTTCCGGCACACCCAGCGCAGCAGCACGCCGGGCGGCTCCGAGGTCTTTCGGAACGAGGACACGGCTCTTTCATATGGCGCGTCCGTGGTGGTCGAGTGCCGGAGGCGGGGGAGGTAATCCTGTAGGGATGGTAGGTTGCCCTCGCCCAGTTCCGAACGGAAAGCCGTGGTGCTGTGCCGGGAATTGAGCGCGAAGAAGAAGTAATCGCCGCTTGGCGCCATCGCGTTCCACACAGTCATCGTCAGGCGATGGCTTGGGTTCAGGAGAGCGTGGTACGTGGCAAACCCGTAGAACTCAAAGACGAGATGCACGACTTCCCAGCGGGCATGGCCCAACAGTTCGTGTCCCAAACAGAATCCACGATGCAATACGTCTCGCAGCATCACTCGGTCGAACTGCAGGGCCACGAACCCGCACTGCCGTCTTCCTTCTTCGACCATCCCGAGCGCAAAGCAAGGCACCGCGGCAGAGACGAACTCGCGCAGAAAGCTTCCTTTGACAGTCAGGGTGAGCCGCACAGCCATGATCCCGGTACTTTACTCCGCACACCTTGCTGCGGGAACAGCAGCCCCCCGCTGTTCTCTTTCACTCCGTGGGTCCTGGTAAATACTTTCTTTACCAAGGGTTGGAACCCGGAAAGTAACCAACAACTCCCACCAGAACCCTCCCTATCTGGATTATTCTTGGGCAAACATCCTAGCGGGAAGTCTGAAACCCTGGCAATGAGGGGTTTCAGTACGTCGCAGAGTATTGCTGCGATGTTGACAAGATCAGCTTGTACCCCTCTTAAACCCATCAGAATCGATTGCAATATAGTTATATATAGATATAAGTAGGATTTGCTATTTTCCTACTTGTATCTTTTTAGGATAGTAGTAAAGTATAAGGGTAGGAAGGTAGGAAACGTGCAGACAATTGCTCTTGTGGCACAAAAGGGCGGCACAGGGAAAACAACGATAGGACTTGCGCTGGCGGTTGCGGCTGCAAGGACAGGATGTAAAGTTTTGATCCTTGATGTAGATCCACAAGGAACGGCTTGTAATTGGGGCGACCGAAGGCAGGCAGACAACCCGATTGTACTCGATGCACAACCAGCGCGTTTAGCCTCAGCGCTCCAAAAGGCTGAACAGGGTGGGATCGATCTGGTTATTATTGATACCCCGGCTAGGTCTGAACAGTCCGCCATGGCTGCTGCTAGTGTTGCGGATCTCGTAGTAATTCCATGTCGCCCACAAGCGTACGACCTGGAGACTGTACCCAACACCCAGAAACTCTTGGCGCTGGCCGGCAAGAAACCTGCCATTGCCGTACTGAATGCTGTACCAGCTTTTGGAAGCCGCCATGAGCAAGCGCGTCAATTTTTGGAACAGATAGAAATGTCCTTGTGTCCACAAACCATTGGCAATCGAGCGGCATTTGGGGATTCGGGCGCTCTCGGCCAAACACCTGAAGAATATGATCCAAGCGGGAAAGCGGCTGAGGAAATCAGGAATGTCTACAAATATATTAGTAGCATTATAGGAAAAGAGGAAACTAGGAATGACCAAGCAGCAGCCAAATCTCGCCGAGCTACTCGCTAGTACAGCAGGCAGTACGCGGAGAAAGCCAGAACCTGAACAGCGCGAGCAAGACTTCGCTCAACAGTCCAAATTACCGCATAAAGGAGCGAAGCCAATCACGGTTCATTTCCCGCAGCAAGTCCGCGATCAGTTAAGGCTCATTGCCGCCGAGCAGGGTAGAGCGATGCAAGCTGTGATCGCCGAAGCATATAACGACCTATTTGCCAAATACGGAAAGCCCGAGATTGCGCCAAAGGAACAAAATGCTTGAGAATCCAAATAGTGAGACTCACTCCGTTGTAGAACTCTAGCACCATACTGTGTCTGCAAAATGCTGCCAGGTAGCTGAGAAGCGGAACTTGTTTGCAAATTTGTACTGAATATTTACGAAGGACGTGATTTTTGGAGCGACTCAAAGCGACTGACAAGACCTCAAAGCAGGAAATCGTTGTACCAGGATTTGAAGATGGGTTTCCCGTTTCTGAGCCAATCACTGTAACACGCACGGTTACAGGACGGATGCAAGCTATCGAACTGGTGCGTGCGAAGCGAGATCAGCGAAAACAGGAGGTGGCATACAATTCACGCCCGTTTGTTCTTTGTGGCCTCCCGCTTCGTCGGCCACCTAAAAGCACGTACAAGCACACAAGGCAAAACGGAAAATTCTTTTTGCAAGTTCACGCCAATATGGATTTCGGCTTGCCCTTTGGACAGGACCGACTTATCCCCATTTGGATTGCTACATTAGCAATACGTCAGAAGAGTCGTACCGTTCGCTTTAGTGCCGCTGCGGATATTCTGCGCGAGTTCGGTTTGCCAAATAATGGAAAAACCTATAGGCGTCTGGTGGAAGGATTTCAAAGAGTTTTTACTTCCACTATTTTTTTCGGAACTGAGGATCAACTTGATAAAGCCGCAGTTTGGAACTGGAGCCGGTTTCATTTTTTTGACAATATGGAAGTTTGGTTCAGCAAACAAACGGAACAGCCCACCCTGCCTGGCGGGTCATTTGAAAACATTATTGTTCTCAGTGAACAGTTCTGGAACGAGATCAACCGCCATCCCATTCCAGTGGACCTGGACGTCGTGAAAGCCTTAAGCCACGCACCGGGAGCACTGGATTTCTATATGTGGTTAACTTGGCGATGCTGGACGGCAAAAGCGCAGGCTCAAATTCCGCTGTTCGGCACAGACGGTCTGGAAAATCAGCTCGGGGTTCAGGAATACAGTACGGAGCGCGCCTTTCGTTCAGTGCTCAAACGTTGGCTGAACGTCGTGCATCAGTTCTGGCCGGAATGCCCCGCCGAGATCTCCGAAGACGGCAGCTGCCTCCTTTTGAATCAGGGATTGGCCATCACCACTTCTGCAGAAAGTACAAAGTCGTAATGACCGCCTGATTGTTTGCAGAATAATCAGATTCACACGATCACGATCCTTTAGTTACGCACTCTTGGCCATCAGCAGCCCTGTTCTAGCCACGATCCTTTAGTTACGCGAGATGGAATGGTGACTGGAGGGCTACAAAATCGTGGTGAGGAGAGCCACGATCCTTTAGTTACGCAAACTGAGGAGATGACAGTTTGTTTGGTCATTTTTGGACCACGATCCTTTAGTTACGATGGTAAAGAACATGACCTCTAGCAGACAAATCTTCTGGCTGACGATCCCGCAGTAGCACTGAGAAATGCACAGGTGAAGAACACAAGCAAAGTTTTCCACGACCTTTTAGTTACACCGGAACTGCTCAAAAATCGGCGATTTTGAAAGGGGCGACGATCCTTTAGTTACCAGGCGACGATCCTTTAGTTACGGGAAACAACTCTAAATGGCAGCAGGAGAAGGGTTTACAAGCCTCTCCTGTAGTTTAGTTCCTATATAAAAGACCTATAGTCAGCAGAGATGCTGTGGAAATGACGGCGAGTGGAAAACAAAACCCATGTTTCCCACTCGCCTTGGAAATCGCCATAGCGATTTCCACATTCCCAACAGCCCGACTACGACGACACATAGCCTAAAAATTAAAGATCCAAAAATTTTAGTACTCTGCCGTGCATTCGGTAGCCACTCACAGAAAGCTCGCATCTAATCGCCCATAGACTCAGAAAGTCAACCTGATGCGATTTCTGCTTAAGAAACTATTGAGAGCCATCTCTGTCCTTGTGGTAGCTCTTCTTATTGTTATGGCCATGGTTCATATGATGCTGCGACCACCAAACAGTCCCGATGCCCTTTTACAAGAGGCGGATCAGAAGGCATGGGTCAATAACTGGTTCGGAGCAGAACCTCTTTACGAGAGAGCGGAAACGGAACTGATCAAAAAGCACGAACTCTCGAAAGCCCTTTATGCGCGTGTGAGTCAAATTCCGCCCCATATGGAGGCCGGTCGCTTGCCGGAACTGATTTGGCGCCTCACACAGTATCTGACACTGCCCGAAGCGCAAGATCCGCAGACGCGACTTCGCATCCTCACTATTCGCGGCATGATCGAAACCAATTATGACGGCGCAGCCGGTCAAAGCACCTGGGCGCAGGTCCAGACCTTAGCGCAGCAGCATCGTCAATATCTCCTTGCCTCGCGTGCTTTAGGAGAGCAGGGCATTGCTGCTTACTTACGGGGCGATCTCGCCACCGCCAAGAAACAAGTGATTACTGCTTGGAGTGTAGCCAAATACGGCGGCGATCCAGCAGCGCGGGTGCGCTATGCGAGTGTGTATGGTATAGGACTGGTCGATCTACGGCGGTACAAAGAGGCTCTGGGACCGCTGAACGAGGCGATCCAGGTAACCCAGAATCATCGCGAAGTCGCTTATCCCACCATCGCCGTGAACGCTAAGATAGAGGCCCTTGGAGGTCTGAAACGCTATTCGGAAGCGATTGCTCTAGCGAACGAAGCCATACGGCGGATCACCCCGTACCACCTTCCATCTCACTTGTCTGACCTTTACCAAATCAGAGGCGGTATCTACGCTCGCCAGCAGCAATGGCAGCAAGCAATTGCTGACTACCAACAAGCCGCGCTTTATGCAAGGAGTTTGTTGTACTGGCGTGGTCTGGCACAAGTAGAGGGGCTGTTGGCACAAGCTTACGAAGCAAACAACGAATTGCCTCGCGCGCTGCTATCGATCAATGAAGCGATTGATGCTAACAAACAAATACCGGACGAACTGTTTTTGGTGCCGCGACATCTTGCGATTAAGGCCGAAATCCTGGTCAAAATGGGCCGTCTCAAAGCCTCAAACGATCTGTACCAAAAGAGTATGAACCTGATTGACTCTCTTTTGCAAACAGTTCCCTCCGTGAGCGTCGAACGCACTCTTGTCAGTCAATTAACCAACCTCTACTCTGGGTTCTTTATTTCGCTATGCAATCAGACTCAGTACCTAGGGGCGTTTCAGGTGATCGAAAAAGCTCATGGCCGTTTGGAAGCACAAGCGCTACAACATTACGAGCGGATTCCGCCACGCCGCCCCAGCTCTCAGGAACAACTCCTTACCCGCCTCAACCTTCAATTATTGGACGCGGATGATCCGGGCCAAAGAGAGCGATTGACCCGCGATCTCTATGAGGCAGAGCTACAAATCAACACACCTTCTTTAGCCGGTCAGACCGTGACTCATCCCGTGCAACTTGGCCAACTGCAAGCAAAGCTGCGCCCCTCCGAACTGCTGCTGGAGTACGTTTTGAGTGAGCCACAGTCCTATGTTCTTGCGATTACAAATAAGTCCGTCGCTCACTATACGTTACTAGGCAAGAACGAATTAGAGGATCTTGCAAATCAGTATCGTTCCACCATCCGAAAACAACAAATAAATGTGACAGTAGCGCAATCGCTCTTCAACGAACTGCTCAGACCCATTCCAGAGTACAAGGAAAACTCGAACGTCATCGTTGTGCCGGATGGCAGCCTACATTTGTTGCCCTTTTCCGCTCTCATGAATAACGGGGAGTATGTGATCGCAAACCACAGTTTTAGCACTGTGCCTTCAGGAACGGTTTTGACCCTTTTGAGAAGTCGTGAAACGGAAAGCGCGACACATCGCACTTCTTATGTTGGTGTAGCAGCTTGGACCAAGGCTTCCTTTGTGAGAAGCCGGTTGTTACAAGCACTTCTCAGCCTGCACATCCCAACTTTACGGGACGTTTCCGGTCCACAAAGAAGTCAGTTCATACCCTTGAGCTTGCCCCTGTAAAACGTATCCCTTGCTGAGAGACTGAAAGGAGCAAGGATGACAGAAAACAAGAAAGCCGCGCGAGCGCAATACACCTTGGAATTTAAACAGGAAGCGGTGCGGCTGGTGGAGTCCGGTCAGGGGATTGCGGCGGCGGCACGCGAGGTCGGCATCGCCGAACAAACCCTGTTTAA
>JAABUZ0100008554.1_pt1 | contig 11998 bp, 6 predicted proteins | sample 5562091 | NCBI WGS metagenome assembly JAABUZ01 (sample SAMN12813069, study PRJNA571459) | rock metagenome | isolation source: Antarctica rocks | place: Antarctica: Victoria Land, Linnaeus Terrace sud | collected 2015-12-21
GCACTCTTTCGTCTTAAAGACGCTCCGCACGTCGTTATCGGCATGTGCGTCCTCAAGGTCGTCGATCTGATAGGGATCCTCTGCGGACTCGCTCGCTCGGCCACGCTCGCCGCGCTTCGGGACCGCAAGCCGTTACGGCGGCGATGAGCGTTTGCGGGAGACGGACGGGTCGATGGACGATATCGCTCGTCTCGATCGGTTTTCTTATCGCTGCAACCGAGTGGAACGGTGTCCCATCGACGCGACACGACTGGCTCTGGCCGATCGCGCCGGACGCATTCGACAATTTCGTGCTACAGTGGACCAGCGGTTGGGACCCGAGCGGTATCGGGCAACCGCGCTATCATCTCACGCAATACCTCCTCGCGATTCCGATGCTCGCGATCGGAACGCTCGCAGGCAGCAAGGTCGCCCTCGCCGCGTACCTCGCACTCATCGCCGGAACGTCGAGTTTTCTGGCTCGCCGGATCGCCGAACGATTTCGGCTCGACCTGGTCGCGGAATCCGTCCTCGCGGGGTTTTTCGTGGTCAACCCGTGGGCGTACGATCAACTCGTAGCCGGTCATCTTTCGATGCTCTTGGCGAGCGCCTGTGTCGGAATACTGTGGGTCGAATTTTCACGACTTCGCACCTCGCCGTGGCTTCCACTCGCGATCTTCGGAGCGTCTACGCAACCGCAGTTTTTCATCATCGCATTCGTCACGTGTGCGGTGCACGTTCGACGCCCGGCGGCGCGAGCGTGCCTGATCTACGGTTTCATCGCTTTTCTTCCCACGACGATCGGCATCCTCAGTCACGTACGAGCCGTCGAAGCGACGCCGTTTAATCTCGATTGGGAGATGGTACAATCGCTCGCGCCACGCGAAGCGGTGCTCTTGCGGGGCTACTTCGCGGGCTACGATCAGGCATTCCGCGGGAAGATCGGCACGATGGCGTCGTCGATCTTCGTCGCTCTCGCGAGTTCGGCGGTGTTGATATTGCGACGCAGGGCACTTCGCGGAACGCTGGCGACGGTGCTCGTGCTCGTAGCCGCGACCGGTTTGAAGGGGCCGCTGGTATCTCCGATCTCGCTCGCGTTCGTCGCTCTGCCGGCGATTGGAGTCTATCGAGAACTCTACGACCTCATCGGCCTCGTGGTGATGCTCTATGCCGTCGGTTGCGCCGTGACGATGCACCGCTTCCCGGCGACGCGCTGGGTCGCGATCCTCGGCGTCATCTCGTTCGCCGCGCTCTGGGTGAAAGCGCCGCCGACGCACTACTGGATTCCGGCAGAAGCCGCGTCGACGTCGATCTCGCACGTATCGCCCGGCCGCTACGCGCTCGTACCGCCCTTTCAACCGGTATCTTTCGAGGGGCGAGGTTCGGGAATCGATCCGGCGTTCGCTTTTCGAAAGGCGTCGTACACTCCGATCAATACGTATCTCCCGCACTTTCCCGAGACTTCGGCGCTCGTATCGTACGCGACATCGGGAGATGTAGCGGCGCTCGCATCGCTCGGGACGAGCGCGATCGTCTGTCGTACCGGCTTCGTCGACGCGAACGGTACCGCGAACGTTTTGCAGCGAAGAACCTGCGCCGCGGGCTCCATCGACGTCAACGCTCGGCCGCTACTCGCGATGCAAGACGTCGGTCACCTCTGCTCGGTATGCGAGAACGTCGGCGTCGGCAACCTGTTTTTTGGCGATGCGACCGGGGGCGTACTACGTTGGTTTCCGACGTCGCCCGTAACGAGCTCGTTCGCCGGAGTTCCCGCGGCGCGACGACATAGCGACGCGGATATCGATTGGATCGACGCTCGGCTCGCCTTCGAACGGCGTGCCGATCTCGGTCAGTCTTTCGGCGGCGTCTACACCAGGAGCCGCCGACCGCTCGACGTCGGAACTCCGCAATCGGTGCTCGCGAACGTTCGCGGGCGTTTGATCGATCAACGCGACGTCGCCATCGCCGTCGAAACGCATGGTTACCGATGGGTTCGTTTACGCACCATGGGGAGCGTTCTACGGTGCGAGGGCGAGTGCGCGCTCGCGCTCGAAGGCGCGCCGCCCGACGTGGCGCGCGACGCACCGAACGTTACGGAAACGGCAGTCGCGATGCGCTCGGTGACGCCGTGGTTGTCGACCGCGCGGCTTCCGAAAGGCCGGACGCCGTTGTTGAAGCTCCTCGTCGCCTACGATCCATGGTGGATCGCACTCGGCGGAGGTCGATCGTACGAACACGTTCGGCTCGATGCCGCGATAAACGGATGGCTCGTCCCTACGCGAAGCGAGGCGCTCGAAGTAACGATCGTTAACCTCGCCGCGCTCGCACAATTCGCCGCCGAGATCGTCGGCGTCGGCGCCTTCGGCTCGTGTTTTTGGCGCGCGTTCTCGCCGCGGCGCCCTATCGAGCCGCCACGAAGATATTCGTAAAGCCGGCGTACGACTCCGAGTATTCGCGCGAGCGACGATCTTCCAGCCATCCCTTGAACGGCGTCTCGGCTCGGAACACCCATTTGAAGAAGTAGAGGAGAAACGTCGACGCGATCTCGCACGTGCCGCCGTAGACACACGATTTTTCGACGTGAAAACCGGACGATCGCAGGAGGGCCTCGAGTCGCCGGCGCGAGTAATGACGGTGGCCGACATACCAGGCCGGATCCGTCAACTTCGCGCGAAGATCGGCGTACGGCGTCGATAAGACGAGCGTGCCTTCCGGTTTGAGGACGCGGCGGAATTCGGCGAAGGCGCGCGCTTCGGTATCGCGCGGCAGATGCTCGATCACCTCGAAAAACGTGATCGCGTCGAAGCTATCGTCCGGAAACGGCAGCTCGAGCGCGGATGCGAGGCGCAGATCCGCATCAGGCACGGTTTCGCGTGCGACGGCGAGCGACGTTGCATCGGGCTCGACACCGCTGAGCGTCATTGCGGTTTCCCCACGAGCGATATGCGGGAACCAACCGATCCCGGTTCCGACGTCGAGAACGCGTCCGCGCACCCCGTTCTGGACGGCGAAATCGAGCGAACGGTAATGCCTTGCGGTCATTCGCTCGTCGAGTGCGACCGAATACGGCCGCAGACGGAGGACCTTCCCTAGAACGTTCATTGCGATGCGGAAGGTCGCCGGATCGTCGCGGGGCGACCGGCGCAGCTTTTGTCTGTAGTCACGATCTCTCCTCGCGGTATCGGCCGAACCCGAAAGGCTCCGTGCTCTCTATCGGTCGGACGTCGGTAAATCTGAGTGCTCGCTGCGAAAAAAAATAGCGCTCGATCTCCCGCTGCACCTCGCGAGAGGGAGTACTTAACGGGTTGCGCAATGCGAACGCCATTTCATTCCGTTACGCCGCCGGGTATCCTCGATTTGTTAACCGCTAACCGTACGTTCGTGAAGCGGCATTGGCCGATCTGCGTTCCGTTACTATGTAGCTTATACGTTTTTCGCATCTGGCTACTTCCCGGAGTTCCGATCGCGGGGAGCGATTTTCCATCGTTTGCAGAACCGATGCTCCGCGGCGGTGCCTTCGGTTGGCCGCACCTGTGGGCCGACGTTAATTTCGGGCTTCCGGAGTCGTTCTGGGCGAATACGACGCCGCTGTGGGCTGCTGTGAGTCCGCTCGAATCGATCGGCGCGCCGTACGCCGTCATCGAACGACTGCTCTGGCTGTGGCCGTACATGATCGGCGCGCCCTTGAGCGGCTACTATCTGTGCTATCGATTCACGCGTCATTCGGCCGCCTCCGCCGGCGGTGCGTTGCTCTTCGCGCTCAACACGTTCTCGATCGGGCTCATCGAGCGCGGCCATATTCCGGCTCTCGATGCGTTCGTCGTCGTCGGCCTGATCGTCCCGCGCTCGATCGATTTTTCCAAACGTCCGTCCTGGCGACGCGCGCTAGCGCTCGCGGCGTTGATGTCGCTCCAAGCGCTTTACGAGATCCGATACGCATACGAATCGGTATTGATCCTCACGCTCTTCTGTTTGCTTTCTCTGCCGCGTCTCGCACGGGACGGCGAGTTACCGAGGCTACTGCGCTCGGGCGCGACGTGCGCCCTCGCGATGCTCGCGTTCAACCTTCACTTCGTGCTGCCGACGATCGTCGCATCGCCTGCCGTGGCGTCGCTCGGCAGCCTCGATTCGTTTCGCGCGATCTCCCACTTCGGCTCGCTGTTCTCGTCGTTGAGCCTCTACTATCCGTTCTATCACTGGGCGATCGGTAGCGACGCCTTCGTTGATACGCCGGTCGACCTTCCCTTCGTCGCAGTGGCGGGAATCGCGTGGATCGGATTGCTCGTGCATCGAAAACGCCGTACGGCACGGCTGTTCGTCGCGCTTTCGCTAGTCGGAATCGTCCTCGCGAGCGAGACGAACGGGCCATTCGCCGCCGTCAACGAGGCGCTGTTCCAACACTTTCCGGGCTTCTCGTTATTTCGGGATTTCACGAAATTCTACGCGCTCATCGTTCCCGGCTACGCGGTCGGTATCGCGTATGCGATCGTCATTACGATCGGATACGCACGCCTTCGCTTCCCACGAGCGAGCGCGTTGCGCGTCGCGATACCGACGTTCTGTATCGTCGGCTATAGCTTCGTCATGCGAGACGCCGTAAATCCGCTCCGACATTCCAACTTCGCTGAAGCGGCGAAGATCTCGCAAACGGGCGAAGCGACCGAGGCGTACGTCCGAGGGAAGCTCGGCGACGCGCGCGTCTTGATGTTTCCCGGCGATACGCGCGCGCAGAGGCGCACCGAGCTCTTGAGCGCGGCCGATGCGACCGCCGCAGCGACGAACGCACTGCCATCGGGACTCGCATTCCTAAATCCCGCATCGAATGCGACCGACGCATTGTTCTCGCTCTTCGCTTCGCCGCTCGCGCCGGCGCTCTTGAGCGAGCTGCGCGTTCGATTCGTCGTGGTGCCCGACGACCCGGAGCTCTACTACGCATTCGACGGTCGGCCGGCGCGCTGGGCTTCCGTCGACTTTCTCCGTCAACGCTCGTGGCTCCACGAGGTCGCCCGGTTCGGTGAGAACGTCGTCTTCGAAACGGATCGACAGCCCGTCGAACGAGCGTTCTTCGCACCGTTTCCCGTCGAAATTATCGGGGCGGCTGCTACGGCCGAGGGTCTCGTCGGTTCGCCGCTCTGGAACGATCACTCCGCGCTCCTCGTCGCAGAGCAGATGCCGAAGGCCGCTTCGTGGCTACAGACGATACCCAACGTCGTTGCGGGCGCGATGCTCATCGATCCGACCTACCCGAGCGGATCCGGTGGAGCGGTCGGAACGGCCATTCGGCTTCACGAAGCGGTGATCGCCGAGCGCTATAATAAACGCGCCTTCTCCGCGAGCGTCTTCAGCTCTGCGATGCTCTCGAATACGCTCGGGCGCTGGAACGTCGACGCGCCATTCGCGTTCCGATTCCGAACGTCGTATGCTGCTCCGGCGAAGGCGACATTCGTTCTCGAGCCGAGAAAACGACTCCCGAGCGTACTCGTTCGAAAATCGGGTGACGTCTATGCGACGAGTCGTCCGAGGTCCGGCGCGGCATCTTCGCGCGTGATCTGTCGCCAGGATCGCGTTTGGCGCGATGCGTTCGAACCCGGATCGAACGAGCCGATACGAATGCAGCCTAGCGATGTAGTCAAGGAACTGCTCGTTCGCAACCCGTGTCCGGTCGCATACCGGGGTGACCTCGGATTGCGGATTACGTCGGGCGACGTGTTCCCGTCGCAAGTTTCGATAAGCATCGGTACGCTGAATCGATCGATCGTCGCGCCGCCGGACTGGATGTCGCTAACGGGCGATACGGTCGTGCTCTCCGACGTTCTCCTGGGTCCCGGGGTGAATCTCGTGCAGATCAACGTCGCGTCGAAACGCGCGGCGACGATCGGTCCGAGATACGCGATCTCCAATCTCAGCGTCGCCGGTCGCGACGCCGACGTCTCGCCCCTCGAGCTTTCCACGAGACGTTCGGAATCGGGAGATCTCCTCTACGCATCGATCGGTGTAGAGCAATTCGGTCTACACGTCGGCTTCATCGACTTCTTCGGACCGTTGCAGCTCCCACTCGACCGACATCCGATCTGCACGCTCAAGTATACCATGGGCGACGTGCCGGCTACGTTCGATTTGGTTCTCGACTTGCGGGATCGATCGACCGGGGAACTCGTTTCGATGTGGATACCGGCGGCTCGAAAGCAAGATAGCGACTGGGATATCTATCGACTCGTCCGCGACGTCGAGCGCGAAGCGTCCGACAACGAATCGGCCGGTCGCGCCGGAGATTTTCGATGGATGGCCGCTCACGCCGCGAGGCAACCGAAGGGGCCGGACGATTTCACGCTCCTCGGCGTACGGCTGGCGACGAGTTGGTCCGTCGTGAAGTCGACGGCGTTGCCGCGACAAACGTTCGTGGGTTTGCTCGCCGGTGCGCGGCTGGTAACGTCGGATCCTGACGTCGGTAGCCGATGGACGTACCCGCAATCGCATGCCGCCGGGGTCGCTAGCGTTCGGGAGAGCGACTTTTCGGTACGCGGTATGAAGTTGTTGCGCGTCGATGCGGTGGACGGCGAGCGTACTCGAGTCGCCGCGCAGCTCGAGAGCTTCACACCCAGCGGCTATCGTTTGGCGGCTTCGATTCACGTCGGCGATTTCGTAAGGCTCTCCCTGCAGAACGACAAAAAAGCGCAAGGGACGATCGTCGCCGATAGCGCCGATTACGTCGTCATTCAAGACGGCGACGGCGCGCCGGAGCGCATCGCGCGTGGGTCGATCGCAGCGGTAACGGCACAAACCATAACGCGTAGCGCGCGTGTCGAAATACCGATCTCCACGCCCTTCGAGCCGACGAACCTCGAATTCAACGTTCGAAACGATGCGAATCTCCGCGTGAAAATCGGACTCGTTTACGCGACTGAAAATGGCGTGAAGGAGACGATAGCGGCGGTCGATCACGACGCGACCGACCGCTCCGGAGCCGACGTCGAACCAGATTTCGTACACCCGTCGATTCCGTCCGGCACGTCCGTTTTCGATCTCGACCTTCCCATCGATCTATCCGTGAGCCAGAACGCTTCGGAACGCTCGACCGCGTATGCGATCGATCTGTGGGACGTCGAGCGCTATCGTTTCGGCGGATCACGACACCGTCTCGTGGCGCTCGTCCTATCGTTTACGGAGGCTACGGATGCGGACGCCGCGAGCCGCGAGTACTCTCTTGCGATCGAAAACCTTACGACCTCTCGCGATCGCTTTCTCACGAGCCGCAGTGCCGATGCGGCGAGCGGCAAGCCGCTCTTGAAGATCGACGATCGACCGCTATCGCTCGCGAAGGTCGACGCGCTCGCGCCGATGTCGCGGTATCTCGTCGGTGGGACCGATGCCGGAACGCTCGAGGCAGGGGATCACGTCGTAACGTCGCTCGCCGTGGACGAAGTCAGCGTTCGAGCGGCGATGATCGCTCGCGGGACGCCGTCCCCGTTCATGGACGGAAACGTGCGACGTTACGAGGTCCGAAATCGAACCGAGGCGGCCGGGGAGATCGTCGGCTCGGGATTGATGGTCGTGTCGCGATTGTACGACCCCGGCTGGGCGTTCGCGATCTTTCCGCAAAACGCATCGGTACCCGAGCTTACCGGATTTGCGTTACTGGATTGGATCAGATGTCGACGCTATTTCGTGCCGCCCGAGAATCACGTACCGGTTACTACGAGCCTCGATGGCTGGTACGTTCCGCCCGGGCCGCCGGGCACGAAGACGTTCGCGATGGTGTACGCTCCCGAGGCGTTCAACGAACTGGGCTTCGCGCTCTCGCTGCTGTTCTTCGCCGCGAGCATGACGACGCTCGCAGCCCGGCGCACGGTGAAGCGATGATCGCGCGCACGTGGACCGTCGCGCGATCCATACTCATCATCGCTGCCGTCGTGTTGACGATCGACGCCTTGCCTCTCGCCGCGAACGGTATCAATCTCGACTCGTTGCTCAAGGCTCTCATCGCGATCCCCGTCGCGCTCGCGATCGTCTACAAAAATCGGGCGCGCCGCACCGTCGGGCTCGTACTGGTCGCCGTATTGTTCGTTCTGCTGATATCGCTCGCCGCTAGCGGTATACCGCAGAACGATGGCGCGTGTAATACGACCGTTCTATCGTTACTCGCGGTCGCGGTGTGGATGTGCGTGCCGCGACTCGAATCGCTTGCGTCGTACGCGGGCGTACGACGACGTGCGGGCGTCCTCCGTCTCCCGCGGCAGAAGGGCGAGCCACGCACGAGATCGATCCGTGCGGTTACGATCGTCGGCGTCTTCGCGCTCGTAGCGATCGTCGCTTACGCGAGCCGATTGGACGACCTCTCGACAATCGATTCGTATGGGCGTATCGACGCGCTGCGCGTACTCGACGGACTCGTCGGAAGCGCGGCGGTTTTCGTGCTCGCTCGGAGGATGGGAGGAACCGTCGGCGCGATCGCCGCCGCCATCCTGTGGTATTGCTGCGGTATGCGGCTCGACTACACGGCGCTTCGTGCCACGGACGTCCTGCCGACCGCGCTCGTGCCGCTTCTCGCCGCCTCGGCAGCATTTTTACGCAGTCGCGCGGTGCCGGCACCGCTCGTCATATGTTCTTCCGCAATCCTGGCAGGCGCGATCGCGATCGAATGGCCCCTTCTCGCGATCGTCGCGTACCTCGCAACGTCCATATTTTCGATGGCCGGCGACGAACGCCCGTCCGACGGTTGGTTCGCCGCTGGTTGCGGCTTGGCGTTCCTGCTCGTACTCGAAGCCCTCCACTTCGGGACGATCGTCGATAAGGTGGGCCTACAGACGAGCCTCTCCGACCTCGACGGCGTCGTTGCGGCTTGTTCGTCGGGATGCGACGGAGGCTTTCCCTGGGAATTCGTCTACCCGGTCCCGAGCGCTGGAGCGTTCTCGCACCTGTTGCAGACGCTCCTCACGCAGACGTTCCATTGGGGAAATTATCGCGCGAATGCGATCGCGCCCGGTTGGGCGGAACTGGTGCTCGCCTCGTTGGGCGTCGTCGCCCTCTATCGCGAGAAGAAGTTCCGCGCCGTACGAATCTTCGCCATCGGCATCGTGCTCGGAATCGGACTTTCGTTGCCGTCGCACTACCTCGGGCTCACCTTACCGTCCTTCACGCGCGTGGTAACGGCGGTCGCGCCGACGTTCCAGTTCGGCGCTCAGTGCTCGCTCGTCTCCGGCATGCTCGTCGCGCTACTCGGCGGGATCGGCATCGCTCGTACGTCGACTCATGGAAGCAGCCGCTTGCGCCGCTCCGGCGTCTTCGTCATCCTGGCGCTCGCCGTCTTCGAATCGGCCTCGTTTGCGGTTCCGGGACATGCGGGAGCGGTACTACGAGCGCTCGCGGGCGAGATACCGCGGAGCGATGCGACGCGTCCGAAGGTCGCTTTCTATCCCTTCATCACGGACGTCGACGGGCCGGAATTCGTCGATCTGAAACGAAGCGCGGACCGCAGCGGCATCGATCTCTACAACGCCGCGAGCGTATCGAATACCGACGATCTCTCCGATCCCGCAGTCGTCGATCGGTTAAAGTCGCAAGGCGTGCGCTATATCGTCGTCTCGCTCGACGACTATTCTCGCCGTCGCGCGATCCTTCGAAACGCACGGTTGTTGCTTCCGAACGATCGCGAAACGCAATCTCGAGCATGGACGCCTCCGACTCCGGAGCGGATGGTATCGTTCCGGTCGCTGAAGGTCGGACGGGACGGATCGTTCTTAATAGCCATCTAGCCGAAGTCGACGTCGTAACGTTTCCACTCACTTCGTATGAAACCGTACAGACGACCGAGAAAACTAGCTTCCGCCTCGATTCCGGATAGAATACAGTTCAGAAGTTGCGTAGCCGGGCCGAATACGTAGATATGCTCACTACCCGACGGATCTCTCGGGGGATCCACGAGGCGATCGCCTGTGTCTGAAGCGTCCGTATCAGTCATCATGCCGGCCTACAACGAATGCGCGTCGATCTACGGGAACGTGATCGAAACCGCCCGTACGCTCGACGACTTCGGATATAACTTCGAGATCATCGTCGTCGATGACGGCAGTTCCGATCGAACGTGTTCGAACGCACTGCGTGCGAAAGAAGAGTGGCCCGACGCCGTGCGCGTCGTCAGCTACGATCGAAACCAAGGCAAGGGCAACGCCTTGATCGCGGGAGTGCTGCATAGCCGTAACGACTACGTCGTATTCCTCGACTCCGATATGGAACTCCATCCCGACCAACTGCCGCGCTTCTTCGCGCTTCTCGAGAGAGAACGGGTCGATGCGGTCATCGGTTCGAAATTCCATCCGGCATCCAACGTCACGTCGCTGCGTTACCGGCGGATCCTGAGCTCAGGCTATTACCGGTTGGTCCGACTCCTCTTCGGCTTACCGCTGCGCGATACGCAGACGGGTCTCAAAGTCTTCCGGCGCGCCCCGTTGCTCAAGGCGCTTCCTTTCACGTTCGAGACGGGATTCGCATTCGACATCGAGTTGCTCGCGATCATGAACATTCAAGGAGCCCGAGTTACCGACGCGCCGGTGACCGTCTCGTGTCAACGGCAGTATAATCGGCTGAAGCTTTCTAACGTCGCGAGCATGCTCGCGGAAACGTTTTCGATCTTCTTCCGAATCCAACGCGATCGTTCGTTGATAAAGTATATTGACCGGAACGGGCGCGCTCAGTACAGCGGTAGCGAACAAAAGGTCGGCGCTTTGATCGGTCGCCCGGAGCCGAGCGCCCTGGCCTTTACCGCATAGCCGCTCGGATCTACGGCACGAACGACGGCGCCGACCGTCTTTGCCCGAGATCCTTGGTTCGCACCGAAGTAATCGAGTCGACGAAGACGCGGTATTCGAGGTGTACGCGCGGCTGCTCGAGCGTGAGGCGGGCGCGACGACGGAGACGAAACGCATGCGGCGGACACGCGCGCGACGGCCATCACGTGCTGCACCGACCGCGTCGTATTTCGTTGCTACGCCTGACGAGGCCGGGACCACTGCTATATCCCACACCCCGGCTCCGACCGACATTACGCCGTTTGAGATCGCGGAGTCATGATGACGCGTGACGAGCGCATTGCGAAGATTCGAGGGGGGGCGTTGGATACGGTATGCACGTGCCGAGCAGATCGCGTCCAGACTCGCCGAGCTTCTCTTGGATCGTGTCCCGGGACGTGGTGTACGAGTGGCTCTGATGAAGTTGGGAATTAGCTGTTGACGACAGCGGAGATCCGATGCAGTTGATTTTCGCTGACGACCTTGAGTCCTTCGAGTTGCATGTAGCGGCGTTGCAGCTGCAACTCGTCGTTTTGCTCGAGCAGGAGCGCGCCGATAAGCCGCACGATCGCCGGATCATTTGGAAAGATACCGACGACGTCGGTGCGCCGCTTGATCTCGGCGTTGACGCGCTCGAGCGGGTTGGTCGATGCGATCTGCGTTCGATGCGCCTTCGGGAAATCCATGAAGGCGAGCACGTCGAATTTCGCGTCGTTGAGCATCACTGAGAGTTCGGGAAGCTTTGCGCGCAATTGATCGCTGACGATGTCCCGTTGAGCACGCGCGGCCTCCGCGCTTTCCTGCGCGAACACGGTGTTGATCAGCGCGAGCACCATCTGACGTTGGCCTTTGCCCGCGCACGCAAGCGCATTGCGAATGAAGCGCACGCGGCAGCGCTGCCACGTTGCTTTGAACACTTTGGCAATCGCAGCTTTAAGGCCGAGATGCGCGTCCGAGATGACGAGCTTGACTCCACGCAAACCGCGTCGTGTAAGCGTGCGCAAGAAGTCGGTCCAAAAAGGTTCGGCTTCGCTCGGGCCCACTGCAACGCCTAAAAGCTCGCGAATTCCGTCGGTATTGACGCCAACGGCGATTATCACGGCGACGGAAACGATGCGGCCAGCTTGCCGCACTTTCACATACGTCGCGTCGATCCAAAGCGTACGCAGCTCGGATGAACGCTTCGCGCGGTACGAGAACGCGACGGCGTGCAGCCACGTATTCACGAAGTGTTC
>JAABUZ0100008555.1_pt1 | contig 11997 bp, 10 predicted proteins | sample 5562091 | NCBI WGS metagenome assembly JAABUZ01 (sample SAMN12813069, study PRJNA571459) | rock metagenome | isolation source: Antarctica rocks | place: Antarctica: Victoria Land, Linnaeus Terrace sud | collected 2015-12-21
CGCTCGACGCGGCGATTGTTCAGCGGTGAAAGCCCGATTGATGCGCACGTTCTGGACGTCCCACCAGCGCGTGCAGGGCATCCGATGGCGAGACCCGGACTCGAACCGGGGACACCACGATTTTCAGACACCCCACGGACCGACTCGAAATAGGCGAGTTTGCAGGTAATTCTGGCTCAGCGCGAGTCCGCCGATCACGTCAGTTTACCGAGGATCCCTGGGGGTTTGGGCCACGAGCCGGTGCTCGTGGCCCAAACGATCGACCCTGATGGGGGCCCCAAGCGCGGCATCCTCCGGTCGTCCTTGACGCCGCGGCCGGCGCGGATCATCCACCCCGCCACCTGCGGGGCCGACCAAGGCCGAGGGGGGGCTCCAGCACGCCCGGCGGCTCGAAGCGGACTGAGGCACGTGACGGGAGCCAGACGCCCGGGGGCACACCCGGCCGCGCCGATCAGCAGAGGGGGGCTGGGGGCGCAGCCCCCAGTACCAGCGCGACCCATCAGGGTCGCAACCTCCCGACGCTCGACTCGCCCGCGACGGCGATGGGCCACAGACGCCCAAGGAAGAGCAATTCCTCTCCCCTCCCACCCCTCGATGAGCAGACTCTCGGCTACCGCTCAGGAGAACTTAACTTTGCCGCAGACCATACCGCCGGCCTGGGCAACCGCAGCGTACCCCCCAACCAGATCTCGACCTCGCCCGCCCCAACGTCGTCTGACTTGGGCTCAACGGCGCCTTCGGCGCCGCCCCGACCACAGGCGTGCGCCACCAACGTGACGCGAAAGAAGCGGTCTGCGGAGACCGCCCCTGCCACGCGAAAGGAGCGGTCTGCCGAGGCCGCCGCCGGCAGGAAAGCGGGGGGTCTGCCCGCTGCCCCTGATGCAGCGCGATCAGCGCCGGAAAACCGGTCCCGAGGGCGGATGATCTCGGCGCAAACGGTGGTCGCTGTCCCCGGACGCTGCCCGATCCGAGCCCCCGGGGCTAGGGTCCAGACCACTAAGTGATGCAAGCCCTGTGCCCAGAGCAGAACCCTTGGCCGAGATAGAGAGACGGCGTCGGTGATCAATCGTTCGTCAGAGCTCGAGTTGGTCGTCTTGGCAGGCCCGGCCGTCTCGCGAGGTGCGCTGCCCGACTGGGCGCTCGTCGGAGGACTGGTAGCCGCGGTCGCCGGACTCGTCGCGCTGGTCACCGCGCTGGTCAACCTCTGGACGGCGCGAGTCGCCTCGCGCAACGCGGCCAGGGTGCCGACGGCCGACAGCACGACGCCGCGGCAGAAGGTCCTGCTGCCCGCCCGGTCGCACTTCGTGAACCGCGATGAGGAGCTGAGACGCGCGGTCGCGCGAATCCACGCGGGCGAGATCGTGGTGGCAATCGAGGGAGCGCTCGGCGTCGGCAAGAGCGCAACAGCGACCGAGCTCGCCTGGCGCCTCCGGGGCGACCGACCGGCCGACCAGCCGATCCTTGATCTCGAGGGCCACACGTTCGTCTGGGTCGACGGCCGCGACCGGCCGCCCAGCCTCACTGAGATCTGCCGGCCATTATCCCTGCTGACTGGGGATCAGTCGCTGACTGTGGTTGCTGACGACGAGAAGCTCGATGCTCTGCGGGCCCACCTTTCCGCGAACAAGACCGTCCTGGTCCTCGATAATCTGAAGCTCGCCCACGACCCTGCCTCCGAGATGCTGCGCGACCTCGTGCGCACTGTGCCGGCAGGATCGCTCGTGATCGCCTCGGTCAACCGACCGGGCGCGCTCGATGGATCACGGGTCGCGCTGCGCGAGCTTGATCCTGCGCACGTCCTCGAGCTGGTTCACCACCAGGTCCTCCGCCTCGGACTGAGTGACGAAGACATGTTCGACGAGGCGTTCGTGACACGCCTACAGAGAGTCCTGGGAGGTAACCCTCGCATGATCGAGTGGTTCCTTCGGGGGTTCTGCCGGAGCTCCCAGTCGCTCGATGAGCGCCTCGCTGCCGTGGAGCGGGGCGAAGGGCTCCAGGAGCTGTTCGCTCCGGCGTGGCGCGATCTGGACGACAAGCCCCGGGACGTGCTTGCGGCGTGCGCTCATCTGCGTGGCGAGGCGATCGCCGATCAGCTCGTCATCGCCTGCCGCCTCACCGACGATGCGGTCTCCTTTGCGCTTGAGCACCTCGTCCGCGAAGGCCTCGTCGTGGCGGTGCGGGTGAGCGGCCGGCCTCAGGTCTTCACGTGCGCGCCCGCCCTTCAGCGGTTCGTCGCCGCGGAAACGCCGGCCGAGGCCCGCGCGTCCTTCACGGCACGACTCGCCGAGCACTTCGTCATTCGCTTTTCCAGCGACAGGGAGGACGCTCGTGGGGCGATTCCTCACATCGGAGCGCTCCGAGTGATCGTCGAGGAACTCTTCGCACGGGGCGACGATGATCAGGTCCGTGCGCTCTTTGGGGTGGCGCTCGACATCCTGTTTACGCTAGGACTCTTTGACGACCGCATCGCTCTCGGGACGCTCGCGTACGAGAGCGGTGTGCGAGCGGATGGCGCATCGCTGGCCGCCGAGGTGGTCTCCTCGACCCACGCGGTGCGCGGTGAGGTCGATGCGGCGCGGGATGCGGTCGCGCTCGGGCTCGTCGCTGCGGAGCGCTCCGGGTGGCCAGGAGAGGTCGCCCGCCAAAAGCGTTGCGCGGGGCTCGTCAGCTACCGCTGTGGCAACGCCGCCGAGGCGCTGACGCTGGTGCAGGGCGCCGACGAACTGGCGCGGGACGCGGACGACCTCGAGACGCTTGTCAACATCCTCGAGCTTCGAGCGGCGGCGCATTGGTATCTCGGTGCGCTCGATGACTGCGAGGGCGCGGCCGAGCAGTCCATGCGGGTGTGCGAGGAGATGCCCTGGGAGCGAGCCAAGGCGTACCCGCTGCGGTACCTGGCGGAGATCGCGATTCATCGCCGGGAGGCCAGACGGGCGCAGGAGCTCTTGGACAGCGCGCAGGCCATCGCCGCCGAGTACTCAGACCGGCGCCACGCGGCGCGTCTCACGCTCACTCAAGCGCGCCTGCACCTGCTGGAGGGCCAGCTTCGCGAAGCAACGCGGACGGCGACGGAGGCTGAGTTCGCAGCACGGCGACTGGGACTGCCACCGGAGTCGCGCGAGGCGCGGGCTCTGACAGTCGCCGCGCGGCGAGCGGGTGTGGTGCCTCCATTGCGCCTCTTCTACGCGCGGCGGCGTCCGCTCCGGCTCACTGACGCGCCCGTCGGCGGAGACTAGTCAGTAGAGGTCGAGGTCACCCCGCACGGGCCTCGAGGAGCACTCTTGGCTCGGCGCCGAAGACGAACTTGTACGGCTCGTTGCCGCGGCCGAGGTCGAGGATCTCGTAGCCCTCGTCGGCGAACGCCTCGGCGGAGGCGTGGAGGAGCAGGTGACCGGGCGAGAAGCGCTGCCATGCGGCGTCGAGGGCACGCAGCCAGAGCATCGCTACCGGCGGCCGTACCTGGTAGAGGTCTCGCGCCGCGACATGGCCATCAAGCAGCATTTCGGTGAACGCGCAGCGCCCCTCCCCAGCGACGTCTGTGACGACGTGCGTCATGAATGTCACCGGAGGCAGGTCGAGCGGCCGACCGGTGCGTCGCAGGCGGGCTTCGCGCATCGCCACGAATCCGGAGAGGTCACGCAGCATCTCGGGGCCGTCGACACGGCGGAACTCCACCTCGTGATCGTCGCGCAGTCTTCGGAGCTGGTGGTCCCACTGGCTCCTGCGCTGCGACGAGGGCGCCGATCGCCAACCCCGGTCGAGGCGGATCATCGGTGCGGGTTCGCCGGGTGTCCAGCACAGCCCTTTCGACTGCTTCGCCGCATGGGCGAGTGCGCCGCTCGGATCGATCGCTTCCAGCCATACTGCCCAGCCTCGCCGCGCAAGCCCGCTGAGCTCGGTGATGACGGCCCGGGCCACCTCCTCTTCGTGGCCGCGCAGCACCATGACGTCGGTCAGGTCGTTGTGGGGTGCTCCGGCGAGCCGGAGCGTTGGGCCGGTCTCGGTGTCGTGCAGCGCGAGCGCGAGCAGCCCAAGGAGCTGTCCTCGGGCCTCAACCGCGACGATGATGGGGGCGGCCCGAGGGTGCGCTGCCGCAAAGGCCGCGGCGGCCCATGATCGCGAACCGCTCAAGGAGGCCGGCGGGCGGGCGCTGAGTGCGTCCCATGCCTCAGGCGGGCCGACGTCCGATAGGCGCGTGCAGATGCGGGTGCGCAACGCGGTCAAGCCGCTTCCAGCATGGCGATGAGGGCGCCCCCGACGACCAGCGCCTCGGCGCCCCGGCGTCTGCGCCAGGCGGCGTCACCAAGGTTCGCAACAAGCTCCGCATAGAGCGGCAAATAGAGGGCATCGAGATGGCCACGATCGCTCAGTGCGCGGGTCGGATGGAGGTGCACGACCCGCTTGCCGACGCTCAGCGACGCCGCTTCATCCGCCCACCGCAACGCGCCGCCAAACGCATTCAATGTCAGCGAGGTCTCCCGAGACGAGGCCGCGGCCGACACGCGCAGATCGAGGACCCCGGAGCCCGTGCGCACCCGCGCCGCTGACTGCTCGCGACCAGCTTCGTCGACGGTCCGCCAGGCACCCAGCACCGCAAGATCCTCGCTGATCGTCCAGGCGAGCGCCACGAAGTGCATGCCGTGATCCGCGAGCATCCCGCCAGAGCGCGCGACATCCGCGCGCCAGGGCGACACGGCGTGGCTGTCTGTGCCGTGACGCCGGACATCGACGAGGAGCGAGAACTCTTGTCCGAGCCGATCCGCCCACCGCGCACACCGCGACATGTACGCCCACATCGGTGAATACCGGTACTGGTGGACCGATACGAGGCCGAGGGAGGGCCGCTGGCCGAAGACTTGGGCCACCCGCTCATACTGCTCACGCTCGAGAGCAAGCGGCTTCTCGCAGAGCACGTGCCGGCCTTGCTCGGCAGCGAGCACCGCCAACCGCGTGTGAGCGGCAGAGTCGGCAGCGACCACAAGAAGGTCGCAGGGAACGCTCTGGAGCATCGCCTCCGTGCTGTTGAACACCGGCACGACCGGGAGCTCTAAAGCGACCGCAGCGCGACGGACGGGAGCGGGGTCGGCAGCGGCGACGAGCGTTAGCCCCGGGGTCCGCGCCAGCGCGGGAAGGTGGCCTCGAACGGCGGCGCTTCCCAGGCCGGCCAGGGCCACTCTCACCCGAGCACCGCGTTAAGGACGTCGAACAGCTCGTTCGCCTCCTGGAGCGAGAGCGTCAACGGCGGGCTCAAGCGGACCCGCGGGACATGAAGGGCGGCCAGGATGCCCAGGTCCCGGCAGGCACGAAAGACCTCTTCGCAGCGTTCGAATGTGGCTAGCGCCCCGGTGTCCGGGTCGACGAGGTCGAACCCGAGCATGAGGCCGATCCCGCGTGGCCGGGCGACCGCCGGAGACGCGTCTGCGAGGTCGATCAGGCGCCGTCCGGCGTGGTCGCCGACTTCGCGCACGTCAGCGAGAAAGCCCTCGCTCGTAACGATGTCGAGCGTCGCCAGCCCCGCCGCGCAGGCGAGCGGGTTGCCTCCGTAACTGCTCGACGTACCCGACGGTGCCGCAAGAGACGAGCTATCCCAGAGCTCGGCGGACGCGCAGACGGCGCTGAGCGGAAAGCCGCCGCCCAGCCCCTTGCTGAGCACGACAACATCGGGCTCGACCCCGAAGGACTCGAACGCGAACAACCGCCCTGTGCGACCGAAGCCGGTGATCGACTCGTCCAGAACCATTAGCCAGCTGCGCTCGTCGCAGAAGCGGCGAAGCTCGCGAAGAAAGGGCCGCTTCGGCGGAACGTTACCCGCAGTCCCGAGCACCGGCTCGGCGATCACCGCGCCGACGTCTTCGAGGTCGTCGCGTGCGCCGAGCTCTGCGAGGACGTCGGCCGCCGACTCGTCACAGCCCGCGTAGGTCACGGCGTCGTGGCGCTCGCAGGCAGGAAACCGCCCAGAACGAAGCCAAGCTGGGCCGAGCGCTTTCGCTTCGGAGTAAGCAAGGTCACCGGTATAACGGACGGCCGCGGTCTTCCCGTGGAAGCTCTTGCTGAAGGAAAGAACGCCGGAACGGCCGGTCGCGGTCTGTACCAGCCTGAGCGCGTTCTCGACCGCCTCCGCTCCGGTTGAGAAGAGCGCCGGGCGATCGAGGCGCGGCGGCAGCGTCCCGGCCAGCGAGGTTAGGTACTCGGCAAGCTCTGCGGTGTGCAGCGGGGAGACGGCCAGCCGGTGAGCCTGGGCGATGACCGCCTCGACCCACCGCGGGTGCGAATGGCCAAGCGACGCCACACCGTAGCCGGTGACGACATCCAGGTACCGCGAGCCGGTAGTCCCGAAGACATACGAGCCACGACCCCGCTGCACCACGACGTCTGCCGCCTGCGCCATCGGACGAGCGCCGCCACCCGCGATCCGACCGATCACGTCGACCGCCCAGCGCGCCCCGCGGGGCGGTCGCGTCACCAGAACCCCGCGGGGCCCCCCCCCCCCGGGGGGGTTGTGGAGACCTGGCCGGGACATCCCCGGCCCGCGCCAGAGACCTTGAGCTGAGTCTGCTTGGTGGAAGAACCACGGTCACCGAGGCTAACTCAACTCTGGAAGGATGCTGGACACGGCGGCCAGGGCGCGGCGGGCGCATTCGGCGCGGCTACTCAAAGCGCACCGGTAGCCATGGATCTCCGGACTGATCAGCCCCGAATAGCCGACCGCGGCCAGGCCACCGAAGAACGCCTCGAAATCGACCACCCCCGCGCCCGGGAGAAGACGCTCCTCGTCACGGATAGCCTCGCGCGGCGCGTCGGGGGCGTCGGCGACGTGGACGTGAAGGATCCGCTCGCCGAGGGCGACGATGTCGTGCGTCGCCTCGCCAGCGTGGTGCCAATGCCATGAATCAGCGAGCACGCCGACACCCGGTCCGAGCGAGTAGGCGAAAGCGCCCGCTTCGGGCAGGCGCCAGAGGAACTCATGGCGCCCCTCACGGCGGCGGTGCATTGGACCGAGAACCTCGATCGCGAGCGTGAGTCCGTTGTCGCGAAGGACGGGGAGACACGAAGACAGGCGGCGCTGAAGGATCACCAGCAGCTCGTTCCTCGGATGTTCGCTCGACGCGGGAATAGACCGGTAGAGCGTGCGGACACCTACGTCAGCCGCTAGACGCGCCAGGAGCGGAAGGTCGACCAGGTCTCGTACAAAGGTCTCCTCGTCGCGCCGGAACTCGACCGGCAGCGGTGCCGGTCCGGCCCTGACGCCCGTCTCCTCGAGAACCTCGCGGACAGCCGCGCATGACTCCTCTGCGATATCGCGCAAGTCGATATCGACCGCGTCGTAGCCCGCAGCGCCTGCGAGGCAGGCGGTCTCGGGCCATCGGGCGGGGATGGCTCCGCTCAACGCCGGGTGAAACGAGATCAACACGTTATGGCACATGCTATGACGCTGGTAGACGCGCCCGCCCCAGACTCCTCGGCGCGAAATCGCCGTCAAACGTCTGGCGGCCGGCCCGAGCTTGACCCTGGGGCGACGGACGATGAGTTCCCCCGTGCGGTCCGTTGCGGAACCTGCGGGGGCTCTGCCGGCCGCGGCGGTCGCGTGCCCCGGCAAGCAGAGTCGTAACTATTCAGGACGCTGGCGACTTGAGCAGGATTCCTGTCGTGTGCAGGGAAGTTTGCGTCTGTGGGGGATGCACGGGATGTTGCGGAGCGGCCGAGCTATGACGAGCTCGCGGCTCTTGTTGTTGAGTTGAGAGTGCAGATCGTCGAGCTTCGAGCTGAGAACGCCGGTCTGCGTGCGCGGCTGGACCAGGATTCGCGCAACTCGTCGAAGCCTCCGTCGACGGATGGCTATGCGAAGCCTTCACCCAAGCAGCGCAGCTTGCGCAAGCGTTCGGGTCGCAAGCCCGGCGGGCAGCCCGGATCGCCGGGGCATTATCTGGTTCGCCGGGAGGATCCGGATGAGACGGTCACGCACGAGGCCCCCTCGTGCGCTGGTTGCGGCGGTGATCTGGCCGGCGCGGCGGTCGAGGGCTCCGAGTCGCGGCAGGTTCTCGACCTGCCCGAGCTCCCAGGACTTCGCTGCGTCGAGCACCGCGTGGAGCAGCGCCGCTGCGGGTGCTGCGGTGAGCTTTCAAGCGCGAGCTTCCCGGACGAGGTGCGCGCCCCGGTGCAGTACGGGCCGCGGGTCAGGGCGCTCGGGATTCTACCTCGTTTGTTACCAGCACCTGCCTTACGAGCGCGCGGCGCAGCTGCTCTCGGACTGGGTCGGCGCGAGCGTCTCGGTCGCCAGCCTGCAGAGCTTCATCAGGCAGGGCGCCGCGGGGCTTGAGCAGTTCCTGGCCGTCCTGCGCGGGCAGCTGAAGGACTCAGAGGTTGTCGGGTTCGACGAGACCGGGGCCCGCATAGACTCGCATCTGGGCTGGGTTCATTCCGCGTCGACGCAGCTGCTGACGCTCTACAGCATGCACGCCAAGCGCGGCACCGACGGGATCGACGCGGCCGGCGTCCTGCCAGGCTTCCACGGCATCGCGGTTCACGACGGATGGGCGCCCTACCGCTCCTACGAAGCGGCCCTGCACGCTCTGTGCAACGCGCATCACCTGCGCGAGCTGATCGCCGCCGGGGAGGCGGGGCAGCGCTGGGCTGGGGTCATGATCGAGGTGCTGCTGGACGCCAAGAACCGGGTGCAGCTGGCCCGCGCCGCCGGCTATGACCACCTCATGCCAGACGCGCTCATCGCGATCGCGGCGAGCTACGGCGACGTGATCGCCGCCGGCTACGACGAGAACCCCGTGCTGATCGACGAGCACACCGGCCCACGCCCCAAGCGCAACAAGGCGCAAAACCTGCTGCTGCGCCTCGACGAACGCGAGACCGAGACCCTGCGCTTCGCCCACGACTTCCGCGTCCCGTTCGACAACAACCAAAGCGAACGCGACCTACGAATGATCAAGCTTCAGCAGAAGATCTCCGGATGCTGGCGCACCAGCCACGGCGCCGCCCGGTTCCTAGCGATCCGCTCCTACATCTCTACCGCGCGCAAGCAAGGCCACTCGCCCCTGCACACGCTCACCGAGCTGACAGCCGGAACCCCGTGGGTCCCCGCAGCGCCAGCCGCCCCAGGCTGACGAGCGCACGCCGCGCGCCCAACCCGCCCCCGAACACGTGAATAGTTACGCAGAGTCGACGTGGCGCCACCGGGCGTTTGGCGAGTCGGGGCCCCGCGATGTCGCCGCCGGGCTCGCGGAGGCCGGGAGTTGGGCGGCCCATCTTGCCGATCGTTTGGGCTCGATAATCCAACCTCGGCCGAATTCGGTGGCCACAGCGCGAGCAGTACGCCACGTGAGTGATGGCCGGTCCGCGGGCCACCGTCGACCGGCGTGCTGGGAACGCTGCGGGCAGCCAGCCCGGATCCTCCGGCGCGCTTGGCGCTAGTACACGCGGCCGGAAGTATCGGCGGGAATTTTGATGAAGGATCGGGGGCTGGCGCGGCGAATCTTGGTGGTGATGGCGCGTCGGCCTCGTGATCGGATCGAGCTCAGTGAGGATGAGCGTGTAGTGCTTGAGCGCCGGGCTCGGGCGGAGAAGCTGGCGTTTCAGGAGGTCCAGCGCGCGCGGATCGTGCTCTACGCGGCCGATGGCGTGGCGGACACTGAGATCGCGGTGCGTCTGGATACCTCGGCCGGTCTGGTCGCGCGCTGGCGAAGACGGTTTGCCCAGCAGCGTCTTGAGGGGTTGAATGACAGGCCGCGCGCGGGTCGCCCGCGCCGTTTCCCCCCCGGAGCAGGTCGCCGAGGTCAAGGCGATCGCGTGCGAGCTGCCGGCCACGCACGGCCTGCCACTGGGCCGCTTCTCGCGCTCTGAGCTGCACCGGCTGGTGATCGAGCGCGCCGTGTGCGAGGCGTCGGCGTCGACGATCTGGCGCTGGCTTTCAGAGGACGCGATCAAACCGTGGCAGCAGCGCAGTTGGCTGTTTGTCCGCGACCCCGACTTTGCCCCGAAGGCCAGCCGTGTGCTCGATCTCTACCAGCGGTGCTTTGAGGGTCGGCGGCTACGCCCTGACGAGCTGATGATTTGCGCCGATGAGAAGTCCCAGCTGCAAGCGCTGGGGCGTCGGCATCAGAGCACGCCGGCCGGGCCCGGTCGCACAGGACGCGTCGAGTTCGACTACCGCCGCGGCGGGACGCTGGCCTACCTCGCCGCCTGGGACGTCCATCACGCCCGTCTCTTCGGACGCATCGAGACCAAAACCGGGATCGAGCCGTTCAGTCGCCTCGTCGAGCAGGTCATGATCTCCGAGCCCTACGCCTCCGCGCGCCGCGTGTTCTGGATCGTCGACAACGGCAGCAGCCACGCCGGCAAGACCTCGATCCAACGCCTCGAGGGCGCCTATGAGAACTTGCGGCTCATCCATCTCCCGAGCTGTACTTCTCGATCCTTCAGCGCAAGGCGCTCACACCCAACGACTTCGACAACCTCGAAGATCTCGCCGTCCGGATCCTGGCCTTCGAAGACCACTGCCAGACGATCGCCCGACCGTTCGCCTGGAACTGGCGACGAGATGGCCGGTCCTCGTCCCAAAGGGTCGGCGTTAGCGGGGATCAAGCAAGCAGCCGATCCGATCAGCCAGTTTCTCGAGTGAGAATGCGCTCGCCTCCCCAGACCACGCCTCGGATAACTCGCTTCCGACCAGACGATCAATGACATGATCAAGGACTCATACGGCCTGGTTGTGAGCAAGCTGCCGCGACCTCGTCCTCGCGTGCTCGGCTGGCGCGGCCGCGCATAGCCACGTCGCGTCGCCAGTAGGGTTAGAAGCCCGCCCTGCGGCGGGCGAGCGCGGTCTCACGTCTGAAGGTCATCTGACCGCTGGGACTGCAGCCGTCACGAGGACGCTCCCGCCTGTGGCACGACCTTGCGGAACTCGGCGGTGTCGAAGACGAGCGTGGCGGAGACGACCTTGCCGTCGCGGACGGTGTTCCACTCGCTGGTCAGCACCAACCCCTTCCCGACTGGTGTCTCGAGGTTCATCTCATACAAGGTTGAGACCTCATCGCCGTCCTGCTACTGCCGGACGGTCCGGTGGCCTTGGACGATCTGGCGAAGCGGCTGGGCCGAGGCGAAGAACGCGTCCGCTCCCTCGACCTGAACGAACGGGCCCCTGAACGAAAGATCGTCCGTGACCAGGTTGCGGGCCGCATCGAAGTCCCCGCTGTAGAACGCAGCGAGGTATCGATCGACGACCTCCCACGCCGATCGCTGCTGGCTGGGGCTCGGGCTGGAGTTCATTTGGTGTTCCTTCCATTTGTGCGTTTGGTGATGGTATGACGCAAGCACCGTACCCGATTGTTGTTGTGTGATGCAAGTACAAATGCTAAGCTCGACATCGTGCTCGGCAAGACTTACGAGCGTGAAAACTGCTCGGCAGCGCGGGCGCTCGAGCTGGTCGGGGAGCGCTGGAGCCTGCTGATCATCCGCGACGCGCTGTTCCGCGGCCGCCGCCGTTTCGCGGACTTCCAGCGCGGCCTCGGGCTGGCGTCGAACGTCCTCGCGACGCGCCTTGAGAGGTTCGTCGCCGCCGGACTCATGGAACGGCGCACCTACTCAAGCCACGAGGACCACTACGAGTACCTGCTCACCGACAAAGGCCGCGACCTAGCGCCGATCGTCATCGCGCTCACCACCTGGGGCGACCGCTGGGCTGCGCCAAATGGTCCGCCGATCATCTACCGGCATCGCGGCTGCGACGGCCCAGTGAACAGCACGCCCACCTGCGATAACTGTGGCCGGCAGGTGCCTGCCGAGGGGGTCGAGGCGCAGCCCGGACCCGGCGTTGGCGTAAGCGCAACGCGCCACTGAGAGCCCCGGCTCTCGGCCGAGGAGCAGATCGTCCGGGCGCGATCAGCCGTAGGGAAGTGGTCGGCACAGGAGCTCGACCGGATGGTCGTTGACCTCTTCGAGAACCCCAGCCTCAATAGCCCGGGGAGCTGCAAGGCGTCGATCATCTTC
>JAABUZ0100008557.1_pt1 | contig 11996 bp, 13 predicted proteins | sample 5562091 | NCBI WGS metagenome assembly JAABUZ01 (sample SAMN12813069, study PRJNA571459) | rock metagenome | isolation source: Antarctica rocks | place: Antarctica: Victoria Land, Linnaeus Terrace sud | collected 2015-12-21
GTGCCGACCACCACCACCGTGCCGACCACCACCACCGTGCCGACCACCACCACCGTGCCGACCACCACCACCGTGCCGACCACCACCACCGTGCCGACCACCACCACCGTGCCGACCACCACCACGACCACGACCACGACCACCACGACCACCACGACCACGACCACGCTGACCACGCCGCTGTAGATCTCGCCGCATACAACAACGGCGATAGGACTCGTTGGGCGCCCCAGCAGCCCGTATGTGTGCAAGGAGTTGCTCGGAGTCAACCGGTAGTCGCAACACGAACGACCCCCATTGGGCCTCCTTCAACCACAACCGAGCTGACTGAGCGGGGCGTGCTCAGACTCAAGCAGAATCGCCCCCCGATTGATCACGGCGGCGAGCATCGTCACCCCCGTTAGGCTCGTGAGTGGCTGAGTAGCCACGACTGGGAGGTGGCGGTGCCGCTGCGGCGTCCTCGAAGCGACAGCGCCAGCGCTGTCGCCGGTGCCGCCGCGGCTGCTGCTGCAGCGGTCGCACCGCCAGAAGCGATCGAGCCCGACCTCGAGGCCGCAGCCTTCTTCGACGTCGACAACACGATGATGGTGGGAGCGTCGATCTTCCACTTCGCCCGTGGCATGGCGTCGCGCGGGTACTTCACCTCACGGGACCTCGTTCATTTCGCGTGGCAGCAGGTCACCTTTCGCGTCGCCGGTCAGGAGAACCTGGAGGGGATCGCTGCCGCGCGCGAGTCCGCGCTCGCGTTCGTCGCGGGCCGCAACGTCGAGGAGATCATCAGCTTTGGGGAGGAGATCTACGACGAGCTGATGGCCGACCGCATCTGGGCCGGCACCCGTGCACTGGCCCAGCGCCACCTCGACGCGGGCCAGCGGGTCTGGCTCGTCACCGCGACGCCGGTGGAGCTGGCGTCGGTGATCGCCCGACGCCTCGGCCTGACGGGAGCGTTGGGCACCGTCGCAGCGGTCGAGGACGGGCAGTACACCGGCCAGCTGGTCGGCGAGCCGTTGCATGGGCCGGCGAAGGCAGAGGCAGTCCTCGCGCTCGCCCAGCGCGAAGGCCTGGACTTGACCCGATGCGCCGCCTACAGCGACTCCAGCAACGACCTGCCGATGCTCGAGCTCGTCGGCTCGCCGCATGCCGTCAACCCCGACCCCGACCTGCGCAAGGTCGCTCGCGAGCGGCAGTGGGAGATTCACGACTTCCGCACCGCTCGCCGGGTCGCGCGGGTCGGGGTCCCTGCAGCTGCAGGTGCCGGCGCGGTCGCCGGCGGGGTCGTCGCAGCTGCCGCCGTGCGGCGCTCGCACCGCACCCGCGCGCTGCCACCCGCCTGGCTCCGCGAGGCGCTTGTCACCGCTCGCAGCAGCGCGCACGGCATCGAGTCGTACGAGCAGGCTCTCATCCGCGAGCTGCGCCGGCTGCACCTGCCCGACCACGTACCGTCGCGGCCCACGCGCACCCCCCACTGGCCGGTGGTGCATCCCCCGCTTCCCCTGGCGAGCATGCGACGCCTGCTCCCCCGCTGAGGCTGTCACTGGGCGAATCCTTACACCGCTCGAACACGTCACACATCAACGCCGTACCTGGGTCATCCATCGTTATCCGTGAGGCCGGCAGCCCGCCGGACGGAACGAGGAGGACATAGATGAAGACCAAGGCGCTGACCATCGCGACCGGAGTTGTCGTCGCCACGGCGGCGATCGGTGGGGTGGCGTACGCGGAGGGCGCGACGCCTGCACCCAGCGCGCCAGCCACCTCGGCGGCTGCGGGTACCACTCCGGCGAAGGCGAAGCACCCGGCGAGGGCGCGCCTGCATCGGCTGGCTGAGCGGGCCCTGCACGGCCAGTTCACGGTGGAGCGCAAGGGTGCGCCGGTCGTCGTCGACGCTCAGCGCGGCGACGTCACGGCCGCCAGCCCGACCTCGATCACCGTGCGCAGCAAGGACGGCTTCATCACCAGCTACGCGCTGACGGCGCAGACGAAGGTTCGCTCAGGCGGCAAGCCCGCCTCCGTGACCGCGCTGGCCAGTGGCAAGCACGTCGCCGTCGTCGGGACTGACGACGGCGGCCACCCAAGCGCCACCATCGTCCGGGTGCTGGTCAAGTAACGGTCCACGCGGCACCCGTCCGGTCAGGGCTGCAGCGGCGCTGTCACCGCACGCGCCAAGGGCAGCCGGACGGTGAACGCCGCTCCGCCCTCGGGAGCAGCACCGGCCGCCACGTCGCCGCCGAGCCGGTCGACCAGCCCGGCGACGAGGGCGAGCCCGAGCCCAGTGCCCACCCGCCGTACCCCGCGGTACCGCTCGTACAGGACCGACCGATCGAACGCGACGGCGAGGTCGTCCGGCGTGAGCCCCGGCCCGCCGTCGCGGATCTGCAGCACTCCGTGCTCCCCGTCCACCCCCACGGCAAAGACGATGGGTGCTCCGGCCGGGACGACGCGCAGAGCGTTCTCGGCCAGCCCGTCCAGCACCTGCCGCACGCGGCCCCCGTCGGTGTCCACCACCACAGGAATATCGGGAAGCTCAGCGTGCAGCAGCACGTCCTCCTCGGCGCAGCGCCCCTGCCACGCGGGCAACGCAGCGCGCACCAGAGCCGCCAGGTCGACCGGTGCGAGGTCGACCCGGAAGTCGGATGCGCCGAGCCGGGCGAGGTCGAGCAGGTCGCGTACCAGCCGGTCCAGCCGCTGGGCCTCGGACAGCGCGACACAGCCGGCTTGCCGCGACGCTGCGCCCTCGACAACGCCGTCGGCGATGGCCTCGGCCGAGCCGATCACCGCGGTGAGCGGGGTCCGCAGCTCATGTGACACCGACAGCAGGAACTCGCGCTGCCGCCCCTCGCTGCGCACCAGCGCCTGGGCAAGGTCGTCGAGCGCCTCGGAGACCGCGGCGACCTCGGCCGGGCCCTCGGGTCGCACCCGAACGTCGCGCCGCCCGGCCGACAGCTGTGTGGCCACCTGAGCAGCCGCCTGCAGCGGGCGGGCCAGGCGTCGGGCGAGCAGCACGCCCGCTGCCGCCGCACCGGCCAGCCCGACGGCGAGCGCGAGCAGCAGCCGGAGCCGGAGCGATGATGCCAACGCCCCGCCGGGATCGGCCGGCTGCGCGAGGACGATTCCCCCGCCCGCCTGCAGCGGCCGCCCCTCGACATAGCGGTCCGGTCCGCCCTCCCGCACAACAGTGCTGACCGAGTGGCCCGCCGACACGTCGGAGATGATGTTTGCCGGAACGAGGGCGGTGTCCGGTCCGACCGCCCGTCCGGCCGCCGTCACCTGCACCAGGATCAGCCCCTGGCGGCGCAGGAGCGCCGCCAAGCGCGGCTGTGCGGTCGCCTGGCGCCCAGGGCGGTCCAGCACGGTCGCGTAACCGTCGGCCTGCCGCGCGAGCGTGCGCCGGGCCTCGGCCCTTGCAGCTCCGCGGATCAGCCCGACCGACACGAGCGCGGCCAGCAGCACGGCCATGAGCGCCACGACTGTCGTCAGCAGCGCGATCTGCCCGGCGAGCCCACGTCGGGCGCGGCCGCCCGCACCTTGGCCGGTCCCGGCTCGGCTGCTCATTCCTCGGCCGCGTAGCCGACGCCGCGGACGGTGCGCAGCGGGCTGCCCTCGCCCAGCTTCGCCCGCACCTGGGCCACGTGCACGTCGACGGTCCGGGTGCCTGCCTTGGCCGAGTAGCCCCACACCTCGCTCAGCAGCTCCTCGCGGCTGAACACCCGCCCGGGCCGGCGCAGCAGCATTGCGAGCAGGTCGAACTCGGTGCTGGTCAGCGTCACCTCCCTGCCTGCCACCGTCACGCGGCGGCGCACCCTGTCGACCTCCACCGCGCCGACGACCAGCGGCTGTTGCTGCTGCTCGGGCGAACCAGCTGCCCGGCGCAGCACGGCCTTCACGCGGGCCACCACCTCGCGCGGGCTGAACGGCTTGGTCACGTAGTCGTCGGCGCCGAGCTCGAGTCCGAGCAGGCGGTCGACCTCGTCATCGCGTGCGGTGAGGAACAGCACGGGAGTCCAGTCACCTGCCGCGCGCATCCGCCGGCAGACCTCGGTGCCGTCCATGGTCGGCAGGCCGATGTCGAGCACGACGGCCACGGGCCGCACCGACCTCACCGCCGCAAGCGCGGCCGGTCCGTCGGTCTCGACCTGCACGGTGAAGCCCTCGCGCGACAGGTAGAGCCGCAGCAGGTCGGCGATGTGCCGCTCGTCCTCCACGACAAGCACGAGCCCCCGGGCTTCCGGCACGTCTCGACGGTAGCCGCGGCTTTGCCCGCGACCGCGCCACGGCAGGCGGCAGTCCCGGTCGACCCCACCGCGAAGGTGACCCCGAGGCAGCGGGCAACGCCGGGATCGCCGGCCCTTTCCTGGCTGGACACCCAGCAGTCCGCGGCGACGGCGTGCACCTGCCCGGTCGCCCGCGGGATGCACCCGGTCGAGCGGGCCGCCTCGTCCCGGGTCCGCGGCCTCCTCACCTGCTCGGGCAGCAAGGAAGCCATCTGATGTCAGGCATCCGAAGGGGCAACCGGCGCCAGACAGTCCTGCGGCCGGTGCCTGCCGCCTTCCCGCGGGACACCTTCAGCATCTACCGGGCCACCCGCTAGCGGCGATAACCGGCCGGCTCAACCACCCAGCTCAGCCGCGGGGCCGGCGGGCGCTCGTCGAGCGGCACGGCGCGGACCTGGCGCTGCAGACCTCCGACAGCAGCAGCGGTCCCGGCGCCCGCGGACAGCCCGGGCGTGACCAGCCGTCAGAGCAGCGTGTGGGTGAGCGCTCCGAGCGCGTAGGTGACGGCCATCGTCAGGGCGCCGACCGCCAGGTTGCGCAGCGCGGCGCGGCCGGTCGGGGCGGCACCGAACCGGGCGGCGAGGTAGCCGGTGCCGCCAAGGCTGGCCAGCACCACAGCGACACACACCTCGATGCGGACACCGGCGGGGGGCAGCAGGATCGCCAGCAGCGAGAGCAGGCCGCCGAGCAGGAAGGACAACGCCGACGCGCCGGCGGCCTCCCACGGGTTGACCTGGTCGGCCAGGTCGATCCCGAGCTCGGCCTCGGCGTGCGCGGCGAGCGCGTCGCGGGCGGTCAGCTCGGCGGCGACCTGGCGGGCCAGCCCGAGCGACAAGCCGCGCTGCATGTAGAGGTGGGCGAGCTCGTCGAGCTCCTCGTGCGGGATCGTCTCCAGCTCGCCGCGCTGGATGTGCAGCAGCGCGTCCTGGCTGTCCCGGGCGGCCTGCACCGAGGTGAACTCCCCGCCGCCCATCGACAGTGAGCCGGCCAGCAGCCCGGACAGGCCGGTGACCGCCAGCACGACGGTGCTGGGGTGGGTCGCGGCGACCCCGACGACCAGGCCGGCGGTGCTGGTAATCCCGTCGTTGCATCCCAGCACCCCCGCCCGCAGCCGGTTCAGCCGGCTCACCGACGTCGACAGCAGATGCGCCGACGCGTGCGCCGGCAGCGCCTCCTCGTGCCGGGCCGGCTCGGCGGTCGGGGGCCGGTTCTGGTCGTTCACCATCGCGCCAGTGTTACCGCTTAAACCGGCAGAGTGCAGCGCGGCCGGAACTGGCCACGCGGGGTGTTGCTCGGCCTGCTGCGCGCCACACCCGCACGACCCGCAGCTACCCCGCGTCCGACGAACCGTCCCGGCGGCGCCGGCTGCGGAAGCGGCCGCAGGCGGCGGCAGAAAGCTGCCCCCTCAAGGGCCGTAGCCTGAGCCGTGTCGGGAGGGTTCATGCGGCCAGGGACAGCGCTCAGTGCTCGGTCGGTCGCCCCTGCGATTGCCGTTGCCGGCGCCGTCGCGATGCTCAGAAGGCAGCTGCTGCGCGGGGGTGCCACCGACCAGGAGGTGGGCCTGGCACCACCAGGTGACGAACTGGCGACGAGCGCGGCCTTGGCAGCGACCAGGGCGATCACGATTCACGCGGACTCCAGCGACGTCTGGCCGTGGATCGCCCAGCTCGGCCAAGGACGCGGCGGCTTCTACAGTTACGACTTCCTGGAAAACCTTGTGGGTTGCGACATTCACAGCGCCGACGAGGTCGTCCCCCGGTGGCAGCAAGTCGACGTCGGCGACGAGATCCGGCTCGCCCCCCAGGTTGCGCTGGCGGTGGCAGTTGTCGAACCCGGGCGGGCACTGGTGTTGCGCGGCGCGGTACCGATGGGACAGTCACCGGCGCCGTATGACTTCACGTGGGCTTTCGTCCTGTGCGACGCGCCGGCTGGCAGCACCCGGCTCGTGGTACGCGAACGGTACGGCTACCTGCGGTGGTGGGCCCCCCTGTTGGTGGAGCCCGTTGGGGTCATCAGCTTCGTCATGAGCCAGCGGATGCTTCGCGGCATCAGGCAGCGAGCCGAACGTGCAATGCCTGCCAGGCTGCCAGCCGGACCCGAACACCCGCGGCCGGCGGCCTGATGTGGCTGTCACCGCCTCGGGCGGCGTGTGTAGGCCGCGGGGAAGCAGCCTTGGCGGCGGTGGCCGAAGCGGCATCAACGGCCGGGGGACTCCCCCGGTTCGGCTCCGGGGCACTTCCGGGACGCCGGCGGTGGGCAGCAGCCCGAGGTCGCACGCCCACCCTCTGCGGTCACCCGCTGTAGCCGCACGTCCAGGACGACGACTTGCGTCGGATCCAGCACCCGAGTGACTGCCGCCTGGCAGACCGTAGAAGCTTCCGGGGGGCTCCGCTCGCCCAGCCGTGGCCTTCCGCTTTGCATACCGACCAGGCGATTGCAGGGATTGCCCGCCAAGGGCCCCATCGACTGCGCCGGTCGAGGGGCGTAGCGTCAGGGCCGCTGAGCATCAGCCGACCCGGATCGAGAGCGCCGCGCACCGCGTCGTGCCCCGAGAGCAGCACTGCTCGCCGCTGGGCGCAACCGGTGAACTCCTGCGCGGAGCCACCCATAGTCACACGCAACACTTTCCAACTGATATGCCGGGCGCCGGCGGTCGGTGCCCCCGGCCCGCTCCGCAGGTGATCCGGCGGCCGGCCAACCGGACAACGTTGAGAGTACGAAAAGGACGCTGGCATCTGAGCTACGGCCAACAGGCCTGCTTCGCCCGAAGCGTGGACGGTTCTCATGGCGACAAGTCGACGCCGGCTCGCGGGACGCGGAACCATGACTGAGGGCCCGCTGCATGTCGTGTTCGGCACCGGTCAGGTGGGCTTGGCCCTCGCAGCCCGGCTGGCCAGACTCGATGTCGACGTCCGGGCAGTGTCGCGCCGCCGGGCGGCGACCCTGGCCGCCGGCGTCGACTGGCGCGCTGTGGACGTGACCGACCCCGAAGCCGCCGTCGACGCCGCCAAAGGCGCGGCAGTCGTCTACCAGTGCCTCAACGCCCCCTACACCCGGTGGCCCGAGCTGTTCCCGGCGTTGCAGCGACATGTGCTCGCCGCGGCTGAACACGCCCAAGCCCTGCTGGTGAGCCTGGAGAACGTGTACGGCTACGGCCCGACCGGCGGCACACCCATGACCGAGGACCTTCCGCTGGCAGCCACCACCTCCAAGGGCCGGACCCGAGCCGCAATGACCGCAGAGCTGCTGGCCGCCGCAACCGCCGGGCGGGTCCGCATCGCTATAGGACGCGCATCAGATTTTTTCGGTCCGGGTGTCACCGACTCCAGTCTTGGACAGCGGGTGTTCGGCAACGCGGTAGCCGGCAAGCGCGCCGACTTCATCGGCAACCCGGTGTTGCCGCACACCTACAGCTACGTGCCCGACATCGCTTCCGGCCTGGCCACCCTCGGCACTGACCAGCGGGCCGCCGGCCAGGTATGGCACCTTCCCGGCCCGGAGACCGTCACCACCCGGGCGGTACTGGACCTCATCGCTTTGGGCGTCAACCATCCCGTCAAGGTCCGGAACGTCCCCAAGCTGGCTCTGCGCGCCCTTGGCCTGGTCAACCCGATGATGCGGGAGCTGGCCGAAATGACCTACGAGTTCGAAGAACCCTTCGTGCTTGACACCGCCAAGTTCCAGTCCACTTTCGGGGCCGCAGCGGACCCCGTCACCCGCTGGCCACAGCCGTCACCGACACGATCGCCTGGTATCAGACCCCGAGGAGCACAGCATGACCGCCGTCAACGAGGTGCCAACAGGTGTCGAGCTCAGCCCGGTCGTTGCCTGGTCGCGGCGGGTCCGCCGGGTCGGGGGCCTGATCCAACTGGCCTTCGCGGCCTTCTGGCTGGTTCGCGGTGCCCTGAGCATCGGCGGCGGGCCGGGAACCGCGCTGGCCTCAGCCCATCGCGGCGTACATGGCCCGGTACAGGCCGGGAACCCGCCCCAGGGTGGGAGCGACGGTGCTCAGCAGCCGTCCAGTCGTCGTGGTGGCGGGATCGGTCTTAACGGCCCGTAACTCAGCGCTGATCTCGGCGACGCTGCGGAGGTCGGCGTCACGGACGACGTGCACCAATCCGAACGGGCCCTGGTCGGTGGGCACCTCGATCAGTGTCTGAACGTCGACGTGCCGGTGTTCGACCAGCCGGCCGCGCCAGTTGCGGTAGGCGTGCACCTGTGGGTGGTCCGCCGCGGCCCGGCCCAGCGACGCGATGACGAACGCGGTGAGCGACAGTGGCGGGTCGTGTTCGGCGAGCAGGCGCCGTGCTGCCGTGATGTCGACCTCGAACAGCCCGTGCATGGGCATGATGCGGCGCCCGGCGCGGACCGCCGCGGTTACCAGCCGGCGGCTTGCTGGGAACGGCCGCACGGTGACACCGCGCTCGCGGACGGGAGCCGGACCCCCTCCGCCGCCGGCATGATTGCACTCACGGCCTGCTCGGTCGGTGGCGTCAGGTGCGCGCATGGCTGTCCGGTTCCAAGGTTCCGGCCCCCGGCCCGGACAGTTCGCGGGCTATGGCTTGGGCCCAGGCGTCGATGTCCTCCCAGTTGCGAAAGTCCCCTTCGGGCAGCAGGGCACGGCCGGCGGGAACCCGCCGGACGGTCCGCTCAGCCAACGTCAGGCCGTCCGGGTCGAGGGCGCCGAAGAAGATTCGGTCACCGCGGGAATGGATCGCGTCGCGCAGTTCGCCGAGTTCTTTGGGCAGGTCGGCCTCCTGCAGGTCGTGGCCCTGCGCCTCGGTGGTCTCAGTGGTCTCGGTGCCCAGCGGCCCGCTGCCGAACAGCCACACCGGCTGGTCGGCCAGCAGTGCCTCGTGGGCCCGGATGAACGCTGTGGCGGGCTTGAGCCAGTGCCCGTAGTAAAGGGAGGCACCGATCACGAAGGCGTCGTAGCCAGTGAGGTCATCGGCGTTCTCGCTCGAACGCGCGTCGGCGGGCTGACCGGCAGCAGTCAGGGTCGCGGCGATACGTTCAGCTATTTCACGGGTGGCGCCGTGCTTGCTGGCGTAGACGACAAGGACGGTCATAGCCTCCGCCCCTTTCCATTGGCAGTCACGACGAGCCGGGCTAGCGCAAGGTCGGTCTCAAGCCGCTGCCCGCGCGGGCGCAGGCTCGCCGGTCGCGGCACTGTGGAGACCCGTTCGGTGCCCGTCTGCTGCGCGCGTAGGCAGCCAGAAGCTCCTCCTTCGCCGGCGGGGTCTTGACGTCGGCCCGGGTTGGTGAGCCGACATGTCCTGTTCCAGCCGCCCTCACCCGGGCGCATGAACACTGACATGGCCAGCCTCCCTTGGAAGTGCAAAGAGGCCGATTCGGGCGCTCACGCGGCTGCAGGTTCCCGCGCTGGGCTCGGCAGGCCTTCGGCGCGATGCTTGATGCCCCGCAGCATTTTGCGTTCCATCACGAGCGAGGCCGGCTCCATCGGGAGCGCACCGATGCGTGCGGCGAGCGTCGCGAGGCGATAGCGGTTCCGGCTAATCAGGCGCGTCCTGCCGGCTTCCTCCTCGATCACGAACGTCCACACCCAGCTGCCGTCCTCGGAGCGCCACGAAAGCACGTGGTGCGGCTCGACTCGTTGTATGCGCATCACGGTCGAGCCAAAACTAATCGTGTCGCCCACCTGCGGGTGTTGAAACTCCGGCAGGACACGGTCGACGCTGTGCATATCCAAGCCCAGCAGATTCTCCACCCAGTCGTAGGTGTAGGCGCCGCCTCGCGGCGAAGGGCCCATCTGGGCCAGCCAGGGCCAAAAGGAAGCGGCGGGCGCGTTGATCCCGATCGCCCGGGTCGCGACGTGGTCGGTCGCCAGCAGCTCATCACCCGGAAGGCGCGCCTTGGCCTCCGTATCAGTCGCGCCCCAGGTGAGGATCGGCCGCCGCACAACCGCCGGGTAGAGCACCGCGAGCGAGGCGGCGACGATGACGGTGGTCGCCCGGGTAGCCATTAGCGCAGTCTGCCTCCTCGTTGGGAGTTCGCACATCCGTTCACAGCAGAGCCGTCCCTTGTTTCTCGGTGTGCACGGGGCGCAGGCGATCAGATCTCTGAGGCGTCGGGGCGGTGAGGTGGGCTGGGCACCACCTGCGGGAGGTGGTGCTGCGGCGGCGCCTGGCGCCCGGCGGGAGCAGATGGCCGTGCAGCCGCCATCCGTGATCGTCACGGGCCCAGTGACAGCAGGTCCTCCTCCCAGGGCCTGTTGAGCAGCATCCGCCGTTCGCTCAGCTCGAGCTGCAGGTTGCTGCGGCTGCCGAAGGCAGCTTGCCCGGGTCGACGTCCTACTGGATGCCCCGGCGTTCTTCGCGCCGTTCGTGCCGTTCTTCGACCCGCGGGTGGGCTGGCCGTCCACACCGCTGAACCACGGGGTCAGGCCCGCGGTGGCTGGGCCGGATTCGGCGCAAAGTCGAGGACTTCCTCCAGTGGCCGTCGCGGTGTGGCCTTGCCTCTAGGGGGCCATGGCCAACCCTGAGGGCGACCTGGGCGGGCCCACGCAAGGCCAGGCGTCGCCGAAGCGCGCTGCGGGTGGCGGGCAGGTCAACGACTTGGCCGAGGATCGACGCCGAGAAACCGGCGGCCGTGGCCGCAAGCAACACCCGGGCAAGCGCCTGACCCGCGACGACCCAGTCCGCCACCCCATCAGAACCGGTACTAAGGATTGCGAGCAGCGGATGCTCCACGGCGTTGACCACCCCGGCGTGGAACCGAGCAGCGACCCGGCTGCTGTCGAGGTCGAACTCGCGGAGCAAGATCTCACCCCGCTCCACTCCCGCCGCGGCCAACGCCCAGATGGGCACACCGTCGGTCGACGGCTCTGTGCGCAGCCACTCACGGAGCTCCGCGCGATAGCCCGGTTCGGTTCGTTGCAGCCAGTCGGCGTGGCGAAGCAGCGTCGCTAAGACCAGCAACTCCTCGTTGCCTTCCACGGGGCGTAGCCACGCCCCCTCCTCGTCGGCGGCGCCCACCAAAGCCGCCGCCAGGGCCATTGGCACCGGCATGGCCGAGAAGGGCTCCCGCTGAGAATGCCGATTCGCGATGGCCTCGGCGAGGGCAAGCTCTTGGGCGGTTGGTGCCGAAGCTGTAGCGACCTCAATCGTGGCGAGGTGGTCGCGGTCGTCATCGTCGGGCAGGAGCCGCACTATCGCTGACCGCCCGGAAGCGCGAAGCGACAGCTTCGCGTGCAGCACAGCCGCACCGCAACTGATCGCTAGGAGGCGGCCGGTGGGATCCAAGACCTGCAGGCCGCGGGACCTGTCAGCATGAACCTGCAACGTGGAAGAACTGATCACAAAACGCCACGGCTGCGTGTTGTGCACCGACGGCGCGAGTAAGGCCGCCCCCGCCGCGCGGGAGAGATCGACCCGCAACGACGCGCAGGCTTGTGCCCGTCGGTCTCCGGCTTCCGTCATGCCACCACTATGAATCGTCCAGCCGAACTCCGATCAGGGGCGGGCGCAAGCGGGGCCGTGAGCTGTGACGAACGCAGGGGGTCTCGGCAGGCTGCCGCGCAGCGGGCCGCCCTTCAGTAACTACCGGGCGCGGGAGTACCAGTCGCGCCAGATGAGCCGGTGCACCCCTAGGCGGCGGGGCAGTGAGCGGACCCCGGGCAGGAACGGCACGAAGATGAACGCCAGGACCAGTACGGCCATCACTGCCCAGACCAGGGCGTCGCCGTTGCCGGAGTGGTTGAACGGG
>JAABUZ0100008560.1_pt1 | contig 11993 bp, 13 predicted proteins | sample 5562091 | NCBI WGS metagenome assembly JAABUZ01 (sample SAMN12813069, study PRJNA571459) | rock metagenome | isolation source: Antarctica rocks | place: Antarctica: Victoria Land, Linnaeus Terrace sud | collected 2015-12-21
AGTATGACTCCCTACGACACGGTTGTTTCGCAAATGGTCTACGCCTTCAAGCGGCCCCGGCGCCGCTAGCTTCGCGGAGCCATTTATTAGCCTGTGACGTGCGCTCGGTAGGCTCTCGCCACGACGAGCGCGCGTCATTTCACCGGGCGCGTCGCACCCCTTCTCGCGCGCGTCGCGCTTCCCCTTCACATCTCTCACGCTACCCTAGCGCCCGGACTCGAGTTTTTCCCCGCCGTGCAGCGGCGCCCTGTGTCGTCGCGCCCCTGACCCACACAGCGCCGCCCCAGGAGAGTGAGAAAGACTGTCCAGCCGCGCCCTTCGTCGCCCCATCCATGGGAGAGGAGGGCATGCGATGAACCAGGGCACACACGACCTCATCGTGCCGCTCCCGCTGACGCACCCGGTCTACCACATCTTGCTCGTGCTGGCCGCCGGCGAGCGGCACGGCTACGGCCTCCGGCGCGAGATCATCATGTCCACGGAGGGGCGCATGCGCGTGGGCAACGGGTCGCTATACCGCTCCCTCGACGTGATGCTGACGGCCGGCTTCATCGACGAGACGCGGGGCACGCTCGACGACATGCCCGCGCTTCGCCGCATCTTCCAGCTCACGGACCTGGGCGAACGGATCGCGCGCGCGGAGACGGAGCGGCTGGTCCAGCTCGTCGCCCTAGCCCAGCGCACCCCGCGCTTATGGGGCGGGTCACCTGCGCCAGTGACGCCGCCTGGGCAGTCCGCGCGGGGAGGTGCGCGATGACGCACGACCTCGACGCGCGCGTGCCGGTCACGCCGGTCACGCCGGTCGCGTTCCACATCCTGCTCGCGCTCGCCGCCGGCGAGCGTCACGGCTACGCCATCATGCGCGCGACGGACCTTGACGCGGGCACGGTCTATCGCGCGATCAAGCGCTTGCGCGCGACCGGCCTGGTCGCCGCGTCGGATGAGCGGGCCACGCCGGAGGGCGACGACGAGCGGCGGCGCTACTATTGCTTGACGCCGCGCGGCCGTGCGGTCGCCCAGGCCGAAACGCGGCGGCTCGCGCGCCTCGTCGCCTACGCCCACGCGGCGCTCCGCAGAGATGGCACCACTGCCACCCTCGACACCCCCGAGAACTTCGACACCCCGCGTAGCGCCTATGGGCGGGAGGACTCCTAACCATGTACACGACGCAAACGACAGAGACGCCAGGCGCGACCATTGAGTGGGCCTTCGCCACGGTGCTGTGGCTCGATCCCGCGTGCTGGGACGCCGGGCGGGTTGTGGTCCCGGCGCACGCGCCCCTCACGGTGCGCGCCTGGCTGCGCGCGCTGCGCGCCGACGACGCCCGCGTGGTGAGCATCTCGCCGGCCATCGACGCGCCCGGCGCGGCGCACGATCGCGGGCGCGTCCTGACCATCGACACCGCCCGCGGCCGCTCCTATTTTCTGCTCCCGCCCCCGGCGCAGGTGGTCCTCGACGACCTGCTCGACGCCGATACACCGGTCATTGGGTAGGGGGTGAGGCTATGTGGATCTTCGACCAGGACAAGCGGCAGGACCGCCGCGACGTGACCAACCTCAAGGAGTTACTGACGACGCAGCTCAAGGCACTGGGCGAGCGGCGCTACGAGCTGACCCTGCGCACGCGTGACGATCAGGTGTCCTACGCCCACGTCAGCCCGGAAGACATCCTCGACCGCGTGCGCGATCTGCGTGCGGTCAACATGGCCGGGACGGACATCGCGATCCGGCCGGCCGCGCGCAGCGGCCTGGTGCTGCTGCGCGACGTGCCTGCCGCACGCATCGGGGACTTGAGGCGGGACGGCTTCCCGCCGGTGCTGCTGACCGAGCCCCAGCCGGAGCGGTTCGACGCCTGGGTGCGCCTCGACACCATGGGCGTCCAGCGCGGGCTGCACGACAGCATGGCCCGGATCATCGCCGCGCGCTACGGCGGCGACACGCGCACCGCCGGCGCGGAGCAGGCCGCCCCGCTCGCGGGCTTCACCACCCGCGACGACCCGGACCGACGCATCCCCCTCGTGAACGCCGATCGGGAGAGCCGCGTGGCCCCCGCCGCGCTCGACCTAGCCGATTGGGTGTTGGAGCGGGTGTCCCTCCCCCAGGAGATCGTCGAGGAGCAGCGGTGGCGCAACGTGACCATCGCACACGCGCGCCAGGAGGTGGAACGGGCCGCGGCCGCCGACAGGCCGGACCGGGAGGCCGCACGCGACGCCAGCGTGCCCGCGTCCTCGGCCGCGTCGCCACCAGAGCCGACCTACGCCGCGCAATTCGGCCGCTTACGCCGGGCGCTCCTTGAGGGCGGCGACGGCCGGCTCGACGAGCGACAGGCCGAGTGGGGCGCGGCGCACCAGCTTGTCGATACATATCCCCAACTCACCCAGGACGAGCTCACGGAGGCCCTCGACAAGGGCGGGGCATCGGGCCAGGGCCAGGGCCGCACGCCGCCCGAGCGGGAGGCCTACATCGCGCGGACGACCGCGAAGGTGATGACCGCCGCTCAGTCCCCGCCGGGCGAGGGCCAGGATCGCCCACAGAAGACGAGTGAGGGGAACCATGGCCGGTGAGCGGCGGCCCCTCACGCCAGGCCAGCCACACGCACAGGGCATACATGCGTACAGGAGATGATCGACATGAACCTACCAACCCTTTTCGGCCGTGAGCCGCACGATCCGCGCGTAGCGCAGACCCCCGACGTCGTGCCGACCGCGCCGACTGAGCTGATCGCCACGGCGGGCGCGACACTTGCCGCCACGGAGGCAGCCTGGGACAAGATCCTGTCCGGCGTGGGGGACGACGCGGACGCGCGCGCGGTCGCCCATCTCATGCTGCGGGCGAGCCGCCCTAGCGCGGACCCCTTCTACGACAACATCGCGACGCTGGTCATCGAGCTGGCGCTCCTCCACCTCCAGGCGCGCCTGTGCGGTGCGCCCATGGGCGAGACGCTCGGCCTGGCCGTGCTCCGGGACTTCTTCCGCACCGGGCCAGCGGAGCACCTGATCGGCGTCTTCCAGCATAGCGCGGATCTAACCGTGCGCGACACGGCGGATGGCGTACTTGCCACGCTGCTGACGCACGACCGGCTGCGCGCCTCCGCGTTCATCGAGGCGGCGGTGCGCGTCAACGCGCTCGCCTACACCCCGCCGCCGACCGTGGACAGCGTGAGGGGCGTGTGACGTGGCCGACCATATCATTGTTCCACCCGTGGGCGAGAGGGGTGCCCCATGAGTCGCGGGGGCGGGCGCGGGGACGACCGCACGCCGCCGGATCGCGCCACCCCGCAGCGCCCGACGTGGATCACCACTGAGGAGCGTGAGCGGTTCAAGGCGCTGGGGGCGGCGCGCTTCCGGGACAAGGGGTACCAACGCTATGTCCAGTCCTTCCGCACCGCCGCGAGCCTGTCGGAGTCCGGCAAGAAGGGGTGGGCCGCGACCGTGGCCAGGTACGGTGAGGAGTTCGCCTTCGACCGCGCCGCCGACAAGCGCCGCGCCGACCTCGGCCGCGTGTCGCGCGACGAGCGCACGATGTTCGGCCTGCTGACCGACGAGATGGGCGAGCGGTACAAGATCGACTTCGACCGGGAGGTGCGGGTGGCCCCGCGCACGCACGTCGATTTCGGGTGGCCCGCCCTGCGGCGCGCCATCGAGGTCCACGGCGGCGTCCACTTTGGCCCCCTGTTCAACAAGGATGGCATCCGTGAGCGCAAGGACACCGAGAAGAAGGAACGGATCGAGCGGGTCGGCTGGGAGGTCCTGATCGTGACAAGTGATGATCTGCGGCGTGACGCGCTCCCCGCGACGCGGGAGTTCGTGCGCCAGTTCTTAGAGAGGGACAAGCGATGAGTTTGATGAGCGTGCTGATGCGAGAGGAGGTCATCGGGATGGGTATGCCGACGACGGTGAACGAGGAGGAGCCCACGGTGCTCTGGATCGTGGGTAGCGCATGGGAGGACGAGTTGGAGGTGCTGCCACAACACGACCCGATCCCGTTGCGGCAATGGTTGGCGATCCTGCGCGAGTGGGACATGGAGATCGTGACGTTGCCCTACCAGAGCGAGATCGCGGGGGGGCCGGCGGACGGCGGGCGCGTCGTCGCGGTCGAGGCCGACAACGGGCGGCACTACTTCGCCCTCCCCCCGGCGGCGTTGCCCGCGCTCCGGGGCCTGCTATCCGACGCCGCCTACGACCGGCTGCTGGCCGACGCCGAGGAGGAGGACTGATGGAGAGGGGCGACCTGACACGGCTGATCGACCGGATCGAATTCCCCCTCTTTCTGGCCTGCGGCGCGACCGGCGCGGGGCTGCAAGCGCGCGTCTGGTGGGGGTTTGCCGTGGGCGTCGCGGCGCTCGCGGCGGTGCTCCTCCTGGTGTGGACCGACCGGTGGGCACTGGCGCGCGGGGCCGCACCGCGCATGGGCCTGGACGCCTATCGCCGCCTGGTGCGGCTGCTGTGGTGGGCCGCGGGGATGGTGCTGGCCGGCAGCATCGTCACTGTCGGCGTGCGTGCGCTGGTGGGTGTCGTGACGGGGACCGGCCAGTGACGGCGGCGCTGGTGGGGTCTACCGCAGGCCGGTTTTCCCGGCGCGCCAGCGCCCCCTGTGTGGGGCTGACGACACCGCGCGACGTTACCCCCGCGCATGGGGCTGGGGCGGGGAGCAAGGTAGTGTCGGCGCTTCGCTTGACAACCGCACTGCCACCGCAGCCCAAGGCCCCAGCGCCCCCCCTGACGGACCGATACCCACACGTAGGGCGGCGCGTGAACGATAGGAACGAGGTCGGACGATGAGAGAACGAGAGGAGCCGGCGCCGGCCGCGCTGCGCACGCACACGATCAGCGTGCGCGTGAACGGGGCCGAGCGTGCCGAATTGGAGCGCCGCCGCGCCGCCGCGGGGCTCAGGGAGATGGGCGCGTATCTGCGCGCAGCCGTGCTGGGGCAGCATCCGCCGCGCGCCGTCGTGCCCGAGATCAACCGCCGCGCCTGGCAAGAGTTGGCGCGGACGGCGGCGAACATCAACCAGTTGACGGCCCACTTGAACGGTGGGGGCCGTCTCGACGTGACGGGGACGGTGCGGCTGGCGGTCGTGCTGGAGGACTTGCGCAGAGAGGTTGAAGTCCTTCGGCTAGTCCTGCTCGGCTCGCCAGAGAACGCGGAGGATGAGAACGTGTGATCCATAAGGTGGTCATCGGGACGGGGTTTCGCGGCGTCTTGAACTACGTGTTCAAGGAGAGCCGGGAACTGGGGCACGAGCGGGGGCGCATCGTCGGCGGCAATATGGCGGGGCAGCATCCGCGCGCGTTGGCCCACGCGTTCGGCGCCTATCGACAGCTCAACACCGACGTTGGCCGCCCCGTCTACCACTGCTCGCTACGCCTCCCGGACGACGAACGGCTCACCGATAACGAGTGGGGCGCGATTGCGGGGGCGTACCTAGAGCGCATGGGCTTCGGAGACACGCCCTATGTCGTGGTCGCGCACGCCGACAACCATGTGCATATCGTAGCGTCGCGGGTGCGCTTCGACGGGAGCCGTGTGGACCTGTGGCAGGACTATGCGCGCGGGAACCGGGTGGTGCATGAGTTGGAGCGCGACTATGGCCTGTCCCACGCCATCGATCCCGAGAAGCTGCATCCCGCGCGGCCGGAGGTGAGCCGGGATGAAATCGGCCTGGCCGAGCGGAGGGGCGAGATCCCGCCCAAGCTGTTGCTCGCGGCCCGCATCGACGAGGCAATCGCGCGGAGCGACGGGACGCGCGCGGGCTTTGACCGGACGCTGCGCACGCTGGGTGTGGAGGCCCACTGGAACATCGCCTCGACAGGCCGGGTGAGCGGGGCGAGCTTCGAGCTAGCCGACTATCAGGGCGCGATGCAACCGATCCTGAAGGGCTCACAGATCGGTAAGGACTATGGCTGGATGCGGCTAGAGCGCCGCTTGGAGGAGAGGATACATGGGCAAGATGAACGGCTTGCTGGCGCAAGCGACCGCCGCGATCCCGCCGGCGTCGCCGGCCCCGGAGGCGGAGGAGCTGCCGCCCACGCAAGCGCCGGCGACGCTCGACGAGGTGGTGGAGGCGGCGACCCAGGCCGTGCGGGAAACCATGATGGAGGCTCCCACGCCAGCGGAGCCACGGGAGTTGGAGCCGCCGGTGGTCAAGGTCGTGGAACCGACGCCGGTGATCCGCGCGGTGGAGCGGCTGCACCAGGGGGTGCAGGCCGAGTTACGGGCGGTGAAAGCGGAGGTGCAGGGGGCGGCGAGCGTGGCGCGGCGGCAGGAGGACTACTTGCGGGAGGTACAGCGGGCGCACAACGCGATGGCGACGGAGTGGTACCAGATCGCGGAGGCGTTGCCGGCGATCCGGGGCGAGCTGGAACAGCTGGCGGCGGACCTGGCCGCGGTGCGCCGGACGGCGGACGAGGAAACGCGGGAAACGATCACGCTCCAGGGGCGCGAGATCGCGCGGACGTTGCGCCGGGTGCGGACGGTGGCGCTGGGGGCCGTCGTGCTGGTCGCGCTGGTGAGCTTGCTGGCAGTGGCCCTGGTCGCGGCGCTGGCGCTCCATGGGCTCCATCAGCCGCTGTAGCGGCCGAGGAGGTACGGGCGCACCTGGCGGCGCTGGGCTGCGACCGCTACGAGATCACCGTGCGCGACGGCGACACGGGGCGGGTGCGCCGGGCGGTGCTGACCGCCGACGAGGCCATGCTCCAGATCACGCGCCTGGCCGCGCTCAATGGCCAGGGGCACGACATCACGGTGCGGCCGGCCAACGGTCTGGCGAGTGGGGTGGTCGTGCTCGACGACCTGGACGGGGCGGGCCTACGCCGGCTGCGCGACGAGGGCTACACGCCGGCTGTCGTGACCGGGGCGACGGGGACCACGGACGACCGCTATCAGGCGTGGCTCCGGCTCTCGACCGACGCGCTGGACCCCCAGGTGGCGGCGCAGGCCGCGCACGACCTACAGCGGCGGTATGGCTCTGGCGAGGACCATGCGCTGGCGCACGTCGGGCCGCTCGCCGGCTTCGTCGCGCACGGCGCGCGTGGGGAGCAGGGGGACCACACAGGCGCGCGCGGGGCGCGCGGGGCGCGCGGGGAAAAGGGGGCCGAGGCCGCAGCCCCGGACACGCGCGTTTCCCTAACACTGGTGACGGTGCAGGGCACGAGCGACGCGTCAGGGCGGGTAACGCCGGCGGCGACGCGGGCGCTGGCCGCGGCCGAGGAGCGCGTCGAAGCTCGCCGCGCGGCCGAGGCCCAGGAGCACGAGCAAAACCGGGGTGGTGCCGGGAGCGCGCGCTGGGGCGGCCACCTCGTCGAGGCGTTTGCCGCCGAGTTGGGGCGCGACGATGAGGCGGCTGCGCCGGCGGACCCGTGGCGCCGCCACCGCCGACCGGAGACCGGGCGCGCGGACGACGAACGCGACGGACGCGGCGACCGCTAGCTGGCACACCGTTATTCCGCACGCAATGGTTCAGGAGGTAGTGTGGTGCTTTTCGAGATAGACGAGGTGTACGTGCGGAGCGACGGCATCCTCGCGGACAACGGTATAGCCGAGGCGACGGTACAGGCGCAGGTTGTCCTCGCTGCGATGTCCTGTGAAGAGTTCGTAGCGGTCGGCGGCGGCGTGCGCTTCGAGTGCCTGCATGAGACGTTCCCCAAGACCACGCCGCTGACGGCGCGGATGGACCATCAGGCGGCCGATGTGGTAGACGCCGTCGATGAGCTGCCCCCTGATCGAGCCGACCACTTCGTCACCCAAGCGCGCGACCAGGATGTGGTGCGTGTCGTACGAGGCGAGCAGATCGGCGAGCGTTTGGGTCAGTGGGTCGATGGTGTAGTCGTCGTACAGGGCGGCCTCGCTCTGATAGCAGAGGTATTGGAGCTTGAGGATGTGTTCGGCCTCGCGCACCCGCGCGGGTCCGATCGTGATGTGTCTATCCATGGACCGTTAGCCTTCCCTCTCCGGTGATGACCTCAGTCTACCCGGCGTCGCGGGGCAAAACGTCGATTGAACAGGAGACGACGATGCGAAAAGTAATCTTAGCCGGCGTGCTAGCGCTGACGGCCGCAGCCGCCGTGGCGCTGGGGCCGGGCGGCTTGTATCAGCGGGGGACGCGCGTGGCGACGGCGCGCTACCACCAGGCCTACGTTGCAGCGGCGTGGCCGGCCGAGGACGCCGGCATCTACCTGGGAGCCTACATCAAAGCCCACAATCGGCAGTCGGGCGGCTTCTATAGCATGCCGAAGGAGGGCCAGGCGCAGGTATCGCCGCGCCTCGTGACGTGGGAGGGGTGGACGCGCGACCCGGAGCGGCAGTACGCGCGCATCCACCGGGCGGGCAAGGACATGGCCCTGCTGCGCCTGTCCGTCATGGGCGAACTGGGCGGCGCGCTTCTCCTCGTGGTGCTGCTGTTGTCGCGGCCGTTGTGGTACGTGACGACGGGCATGGCGAAGCTCAAACCGTCGAAGAGCTTGGGCGGGGCGGTGTTGGCGACGTGGCGCGACCTGCGCGAACTGCGGCCGACGCGGTGCGACGCGCAGATCATCCTGGGTCGGCTGGGCGGCAAGCTGCTGGCCCTGACCGGCTTGGAGCAGTATCAGAGCATTCTCGTCGTCGGGCCGCCGCGCGCCGGCAAGTCGGTGGGCCTGTTCATCACCAATCTACTCACTGAGCGCGGCCCCGGTCGCGGCAAGAGATTGATCGAGCGTCTGCGGAGGCGGCACGCGGCGCTCATGAGGACAGCGACCGGCCATGTCGATGGTCAGGGCGACAACGACAACGACACGGGCGGCGACGGCGGACGCGTGGGCTTCGACCGGCGGATCGCGGCCGGGATGCTGAGCCGGGTGGAGCGGCGGCTGCAACGGTCGCGGCTGCGCGGCGTGCGCAGCATCGTCGTGACCGACCTCAAAGGAGAGCTGACCGAGCGGACCTACGCGGCCATGAGCCGGCATCACCGCTGCCAGGTGCTCAACCTCGTGTCGCCGGCGACGAGCGTGGGCTACAACCCGCTCGCGCACATCACGACCGTGCTTGACGCCCAAATGTTCGCGCAGACGTGGATCGCCAACACCGGCCAGAGCAGCAGCGAGCCCTTCTGGGACAGCGCGGCCAAGTACCTCATCACGGCCATCGTGCTGCACCTCAACGCCACGATGCAAGACAGGGACGATGGGGATGGGAGGGCGACGCTCACGCACGTCCGCAAGTTCCTGATGCTCGGCAGCGCGACGATCATGGGCGCGCTGACCGACAGCCCCCACCAGGACGTGAAGGAAGCGATGGATGGCTTCGCGGCTGACCTGGCGCGCAACGAGAAGCTGCAAGGCTCGATCTTCGTGGAATTACCGCTGCGCTTCCAGCTCCTGGCCGACCCGCGCGTGCAGGCCACCACGGGTCGCAACGATGTGGACTTCGCGGCGATGGCGTCGCGCGACGCGGAGCCGATCGCGCTCTACCTGGTGCTCGACCGGCGCATGAGTCAGGAGTTGAAGCCCCTGACGGCGTGCTTCTTCACGCAGATGTTCAACGCGGTCATCGAGATCGCCGACCGCTCGCCGGGTGGGGTGCTGCCCCGCGCGATCCTGGGCTACCTCGACGAGTTCGGCAACCTGGGCCAGATCTACAACTTTCCCACCTGGATGACGACGGTGCGCAGCGCCGGCATGGGCTTCATCCTGGCGGTGCAGAGCCTGGCGCAGCTCAAGAAGCTCTACGACGACGAAGGTATGAAGATCATTCTGGAGGCCTGCAACGTCAAGATCGCGCTGTCCAAGACGACGGACGAGGACGCCAAGTGGTTCTCGGAACAGACGGGGACGGCGACGGTGCTCGCGGCCAACGCCGGGGCCAGCCGCAAGCGCGGAGCGGTCCTGGTGGACCACGGCAACCAGGGCTACAGCGAGACGAGCCGGCCGCTGCTCACGCCGGGCGAAGTGACGCGCATGGCGACCAACACGCTCTTGCTCCTCTCGGGCAACCGACCCCCGGCGGTGGTGACGCAGGTGCGGTGGTACAGCAAGCGGCTCGGGCTGTTCCCAACGCGCCTCCGGCGGCTGGGGCTGCTGCGCTTACCTGATGGATCGACGGTGCCTCCGGCGGGGCCGTCGCGCCCGACGCCGCTCCCGGTCCCGGCCGTGTCCTTTGCCCTGACCGCGCCTTCGGCCACGATGGAGGCGACGACGACGACGACGCGGGCGCGGACGCCGCCGCCGGCCACACACCCGACGCGCTCCGCGCCGCCACTGGGCACCCAGCTTCAGGGGATCACACGTAAGCGGCAGGACGGCCAGGCGGGGACGGCGACGGCGACACGGGCAGGGACGGCGACGGCGACGGCGGCCCCTGAGCCGTCGCCCGGCGACGACGACGGGGACGACTGGCGCGACGTGGCCCTGTGGGCATAGCGGGAGGACGGGACAATGGTCACAGCGGAACGACCGACAGCCCACCCGGCGAGCGGCCGGACGACGGCCGACGCCTACGCCGCGCGGTTTGGCCGCGGCGTGAAGCGCCACGCCCGGCTCACCGTCGATGGCGCGCCCGAGGAGATCGCGACGCCCCTCACCGGGGATGCCGCGCGGGCGCACCTGCGCGGGGAGGCCTCCCTCGGGCTCTATCTCAGGGACGGCCAGGATCGCGCCACGGTCGGCCTCGTCGCGCACGCCGGCTACAGGACGGCCTACAACGACACAGGGGAGGCGCACCGCGCGCCCGAGGACGGCATCGCGGTCTTGCAGGCGGCGCGGCAACGGCTGGCCTTGCAAGGCATCGACGCGGCCGTGGAGCGCGCGCCGCGGGGCGGACGGCTCTGGGTCTTCACGACCGAGCCCGTGCCGTCAGAGGACTTACACGCGCTGCTGCGCCTGGCGACGCGCGGCCAGGAGGTCGAGGTGTACCCGCGCCCGACGCGCGACGAGGCCGCGCAACAAGCAGTGCGCGCCCCACTGGGGGTCCACCCGGACGACGGCCGCCGCTACGGGTTCGTCGACGCCGCAGGGCGACCCGTCGGCGCGACGCTGGCGGCGCAGGTGGCGCACCTGGAAAGCGTCAGGTGGGTGGACGTGGGCCGGGAGCTGGGTGCCCGGCCCCACCTGCGCGACGAACTGGCTGCGCTCGACCCACGCGGGTCGGCCCCCGCACTCACCGAGCCGCAGGAGCCGCAGCCAGACAGGACGGACAGGACGGAGCGGATGACCCCGGCGCCGGCCACGACGAGGTGGGCGCGTCAGGGAGGGGGAGAGCGCACGACCGCGGCTGTGCGGGCGCAGCTCGCCGGCATGGGCGCGGAGCGGTACGACGTCGGCGTGTACGACCGCGCGAACGACGCCATGCTGCTGCGCCGGGAGTGGACGCCCGCCCAGGTCGAGGCGTCGATTGGCTGGCTCAGAAAGATGAACACCCAGGGCCGCGACATCTACATCCGGCCGAGCGGGAGTAGCGGACTCTACATTGTCGACGACGTGCCAGCGGCGACGGTCGAGCGGATGCGCGCCGAAGGTTATACGCCCGCCGCTGTCGTCGAGACCAGCCCCGGCAATCATCAGGCGTGGGTGCGCGTGTCGGACGCGCCCCTGTCGAAGGGGGAGGGGACCACCGTGGCGCGCGACCTGGCCAAGCGGTTCGGCGGCGACCTGAGTTCGGCCAACTGGCGGCACATGGGGCGGCTGGCCGGCTTCACCAATCGCAAGAAGGAGCATCGGCAGCCCGATGGCCGCTACCCCTACGTCAGACTGCGCGACGCCGGCGGCGAGCGGGCCGCCGATGCCCCGGCGATCCTCGATCGGGCGCGAGACCAGGCCACACAAGGTCGCCACGCGGCGGCGGAGAAAAGGGGCGGCGTCGCGGGAGAGCCACCCCAGGACCGGGCGGGACGGCGAGTTGCTTTCTCCCGGCCCCCGGCTGGCCCTGTGTCGCCCCTGGGGCGCGAGTACGCGCATCGTGCCCAACGGCTGTTAGAGCGGTATCCCAACGCCGCGCTGACGGACCTCCATCGGCTCGACTGGA
>JAABUZ0100008562.1_pt1 | contig 11991 bp, 7 predicted proteins | sample 5562091 | NCBI WGS metagenome assembly JAABUZ01 (sample SAMN12813069, study PRJNA571459) | rock metagenome | isolation source: Antarctica rocks | place: Antarctica: Victoria Land, Linnaeus Terrace sud | collected 2015-12-21
GACGACGGTCGCGCCGCCCCAGGCGAGCGCGGCCCCGAGCGCGAGCGTGAGCAGGGCGAGCAGCACGGTCATCAGGGTGCCGGCCGCGCCGCGCATGCCGGCGAGCCCGCCGAGCATGGCCGTCACGCCCGCGGCGCGGCCCCCGAGGGCGGACCAGGCGAGAAGGACGCCCCATCCGAGCAGCGTCGCGAACGTAGCCTCGGCAGGCGCGCTCGCGCGGGGCGGCCAGCCCGCGCGAGCCGCGGCGGCCAGGGCGGCTACTCCCGCGCCGACCACGGCGGGCGCCGGCCAGCCGAGCCATTGCGTCGCGAGGAGGACCACGACGGCGAGCCCGGCGCGTCGGATGAGCGGAGAGGCGAGCACCTGCCGGCAGGTCAGCGTGGCACGAGCGTCAGCCTGCCCGCGACGTCGCCCGCGCCGAGCGCGTCGGGCGTGCGCGGGACGAGGAGCGCGTCGAGCTCGCCCGCGAGCCAGCGCGGCAGGCGGTCGCGGTACCCGGGGTCGAGCGGGTTGCCGCTCTGCCCGCCGGGGTAGATCCCGAATGCGCGCACGGTGTCGCCGAGCTCGACGACCATGCGCCAGCTCGGGCCCGCGGTGCCCTCGCCCGACGACGGCCAGAGCGTGTTCGGCCCGCTCGGCACGGACAGGTCGAGGGCGCCGAATGCGGGGACGCGGGCGATGTGGCGGATGTTCGCGTGACGGAGCCGGCTCCACGTCCAGCCGCCCGCGTCGGGCGCGCCGTACTTGACCCGGCAGCTGTCGAGCGCGGCGACGAGGCTGTGCGCGAGCACGTCGTCGCGCGTCTCGCGCGCGGGCGTCGCGCGCTCGTCCCACCACACGCTCGCAGAGTCGGCGAGGAGTTCGGCGAGCACCGCGCCCCCGGGCGTGTACGCGCGGTCCGGGTGCGTGCTCGGTCGCCCGAACGGGTCGAGGCCGGCAACGGGGCGGGCGCCGGGGGCGTCGAGTTCGTCCCACATGCGCGTCGTCAGCTCGTGCATCGCCCATTCGAAGAGCACGGCGCGCGTGTTGTCGAGGGTGTAGCGGCGGTCCCACTGGCCTAACAGCCGGCCCGCCTCGGCGAGCGCGCGAGCGTCCACCCCGCTCGGCGGACGGCGGGCCGCCGCGCGCAGGAAGTAGGGCACGAACCGGTCGGCGCGGGCGGAGCCGGGGTCGGTCTGGTAGCGGCGCATCGCGTCGACCGTGACGCGGCCGTCGGCCCGGAGGAGCGCGTTGATGCGGAGCGCGCGCCAGGGGTCGTACGCGCCGCCCCAGTAGTCGCCCGCGTTCGGCGCGGCGCTCCGCGCGTCGACCGGCTGCTGGTTGGCCGAGGCGAGGTAGCCCTGCGCGGGCGCGAACGCCTGCGGGTAGCGGGCGACGGGGAGGTCGCCGGTCCAGTCGCTCGCGCGCGTGCGGCCGTCGCGCACGACGTCGCCGGAGCCGTCGCCCGGGCGGATCGGGTAGCGGCCGGTCGAGCGGATCGCGATGGTCCCGCCGCGGTCGGCCGCGAGCATGTTCTGCGCGGGCGCGCGGTAGCCGCGCGCCATCGCGTCGAGGAAGGCGCGTGCGGTGGTCGCGTGCGCGGCGTCGCGGAAGGCGCCGAGTTCGTCGCCGGGCTCGAGCACGGTCCAGCGCATCGAGAGCCAGCGCGCCGCTACGTTAGGCGCGCCCGCCACGCGGCGGAGCGGACCGCGGTGCGTGAAGAGGAGCGTGTCGGCCGCCACGAGCGCGCCCGCGCCCGTGCGGTACTCCTCGACGCGCTGCTCGAGCGGCACCCAGGCGCCGTCGAGGCGGTAGCGCGTCGGGTGCGCGGCGGAGTCGACCTCCTCGGCGTAGAAGTCCTTCACGTCGACGCCGGTGTTGGTGAAGGTCCACGCGACGTCGCGGTTGAAGCCGATGACGATGCCCGGGACGCCCGGGATCGTCACGCCGTAGACGTCGAGCACGCCGGGCACGACGAGGTGCGCCTCGTACCAGATGCTCGGCAGCGTGAGGTCGAGGTGCGGGTCGCCGGCGAGGAGCGCGTGCCCGGTTGCGCTGCGTGCGGGCGCGACCGCCCAGTTATTGCTCGCGAGGTGCGCGCGCGCGTCGGGGGGCGTGGCCGTCACGGCGGCGGGGAAGAAGGCCCGGTACGCGGCCGCCACGCGGACGGCGCCGGCGTCGGGCGCGCCGGGCGGTGCGAGCGGGGCGAAGTCGTCGCGCGGCGCGCGCTGCCCGTTCGGCTGGACGGGCTCCACGATCGGCTGCTGGTCGGGGACGAGCGCGGCCGCGGCCGCCGCGCCCACGCGCGCCGCGACGGCCGCGCGGTCGAACTCCTGCGCGTCCGACGCGAGGGTGTACCCCATCCGGTTCATCACGTGCAGCGCGTCGACCGCGCGCCACGGCGCGGGGCGCGCGTGCGTCAGCGTGAACTCGACCGGCAGGTCGCCTGGGCCTAACGTGACGACGTACGCGTTCACGCCGCCGGCATACGCGTCGAGCAGCGCGCGCTCGTCCGCGGGCATCGCGCGCAGCTTGATCTCCGCCGCGCGCGGCAGCCCGAGCCGGCGCGTCTCCCGGTCGAGCGGGAGCGCGGCCGCGCCCGCGAGTTCGGTCAGGCGCCCGCTCGCGGCGAGCGCCTGGATGTGGAGCTGGAACAGCCGGTCGCGCGCCACGACGTAGCCGAGCGCGCGGTAGGCATCGAGCTCCGTGGGGGCGAAGATGTGCGGGACGTGGCGTCGGTCGTAGACGATGCGGACCGCGCCGCCGAGGCCGGCGAGTCGGAGCGTGTCGTGGGCGCCGACCGCGGCGCTCGGGCGTGCGGCGGCCCACACACCGTGCGCCGGGTCGAGCAGCGGCCCGAGCGCGGGCACCGGGCCGAGCGGCCGCGACGCGGCGAGGCCGCCGGCCCCGAGGAGGAGCGCGGCGGCCGTGGTACGTCGGGCCGACGGGTGGCGCCTAACGGCCGCATCGCTCACCGCGCGGCGAGCGCGCCCATCCGCTTCTCGATGTTCTCCAACAGGCCGTCGAACGACTTCTGGAAGCTCGCGATCCCGTCGGCGAGCAGCTTGTCGGTGACCTGGTTGATGTCGATGCCGAGCGCCGCGAGGTCGGCGAGCTCGCGCTCCGCCTGGTCGACGCCCTTGTCGACGGTGACCGCGGTCTCGCCGTGGTCGCGGAAGGCGTCGATCGTCGCCGGCGGCAGCGTGTTGACCGTGTTCGGCCCGATGAGCTGCTCGACGTAGAGCACGTCGCGGTAGGCCGGGTTCTTGGTGCCGGTGCTCGCCCAGAGCGGGCGCTGCACGCCGGCGCCCTTGGCGGCGAGCGCGTCCCAGCGCGGCCCCGAGAACTTCTCTTGGAACAGCTTGTAAGCGAGCTTCGCGTTCGCGATTGCGGCCTTGCCGCGGAGCGCGAGCGCATGCGCGCGGCGGTCCTCGGGGAGCGTCGGGGCGAGCGCGTCGAGGCGCTTGTCGACTTCGGTGTCGACGCGGCTGACGAAGAAGCTCGCCACGCCGCCGATGCGGTCGATCGGCTGGCCGGCCGCCGCGCGCTCCTCGAGCGCGTCGAGGTAGGCGTCGAGGACGCGGCGGTACGCGTCGAGGCTGAAGAGCAGCGTGACGTTGACGTTCACGCCCTCGGCCAGCAGCGACCGGACGGCGCGCGCGCCGCTCTCGGTGCCCGGCACCTTGATCATCACGTTCGGGTGGCCGACGTGCTCCCACAGCCGACGCCCCTCTTCGATGATCGCGTCGGGGTCGTTCGAGACGCCCGGCGAGACCTCGATCGAGACGAAGCCGTCGCGGCCGTTGGTCTGGTCGTAGACGGGGCGGAAGATCTCGCACGCGCGCTTGACGTCCTCGACCTCGACCGTCTCGAACAGCTGCCACGGCGTGAGGCCGTGCTTGGCCGCGTGGAGCGAGGCGTCGTACTCGTCTCCCTCGGCCAGCGCGTTCTGGAAGATTGTCGGATTCGACGTCATGCCGGTGAGCGCGTCGTTCACGATGCGCTGCTCGAGCGAGCCGTCGTTCAGGATGCGGCGGTCTATGAAGTCGAGCCAGATCGACTGGCCGGCGGCGTGGAGTTGCTGAAGACGGTTGGGCATATCGCGATTCCCCTAGTCGGGCGGTCGAGAGTGATGGAGCGTCGGGTGCGACAGAGAAACCTACGCTGCAGCCGTCGTCCCGAGCGCAGCGAGGGACGACACGGAGGGCGACGCGCGGCGCCTACCGCGCCCCCGTGTACACGATCTTCCAAATCCGCCCCCGCGCGTCGTCGGTCACGTACAGCCCGCCGTCCGGCGCCTGCGCGAGCCCGACCGGGCGGCGCGTCACGCCGCCCTCCCGGAACCCGTCGGCGAACGTCTCGTAGCGACCCGAGGCGCGGCCGTTCGCCATCGGCTGGAACACAACGCGGAAGCCGGCCTGCGGGAGCGGGGCGCGATTCCACGAGCCGTGGAAAGTGATGAACGCGCCGCCGCGGTAATGCGCCGGGAACGCCGAGCCCGTGTAGAACATCGAGGCCATCGGCGCCCAGTGCCCGGGGTACGCCGCGATGGGGGCCTTCTTCGACGCGCAGCGCCCGACCGTGCGCCCGTCGCCGCCGTACTCGGGCGCGAGCACCAGCTTCGCCTGCGTCTGGTCGTAGTAGCAGTACGGCCAGCCGAAGTCGTCGCCCGCGTTGACCTGCATGAACTCCTCGGCCGGCAGCTCGGCGCCCTGCTCGACCGTGAACTTGGCGGGCCAGTTCTGGTAGAGCTGGTCGCGCCCGTGTTGCGTGGTGTAAATCCGGCCGTCCGCGGGGTTCAGCGTCAGACCCATCGCGTTGCGGACCCCGGTCGCCCAGCGCGCCGATGGCGAGAAGCGCTGCCCCGGACGGTCTGCGGCGAAGCGCCAGATTCCGGCCCGGGTCTGCAGCTCGACGCACGGATCCGCGCCCGACGAGCCGTTCTGCCGATCCGACTGCTGGCAGGAGTTGGTCTGCGATCCCACATTCACGTAGAGCGATCCGTGGCCGTCGAGCACGATGTTGCGCGCCGCATGTCCGCCCGTCGGCAGCCCCGCGACGATCACTTGCCCTACGCCGGTCGGACGCAGCTGGCCGCGCGCGATCGGGTAGCGCGTGATCTGGTCGCCCTCGTCGACGTAGACGAATCCGGGCGCCACGGCGATCCCCGTTCCGCCGTGCACGCCGAAGCCGGCGACCTCGTCCGACCGCCCGTTGCCGTCGCGATCCCGGAGCACGAGCACGCCGCCGTTGTTGGTCGCGCCTCGCTCGCTCCCGAACGGCCGCGGCACCTGCAACGCGACAAACACGATCCCATCGGGGGCGACGGCGATGTGGCGCGGGCTCCCGACGCTGTCGGCGAAGATGGTCGCACAGAAGCCGGGCGGGAGCTTGAGTCCGCCGTTGTCGGGCGCGCACGCGGGAGCCGCCGCGGCCGGCGCACTCGCCGCGAGCGCCTCGGCGGCGTGCGGCGGCGGTCCGTCGCGCCCGCAGCCGGCGGCCGCGGCGAGCAGGACAGCGGCAAGAGGCGCACGCGTCGGCGCGTGCAGGGACGGTCGGGCGAAAAGAGAGCGCAACATCGGCAACACGGGCGAAGGCCTGCGCCGGCCCCTACCGGCGCAGGCCCGATCCCGCGCGCAATCCTCACGCCACGCGCGTGCATTCCGTCGGCGTGCCACCGCGTGAACGGCGTACGGACCACACCGGCTAAGTTGCTGTCGTTGGCCCGGCGCCGTCTTTCAATTTTCGCCCCGCTCACCTCGCCTCCTCCGTCGATGCTGCCCGACCCGATTCCGACGCTCACCGGCCTGCCGCCCTACGTCTTCACCGAACTCGATCGTCTGAAGTTGGACGCGCGGGCGCGGCTCGCGGCGGACGGCCGCACGCTCGTCGACTTGGGGATCGGGAGCCCGGACCAGCAAACGCCGCGCGGGATCATCGAGGCCGCGCGTGAAGCGCTCACCGACGTCGGCCGTCACGGCTACCCGCCGTTCCGCGGCACCCCCGAGTTCCTCGGGGCGGTTGAAGGCTTCCTCGCCGATCGGTTCGGCGTGACGCTCGACCCGTCGCGCGAAGTCGTCGCAGTGAGCGGGTCCAAGGAAGGGATTGCGCAGCTCATCCGCAGCTACTGCGGCCCGGGCGACGTCGCGATCGTGCCGGAGATCTACTACCCGGTGTACGCGCGGGCCGCGCTGCTGCACGGGGCCGAGGTCGCCTCCGTGCCGATGCGCGCGCCGTCGTTCCTCGCCGAGTTCGACGCGATCCCGGCCGAGGTGCTCCGGCGCGCGAAGCTGCTCGTCGTGAACTACCCCAACAACCCGACGGGCGCGGCCTGCGACGTCGACTACCTCGCGCGCGCGGTCGCCTTCGCGCGGCGGCACGGCTTGCTCCTCGTCAGCGACCTCGCCTACAGCGAGCTCACCTACGACGGGTACCGCGCGCCGAGCGTGTTCGAGGTGCCGGGGGCGCGCGAGGTCGCGGTCGAGCTGCACTCGTGCTCGAAGACGTTCAACATGGCGGGGCTGCGCGTCGGCTTCTTCGCCGGGAACGCGGCCGTGTGCGACGCCCTGCTCGCCTACCGCAGCAACGTCGGCTACGGCACGCCGTGGGTGGCGCAGGCGGCGGGCGCGTACGCGCTCACGCACCATCGCGCGCTCACGCCGTCGATCGTCGCCGAGTACGCGGCGCGGCGGGACGCCGTGTACGGCGCGCTCGCGGCGGCGGGGTGGCAGGCGACCGCGCCGCGCGCGGCGATGTACGCGTGGCTCCCGGTGCCCGAGGGCTACGACGACTGGGGCTGGGTACGCGCCTGCCTCGACGACGCGGGCGTGGTCGTGACGCCCGGGATCGCCTTCGGGCCGGGGGGGGCGGGGTACTTCCGGATCTCGTTGGTACAGCCCGCGGCCGTGCTGGCCGCGGCGGTCGAGCAGCTCACCGCCGCGGCCGGCGCCGGGGTCTAACGGAGTCCCAGGGCCTAACGGTCCTCGGGGCCGCGCGGGTCGACGTCCGCTTGGTGCCGGCGCTCAGCGCCCGAACCAGTACGTCGCCTTGAGCTGGAACACGTTGATCGGGCGGTCGCGGAACAGTGCGGCACGGTCACGCGTGAGGTCGAGGTCGCCGAACGTGGCCGACCCACTCCGCTCCTGCGTCCAGACCGCGAACACCGTGGACCCGGGGCGGTACTCCCAGCGGAGCACCGCCGTCCCACGGAGCGAGCGGTAGTTGAAATCCGGGTTCCCGATGGTGAACGCGGAACGCGCGGGCACGGCGGTGTCCGCGGGGCACGCCGAGCCGACCGGCGCGGCGGGGTCGATCGTGTAACTGCCGCCCGCGTCGCGACAGATCGTCCCGAGATCCTGTCCGTAGACGCGCATCGCCGACGAGCGCGGCGCCGCGAATTCCTTGACGCGCGTGTAGGATCCGCTCGCGAGGAACGGCTGTGCGTAGAGCTCGAGCGTCAGGTTCGGCGTGAACGTCGTGTTGAGGCGCGTCTCGAGCGCCAGCGTGCGTTGGTCGACGGTCCCGAACACGTAGCGGCGCCCGAAGAAGCCGGCGGGCGCGGACGAGTCGCTCGCGACCGTGATGTACTGCTGCTCGGTGACGTCGCGGCTGTAGCTCGGCGAGAGGCTCAACAGCACGCGGCCGGACGGCTTGATGGTCACGCCGCCGCTGACGGTGTTCGTGAACCCGGCGTTCGCGGAGCCGCCGCTCGCGGAGCCGCCGTTCGCGAGCCCGTTGGCGCGGCCGACCTGGAAGTTGTATACCACCGCGTGCCGCCCGTCGCTGTTGACGGTCCCTTGGTAGTAGTCGTAGCCGAAGCGACGCACGACCGGGCCGCCGCGCGTGAGCCGGTCGTCGAGGTTGCTCGGGTGGTGGATGCCGAAGACCTGCGCCGACCAGTAGTTGGGGAACGTGGCGTTGAGGAACGCCTGCACCTGTCCGTCGGTGCGATCCCCGTCGTAGTTGAACACGGTCTGGCCGCCGGCGATCGCGAACAGGTTGCGGTACCAGCGTCCCGGGGTCGTCCACTGCCGGGCGAGGTTCGCGTTCATGAAGCGGGTGTCGGCGCGGTTGAGGTACCCGACGTCGTTGATCTCGTACCCGGGGGAGCGCCACCGTTGCTGTGTCTCCCAGAGCCAGTCGCCATTGTCCTTGGCGAGACGCGTGTAGAGCCCGTATCCCTGGAGTGAGCGGCGCGTGGGGTCGTACGCCGTCGAGAACAGGCCGTCGGAGCGCACGCGGCGGTCGGGGCGCTGGAAGTACCGCGCGCTCGTCTCCTCGGTGCTGTGGATGGCGGCGGTGTCGCCCGCGACGTCCGACACGGCCACGTGGGCGAGCAGCGAGTAGGTGCGCTGCTTCCAGTGATGCTCGAGGTCCGCGCCGGCGATGGCCGCGCGCGCGCGCAGGTTGGCGCGCTCGAGCGAGTCGCCGAGCGCGCGCGTCGTGAGGGTGAACACGCCGCCGACGCGCGTGTCGCCGCCGCGGAGGTCGCGGCGCAGCCGGCCAAGGAAGTAGTTGGTGAGCGGCTCGACCTCCTGGCGAAGCGTCGCGGCCGGCGTGGCGGCCGCGGTGGCGCCGGCGGCCGCCACGTAGCGCGCGTTCGCCCGGCCGGTGAGCGCGTCGAGCACCCCGACCGTCCACCCGGACGCGGTGCGCCCGGTGACCTTGCCCGCGCCGAGGATCGTGGTCGCGTCCGGGGCGTCCACGTACGCCGCGTCGCCGGACACGTCCCCGACGAGCTGCGGCGCGCGCCCGATGCGCCGCGTGTAGAAGACGTTCGAGATCCCGGTGTTGCTGCAGAAGTAGCAGTTGGTGTGCTCGAAGCTGAAGTAGCTCGAGTTCGCGATGAAGAACGGCCGCTTTTCTTGATAGAAGGTCTCGAACGCGCTCAGGTTGACCGTCGCGGGGTCGACCTCGACCTGCCCGAAGTCGGGATTGACGGTCGCGTCGAGCGTGAGGCTCGGCGTGAGCAACACCTTGAGGTCGGCCCCGACGCGCGCGGAGCGCTGCTGCGTACGGTGGAACGGGTCTCCGTTAGGCACGGCCGCGAACTTGTCGCCCGCCACCGCGTACGGCACGAGTTCGACCTGCCGCGGCTGCGCGCCGAACGCGAGCCCGCTCAGCGTCCCGAAGTAGCGCGGCCCGCCGGCCTCGTTCCGGCGCCAGAAGGCCCACATGTCGGTCTCGTTGCGGCGCGTGATCCCCCGCCAGAACTGCACGCCCCAGCTCTGGCCGATGTCCGCCCCCGCCCCGCTTGGCGCGATCCGCGGGAAGCGCAGCTGCGACAGCGGGATGCGGAACTCGGCCGTCCAGCCGAGCGAATCCACGTGCGCGGCGCCCTGCCAGATCGGGTCCCATGACGTGTCGCCGTTCAGCTGGTCGCCGCGGACGCCGTACGGGTTCAGCTCGAGCCAGACCTGCGTGTTGCCGTCGCGGAAGGGATCGAGCACGACGGCGAACCGGTCGGAGGCGAGCGTGCTGCCGTCGTCGTTCAGGAGCTGGTCGCGTCGTACGAGCACGCCGCGCGGCGGCTGGCGGTCGTACAGGCGCGCCCCGACGTAGAGCGCCACGTCATCGTAGAGGACGCGAATCTCCGTCCGCTCCGTCGCCGGGCGTCCCTCGTCGGGCTGCTGCTGGCGCAGGCCGGTGATCGGGGCCGCCGCGGCCCACGCGGCTTCGTCGAGCCGGCCGTCGATGGTGACGGGGCCGGTGCGGCGTGTGGTGCGCAGCGAGGGACGTGCGTCGGTCTGCGAGCCGAGCGGACCGGGAACGCGGACGCCGACCGAGTCCGGCCCGGGCGCGGGCTGCTGGGGCACCGGCGCGGGCGGCTGGGCGCCCGCGAGTCTGCCGACCGTCAACAGCGCAGCGGCGACCAGCAACGAGCGGCGGAGTGGGGCCCAACGGGGCGGCGTGCGGTGTCGCGGCGTACCGCGTCGCGACGGGCTGGCGGACATCGATGTGGCGTGCGGCACGGAAGGGAGCGCGGGGAACGGACGCGAGGTGAGACAGCGCCTCTCGCCGAACGGTTGCGCCCGTACGCGTCACCGCCGCCGCGGGTTGCAACACGGCGACGACAACATCCGGGCGCGCGCGCCATGCGGCGCCGGCGGGTCCGCGCGCCACGTTCGTGCGTCCGGATCGTCCCGACCACGCTGGCGCTGGCCGCCGCTCTCGCGGGGTACTGTCGCGACGGGCGCCGTCGGCCGGATTCCGTTAGGCACGACGACCGTTTCGTGCGCGGGTCGGGGACGGTTCGGTCGCTCGCCGACGCCTACGACGGGCTACGCATCCGCGACGGACGCGTTCGCCGTCGCTACGGGAGCCTGCCGCGCGCGGTGTTCCGCTCGGCCTCGGACGCCGGCGCGTTGGCGCCGACGTCGGCGACGTTCCCCGGCGTGAGTGTATAAAGCAGGCGCGCGGTGGCGCGGTCGCGCGCCGTCAGGTCCACGGCCTGGACCCAGGCGGCCATGACGTCGTTCGGGTCCGTGCTGTGCTCGAGCCCGAGCAGGTGCCCGATTTCGTGCAGCGCGATCCGGCGCATGCTCAGGATGGTTGCGGGTGCGCCGTCGCTCGCCCAGGTGGCGAAGACGATGTTCACCCGCGTGAGCCACCCATCCCCGTCGGCCGTCCAGCGGGTCACGCCCGACCGACGTTCGGCGAGCCGTTCGGTCCACCCGACGCGCACCTCGGCGTCCTCTGGCGTCGCGACGAACGCGAAGCGCACCGGGAGGCCGAGCTGCTCCCACGTGCCGAACGCCTGCCGCACGGTCGTCGCGAACGCGGGCCGCCACCCGGGGACGGAATCGCCGGGAGCGATCCAGACGCGGACCGGGGCTTCGATCCGGTCCCCCCACCGTTTCACCCGTGCGTGCTCGTGGGTGACGATCCCGGCGAGATCGGTCTCTACGAGTTGCGGTCGGGCGCCGACCGGCGCATCGGTGCGCGCGCCGACGTTTGCGGTGCCCGCGGGTGCGTCCAATGCGCCCGCGCGCACGCCGGTTCCGACGCGGGCGCTGCGTCGCCCGGACGCCGTGGGCCGCGGCGCATGCACGGCGTTGCGCAACGCGTGCAGACGCCGGCCGGCGACGAGCCCCCAGCCGTCACCCGAGAACTGCGGCGTCGGCGCCGCGGTCAGCGTGGCGCCGACCAGGACGCAGACACCCGCGAGTAGGGCGATCCGCGGGACGAGGGTGAGACGGCGTTTGTTCACGGCGGACAGCGCAGGGAGTGCGTCGGCAGGCGGCTTGATGACTCGCGCGCCACGCAGGTGAGCGCACGGGCACGCAGTTGGGCCATTCGGCGCTTCGTATCGGAGCGACTCGGATGAGCCCGGCGTGGAGCGGCAGGTTTGTCAGGGACGACCGAGTGCACGTCGGGTCAGATGACCGCGGCGGGCACAGCGCCCGATCGGGGGGACGTGTCGGCGATCCCAGGCATGGGGTGCTTTCGGACACCGCAAGCTGAGCGGGAGTATCCGGGGCCGGGACGATGCCTCGACTCACCGCCCTGCTCGCCCCCGACTACCGGATTCGAGTCGGCCCAGCACACGTTCCGCCGGTGCACCGGGCCGCAGTATGTCTAACGGGTGCTCCGTTTCGGACAGGGCGGAACTAGTAGGTCACTTGGCTCGTATGGCGCCATTCTTCTACTACTGTTAGACGTCGGCGCTGGACGGCGTGTCGCGTCCAGGCCCCGGAGCCGCCGAGCCGATGCCGGCGTTCCCACGCGCGGTGGCGCCGAGCGGCGCGGCGGCCGCCCCATTCGAACGGCGTCGGCGCGGCGTTCCACGCCGTGGCCGTGGCTTCCAGTTGCGCGATGATGGCATCGACCGACTCGAGGTGGGTGCCGGTGAGCCCGCGGCGGATGAGGATGCGTTGCCTGGATTCCGTCATGTTTGCGGATTTCGGACGAAGCCGATCACCGATTTCGGAGGAAGCCGATCACCCGTTTCGCTCGAAGCCGATCAGGCATTTCGCTGAAGCCGATCACCGCCGGTCGGTCGTGATCGCCTGA
>JAABUZ0100008563.1_pt1 | contig 11991 bp, 8 predicted proteins | sample 5562091 | NCBI WGS metagenome assembly JAABUZ01 (sample SAMN12813069, study PRJNA571459) | rock metagenome | isolation source: Antarctica rocks | place: Antarctica: Victoria Land, Linnaeus Terrace sud | collected 2015-12-21
TGATTGGTAATCATGGCTGTGACTTCGGTTGGCTGGCTTCCGGCGAGATAGAGCAGGAGGTAGGTTGGGTGATAGCCTGTGTCGATCAGTTCGCCTCCGCCGCTCATCGATCGATGTGCACGCCAGCCGATGGTACTAAGGTCGAATGAGTGATAGAAGCTGTCAGTGGTGCGAATCTCGTAGACCTGTCCTATCGTCCCCTGATCTATCATTGCTTTGGCGCGTGCGACCGGGGGCATTGTGAGCTGGTTGTGCGCGCACATGAGAGTGACGCCATTTGCTTTGGTGGCCTCTTGAACAGTGGAAGCCTCTTCGAGTGTCAGGCAGAGTGGCTTTTCGCAGAGAATATTTTTCTTTGCATTGGCGGCTGCGACGATTGCATCTTTGTGTAGATGGTGTGGAAGGCAGATATCTACGGCGTCGATCTCCGTGTTGGCTAGCATGACGTTGTAGTCGCTAAAGATGTTCGCTCCGCCGACCTGCTTTGAGCGCGCCTCTGCGTTCTCGGCCACGACATCACTGACGGCGACGACAGTGGCCTGGTCCGCGATCTTAAGATAACCCTCTACGTGCTTCTCTGCAATACTCCCACATCCAATCAGCCCGATCTTAATCACCATGTTCATCTCCTTCTTGATAAAGAAACTGTCCTATATAGCTTCTTTCTATTCATCTACTTGATTTTTCCGCTGCTGTTCTCGATACTGCTGTGGGGTCATGTTCATACGTTTTTTAAAGACATAGTGCAGGTAGTTTCCACGAGAGAAACCATGCTGTGTGGCTAACTGCTCGACGGTCTGATCGGTATGCGTGAGTGCCAGGCATACCTGTACGAGCCGGTAATGCTCCAGATAGCCGCTGAATGTCTCCGCACCCTGCTCGATCAGGATGCGCTGAAGCTGGCGGCTACAGATATGCAGCTCTTCAGCCACCTCTTCTAACGCGAGTGCCCGCGCATAGTTGTCGCGGATATACTGGGTGGCGAGCCGGTATCTATAGACATTCATGTCGCGTGCGGGCAGGGCCGTGTTTATCTGCGTCACATGATGTGCCCGCGCCGCTCGCAATAAGATTTGAATGACTGCCTGCTGAATAGTCGAAAACGCTCCCAGCTCACGGTCATACCACGCCCGATACGCTGTGAGAAACCAGCTCATAGCATCATAGGTGTCGGGAGTGGGATATGCCTGCATCGTGTTGAGCTGGCGCACACATTCCTCTGCCTCTCCAACTTCGCACTCTTCTCCCCAGATCATGTCGCCATTCTCTCCGTCCACTGAAGATTCGAGTTTGACAATGTCGATGTGCAGGCACAACTCGTCCATCTGCTCCCATCTATCGGCCTCTTGCCGGTGCAAAACCTGCGGCCCAGTTAGAAAAAAGACGCCCGCTTGCAGAGGATACGCTCCATCGTCCAGGATGACCCTGCCCTTGCCACTAGGTATAAAGTGAAATTCGTAGTCGCGGTGCTTATGGGCCTGGACGATGTGTCCGGCCTGAAAGGAGATGAGGTGGCAGCGGAGAACCTGAATGCCGTAGTTACCCCAGCGAAAGCGGATGTCAAGCCGGTCCAGCGCGTGTGGATCGGCCTGCATGATCTGAAAATACGGCGCTCCACTCTGTTTTCTGGATGCCTGATAATGCGATGTACCGAGTTCTTTTGCCGCTCTCATGAGCTATCCTCTCTCTAACTGCTCTGTCTTGAACGCCCTTTGTCTCTACTGTTGTAGGGCGTCCAGGCGTACAGGTTGTCCACTGTGCGCGGAGAGATTCGCCGCCTCCATTAACATAGTAAGCTCAACTGCGATCTGAATATTTTCTGTAGCGCTCGTCCCGTGCTGGATGTGCCCCACCCATTGTTCAAATGCCATAGGCTGATTCGGCGGCAACTGCGTCTCCTGGTTCCATTTCTCGCCGCCCTCTGGTCCTAAGAGTGAGCTGCGAATGAGAAGCTTCTCCTCCGGCGTTCCGTATAAAAGACTACCCTCGGTGCCATGAGCCTCGATGGTGAATGGTGAGAAGCGATTGACAAAGCCTGCCTCGACCACTCCCAGTGCCCCGTTAGGATAGCGCAGCGTTGCCACCGCGTTGTCCTCTACCTCGCGCCCGGTAACATAGCCATATGAGGCGCTCACGCTTTCAGGTAAGCCCAGGAAGAGCCGTGTCAGGTACATCGGGTGGCAGCCTAGATCGATCATAGCTCCGCCGCTACATTGTGCCAGATTGAAGAAATAGGCGGGGAGCCAGCCCTGTCCTACTGCTCCATTATGCGAGAGCCGTGTCCTGACAAGCGTCGTCTCGCCCAGCAGCTTACGCTCTAGAATATCTTTGATCGCTGCCGTGTAGCCTGCGTTCAATCTTGGTAGGGAGACGGTGAGCTTGACTCCTGCTTGCTGAATGGCGGCCAGGATTTCGTTGCACTCGTGGAGGGTGGGGGCGATAACCTTCTCAGTGAAGATGTGTTTGCTAGCTTTCGCTACTGCAACGAGGACAGTGGTATGCATAGTGGTTGGAGTACCAATAATAACGCCATCGATGTCGGGCTGTGCCAGGAGATCATCCAGATTCTCGTAGAAACGCACGCCCAATTCGGCGGCTCGTTCGCGCCCACGCACCGGGTCTTCATCCCAGGCCGCTACAATCTCCGTCTCTGTATTCTCTATCGCCTGCCTCGCGTAGTCCCGTGCATGCACATGCCAAAAGCTTATCATCGCAACGCGAATCATTCTCTTCTCCTTTGAAATTGCGACTACATTCGTAACCTATAAATAATTCTACTATCCAGACACGGCTTTTTACAATCTTAACAGGCGACACACCTATGCAGAATCACGACAAACTCATCCTATTTGATAATTTTTTAGGGAGGAATGATGGTGTGTTGAACGCTGCCGTTGTTCGACGACACATATGTGTCAAAGGAGCGGATGGTTATGGTAATGAAGGTGAAGACAAGAGTGTGCCAGACCCGCTCTTCACCTCATTTACCATCGGTATAGTATTTCAGAAGAGGTGCCTATTTACGCGTCAAAGATTATTACTGTTTCGAAACATTAACCTCCTAGATGCCAGTCAGCAGCACCTCCAGTACTTTTCTTGGTAACGCCAGCGGGAGCGGCTGGGAAGTTTACGATGGGGTGGCCTTCTTCGGCCATGAGCAGCGTGTCGTGCCAGATGGGGGCGGCACCATCAACGCCGGTGATGTTGACCATCGGCGAGTTATCGTTGTTGCCAGCCCAGACTCCGACGACGTAGTCGCTGGTGTAGCCCATCGTCCAGTTGTCGCGGAAATCGTTCGATGTTCCAGTCTTAGCAGCGGAGGGGCGAACCTGGCCCGGATTGCCCGCGTAGCACTGATTCATCGTGTTGGGATAGACGAGCAGGGCGCTGCACTTACCAAATTCAAAGATGCGGGAGTTGTTATCGCTTAACACATCTGTCATCATAAATGCCGTCTGTTTGCTGATGACCTGTTTTCCTTGTAGAGTAACGTGTAGAATGACGTGTCCCTTTGAGTCGGCGACGGTATCAATGGCGTGGTGCTGGACACGTACGCCCTGGTTGGCGAAGGTTCCATAGGCGGTGGTTTCGTCGATCAGATGCACGCTTAATGAGCCTAGCACCATAGTGTAGTTGGGTACACCCTGGTAGTCGCTAATACCCATGTCCTGAGCTGTCTTTAACGCCGAGTCAACACTCGTTTTCATCAATAATTTGACTGCTGGAATGTTTAATGAGTTTTGCAGGGCGTAGCGGTAGGTGACGTCGCCGTGATACTTCAAGTCATAGTTGTGCGGCGAATACGAGGGCAGGCCGCAGCACATTGGAACGGTGAGCGCCTGATCCGCTACCGTATCGCCGGGGCTGATGCCTTGCTCAAAGCCTGTCTCGTAGATGAAGGGTTTAAAGGACGAGCCCGGCTGCCGGAAGCCCTGCGAGGCTACGTCAAAATCTCCGTTTTGTGGATTATTCGGGTCGATGTTGCCGAGCATTGTGCGAATGGCACCAGTGTGATAGTCGATGACGACGACGGCTGCGTTCGACATATGATGCTCTTGCGCGAGCTCTGAAATGTGCTTCTGCGCATCTTTAAGGACGCGGTTCTGTAGATCCAGATCAAGTGTTGTCGAGATGGCAAGGCCTGAGCGCGAAAGATCTCCTATCTTGACGTGCAGATCGCTCGCCAGTTCTTTCATCGCATAATTGATAAAATGTGGTGCCTGCCTATTGTTCACAACGCCGTGCTTAAAGAAATCTGGCTGCTGTGCCTCCTGGAAGGCTGCCGATTTCTCGCGCGCGTTGATATATCCTTGCAGGTACATCTGTTGTAGGACTTCTTGCACACGCAGAGTGGCGGCGTGTGGATGAAGCAGCGGATCACGCGCTATTGGAGAACTTGGAATGCCTGCAAGCATGGCCGATTGGGCGATATCGAGCTGCGCCGCCGCTGTGGTTGTGGGAGTGTCCTGGAGTCCGAAGTATGTAAATGCAGCCGCCTCGGCTCCATATGCCTGTTCACCATAGTACGTGGTGTTGAGGTACATATTGAGAATTTGCTCTTTGCTATAGTGCCGGGTGACATCGGGTGCCAGGATAAGTTCTTGCAACTTGCGCAGAGCCGTTGTCTGATTGCCGACGATGGTGTTTTTGATTAACTGCTGTGTAATAGTACTACCACCTGAAACAACTCGATTATGAGTCAAGTCGTCGATGGCCGCGCGCACTATACCTGTAATGTCATAACCAGAGTTACTGTAGAAGTTCTGATCCTCAATGGCGATCTCTGCATGTGCTAGATATGGAGAGATCTTCCCCAGGGGGACACTCGTCTGGTTTCCCTGATCGCTCATCTGATAGATAAGCTTATTGTGCACGTCGTAGGCTTTTAAGCTGTCCTTCGGTAAGATATCTGCGAGGGTAGTGATTGAGCTTCCATATTTTTGATTGGTTGCGTTCACAAATCCGGTTACTGTTACAAAGAGAATAACAATAAGGAGAAAGACTGAAAAGATGCTGGCCGCCATAGGAAGCATTGCGCGGGTTCCAGCATGTTCAGCACGTGTCAGATGCAACATCGTTTCGCGCAAATTTTTGCGTTTAATATGTCTCTTAGTGTGCCAACCGCTTTCGTGAAGACGAAGATGCGGTACAGGATAATATACTCCGTGTACTGGTGGCTCGGGTACGTCGTTTAAGCGTTGTGCAGCGGCAGCCTGGCTATACTCCGGTAGTTTTGCTGGAGTTCGTTTCTTTTCTGCAATGGTCAGGTTTTTCTGCTGCATGTCGTTTCCAGGAGGTTCTGGAACGCTTTCTTTCATAGGCTGGTCGGTCTGCATTACCTCTCAAACCTCTTTCTATAACATGAAATCCTACTTATTTTTATTGTTGGTACGTATAAACTTCTCTCACATAGCGGCGCTACTCTATACAATTCCCTTAATTCTCCTCTTGCCCTCACTATACCCTGCATGCTTATTCATATAGTCATAAATTCATAAAGTTTAACACTAAGGTGAAAGCTATCTCCTATCTTTTAACGCTGTAGACAAAAAAATAGTAACGGCTTCACCTGTTCACAAAAAAAAGAACTATCTATAAATAGTTACGTTGAGACGGGCTCTTTGGATGCTTAAAATTCGGACATTATACCAGATCTGCCCATTTCACTGAATGCCACGTGGCGACAATCCCTTGCAGTTGTTGTGTTCCGCTTATTACAGAAATGCACTTCTTTGTTAGAGAGTATCCGAAGCCCATCACCACAGCATTCTCGCGCCTTCGGCGCACGTTGCATTCGTGTATAATTTTACTTTTTCTCCATTTTTAAGCTTTGCTTAAAAATGGAGAAAAAGTAAAATTATACACGACAATCTCTTCAGGCAGTGAAGCTGCACTCTCTCGTCTCCTAAGAATGTGGATGCGATGAGCCTCGGACACACTCTTATGAACTTTTCTTATCAAATCTGGTATACAACGTGCTGCTTTTTTACCAGATTTAATAAATGAACATCATTAGAGTGTGTCGGAACCCCGTCACCTTGCCGTTTTTTGTTGATGAGTTCACGCAGCTTCGCTGCTCGATACACTTCTTTTTCATTCGTTTGCTTTTCCTGCATACTTCGGGCGGAGCCCGAAGTATGCAGGAAAAGCAAACGAATGAAAAAGAAGGAGGCACGCCGAAGGCGTGCGCATGCGAAGGTGCGGAGAGATGCCCATCGTGATGGAGTTCCGGCACTCTCTTAGGTGAGCAACGACAACTGCGAGGGATTGTCGCTACGCGGAATTGGGTCTGTTTTTTTACCACCAGCTTCCATTAAGCGTTGCTTTTCCGCCGGGAGGATTGAAGGCGTAGTTGAAGCTGGTGCAGTATGGACGCGTTGTTACAGGGGCTTGCTGCCGATTGTCGTTGTTATTAGTGTTGTCGTCAGGATTAAGATTTATCGCATCCGGTGCTGTAGGCGTTGCTGTGGCTTTATGTTTGCCATTGGAATCTGGATAGGTGCCGGGCAAGAACCAGTCGGTAGTGTGAACGCCATCAGGATAGGTGACTGATTTTCGCTCTAGCCCGCCAGGATTTTGGAAGCCCTTAATTGGATGTCCCTCTTCTGCGGCAAGCATTGAGTCATGCCAGATGGGTGCGGCACCATCGACGCCAGTGATGTTAACCATTGGCGTGTGATCGTTGTTGCCAGCCCAGACGCCCATCACGAAGTCGCTAGTATAGCCCATTGTCCAGTTATCAACGAAGTCGTTGGTTGTTCCTGTCTTGGCTGCCGCTGGTCGAACGTTTCCTTTATCTCCTGCGTAACACTCATTTGTGGTTGTGGAGTAGAGGAGCAATGCACTACAGGGACCGAATTCCATGTAACGCGATTCGTTGTCGCTCAACACGTCGGTCATCATGTATGCTATCTGCGGCGAGAGGACGCGCTTGCCAGGATCGAGAGGGTGCCCATACGTCTGTTGCGTATTAGAGACAACTATTTTCTCAATCGAGTAGGCAGGGACGTGTATTCCACCATCGGCAAAGGTTCCATAAGCCGATGTGTGCTCAAGCAGGCTTACGTCCAGCCCGCCCAGCACCATAGAGTAGCCGGGCTGTCCTTGAGTGTGCACAACACCCATATCGTTGGCGGTCTGTATTGCATTCTGGATACCGACGTGCTCAAGCGTTTTGACTGCCGGGATGTTCAGCGAGTTCTGGAGGGCGCAACGTATGGTCATATGGCCGTGAAATTGGTGATCGTAATTTACAGGCGAATACGTGGGAGGAACTGAGTCCGGTATCTTTATGGTGATCGGCTCGTCCAGGATGGCCTGGGCGGGTGAGGCACCTTGTTTCAGAGCAGTGGCGTAGACATAAGGCTTGAACGACGAGCCCGGCTGTCGATAGCCCTGTGTGGCTACGTCAAACTTGCCATCGATGTCTTTGCTATTATAATCCAGGCTGCCTAGAAGCGACTTGATAGCTCCTGTGTGATAATCGATAACGACTTCGGCCGCGTTTGACATATGATGGGCGTCACGCAGTTCACTGATATGGTCCTGCATGATTTTCTGGACTTTGTCTTGCAGGTTGATGTCGAGCGTTGTGTAGACGTTCATGCCAGAGCGCGATAGATCAGAGCGTGTCATGTGGAATTCCTGCTCTAGCTGCCGAATGACGTACTCTGTAAAATGTGGAGCACGGTTCTCCAAAGAAGCTGGCGTTTTAATGAAGTCGGGCTTGCTGAACTCTTGCGTTGCCTCGATTGCCTGCTCTCGTGAGATATATCCCTCTCTCATCATCAGGTCGAGCACGACCAGTAGACGCTGTTGCGATGCCTGCTTGTTAATGCGTGGATCATACAGTGTTGGTGAACTAGGTATACCAGCCAGTGTGGCTGCTTGCGCAACGTCGAGTTGTGAGGAGGCTGAGCGACCCGGTTCATCCACAAGTCCAAAGTAGAGATTCGCCGCCGCGTCAACTCCATATGCTTGCTCGCCATAGTAAATGGAGTTCAGATACATCTCCATGATGTCAGATTTGCTATAATGGCTATTGACTTCGGGTGTAAGTACGACCTCTTGTAGTTTGCGCACCACGTTGGTTTCGTTACCAACGATCAGATTTTTGATCAATTGTTGCGTGATGGTGCTGCCACCCTCAACGACGTGTCCATGTTGCAGGTCTGCTAGTGCAGCCTGTGCGATACGCAGCACGTCGACTCCAGGATTGGTCCAGAAGTTTTTGTCTTCGGTCGCTACGGTGGCGTTGACCAGCGTTTGTGATATCTGGTTCAGCGGAACTGCTTTATGCACACCCCGGTCAGTCAACTGCATAAGTTGAATACCCTTGCTGTCGTACATCCTTAGATTATCCTGTGGCAGGAGGTCTCGTAGAGTGGTAACTTTAGGCGCAAATTGTGCTTGTGTATCGGAGTAGAAGCGATAGGAGGCATAGCTACCAGCACCTGTGATTGTCAGAAAAATGGTGGCAAAGGCAGCAAAGATAGAAAAGACCGTAATCCAGACCCGTTTGAATGTACCATTTGCATTGTCTCGGCTTTCACGCAGGTGTTTGCGCGAGAGGTGGCGTATCAGTATCTTTCTTCTCCTGCGCTCATAAGGAGAGTCACCGGGATGGCTTATTCTGCTGATTGAGCCTGGAAGTTCGGCTGGACTATCCAATAGACCTACTGAGGCAAGTGGCTGCGCTGTTTCTGCCGCTGCCACGACAGGCAATTCGTTGTCTGTAGATTTTATCCGCACTGCATGAACGTCGCCGTTTGTGCCGTTTTTATGTACGGCAACTGTGGGAACTTCGGACACGTCATCGCCCAGCTTTATGCGAGAAATGCCGTTCTTACCATTTCTGCGTACAGTAATGGTGGGAACCTCGGACTCGTCGGCAGGCTCTGGAGAAGAATTGCTGTGCTCGTTGTTCTTTATTATTTGTGTCGGAGTTTCGGAAGTCTCAGTGGGATGTACAGGGGAGTCACTTGTATGAGCATTGCTATTATTATTTATATCAATGTTGTCTTCCTGCTGCATTTTCGGAGAAGCGGAAGTAGAGAATTCCTGATGGCGAGCTTTTCTGCGCTCAAGATAGTGTTGCGCCTTTTCCACACGCTCCTGCATTTTTTGATCATGCTCTGGAGCTTCCGTATGGATGTTGGAGACACCATCTGCTGCACCAGCTCCAGGTGGAATCGGAATGGACCGCAGAGTGATCTCGTCATCCCCTTCACTCTGGGCAGCATTGATGTCATCTCTATGTGCGTTCTCTAATGGCAGATTTTCCTGTTCGTCTAATCTATGATCTTCCATTGACATTGAAGGTACCCCTTATGTTGTCCATACGCTCCGAGACAAAGCAGTAACAAAATATCCCTTCACCAGGATATATATTTCTTATATATAGATATATCGGTAAACAATTATTCAAACGAAACAACTATTTTCGGAGGATGCGTACATTCCTTCTGCAACCATTTAGGTTCAGTCTCTTTCTCGTCGAGAGAACAAATTGAGAGAACGACCCTCAAAGTTCATAACGGGAGAAGTGCCCTCAAGGTTTCGATCGATAGTTACAGTCAAAGTGTAAGAAGGGTGCAGAAAGAAAAAACGAGTCAACTGATAACTTACGCTTTACACTAATTCTCTTTACTACTTCTAAGACGTAGTACGTATAGGAACGTCACAATGGATTACGTCCATAGTGGCTCATGTCGTTGACTTATTTTGTGTTGAGGGCCGCCTCGATCAAGGCTGGCAGAATCTCGTTTGTAATAGCCTGGATCTGGTGAAAGCTCTCAATCCATAGAATGTCATGATCGCGGCTACCGCGTACCTCTGCAAGTTGTAATACGCCGTCGTCGATCAGAGTACGGAAGTAGAGGAACGCGCGTACTGCGTCGGCGAGTGGAACGCTGGCTGCGTTGGTAATTGAGCCATACTCGCTTCCCAGCTCTCTGGCCTCCTTTTTTAAATCGTCCAGGTGTGTTCCATCGTTGAGTGCACGTAACACCAAGTCGAGCAACCTACGTCCTAATTGCCGGTAAGCATCGCGCGCTGTTGTATCAAAATGCTGGTACCAGGGAAATGTTGTGAGGGTGCCATCCGTGAAAGCAAAACGTACACGTCCCAGTACGCTTTGAATTAATAAGAGTGAAGCGGGATCTGTCCTGGGTTCCGCCTCCTGCCGCAAGCGTGTCTCGATATCCGCCCGTCGAAAACGGCGATGCCCACCGCTTGTGCGACGCGATGGTATCTCGTTGCGGTCCGCCCACAGCCGCACAGTTGCTGGATGCATACCCAGCAACTCTGCAGCTTCTCGTAAGCTTAACCACTCTTCTCCTGTTTGTGATGCCACTACTTTCCTCCCGAAGAATTGTGGTCCGAAAACGCTCCTTACTCCCCTGATCACCGGTGCCGCGTAGCGACGACCCTTCCAGTTATCGGGCGTCCACTTGCCTTGACATGTGTATCAGATCCATCAGCCACTCCAACAACTGCAAGGGTCGTCGCTACGCGTTAACTTTGATTGTATGGAATTTATACTCCCTCGTCAAGTACAAAAACAACGATCTTTCCCTCCTCGTCACGAACGAGCATCCTGCAATACTATATGCATCGGTTGTTCAGGAAGCTGCAGCAACGCTTTCCCAAAAAAACTAGGCTGGACGTTTATCTCTGTCAATTGTGAAAGTGGCAACCAGTCAAAGATGATTGGAAGATCAAAGCCTACTTCTTCACGTACAATCGTTCTCGTCTCCTGTAAATAGAGAGAGTCTGCTGGCAGGCTCATCGCGAAATAGAGGCCGAGCTCGTGGTGTTTCTGGGTGTCGGCGAAGAAGTTCTCCACGATATAAAGCAGAGGTCCAACATGCACTTTCTCTCCCAACTCCTCGATCATCTCCCGCTCAAGCGTCTCCTGGGCGCTTTCTCCCACCTCTGCGCGACCACCCGGTAGAAACCAGAAGATGTGTGCTGGATCAAGTGTAGCTCTTTGAAATAGGACGCGTCCATTGTGGATAGCGATACCACCGATGCGATACGTGAACTTAGTGCTCCCTTGCTTAAACGTGATCATAGTACGCGCTATACTCATAGAACTCCATCTTTCTTTTTTACAAAAATGTTTACGTAAAGACAGCATATATCCTTGTTAGGGATAAATACGTAGAAGAAATATGCATTTACTAGTACGGATATGCCCAGAGAAAAGTCGTTGCTTCTATCCTTCTTTAAGGACGAATTGCTAATAAGTTCTCTCAAACATTGTGCTTTATTTGTCGCTTTTTTCTTCGACGCTGCGTGTTAGGATTAAATGCCGAGAGAAAATAAGACGTAACACTTCGTTATTAAGAGGAAGGAAAGACAAAAGATGGATAATACATCGCACTATTCAGAGCAAGACCGGGAGCGTACCGAAGAGGAGCTGGCGGGCGGGCCGGTGAGTCGTGGTGCATCAAATCAGAGCGCACCATCGAATCAGAGGGCGAACACCGATCCCACAAGCGCTGCTGCCTCATCTGGGAACAACGATGAGCAGTACAACAAAATGATCAATCGTAATTCGTCGGTTTCTGAGGGGCAGGGCGGCACGAGTACCAATCGCGACCTGGGTTCAGTCGGTGGCGGCTCCATTCCTGGCGGGAATAGCTATGATGGAATGAATACGAGTAATGGTAGCCCTTCATCTTCCGGCTCGCCAGCAAGCGAAGGTGCTTCCACCGATCGAGGCGATAACGACGTTCCTGGTATGAGCGAATCACCGGGGCATTTCAATGCTTCTGATCAGCCTCAGCAGGGCACGCTCGGCGGCCGCAACCCCGGACAATCCCAGAATCAGCCGATCGGCGACCAGGATACAACCTTCGGCCATCGCGGTGACAAAGGGGATGAAATCGGCGATCCTATGACCTCGCGTGCACCCGACAAAGTAAACCAACCTAAAAAACAAGACGACTAAAACTTTAAGTCTTTTACAGCTTTTCGTTTTTGTGG